>Ga0335396_10002239_pt1 | contig 23644 bp, 21 predicted proteins | sample FRY02_FD_205743 | JGI IMG/M metagenome (GOLD analysis project Ga0335396, IMG submission 205743) | Freshwater microbial communities from Lake Fryxell liftoff mats and glacier meltwater in Antarctica - FRY-02 (spades assembly) (version 2) | ecosystem: Environmental > Aquatic > Freshwater > Ice >... | reverse complement strand
AGTTAGTATAATTAGACCATTCATTTCGCTTGTTTGCATCACTCCGTTGAAAATAATACAAATAACTACTAACCAAACCAATCGCGTCCAATTGCACCCGATTCGCACCAGTCACGTTATAAAAGATAGATTCGTGAATTTGGCGAATCAAATATTTTTGATCTTTTTTCGCAAAAACAGCCTGCTCATCATTGGATAAAAACGCATACGTGCAATTTAAATGGATATCTGCATTCCACAATGTCCGAGTATCGCTATAAGAATTAATCCCAAGTTCTACATCTGGCGGAGACTGCAAAAAACGGTAAAATTGCTGAGTATAATCGTTGAAATTAGGCGCGACATAGGGAAAATTATTGGTTAAATCCAGCACATCGCGAATTTTAAATATCTCATTCACTGGTCGAAATGTAATATTAAAATGAAGTTCATTGTTTTGTAGCGAAACCAATGGAAACGCCATTTGACTTTTTAAACTGAACCAGTTATTAAGCGGAATGTATAAAATGCGTCCGCGAATCGACGGCTCTGCCCCCGCCACATTGCTGGTATAATATGCGTTTGGATAAGTATTTGAACGCGTCCCAGAATTCGCAGGGTCGTTTAACTCTCGTGTATTGCCAATCATTTGGTCGAACAAAGCCGTTTTAGTGCCTGAAAAATCGCGCTGTACTTCGGCTAATAAATAATCCCCCGAATATTCCTGTAGTGTATAATTGCCACACGTGATGGATATTTTACGAATCATTTTGGCTCCTAAATTATCAATCCACCGAAACTCATACGGCGCCCATTTGCCTGCGTCTCCGTCTTTGGTTTGTGGGGGGAAAATAGGACTCCAAATATTAGGAAGATTGACTGAAATATATGTATCCATCAGCAAATCGGCATATCGCGGAATTTTAAATGAAAAAACAGATTCTTCTGACATTCGCAAGGTTTTGGCACCCGCGTATTCTACGCGAAATTTTTGCAGCCCAAAATTCGTATATTCCGAAAAAGTAGTGGTAAAAAAAGATTTATTCGGATTTCCATTCAACATGATGTTTTCTTGTCCCGCGGAAACTAAATTTAGCAAACCGCCTGCCATTTTCTTACTACTGTCTTTTATTATATTTTTATATACTTTTTCATCTTTTTATTGTATAAAAAACTATGTAAAATAAAAATAATTAAAATTAAAAGTAGATAAGTGTTTGTTTGTTTTCCCTCTTTTAGAATAATGTTAAACTAACAAAAAACAAATAAATAAAACAATGCATTTGTTTTTTTGTTAGTTTAACATTATTTTTAAGAGGAGGAAAAAACAACCCTTAAAAAGCACCTGAATAAAATCCATTTTGGCATGTTTATTTATTTAACGATTCTTCAATTTGGTTTCGTTTGTGTTTATATTCCAAATAAGATATTTTTTATGTTATTTATAAATTATTTTTTCTTTTTCCAATCCTTTTAATCGTGTTACAGTTTTTCACATCTGTATGTTTTGTTTGTTTCTCTATTCAACATTTTGTTAATTTCAAAAGTTTTTGTTCTAAATACGTTTTTTATTGTTTTCATAAATTACACATATATTCAAATCCTATTTAATTTATAATAAATTAAATATATACTTATATAAAAATGAATAATTTATCTCTTTTAGAAGTTTATAATTTTAATAAAAAAATTAGAGGTGGTTGTAAAAATGACGGTGGATATGTATTCGCCCTTTTGGATGGTGAATATGATTGTTATATTTCTGCTGGAATATCTAATGAAGAAAGTTTTTCACGAGATTTTATTAATACATACAATATGCATAAAGATGATTGTTACGGATTTGATAAAACTATTAACAATTATCCTTATCGTTATACAAAAAATATACAATTTTTCAAAAAAAATATAAGTAATTTTAGTGATAAGGACCATACTGATTTATCACATTTGACTGATAAATATGGTAATATTTTTTTAAAAATAGATATTGAAGGTGGTGAATACCCGTGGTTGTTGCAAATAAACGAAAATGAGTTGAATAAATTTAAACAAATTATAATAGAATTTCATGGAATTACAAATGATAGTTGGGGTTGTAATTATGATGATAAAGTAAAATGTTTAGAAAAATTATCACAAACACATTATATCGTTCATGCACACGGTAATAATAATTCACCAGTAGTGAATAATATTCCTGATGTTATTGAATTAACTTATGTTAATAAAAATTATTTTAATTCGGTTCCTGAATTGAATAAACGACCTTTACCAATTCCTAATTTAGATTTTCCAAATAACGGTTCAAAACATGATATTAAATTAAATTTTTATCCATTTGTAAAATCGGCATTTTAAACGTCCAAAGAATGCTTATCAATATAAAAGTTAAAGAAAATATGATAAATAGTAAAAACACAAATAAACAAATAAACAAATACAATGTCTTTTTTTGTTTATTTGTTGGTATCCTGTGATAATAAGTCCACCTATGTTGGGGCGTCGGTAAATGTAGAACATCGTTTGCGACAACACAATGGCGAACTAGTTGGCGGAGCCCATGCGACTAAAATGAAACTGCATTTGGGGAAATGGAGTCGAGTGGTTTATATATCTGGATTCCCCACATGGAAGGATGCACTACGGTTTGAATGGCGATGGAAACAAATTACACGAAAAATCAACTCACCCAAAACATCAATAAATAGTGCGATAAATCGCCGAATGATTGCCTTGCACACTTTATTGCAATTGCCCAAGAGCACTACGGCGGCGGTTCCGTATGAAAAATGGACCACACAACCACATATGCATTTTGAAAACACCAACGCAGAATTGTTTTTCCAGAATATTAATAAAAATAGTTTATAAAATACAAGTTTAAAACAATTTTTATTAATATTTTATATTGTTAAAAAAAATGAAATTAATATATATGCAAGTATAAAGCAATGAGTAAATATAATGTCGCAACCAATCATCCGCTGATCCCCAACGCCAACGAGTATTTAAATGAACAGCGATATATAAGCATTCATTCAGAGGACCGAGATATTTTGAAATACCCCAATTCAGCAGAATTCGAGATAGAATTGCCACAAGATTATCTCAACGTCCAATCCATTTCTCTCACTTCATGGTCTTTCCCGTCTAATTATAATGTGTTTTCTGATTTTAATACCAATCGAAAAATGAGTTTCAATTTTAGTTTAGTATATAATCCCGCAGATCACACTGGTGTTGTAGATGCAAATGCACAAGCAATTCACGATGTTTTGGTGGCAGATTTAAGTCATGAATTTATCATTACAATTCAGGAGGGGTTTTATTCTCCCGATGAAATGGCTAAAGAATTAGAAACTAAATTCAATGCAGCGGTGAATTATTACGTGATGGAAACCGATCCGAGTTTATATAATGCGTACAGTGCGTTTAAAATTGTATACGATACCGTGCAGCAAAAATTATGGTTTGGAAACGAACGAGACCAGTTTTCACTTATAAACGAATCGCTTATTTTCGGAAAAACCGAGTTGTTAAATTCTCGATGTTCCCGAAAAAATGTGTTGCCCCAGTTTGCAAATTGGGGATTGCCCGCCTATCTCGGATTTACGCGATGCAACGTCGTTTCTGAATCCCTCAATTATAACATAACATTATTGCAGGAAGACTCCAACGTGGCCCCATATGGAACATTAGCAGGAAATACAATAATTGTTCCACGCATGTATGCATCCGACAATTATTTTTATAATAGTTTAGATGTCAATTATATTAACCCACAATCGGGAATGTGGTTGCTACCAGACAGTAATTTAACCGATTCTCAAGTATTTTTCATACATACACCAATGAAAATAAATTTAATGGGGTATGCGTATTTTTACATGGAGATTAATGGGTTGAATTGTTTGGACGAAACATCTCCATATAATGTTTCCGAGTATACCACCACCACGAATAAAACCAACGGAATAGTGAATTCGGCGTTTGCTAAATTATCAATACCCACAACTCCTATTTCGCAGTGGTATGACGACACTGCTCCAACTTATAAATGGTTTAATCCCCCCGCAGAGCGAATCCGTAAATTAAAAATTAAATTGCGATATCATAACGGACAATTGGTGGAGATGGGTTCTTTTGAATATTCGTTTATGATTGGTTTTAACTTGATGCGACCACAACTGGACCGTAAATCTACTGTGTTTACGTTATACTAATTATATTGACAAGTTTAAAAAAAATAAAATTCAGAGGAATTTAACATAATTTGTATTTTTTATTTTAATATTGGTAAAAGTTAATTATTAAAATGTCTGGGATAAAACTCCGAAACGTTTCCACCGCGGAAGGGGTTGGTGCATTAAATAAAATAATTAAGGACGGCAATAAACATGTGTTTGTACTGGTCTTTAATGAAACATGCGGTCCATGCATTGCAACTCGACCCGAATGGGATAAAATAAATACAAAAAACAAAAAAGATAATGTGGTTGTGGCTGAAGTGAATTCTAATATTTTAAACGACAATCCTATTTTGCACATAGAAACCATCTCAGAATACCCAACCATCAAACATATTCATAATAATTCCACACATCCATACAATGGGGACGACCGAAATGTTGCTTCTTTTGAAAAATGGATTCAAGATTCTGTGCCGATGTACAAAAAACAAATGCGTGATAAAAAGTCAAAAAAGAGTAAAACGATAAAAAAAGGCGGAAGAAAACGAGGCAGAAAACTTAAATCAAAAAAAGGAGGAAAAACAAGAAGAATTCGGGGAAGAAGATGATAAAATAATTAAATTGGAAATTATTTGGTCGTTTATTCTTTCAATCCTTTTTACATTCTAAACTAACAAAATAATAATTTAAAATATTCTGCATTTTTATTTTGTTAGTTTATTAAAATCCAAATTGGAAATAATTTTATTTATTTTCTTTTAATTAATTGGATCAACAATTCGCGTTGGAGGTGGCTAGTCGGCGTTTTAATCGGCGGTTAGCAATGGTGGATGCTCCAACTCCACTACCCGATACATATGTGTTGTATATATTTTGATATGTATTGCAGTTCATGTTCCCGCCTGGAGCCATTCGGGTGCTTCTTGCGCACCCAGACCCGTTATTTTTTTTATACAAAAATCCGGGAAACCCGATGGAATTTCCATACCAAAATTGTCCGTAGGAGTTACTACTTGTTTTTAATGAAAATCGGGGTGTATTGATACTCATTTAATATATTAATTATTTTATTCTTATATTTATAATATTTTTAACATAAAATGGATTGTTTAACTACTCAACATTTTACCCCCCCTATTTTGTACAATGAAAAAACTAGAGTGTTGGATGCAGATATTATACAAGATTTGGAATTAACCAAACTTATTTCGACTATAAACAAAGACAATGCAAACGAAACCAATGAAAATTTGGATGAACGGGATAAACCCATTTATGAATATATATATTCCCCAACTACTTCTTTAGGACATGCTATTTTAGAGCAAATAACCCCATATTATACAACCGATATAAATTACTTGAAAGATATACAGACGATTATTCAATTGCCCCCCAACACCAAAGAAAAAGAAGTAGAAAAAGAACAAATTATTGTTAATAAAATGCAAGGTGCGTGGAAAAAAATAAAAGAAGAAACTTCATTTTGTAAAAAATATTCCTTTTTAGAATGGGATTTCGTTAAAGGACTCAACACAAATTCTTTATTTTTACAAATAATGAGCATCTTTAATTTGGCATCTCCCCTTATTTCACTGTGTTCACCGTTGGTTATTTTAATTATTCCATTTTTTATTCTTAAAATAACACAAGTACCAATTACTGTTTTGGAATACTGTAAAATTTTAAAAGGTTTTATAGAGTCTAATCCTGTATTTAAAATATGTAGTCAGTTTTCTACCTTAAAACCGAGTCAACTATTATATGGAACCATGTCGGCTGGATTTTACATATTCACTATTTACCAAAATATAATGGCGTGTGTGCGCTTTTACTTAAATATTCAAGATATTTATGGCTATTTATCGGATATTCGAAACTATTTGAAAATAACCTTGGAAAAAATGCAAAATTATGCCAAGCGAATTTCCAATTTTGTTAGTTTAGTTCCTTTTAAACAGGCTTTAGAAATAAAAATATTGGAAATTCGTGATTGGAAAAATCATCTGGATGCTCTTTCTTTTTCTTCTCCTTTTTCGTTTGCAGCAATAAAGCAATACGGACAAGTATTAGCAAACTTTTATACTATATATGACAGTGACGCTTGTGCGACCATGGTATCTTATTCCTTTGGGTTTCACGGATATATGGAAATAATGGAGCAATTGGAAAATCGTGTTAATTCTGGTTTAGTACGCTTGGCAACTTTACCCCTTTCTAAAAATAAAAAGAAACAAACTAACAAATTGAAAAATCAAGAGAAAAATAAATGCAAAAAAAGTAAGAACAAATTTCAAGGAATATTTTATCCTAAATATCTTTCTTCTGCATATGTAATAAAAAACGATTGTTCATTGTCAAAAAATATAATTATTACCGCCCCAAATGGCGGAGGAAAAACAACATTACTTAAAACTGTAATGATTAATGCGTTGCTTTGCCAACAAGTTGGAGCGGGCTGTTTTGACCACGCAATCATAGATGCACCTTTCACCCAATTTCATTGCTATCTTAATATTCCTGATACATCTGGACGAGACAGTTTGTTCCAAGCCGAGGCGAGACGATGTAAAACAATTTTAGACGAAATTAATAAAGGAGAAAAGGAAGAAAAGGAAATGCATTTGTGCATTTTGGACGAATTGTATTCTGGCACCAACCCAGAAGAAGCCGTAGAATCGGGTACCGCATTTATGAAATATTTGTCAAAAAAAAACAACGTATCATGTATATTGACTACTCATTATACGCAGTTGTGTAAAAACTTGGAACCGAATAAAAAAATAATTAATATGCAAATGGGTGTAAAATATAATACAAATTCAGAAACTAATCAAGAATCTAATCAATTTACATGTACTTTTAATTTATCCAAAGGAATGTCCACTGTAAAGGGGGGATTAAAAGTGTTGAAAGATTTGAATTATCCCGCAGAAATGCTAGTTTGAACTATCCAATAAAAATTCCGTTAATCAATCAATCTAATAGGGCTTCTTCCATTTTCAGGAAAAATGATTTTAATTAATTACAATTAAATTAATATAACAAACATGTCGGATTCTTTGTGGATAACCAAAAAAAGCAAAAAAAACATACTCTTAGATAAAATGTATTTTATGGAAAAATGCAAACACGGGGATGAAAATATATATAAAGAACTAAATGCAAATACGAATAAAATAAACCGAAAATTAATAAAATCAAACAATTATAAAGGATTTCGTCTTGCATGCGAACACGGTCATTTATCTCTCGCTCAATTTCTTTTGTCAAAATTAGAACCGTCCGTTTATATGCTTGTTTTTAAGTCTGAAAAATATTACGCATATCATTATGCATGTATTAACGGTCATTTATCAACCGTTGAATGGCTTTATAAAATAAACACCGAATTGCAACTTGAAACTGAATCAATTAATACAAAATATAAAATAAATTATAATTTTATATTTGAACAAATGTGTCAAAAAATAATAGAAGAAAAACAATACAACATAATACATTGGTTGTTTCCAAAAATAAAAAAACAAAATTTAATGTTAATCATAAACAACGACTGTGTATTAGATAAGGTGAAATATCAGTTAATAGATTTAATTAAATCAACACAAGATTCTCCATTTTTCATTACACTCTTTGAAATTATATGTTTTAGTGGAAAATTAACAATAGCACAATATATTTATACCAATTCATTGATAACAGAATTAAATTATAAAATACATAAGTGGGATAAATTATTTAAACGGATTGCATATAAAGTATATGAACTTCGTGATTGGTTGGATAAAATAGAAGATAGGGAAGAAATATTGGGTTGGATTATTTCTCTGTTTCCAACTCGTTATTTTAAAAGTGAAAATAAATACTATGTTGTTGAATTAAAACCTAGAATTGAAATTCCTATCGAATTAAATAAAGTAAAAACTATATGTAGCAATTGTAATGTTAAAATATCAGACATTATTACCAGTTGCGGACATCAATTGTGCAACGAATGTCTTCATAATTCGTCTTTACATGACGCATGTTTCATTCTTTGTCCTATTTGTACCATGTTTACTATCACATGTTATCAAAGTTCGTATGATTACACCGCCATGAAATTAAGTATGCGGAATTCCTTTTACAAAGAATTGATGATAAATAGATTTCAACCAAAAAATATTACCAAATTTTCGGAATGGGGAATAGATGGGTTTTAAATGTGCAAATGTGTAATATACCAAATGGCTTGTAAAAAACAATCGGACAAGTCATCTTTTTTTTTGCATGATTGATAATAAGATTTCCACGAATAAAGAGATTCGGTGGTTTTTAAAAAGTCAAGACAAACATATATAGATTTATTTTTTCGTTTGTTGTATTCTTTTTTGTTATTGGTAGACTTTTTAAGCGCATTCTCATCGTTGGCATTGTTATTGTTGTCATAATCTTTTAATTTGTTGGTTGCACTAATAAATTCGATGGTTGCTAAATTATTTCGCATTAAAAAATACTGCATCAACATTCCTTGCACGGTCTTCATTTTTGTCGCCAATGGACCTATTTGATTTTCTATAATAACCCGATCTAAATCACACAAATTTAAAGAATCAAAATAAGCAATGATGTTTTTGCCAATAACCTGAAGAGGACACTCGGTACTTTTTATTTTTTTTATTTTGGGTTGAATTAAAAATAATCCATGGACATTGTAGTGGTCGACTAACAAATTTAATAAATCCACCTTTTTATATTTTTTTTCATTATTGGTTTCACTTTGTTCATTATTGGTTTCGCTTTGATTAAAGTTTATTTTATATTTATTTAACAATTCTTGCAATACTTTTAATGGTTGTTTTTTTAAAAAAGATGGAATTAAATCATCTGCCAAAAAATAAACATCTTTTGCTGCATGTGTGTTGCAATAATAATGCGTTTCTTTTGTATTGTCTTTTTCGTTTCCGTTTTCGTTTCCGTTTTCGTTTCCTTTTTTATATGTGGCGTTTTTGCTGCATTTTTTTTTATTTGCATTTAAGCACGAGCATTTTATGCAAGGCGGAGGTGATTTTTGGAGAAAAGAAGAAAACGAATTCAATTTTAAATCGGTTAAATTTACAATAACCCAATGATTTAAAATCATTCCGTCGATTGGATTTGGAATCGTTGCATCCATTGGGTTATTCGTTGTTAAAACACAAAATGAGCAATTTTTTATCCCAACGTCAATGCTGATTAATTTCATAATAAATAGTAAAAATTATATTTATGTTGTTATTGTACTATTTTCGGCAAAAATATTAATTATCGTAAAATAATTAAAAAGGTTCGCGTCATTCATAGCATTGCACCATTAATAAATTATTTATAAAACCCATCGTTTATTTAAACTCCAATGTTCATTTAAACAATGGGGGATTCTCCTCATCCGCCTCGCATCCCACCACCAATAGGGGGAGGCAGTGGACCTCATCCACCTCGTCGGGTTCTTCTCTTGCGTCTTGTTTTTTGTCTTTGTTTTTTGCGTTTTGTTTGACTTTTTCCTCCCGTATAATGATTGTAATTATCCATACAGTTGGTGCTGTTGTTTAACGTCCAATATGGGGCTGGATTAGCCAATGCAGATAAATTATATGGTAGTTCTGTCCCCGTCGCATAGGTTGGTGTATTTGGGACATTGTTGGTTGTTCCTCCTCGACTTCTTTTTCTTCTTCTACTACGTTTTGTTTTTTTTCCACCACGATTGGATGTTCTTTTTTTATTAAACCTTTTTTTTCTTTTTCCTCCCGTCCATTTTCCACTTGCAGCAACAATATTGGAAGACGGAGAAGGCAATACATTGCAATTCGTAGACGCGGGGTTTGTGTTGTCTGTAAAAAAACCAGTGTTGTGAGACGCAGCCGCCGTTCCAAATGGTCCGTCGGTTAAACTATTTGGGTTGGATAAATAACTCATTTATATAATGAATTATTTTTATTTTTATTTATTATTATGATTACGCTAATTATTAGATAGATATCAGACATTATATATAAACATAATAATGCTTACACTATTCGCCCAACATCATAAATTAATACGGATATTTTACATAAATCCCCAATTTTCAAACTGGTCCAAATGGCGAGGATGAAACCGATTTTTCATCAAGTCTCTTTTAAATATACCACAACGTTCCGACATGGCTTGGTAGTCATAGAAAAAGATGGACGGATTACTAGATAAGTAACGCCAATTAATTTTGTCTGGATGCTTTTCCAACAAAGGTATTGCGTTTGGATTGGTAGATAACTCATGCCAATCAATTTTGTCTGGATGCTTTTCCAACAAAGGTATTGCGTTTGGATTCATAGATAACCAAAACCAATTAATTTTATCCGGATACTTTTCCAACAAATGTATCGCATTTGGATTTCTAGATAAGCAATTCCAAACAATTTTATTTGGATTCTTTTCCAAGAGATGTATCGCGTTTGGATTGTCAGATAAGACACTCCAATCAATTTTATCCAAATTCTTTTCCAAGAGTTGTATCGCGTTTGGATTTCTAGATAACCAATTCCAATTAATTTTATGAGGATATTTTTCCAACAGGGCTATTGCGTTTGGATTCCAAGATAAGAAACCCCACTCAATTTTATCCAAATTCTTTTCCAAGATGGCGATTGCGTTTGGATTCATAGATAAGTAATTCCAATCAATTTTATGCGGATTTTTTTCCAAGAGATGTATCGCGTTTGGATTGGAAGATAAGTTAGACCAATTAATTTTATCCTGATTTTTTTCCAAGAGATGTATCGCGTTTGGATTGTTAGATAAGTAAAACCAATTAATTTTATCTAATGGGATCCAGTTTCGTAGTGTCATTTTTGTCTAAATGATCGTTTCATATTAATATATAATCATTTTTTACATAAATCCCCAATTTTCAAACTGGTCCAAATTGCGAGGATGAAACCGATTTTTCATCAAGTCTCTTTTAAATATACCACAACGTTCCGACATGGCTTGGTAGTCATAGAAAAAGAAGATGGACGGATTACTAGATAAGTAACGCCAATTAATTTTGTCTGGATGCTTTTCCAACAAAGGTATTGCGTTTGGATTGGTAGATAACTCATGCCAATCAATTTTGTCTGGATGCTTTTCCAACAAAGGTATTGCGTTTGGATTCATAGATAACCAAAACCAATTAATTTTATCCGGATACTTTTCCAACAAATGTATCGCATTTGGATTTCTAGATAAGCAATTCCAAACAATTTTATTTGGATTCTTTTCCAAGAGATGTATCGCGTTTGGATTGTCAGATAAGACACTCCAATCAATTTTATCCAAATTCTTTTCCAAGAGTTGTATCGCGTTTGGATTTCTAGATAACCAATTCCAATTAATTTTATGAGGATATTTTTCCAACAGGGCTATTGCGTTTGGATTCCAAGATAAGAAACCCCACTCAATTTTATCCAAATTCTTTTCCAAGATGGCGATTGCGTTTGGATTCATAGATAAGTAATTCCAATCAATTTTATGCGGATTTTTTTCCAAGAGATGTATCGCGTTTGGATTGGAAGATAAGTTAGACCAATTAATTTTATCCTGATTTTTTTCCAAGAGATGTATCGCGTTTGGATTGTTAGATAAGTAAAACCAATTAATTTTATCTAATGGGATCCAGTTTCGTAGTGTCATTTTTGTCTAAATGATCGTTTCATATTAATATATAATCATTTTTTACAAAAGTCTCCGCAATTTTATAAAACCATACATAAATGTTAAATAAATGTAAAATAAAATAAAAATCTATATCAAATATCTATGGACGAAATATCCGATCTTACGTCCGCGACCATTTGTCAAAATGCAGGCATTCGTTCTAATTGGGAATATCGTGAATTCATGCAAAAAAACGGCAAACAAATCATGAAAGTAGACACGCGCGAATATTTTAATGCATCTGGAAATAATGCCTTTTACACTTCTTCTGAACCCAACCGAGAATTTAACGCAGGGACTAAACCCGACGCAGTAAATACAAATGTTCCTTTTTTATTTAACCATACATACGATATCCGTGTCCCCGCAATTGGGAATGAAACGAGTGATTTAAAACAAGATTTTTTGAAAAAAGAACGCATAAAATCACGAATGGTTGCACCAACCATGTTTATTAGTAAAAAATGAAATATAATTAGTCAGTACAAATAGTATTCGAATAAATAAAATAATGGATATAATAATAGGGAAAAACAAACACCATAATTGGAAAATAATAAACGCAGCAGAACAGCATGACCTTTGGTTTCATGTCGCAGATTCCCCTTCCAGTCATTGCATTTTAGTTACACATGGAGAAACCCCAACCTATGCACAAATAAAACAGGTCGCGGTTATATGTAAGCAACATTCGCGTTCAAAATCGTTGAAAAAGGTCGAAATAAATTATACGGAAATTTGGAATGTACAAAAAGATGTACGTTCGGGTCCCGGTTCGGTTATTCTCACGGGCGCATGCAAAAGCATTTATATTTAATTTTTTTACATTTTTTATTTTTTATATTTAATTTTTTTTACAAATTATGAAAAAAATGAAAAAAAATAACTGTATTATGTTTTTTAAGTAGTACAACAAAGAATGACGATTTTTGCAGAACTTGTCTTGTTATGTAGTGTTGGGTTCGCTACATACATTGCTTGTGATTGGATATTTTGGATATTTTATAATATGAAAAATGAATTATTATTTTTCGGATTAAAAAAGCATATTGAATTGGTGAAAAAAACGGTGGAACAAGAAATCAAACAAAAAAATAACGAACAAAAAAATAACGACATGATGGAAAAAAAATTGGATGCTATAAACGACAAGATATTGTATATAGAAAAGGAATTGGATACTTATTTAGACAAAACATTCATGTTAACAGGGTTTGAACCTTTTACGGGAATACCATATTATACTACTAATTATGACAAAAATAACAAAATAGTGGTCCGTAAATCACTTTTAAATTATTGGGAAACGCCAATGTACGGCAAATTTGTCGTGCGTCAATTTGCAGGGTGTGATGCACAAATGGATGATTAGATGGGAAAAGAATAATTTGATGACTCAAATAAGTATATGCTTACTAATGCAATATGTATAAAGAATTTTATTTTTCAATTCTTTTTTATTCCAATCCTTTTTCTTTTTAACTAACAAAAATTATAATCAATATAATCCGAATATATTATTGTTTTTGTTTTGCTTTATTTTTTTGGATTTTTGGATTTTTGTATTTACAAAAAATAAAACACTATGTAAAATTTATTTTAGTGGTGGTTTACCTTTATTCCTTTTGTTATTTGGTAATTCCAAATTTCGTCCAAGGCTGGCGTGGTCGGTCGCGAAGATACGGGTACTGCTGCTTCCACTGAGCATGTTTTTTTAAAAATAATGCCGCATAAAATGGTGTACCACAAGAACAACCCCATCGTAAACAAAATTCCATTTTTTTCGCCATTGCTGTGTCGCAAACATTGCCGTCTAAAGCCCCGCGTGGTTGATACGGCAACGGTCTGCTCGGATCCGACATATATTCTCGACCATCCAATTCATAATGCGAACATACAGTTCTGGAACACGGATGGTTGGACTTTTGCAAGTACACATCATAATGATCTGCGATTATTTTTTTTGCTATTTCCGTTGATAATTTTCCTTTATATTTTTCCATAAGTTCCTCTAGACGCACTTTGCGGGCACCTTGGTGCCTTCGCACATCATTAAACCCGGAATCCGTGCACTCTAAATTACGAATTTTTGGGTCATAAGCGGCATTAAACCCGATGAAATACCCATTGTTAGTTCGCTCTGTATTATGATATTTGAGACCCAGTTCAATGCGCATAATTTCATTTCTATTGGTATCCGCAAACAACCATGAATTTGCATAATCGCCAGAATTTCCATCCAATAACATTTTTTCATACTCATCCAACGTGTTGCCATATTGCATGGCGTTTCGAATACGACAACAAATAGGCACGTTATTTTCATATCCGTGGAATCCGCCTATCGTGGTTTCGGTACCAATAAACCCTTTGGAAGTAACAAAAAAATCAGTACCGCTCCATATCCAACCAGCAAACCCCATCATTAAAATGCGTGCTCCTTGTTCGGGGCGCAAATCTGTCACAGTTCTGGCAAACTGACCATCGATAAAATTGGAAAAATTATTATGAGCGATTACTATTTTTCCATCGGCAGTCCAATCTTTTCCCACCGCAATAAACGCGCTACACCGATCTGTGGATATTTTATCTCTCTTACTTGGCATTGTATCGGAATTGTTTGTTGAACCGCCTTCTCGTGAAATTACCCTTTTTTTATTTTGATGAATGCCGAGTTTTTTAACGTCTGCCTCGGGAAGCAACCCTATCCAACTTTCAATCAGCGTAAAATAATTATTCCACGCACACACTTCTTCTATTGTCATGATAGTTCCTGCTGCTGTTGCTCCTTCCGATATTCCCACCATTTCTTCATAAAATTCGGGGAATTTCTTTTTAATAGTAGGCGCTAAATGTTTAGTGGATGCATCCACGAACACAGACCAAGATATCCCGAATTCTTCCATCGCCGTAAATTCCAACATTGCCTGGATATCTTTTAGTTCTTGGGCGACCAAATATCCGTTTGCATACCCCCGCTCCTTGGGAGTGCCATGGATAGAAACATAAATCCATCCGTTTTTGTCATATTTTAATCCATGGTTATTCGGACAATACACAATTTTTGATGTTTTTTTTGATGTTTTTAATGTTTTTTTATTATATTGTGCAATTGTTTTTTTTGTTTTTGTCATTTATATATAATAATATTATAAATTCTAAATTATTTTTTTTAAAATTATATGCTTGAATTTGATTTTTTTCCTCAAGTATATTAAAAAAATGATTTATAAAAAATCCACCTTAATATTGCATAATCCCCTCCATACTTTATTTATATTCCATACGTGTAAATTAGCCCTATATGCTCGTCTTCTGGCTATATTTTCGGGGAGACTATTCCTCGCTATATGTTCCTCATGATGAGTATAATAACTTTTTCTTTGTATCTCACGGCATTTAATTCTTATATAGGACATCGTTCGCAATCATTTTTAGCTATAGAATAGTAATAGAATAGTAATAAAATTAATATAAAATAAACATAATACGAATTGTAAATGTAAAATAAATGTTTAAAAATTATAATATATTTAAAAAATAACATGTCCGAAGTAGTTTCTGGCAAAACATTGCAAAATATTCAAGAACAAATGTCGGCTAATGTGATAATCGCTATAACGATGAGTTTGATAGTTATTACCTTGTGTTATTACTTTTACTATACTGGCATTAGTGGGATTGTGTCGCCCCTGAAAATTCGTGAATGCAATTTAATGACTAGTGTGTATGGCGAATTGAATGGAAAAATCCGTCCCATTAACACATCATCTATTTCATCAGAACAGTTTAAACATAATTTGAGAGACTACTATATAAAATCGGCATATAACGCATGCAGTGGGGGGTCGTATCGCAATGATTACGTCAGTACATGTGTCTTGAAAAATATTTTAAAGCAAGGAGTTAGAGGATTGGATTTCGAGATATTTTCGGTAGACAACGAGCCAGTGGTTGCCACTTCTACAACGGATAATTATTGTGTAAAAGAAACGTATAATTATGTTCCATTTTCGGAAGTGATGGATGTTGTATTGATGGCGTTTACTGGTTCATATGCACCAAACCCCACCGACCCTATATTGATGCATTTGCGGATAAAGAGTGAAAACCCGATAATATATGAAAAAATGGCGGAAATATTTAAGCGTAACGATTCCCGTTTTTTGGGACCCGAATATAGTTATGAAAACGGCGGAAAAAATATGGGAGATGTGGCACTGCACTCGTTGCTCGGCAAAATAGTTCTCATTGTGGACCGATCCAATACTGCCTTTTTAGAATGTCAGCCGTTTTACGAATATGTGAATATGTGTAGCAATGCAACTTATATGCGTTTATTGCACTATTATGACGTGAAATACACGATGGATATCGTGGAACTCATTGAATATAATAAGTTATGCATGACTTTTGCTCTGCCGGATAAAGGCAGCAATCCACCCAATCCAAGTTCGGTGGTGATGCGAGAATGTGGGTGTCAAATGCTGGGAATGAAATACCAAACGGTGGATGAAAATATTGAAGAAAATGATATATTTTTTGATGAGGTTGGATACGCGTTTGTGTTAAAACCAGAACCCTTGAGATATAAAGAAATAGTCGTGGATACTCCCGAATCTCAAGATCCTAAATTATCGTATGAAACACGACAAATATCGACTGATTTTTATAATTTTGATGTCTAAAAGTTGATTTAACAACAAAATAATTAATATTAATTTAAATGATACTACTAATCGGTTTTTTTGTAATTAAAAAATAAATATATAAAATTTTATTTTTGTTAGTATGTTGGTTTGTTTCTTGGATTTTTTGGATAAAACAAATAACAAAAAAATGATTTACAATTCCACTTTTTTTGTTTTTAGCACTTGTTAATCCACTCGACGCACTTTATTTAATAATAATATTAACTACTATGACGGCTATGATGAATTTAAAAGAATATTATACCCAGGTTGTTATCGACCAAGTAGATTCAGCAAAAATGCAAGCCTGGGCGAATAATTTATCTCCCGAAGAATTGGTAAAGGTCGCCAATCGGTGTCCGGATCTGTTTAAATACTTGGACCCAGAAAAACAATCGGAAAAGGTTCAGTTAGATGTGGTTACACAAGATGGATATACTATCGAATATATTAAAAACCCGTCGGAATCCGTTCAATTAGCAGCGGTTACACAAGATGGATATACTATCGAATATATTAAAAACCCGTCGGAATCCGTTCAATTAGCAGCGGTTACACAAGATGGATATGCTATCCAATATATTATAAATCCATCGGAAGCCGTGAAATTGGTGGCGGTTACAAAAACTGGATATGCTATCCGATATATTGAAAATCCATTAGAAGCCGTGCAATTGGCGGCGGTTACAAAAAATGGATATGCTATCCAATATATTGAAAAACCGTCGGAATTCGTTCAATTAGCAGCGGTTACAAAAAATGAATATGCTATCCGATATATTGAAAATCCATTAGAAGCCGTGCAATTGGCGGCGGTTACAAAAAATGGAATGGCTATCCGATATATTGAAAATCCGTCGGAATTCGTTCAATTAGCAGCGGTTACACAAAAATATTGGTATATTCAATATATTAAAAACCCATCGGAAGCCGTTGTTCGGTTGGTTGATGATGCTGTTAATCCGTTGTGGTTGAGTTGCTTGATGTTGTTGTTGCTGTTGATGCAGTTGCTAATTAATAGAAAGTAAGTACGTACCTTAATATGTATTAATATTTATACTTTTTGCCTGTTTTTTGTTTGTTATTCTTTCACAGATAACATTGGCTGGCTTATTTTTACTATCTTTCTTTACTTTAAACTAACAAAAAACAATTTTTACATAAATTATACATATAAAGATTGATTTGTTGCTACAAACTTAAGTGTTAATGCTGGTATTTGTCTTAATATAGATAGCCACACGATATTTCCCAAGTATTCCGCCACCACTTCTAATTCTGCCGAAATGCTGTTTATTTTCAACAAAGCTTTTACAAACTCCCCTGTGAATATATTTTTTTCTCCCACCTTTTGCAGCACCAATTTACATGATTCGGGGGTTTTGCACTCACACCATTCTTGGACGAAAGAAATCAAGTCAAATTGCATGGTATATTCTTCACCAGTATTCATATATTCGCGTGATTCAATTTCCTCATATTCGTCATATAATTGTCGTATATAATCCAATGTATTTTTTACATTTACATTTGTATCTTCTGGAACCAATAACACTCGTTTTTCCTCGGGCACTCGCACCGAGGCAAAGCAACTAAGTACAGAAACCGTTTCAATGGCATTCAATGTAATAAAATTATTGTTATTATTGCAAATCATTTCTGCAAAAGGCAAACTAGACACTTCGTGTATTTTTTGTGCTACTTGTTGCATCGTGTCGGATTCGAAAAACCCTCGTTTAAATAATAATTGAAATCCCTTGGTTGTCTCTGTTTGTACCAGTTCTTGTTGCATAGTTATTGCTTGCTGCACCAAATTAATTTTTAATTCATGTGCGCGATTTTTTTCATATTGGGCGATGTCCGCAGTTAATGCGTTTTTAGTATATTCGTCATGCATAGCAGCAATTATTTTCTCTAGTTGTTTTCTCTGTTTATTTACACTTTTAGGCAGTTTCTCACAACATTCCATATATTCTAGCAAGACATTTGCGTCAATCTTCAAACAACTTAGAGACACAAATGATTTTAATTCTGACAATTCAGTGAAAAGACGGGACAGAACCATTTGGATGTCGTTATACATCATACTTTTATTGGCATAAGATATTAACTCATAGTCAGAACCATTATATTCACAAGTTTTACTAATTGTTGAATGTTGCTGTAGTTTCTGCAAAATCATTGTGTAAGAAATGCGAAATTGGCTCTTTAAATGTTGTGGTACTCCACTAAGCATATTTTTATAACTCATCGAATCCACGTCTGAAAATAGATTATTTAAATGTATTACATTTCCGACCGCATCTTGTCCTAGACGCCCTGCTCGACCAGCCGCTTGTGTCATTTCAAACGAATGTAACAAGCGATGTTGTCCTCCATCTTTTCCCGAATATTTAGAGATGCCCGTGAAAATGGTGGTTTTTACCGGTAAATTAATGCCGACGCTCATCGTTTCCGTGCAGAACAACAGTTTAATAAATCCGCGGGCGAATAAGATTTCTACTAATTCTTTAAGCACCGGCATTAACCCAGCATGATGAATTGCGATTCCTTTTTGTAATAATTTGATTAAATTAACATATTCGGGCAAATGCAAATATTCTTCAAAATTGGGGAGTCGCTCTCGCAATATTGTATCGCATTCACGTTCTACTGTATACGGAATCTTGCTGTCAAACTCCAGTAAATTAGTGGAAACTTCATGTGCGCATATTTCCAATTGTTTGCGACTAAATACATAACATAACGCAGGGAACATTTCCTCTTTTACCATGTGTTTGCATAACTGGTTTAGTACATACGCACGTTTTACTTTCACTCGGTTTTTTTCGAATAATGCCATTGTTTTTCGAATATTAGAATAATTAGTCTCGTGAAATATTCCATTGGCGTTTTGCAACAACAAAGGTTTGTCAATAATATTGCGAACTTGCTCTTGCACGGTTTTGTCCTTGACTAGTTTAAAAATTGCCGAAGGTGCCGCAATAAACGCATAATGCGTCAATGGAACGGCACGCAGTGTTTGTTTTGTTAAATATACTATTTTTTTATCTTTTTCTTCCTTTTCTCCGTATTTGTCGTCATGTTTTTCGTCATGTCTATTTTCTATCCAAGTAGCAAACCGTTCGGGGTTGGATAACGTGGCGGACAGCCCAACTATTTGAATATGAGGAGAAAGCATCATTAATGTATTTTCCCACACTGTACCGCGTTGTTCGTCTCCAATCATATGGATTTCATCAAACACTACACATCCCAAATCTTCCGCTATATTTATTTCAAAAGAGGTATTTTTATTTTTTATATCCGTGTCTTCTTTTGCATGTTGCAATTGCACTAGTTTATTATGCAGTATTTCCGTTGTCATAATAAGTACATCTGCATCTGGATTGCACCGAATATCTCCTGTAATGAGTCCAAATCGAATATGTGGATATTTTCGACTAAATTGGTAGAATTTTTCATTCGACAAGGCTTTGATGGGGCATGTATAAATTGTTTTTTTGCCGAGACGATGGAAAAATGAAAGAGCAAAATCCCCGCCAAATGTTTTGCCCGATCCAGTGGGAGCACAAATAAGCACATGGTTTCGAGATGCGATTGCTTCCACGCTCCATTTTTGAAAATCATGAAGTGTATAAGAATAATCGGTATAAAATTCTTGATATTTTTCCTCTTGCCCCAACGGATACGCCAAATTACATATTTTTACCATTTTATAAACAGACTACAATAACTTTGTACATTCTATACAAGTTGTTTTTTATTTCATTTTTTCATTTTGTTTTTTGTTAGTTTTATTATACACAAAACTAACAAAATTATTATTAAAAAATAAAAACAATGCCGATATTGGGGTTTATATACAAAAACAAACTTTGTTATTAACGCACAGATGACCGAGTGGTTTAAGGCGGTGGACTTAAGACCCACTATCTCAGGATGCGCGGGTTCAAATCCCGCTTTGTGCATTTTTTTTATTTTTTTTGTTCAACTCCTGTTGCTAAACTAGCGAGTCCAGACAAACTTTTCATGTCAAACCCTTTCATCATAGATTTAGCGTCTTCAATTAGAGGACCCATTTGCTGCATAGACTGAAACAGTTCTTTTTGTTGCGCCATTAATTTCGACGTATCTTTGGTAAGTTCTTTAATTCCGCCCGCCCCAAGTGCTCCCTCCAAGTTGCTATATGCGTTTTCCAACGTAGAAGCATAATCTATGCGAGAACTTGCACCCTTGGCGTTATTCTGGGATTTAGTCATGGAAGTCATTGCTTCCGGAACATCTTCTTCATCTTCTTCTACATTGGATGATGCAATAACCGCATTTTCTTTGTCCAGTTTTATTTTTGCATATTTAATGCTCGGTGTTGTTTTCACGGCCGCAAGTGCTTTGCGTTGTTCTGGGGTCATTTTATCCTCTACGTCTGCGTTTGTGTCTTCATTTTCTGTTGAATCGGTAGAAGTTGTAGTTGTGTCTTCCATGCCTTCGCGAAATGTTCTCATAGATACGAGCAAATTTGTCGCCAACACGGCAATCAGCAATACCACAGACATATTGGGGGTAATTTTGGATACAACCAAACTTACCATTCCGAAAAAGATGACGGCTTTAAATTTGTTGGTGGCTAAATATCCAAAAACAGTAGTAATGGCTAAAAATGCGGTGAAATACAAAAAATATTTGTTGGTGCTCATGGTAGAAAACTTGGCGGATGTTGAGTGAAGCAATTTAGTGGCTGTTGTGGCTATTTTTTCCATTTAATCTTATATAAGATTTTAATTTTTTGTTTTTGTTTTCATCCCTTTTTTTGTTTTTGTTTTCATCCCTTTTTTTGTTTTTTTGTTTCTTCTTTTTATTTTCCGTGATATATTATTGTACTTCCCCCCTTTCGTTTTCCTCCTTTTCCTCCTTTTCCACGTTTTGCTAAATATTGTGCTTGTTGCAATTTTTCAATATCTTTTTTATATATAGTAAAATGCGGAAATGTACCATGTGGGGTTTCGGTTGTTGCAACATCATTCAATGTGCTTACAACGTGTATAAAATCATCCATAATCAATTCAAATGACTCACCAGATATTACAAAAAACTCTAATCTTTTTACAATATTATTTTCTTTGTTGTTCATCAAATGGTTATATATTTCTAGATTACTTAAACCATAATAAACCACAAACAATACTACATTGTGTATAAACGCAATATGATCGTTTAGAATGTAATTAATATTATAATATTATAATATTAATAATAATGAAAACCATATTAATAATAATGAAAACCATGTCGCAAACTTTTGCTAACACTAGTAAAAAATCAAAAATTCCGTTAAAATTAGAATATAAATCCAACACTAAATCCAAATCCAACTCTAAATATAAATCTAAAACGAAATCTAAAACACGAAAATCGCCGGGCAAAGTAATTCATCGATTTATGAAACAAACCAAAGCCCAACGACAATCTCATTTTTTGCAAAATATTTGTTCGGATTCTGGTTTATGTATTGCTTTTGGAACGGAAAATAATAAAATTAAAGAATTTTTTAATAATTTCGCCGCTTTTAATTATGTGGTTCCTCCTATTAATTCTATCGGCGTGCCGAGTGCCAATGGATTTATTAAAGAAATCAATTACCAGCATAAAAATTATACCGCTAATACTATTTTAAAATCCTCTATTAGTTATGAAGCAGACAATTTATTTTATGAATATTTTGTTGGTTTAACGGTAAATAAATGGACGAACTATTTCCCTTGTTTTGTTGAAACTTATGGCTTGTATAAATATAAAAACAACCCTGATTATGAAAACATAAAAAACACAAAACATATTTCAGACATATCGTTGTTAAAAAACGCCTTGGAATTAATAAGCACATCGAAAGATAAGTTACATAATTTTGATGTAAATGATACATGTAAAAATTCCAAGTATTATTCCGTGTTGATACAGCACATAAGAAACGCACCAACATTGAGGAATAAACTAAATTCAATATCTAGTATAAACAGTTTGGCTATTTTAGCACAGGTTTATTTTGTATTGAAACCTCTCACTAATGATTTTGTGCATAATGATTTGCATACAGGCAATATAATGTTGTACCAACCAGCCTCGGATAAATATATATGTCTTCACTACTATTTTCCAGACAATAGTGTGATTGTATTAAAATCTTATTACGTGGCAAAAATAATAGATTATGGTCGGTGTTATGTATCCACCAACAAAAATCTGTATACATATTTATGTTCGAGACCAGATTGCGACGATTGCGGCGGCGCCAAGGGGTTTTGGATGCAATCATCATTAAACACCGATACTTATTATATTAGTTCGATAGTGCGTAACCCAAGTCATGATTTGAGATTATTTAAGTCTATATTTCCAAAAGCGGTAAACTATAAAACGGATTTTGGTACACCCGCAAACACAAATAAAAACATAAATAAACCCAATAATGTATCCGATGCATCTGATTATTTAAAACGTTATTTTAATCAACCCGGAAAGATTTATTTTAGCGAAACCGAATTTCCTCCAGATAAAAAATTTGCCGATTTACACATCTACTTGGATATGAGTGCCTCAATGCGATTTACCAAAGTATAATCTTAATTATGTCATTGTTTTTAACTTATTATATTTTAACTCATTTTTTACATCAAAACGAATTATTATAATTATTTTCCAATTTTTTTCATTCTAAACTAACAAAAATAATAATCATTTATTTTTTTGTTAGTTCGTTCATCTTTCAACCTCTAAAAATAATAAAAAAATAAAAATTTTAAAAATGATTTCATTTGCAATCTTTCCATCATTAAAAGCAAAAGTATGTTAAGCCTTTTAAATCCGAATGATATTCAAAAAAATAAAATAAACTTGGTTGCTATAAAGCAAAACGGCATAGTAGTAGTATTGATTATTTCGTTCATAATGTTTATTATGATATTTGTTAGTTAGATTGTTAGTTAGTATTTACACCTTTTCTCATTTCAAACGCCCATTTTATAGATGTAGTTATAATGAAAAATAAAATATTTTTTATTTTGTAAATTGTAATGAGATATTTGT
>Ga0335396_10002237_pt1 | contig 23650 bp, 10 predicted proteins | sample FRY02_FD_205743 | JGI IMG/M metagenome (GOLD analysis project Ga0335396, IMG submission 205743) | Freshwater microbial communities from Lake Fryxell liftoff mats and glacier meltwater in Antarctica - FRY-02 (spades assembly) (version 2) | ecosystem: Environmental > Aquatic > Freshwater > Ice >... | reverse complement strand
ACCAATTGTAATAAGGATCAACCGAATATTAATCTAATTTAATTTTTGCCAATTAATGTAAGAATTAGCAAAAGATAATTGCTGAGGGAATAAACAATGAAATTAAGTAGGGGCGCATTGCATTGCGCCCCTACTTAATTTCATCCTATAAGCGAGGCTTCTGAATAGGTGACCTCGGTTTAATTGCATCAAAAAAGCAAGCAAGGAGGACAATGCAAATAAAAAAAGGAAGCCTTTAGCTCCCTTCGTGTATTGTATTTAAAGAATTATTTAGTAGTAAGTTTTTTTAATTCCTCGTACATTTTTTCATCATCTCCCGGTGTATAGGTATTCCTTTGCATCACAATTTTACCGTTCCCATCAATTAAAAAGGTATGTGGAACATTGTTCACGTTCATGGCTCTTCTGAAGTCGGAGTTGGGATCCAATAAAACTTCAAATTCCCATCCTTTACCTGCAACAAATGGAGCTACCGAGCTCATCGTGCGAGAATCGTCGATCGAGACAGCAAATATTTTAACCCCTGTTTCTTTTTGCCAGTCGGCATACGATTCATTCATGTCTTTTAAAGAAGCAACGCAAGGCTTACACCAGGTCGCCCAAAAATCAATGATCATAGGTTTGCCGTCATTTTTAATTTCAGAAGTGTTGAATGGTTTTCCGCTTAAATCTTTAATGCTAACAGAAGGAACATCAGATTTGTTGTCTTGCGCCACACAAACGTTTACGATGAAAAATGCGCCCACAATTAGTATTAAACTTTTCATATTTTAGAGTTATTTATTTATTTTGATTTCAAATGTACTAAAAATTAGAGGAGAATTAACAAAGTTGAAGTTTATTCATTTCTAGCTCACTAAAAATCAAACAAAAAAAGAGGCTGTCTCATGCAATTGGAGACAGCCTCTTTTTAAATATTGAAGTTCGAATTATTTATTCAAAACTACTTTCTTAATGATACGTTGTCCATCAGCATCAATCTGAATGAAATAAGTACCATCTTGTAATTGATTCATTACAACTTTATGCTGGTTACTCTTAGCTGCTGTGTATGTCTCAATGGTTTTTCCTGTAACATCGTTGATAGAGATACGAACGGTGTTGTCCTTAATAACACTTAAATTTAAGAACACATCTCCATTGCTTGGAATTGGGAACAAACTGATTTGTTGCTCTAAGCTATTCTCGTTAACTCCAACTGCACTGGTAATGTTAACATCATCAATGTATAAATTATTACCATAATCTGAAGTCGCTCTGAAAGCAACTAATAAATTAGTTTGTCCTGCATACGCACTTAAGCTTACCGATTCTGCACGCCACTGAGCAGCGTTACCTGAAGTAGGAGTAAAGGCTGCGTTAGTAACTGCACCGGCAGTTGTTAAAGCCGGATCACTTTTATTCCAGACAGAAGTCCATGTTGTTCCACAATCTGTAGAAACTACAACATCTAATCTATCAAAAGAATTAGTGTATGATGCTTTTGAAACTATGAAATTGATGACAGGTGAAGTGATAGAACTTAAGTCAAGATATGGGCAAACCATATCGTCTATATCTCCTGCCGGGCTATTCCATAAATCCATTTTAGCAGAACCATTTACAGCAATTGCTCCAACGGTACTTCTAGCCCAACCTGCAGCAGCGCCATTGTTAATCACGTTCCAGTTAGCCGGAGGGAAAGTAGTCATAGTATATCCCTGAACGATTGGAGCAGCAGTTGCAACCGAGTTGTAAACTACAACTTTTGAAAATGTATTATTTCCTGTTACATAATCAGCATTTCCATTCGCGGAAGTTACGTTGCATGTGAAGACGTTGGATCCTCCAAGCAATGTTGAAGTTGGAAGATTTATTGTAGTACTTGAACCTGTAGCAAGTGATCCATTCCAGGTATAAGTATTCGTATTGCCACCAACGGTATAACTAAAATCAGCAGTGCTCAATGTGCTTGCACCGTCATTCTTTAAGGTAAAAGAAAAATCATATGTGCCTACGCATGTAATTTCAATATTTCCTGCATTACAATCTTTAAGAGAAGCATCATTTGCAATCGGCAATGGATTGCTGATTCCGGTTTGAAAAACTTCTTTTGTAGTGTTGTTTTGTACGAATGCTATGATTGCTAACTGCTTCAAATCATAAAGGTATGTTGGAACTGAAGTAGTAAATTGAATGGTTTGAGATTGTCCAACGGTCCAGCTATTACTTAAAAGTGTACCAGTTGCATTTGGAAGCATTTTACGCATTACAGAATAGAAATCTTCTTCGCCATTGGTTCCCGGAGGCGCACAAAAAATGATTTCCTCTTCTACCAATGCAGTTTGCAAATAAAAAGCTCCCGCAGCAGCTCCTGTCGCAATAATCTCAACGCTTACATAAATAGAATCATGATTGATATTAAAAGCGTGAGTTACGTTGATGTCAAATGGTGAAGTCACCGCGTAACGATTGTTGATCGCGGTTTGTGTAAGTGCATTTGGTGCAGTGCCAGCCAAAGCTACATTACCATCAAACTTGATGGCAGGAACACCTGATACTGCATAATAACTAACACGAGGACCAACCCATGTTTGAGTTTGGGCATTCATCGGGTCAACACCTGGCCAGTTTGTCTGATACTTAACAGATACGGTCTTAGCTTCGTTAGCACTCAATAAAGTATTTAAAGCAGGGTTTTGTGAAGCACACGGTCCGCATGATGCTTGCGTGAATTCCTCTAATAAGGTCAATCTTTGCGATTGAGCAAACATGGCGGAACTTGCCAGAAGGACAATTGCTAGTGTGTAAAGTTTTTTCATTGGATTTGTTTAATAAGTTTATATAGTTTTGAGAATTGTTAAATATTATTGGTTAAATTTAAGATTATAACTGATTCCTTGTTCAGGGAAAATCCCTCTTGCAAAGAAAAGTTATAGTTAATAGTATTATAATGCAAGTGTATGAAAAAAATTACAAACTGCGTACTTCTTATAGGTTTTTTTTTAACTTTATTATTCCCCTTAAGCACAAAACTTAAGGCTCAAGTGCCGTATTTTGAAAAATCCTTTGGTGAGCCAGGGGTAGACATCGCTTTTTCGGTAAAGCAAGATGGGGATAGTAGCGTCTATGTCTTTGGTTATTCGAATAATACGAGTACATCTCAAGAGGATTTTGCACTTTCTAAATTGCGCCCAAATGGCGATTTAATCTGGACAAAATATTATGGCACACCTGCTATTGATTTCGGACTTTATATGAACCTTGCGGATTCTTTTGATGTGATTATGGTAGGCCACATTGAAACAAATACTTCTCTGGGTCAAGAAATTTTAGTTATTAAAGTGGATAGTTCTGGTCAGGAATTATGGCGTCGTAATTATGGTGGCATTGGCAATCAGTCTTGTCGTTACATCGAAAAAACTACTGACGGCAATTACATCTTATGTGGTTATCGAACAGATCCATTTGGACAGAATGATATTTATGTTTTGAAATTAGATGCCAACGGTAACTTTTTATGGGATGCTTCTTTTGGAGGTATTAATAATGATTATGGAATGAAAGCCTTCGAAACTCCTGGTCACAAACTGCTTATGTCTGCAGATACAAAGAGCTCCGGAAACGGTGGTTATGATGCAGCAATTTATGAACTGGATAGTTTGGGAAATGAACTTTGGTCGAATCTATATGGTGATCAGTTTCAAAACGGATGTCAGGGTGTGATGTTGACGAGCTCCAATGTGAATGTTGTTTTCGGAGAAACCGAAGTTTTTCAATTTTCTCCTTTTGATTTTTTCTTGTATATGTTTGATAGCACTGGTGCTTTTTTGAGAGAGAAAGTTTTTGGCGGACTTGGCACAGATGCTTTGTTTGATATGCTTGAAACACCGACTGGCGATTTAATCGGTTGTGGCTACTCCAATAGTGCAAGTAATGGTGTTTTGCCATTGAATTTGGCATTGGTGAAAACCGATTCACTCGGAAATGTGCAGTTTGTTCGTGAATATGGAAGTAGTGGAATTGATATCGGATATAGCATTACCCCCGCTTTAGGTGGAGGTTATTATGTTGCGGGAAGAATTACGAATGCCGATGAAGACTTTTATCTTCTTCATATTGACGAAAACGGCTTGGTCGGATTGAACGAAAATGCAGCCTTGTCTACTTCTAAAATTTCAATTTGGCCAAATCCGACGCGGGAATATTTGACAGTAAATTCTGGCTTTAAAGCGGAATCTTGGGCGGTTTTTGATTTAAAAGGCAAAGAACTAATGCATTTTGAAGGAGAACTATCAAATGTTAAAACTATAAATATCAGTAATTTAGCTGGTGGAATTTATCTTTTGGAACTTAGAAGTGTTAATAAGAAGGAATCCTCAAAATTCATTAAGCTAGATTGATTTGCCATTCAATTGTAAGAATCTCTTCCAATGCTTGTGATGTATTGAAAGGATTTTGTTATCTTTAACCCTCCAAAGCATAAATAATAAACGCGTATGAAAAAATTTACTTTAGTAGTACTTACTGCATTTTCTCTCTGCAGTATGCAAAATGTAATTGCTCAAAGTTTTACATTGAGCAACGTTACTCCGGTAGTAGTTGTTTCAGATCCTTGGGCAGCAACTGATGCGCATGTGGTCATTGATAATAACTCAAGTTCACTAAAACAAGTTACCATAACGCGAATGATTAATACAATCGTTCCGGGTCAGATCGAATTCTTTTGTTACGGTGCAACCACCGGATTGTGTTACCCTCCGGGAACTGATTCTTCTAATGGTAATGATACCATTTTGGCAAATTCATCCGATAATTCATTTAAGGCTACCGTAAGTCCATTGGGAAATACCGGTTATACGTCAATTCACTATCGAATTTTCGATACGAATAATCCTGCTGATTCCGTTGGTGTTGATTTAGCTTGGGACGTAACGACTTCTATCAATGAAAATAATATTGTTTACGGACTTTCTAAACCTTTGCAGAATCCTGCAGATGGTTTTACCGTTTTCAATTATAATTTGAAGCTTGCAGACCAAAGTGATCGTTTAGTTGTTTTTAATATGTTAGGCTCTATGGTTAAATCTGTTGAGATTCCCGGCAAAGCAGGTTCATTGATTCTATCTACTTCTGATCTTAAATCTGGAATGTACTTAGTATCGTATATGAGCAATGGAAAAGTAAAAGATTCAAGTCGTTTGGTGGTGAGTCATCGTTAATTAATTGTACATAATACAAGAGAAGGGACTTTTGTCCCTTTTCTGATTTATAGAAGCCACTCATTGAAATGAATGTATCGTGTAAATGAGATGATAGCTCTTATTGAGTTTGTTTTTTAGAGATAGAAGGTGTAAATAGAATTTAAGATGTCAGACATGAAACAGGAAGCATTAGATTATCATTCCCAAGGTCGCCCGGGGAAAATAGAAGTCGTGCCCAGTAAACCTACTAGTACTCAACGCGATTTAGCATTGGCTTATTCGCCGGGTGTGGCCATCCCTTGTCTAGAAATAGAGAAGAATCCGGAAAGCGTTTATCAATACACCGCCAAAGGAAATTTGGTAGCAGTAATTTCAAATGGTACCGCAGTTTTAGGTCTTGGAAATATCGGTCCGGAAGCTTCGAAGCCAGTGATGGAAGGAAAAGGATTGCTCTTCAAGATTTTTGCCGACATTGATGTTTTTGATATTGAAATTGATCAAACCAATGTTGATGATTTTGTAAAAACAGTAAAAGCGATTTCTCCAACTTTTGGTGGAATTAATTTAGAAGATATTAAAGCTCCGGAGTGTTTTGAGATTGAACGTCGATTAAAAGAAGAATTAAAAATTCCGGTGATGCACGATGATCAACATGGTACCGCTATCATTTCCGGTGCTGCTTTAATTAATGCATTGGAGTTGGCAGGGAAAAAGATTGAGGAAGTTCGTATCGTTGTGAATGGAGCCGGTGCATCTGCAATTTCCTGCACAACCTTGTTCGTTTCATTGGGAGCTCAATTGGAGAATATTGTGATGTTAGATAGTACCGGAGTGATTCGTCATGACCGTGAAAATTTAGATGTCCATAAAATTCGTTTCGCGACCAGAAGAAATATTAATACACTTGAGGAAGCCTTGGTAAATGCAGATGTTTTTATCGGTTTGTCGAAAGGAAATATCCTGAACGGTTCTCATCTTAAAACAATGGCGCTCGAGCCAATTGTATTTGCAATGGCGAATCCGGATCCGGAAATTATGTACGATGATGCGGTAAGCGCTCGTCCCGATATTATCATGGCAACAGGTCGCTCCGATTATCCCAACCAAGTGAACAATGTGATCGGCTTTCCATTTATTTTCAGAGGAGCATTGGATGTACGCGCTACACAAATCAATGAAGCGATGAAATTAGCTGCAGTGCATGCCATTGCTCAGTTAGCAAAAGAGCCCGTTCCTGAAATTGTGAATCTTGCTTACAATAAAAAGAATATCACTTTTGGTAAAGATTATATTATCCCGAAACCTTTAGATCCCCGTTTAATTCATACGGTAGCTCCCGCCGTCGCGAAAGCTGCTATCGAATCAGGTGTTGCTCAAAAACCAATCACGGATTGGGATGTTTATGAGAACGAATTGAAGAAACGTCTGGGTCTGGATAATAAATTGATTCGTGTCATCACAAATAAAGCAAAGCAAAATCCGAAGCGAGTTGTATTTGCAGATGCAGACACGTATAAGATTTTGAAAACTGCACAAATTGTAAAGGAAGAAGGCATCGCGATACCTATTTTATTAGGGAACAAGAAAAAGATTCAAGCATTGATTGATGAACATCAATTGCGTTTGGATGATATTCATATTATCGATCCTCGTGAAGAAAGTCAAACCTTGGAAGAGTTCGGAAAAATATTTTTCGAAAAAAGAATGCGTCGAGGCTTCACAAATTACGAAGCGAAGAAGATGATGCAGGAACGGAATTATTATGGAGCGATGATGGTGGAAACCGGTCAAGCAGACGCATTAATTTCCGGACTCACCCGCAATTATGTGGATACGATTAAACCTGCCTTACGAATCATCGGAACAGAAGAGAATGTGGAAAAGGTGGCCGGTATGTACATCATGATAACAAAGGATGGTCCCATATTTTTTGCCGATACAACCATCAACATAGAACCTACGGCTGAAGATATTGTTGAAATTACTTTGCTAACGGCAAGGGCAGTACGTCAATTTAATATTCGTCCGAGAATTGCTTTGCTATCGTATTCTAATTTTGGTTCTTCCAACACACCAAGCGCTCTAAAAATGCGTAAGGCCGTGGAAATTTTACATGCCGATTATCCGGATTTACTAGTGGATGGTGAAATTCAAGCGAACATTGCTTTCAATCCGCAAATGTTAAAGGATAATTATCCATTCAGCGATTTAGCAGGTGTAGGTGCCAATACACTCATCTTCCCCAACCTCGATTCAGGAAACATCGCTTACAAATTGATGCAAACCCGCGGAGGTGCAGAAGCCATCGGTCCCATCATTTTAGGATTGAAAAAACCCGTGCATATTTTACAACTCGGCTCCTCCGTGCGCGAAATCGTGAACATGGTTACCATCGCCGTTGTCGATGCCCAATCACGTCAAGTAGGAGAGGAAGTTGGGAAGAAAGCTTCGGTTAGAACTTAAAAGCTGCAAGCTTCAAGCCGCAAGCTTTAAGAATCCACATGGGAAAATAATGAAATATTAGCTTCATAATGATTTGCGGTTTTGACACTAGAGACACTAGAGTTCACTAGAGCACACTATAGAACGAGAAGAACCTCTTGTGCACTTTTGCGTTATCTAGTTTCTTTAGTGTTAAAAAATAGAACACTGATTTGACGGATATAATTGATTTTCGCTGATTGTTCAAAGACGAAAAGAAACCTGCCCTTCTACAAACTAAGGGGTCCATCAAAATGCCCTTCGACAAGCTCAGGAACCACCAATTTACTAATTTCAAAATTCAAAAAATGCTTGTGGCTAGAGGCTCGCTTCGACAGGCTCAGGGCAAGTACGGCTAGAAGCCCACTGATGACAAAAAAAAATTACTTTTGCCCCATGTACGATTATTTCAACGGTAAAATTGCCGGACTGAGTCCAACCGATGTAACCATCGATTGCGGAGGAGTGGGGTATCATTTACAAATCTCCCTTTATACTTTCGGACAATTAAAGGAAAAATCATCGGTTCTTCTTTTTGCGCATCACGTGGTTCGTGAAGACGCTCAATTACTTTTTGGATTTGCTGATCAGGATGAGCGTCAAATGTTTAGAGAGCTGTTGAGCGTCAGTGGAGTAGGGGCATCTACGGCCAGAGTCGTACTTTCATCGATGTCTGCCGCCCATCTGAAACAGGTCATCGCCTCCGGTGATGTAATTAGTCTTCAAAAAGTGAAAGGTATTGGTGCAAAAACAGCCCAAAGAATTTTAATTGACTTGCAAGATAAAATGAAAAAAGGTCTTGTTTTAACTGAAATAAATCCAAAATCTTTGCACAATTTAGAAAGTAATGAAGCGTTAAGTGCACTTCTAACCCTTGGTTTTACCCGCGCAAGTGCCGAAAAAGCATTGATGCAAGCCTCTAAATCATTAGAAGCGAATGCCAAAGTGGAGGATTTAATCAAAGTGGCCCTGAGTCATCTTTGAAACTAATGTAAGAGATTGGCGTACAAATTCACAATCCATCCGTGTAAGGATCGATACCAAAAGGAATTGTGCTATTTTTGGCGCGCCTCGTAGTTGACCATTAACCTTGAAATTACCCGTTTGAAGCAGATCCGTTCGTCTCTAGTATTTCTTTTTTGCTTCTCCTTGTTCATCACATTGGTATGGGCATCGGGAACAGATGTGGTTTTTAGTCAGTTCGATACTTTTGCTGTTTTGCCTCTTGACTCAGATACCAATTCGGTTAATTTACCTTACCCTTTTGAGGATCGTTATGCAGATCCTTATAACAGCAATTCTCCAAGCAGTCCTTTGTATATGGGGAATCCAAGCAATATTCAAACTACTATTCAATACAACCCGGAGGAACGCCAATACGATATTTATGAAAATATAGGAAGCAACTTTTTTAGGAGTCCGAGTTACATGACTTTCGAAGAGTTCAAGGAATCGGAGTTTGAAAAAAGCACGAAGAATTACTGGAAGCAAAAAGCAAATGCAGATAATGTCGCGGCACGAAAAGCAGGATCTCCAAGAATTTATGTAGGTGGCGAAGCTTTTAACCGAATTTTTGGTGGTAATACCATCGACATTCGTCCTCAAGGTTCAGCTTCTCTTGCCTTCGGATTAAATATTTCTCGTTACGATAATCCAACACTTCCGGAAAGACAACGTCGTATCACCACTTTCGATTTTCGTGAGCAGATTCAAATGAATGTGATTGGTAATATTGGTGAAAAATTAAAGATCACTACCAATTATAATACACAAGCAAGTTTCGATTTCGAAAATCAAATGAAATTGGAGTATACGGGTTATGAAGATGAGATCATCCAAAAAATTGAAGCCGGTAATGTGAGTTTGCCATTGAATTCTCAATTGATTCAAGGTAGTCAAAGTTTATTCGGTTTAAAAACTCAATTGAAGTTCGGTCGCTTATTAGTCACGACTTTGTTTTCTCAACAACGTGGACAAGCTTCGAATATTGAAGTGAAAGGTGGCGCCACCACCACAAAGTTTGATATTTCCGGTGATCAATACGAGGTGAATAAACATTATTTCGTGGGTCAGTATTTTAAAGATCAGTACGATGTTTCCTTGGCCGATTTGCCATTTATTAATTCTCTTGTTGCTATCACGCGAATTGAGGTATGGGTGACGAATAGAAATAATAGCACTGACAATACAAGAACTATTTTAGCCGCGATGGATTTAGGTGAGGCAAATTTCTTCAATCAAAGTGGATTGATTAATAACGCGCCTCCTTTCGATAAACAATTTCCTTCCGATTCGGCGAATAGCTTGTACAGTTATTTTAATGCGAATAATAATTTAAGAGATGTTACTTTAGTTCAGAATGAAATTGCCGGTATCACGCAGTTAAGTGCTTCTCGCGATTATGAAGTAGTTCAAAATGCACGTCGACTTGCAACAACAGAATATACTTTCAATCCTCGCCTTGGTTACATCTCCCTGAATCAAGCATTGAATGGAAATGAAGTTTTAGGTGTGGCCTATGAATATACTATCGGCGGAAAAGTATATCGTGTAGGAGATTTAACGAATACCGGTATCGAACCTCCGAAGGTAATGTTCATGAAACTTTTGAAGGGTCGTGTGAATAACACCAAACTTCCCACTTGGGATTTGATGATGAAGAACGTGTATGCTTTGGGCGGTTTTCAATTGGATAGAAAAGATTTTAAGCTGGACATCCTTTATTATGTGGATACCATCGGAAATAGATTGAATTATATACCGACCTCTCCGGCGCAAACTAACGTTTATGCGAAGCCGTTAAATCGTCTTTTTAACTTAGATAAATTAAACAGTAATAATGATCCTCGTCCCGACGGTGAATTTGACTTTATCGAAGGTATAACCATCAACAGTAACAACGGTCGTATCATTTTCCCGGTGCGTGAACCTTTCGGATCTTATCTTCAAAGCAAGTTCAACGATTCAGCATCAGCAGCTCCTTATGTGTTTAATGCACTTTATGATTCGACAAGAATTTTCGCCATTCAAGAAGCATCGAAAAATAAGTTTAGTTTAAAAGGAAGTTATATCAGCAAATTTGGTTCAGACATCCCACTTAACGCAATTAATATTCCGCAAGGTTCTGTAAAAGTTACAGCCGGTGGTGCGCCACTTACTGAGAACGTAGATTACACGGTTGACTATAATTTGGGCCGAGTAAAAATCATCAATCAAAGTATTTTAAATTCCGGAACAGCAATTAATATTTCTCTGGAAAGTAATTCGCTGTTTAGTATTCAATCTAAAACATTGTTCGGTTCCCGTTTCGATTATACCGTGAATAAAGACCTTGTAATAGGAGGTACTTTATTACGTTTGAATGAGCGCCCGATTACGCAAAAAGTAAATATTGGAGATGAGCCAATAGCAAATACTATTTGGGGTGTGGACGGAACATGGAGAACAGAGTCGCGTTGGTTAACGCGTGCGATTGATAAACTTCCGGGTATCTCTACAAAAGAAGTATCAACGATTACTGTCGCCGGAGAATTCGCAAATCTGATTCCCGGAAATAATAAAGCAATTGGTAAAAACGGTACTGCTTATATTGATGATTTTGAAGGTAGCCAAAGTACCATCGACCTGCGAAATGTAGGTTCTTGGATCCTCGCATCTACACCAACAAGCCTGAAACAGGAAGCAGATAGTGTCTCTACTATTTACGGTAAAAATAGAGCTCGTTTTGGATGGTATATTATCGATCCCTTATTCTATAGAAATGTATCTGGTGTAACACCTCCGAATATCAACGACAATGAAATTTCTAATCACTTGGTGCGTCAAGTACCGGAAAAAGAAATTTTCCCGAATCGTGATGCACCTCAAGGTCAAACTGTAGTATTGCCGGTTTTCAATTTAAGTTATTATCCAGAAGAACGTGGTCCTTATAATTATGATGTGGTTCCAACACCTTTAAGTGCGGGTGTAAATTCTCTGGGAAAATTAAATGATCCGCAATCACGTTGGGGAGGTATCATGCGCAGAATTGAAACAACCGATTTCGATGTAGCGAATGTCGAGTTCATTCAATTTTGGATGATGGATCCTTTTAATAGCAATACTCAAAATACAAATCAAGGTGGAGGAGATTTCTATTTTAATCTTGGTAATATTTCTGAAGATGTATTGAAAGATGGAAAACTAGAATACGAAAATGGATTGCCAAGTGATGGTGATACCAGTCGTGCAAGTCGTACCATTTGGGGATACACACCAAAAACACAACCTCCGATTATTTATGCCTTCGATAATAATCCGGATGCACGTCAATTTCAAGATGTCGGGTATGATGGTTTGAGAAATAATCTGGAGACTTCTTTCTTTCAGGATTACTTAACTCAATTACAAGCCAACGTAAGTGCAGCAGCGTATACAGAAGCAGTAGGCGATCCATCTTCAGATAACTACCATTATTACCGCGGTTCCGATTATGACAATCAAGGATTAGGAATTTTGGATCGCTACAGAAGATTTAGTAATCCGGAAGGCAACTCTCCAACGGACGCACAATCACCGGAAAGTTATCCAACAGCAGCAACTACAATTCCTGATGTTGCCGATATCAATAAGGATTTTAACCAGGAGAGTAGTGAGCAGTTTTATCAATATCGTGTATCACTTCGACCGGGCGAAATGCAGGTGGGACAAAATTTTATTGTAGATAAAGTAACACGAACTGTGAATTTACCAAATGGTACTTCGGATCAAATTACTTGGTATCAATTTAAAGTTCCGGTGCGTGAGGTGAATGGTACGAACCCAAACATTACACGTGTGGGTGATATTGAAGGGTTCAACACGATTTCATTCATCCGTATGTTCATGAGCGGATTTGAAGAGCCGATGACATTGCGTTTTGCCAGATTGGAATTATTGCGCGGTGAGTGGAGAAAATATAATTTCGATTTGCGCGCTACCGGCGACGTGATAGGCACGGATCCGAACAATGCTACTTTTGACATTTCGGTGGTGAACATTGAAGAGAATGGTAAACGTACTCCTGTGAATTATACGATTCCTCCGGGTATTTTGCAGGAAATTAATATTGGTTCTTCTGTATTGCAACGTTTAAATGAGCAATCACTTTCATTAAAAGTTTGTGATTTGGAAGATGGTGATGCTAGAGGAGCATTCAAAAATTTAGAATTGGATTTGCGTTTATATGAAAAAATAAAAATGTTTGTTCATGCTGAAGGTTCCGGTGATCAGGATGCGTTGAAGAGCGGTGATATGAATGTCTTTATTCGTATGGGTAATGACTTCAGTGAAAACTATTACGAATACGAAGTGCCTTTGAGTGTGACCTCTTGGGGAACCACTTCTCCGGAAGCCATTTGGCCAACAGTAAATAATATTGAACTCGAATTAGAAAAATTCGTGGACATGAAGTTGCGGAGAAACAAAGCCGTTGATAATTCCGGTGGCGCATTGAATATTACCGGCCTTTATTCAGAAGCAGAATCAGGAACCAATCGAACATTTAGTATTCGAGGAAATCCATCTTTGAGTTCTATTCGATCTATCATGGTGGGAATTCGAAATCCTAAACTGAATCCTGTGAATCCCGGGAGTGATGATGGTCAACCAAAGTGTGGTGAAGTTTGGGTCAACGAATTACGTCTAACCGATTTCAGTAAAAAGGGAGGATGGGCTGCTAACGGTCGCGTCAATGCGAAGTTGGCGGATATTGGAAATGTAACAGTAGCCGGCCAGCATAAATCTGCAGGCTTTGGTCCGCTCGATCAAAAAGTAAGTGAGCGCCCGGTGAATTCAGAAACATCTTTTAACGTAACTACTTCTTTGTATTTAGGAAAGTTTTTGCCGGCGAAAGCGAATCTCGATATTCCCATGTATGTGAACTACGGAACAGTAGTTCGTAATCCGGTTTATGATCCACTCGATCAAGATGTATTATTTACTAAGTCATTGGATAATGCCGATTCTAAAGAAGATAAAAAGGAAATTAAACGTCGCTCACAGGATTATACACAAACGAAAGGAATCAATTTCACGAATGTGAAAAAGAACAGAGGTGCCGGTGCAAAAGCGAAAGTGTATGACGTAGAAAATTTCAATTTTACCTATGGCTATGATGAGGTGTTCCATCGTGATATTAATATCGAGTACGATGTCACCAAAACCCATCGTGGAGCTGTTGGCTATAATTACAATACCATTCCTAAATACATCGCACCGTTCGAGAAATCAGCTTTACTAAAATCTAAATATTTGAAGTTAGTGAAGGATGTTAATTTAAATTTGATTCCTACTTCATTGAATTTTAGAACTGATGTTTCCCGGGTTTATGGCGAGAAATTATTCAGAAATAATACCGGCTATAATGACATTATACGTGACACGTTCTTCAATAAGAATTTTGAGATGCGCCGATTGTATGATTTCAAATTGGACATCACCAGAAGTATTAAATTAGATTACAATGCGAATAATTTTTCAGTGATTGATGAACCGGAAGGAAGAATTGATTCGAGAAGCGAACGCGATTCCATCAAGAGCAATATTTTCGGAAAGAATTATTTATTAGGCAGAAATAAGAACTATCAACATACCGGAAATGTATCTTATCAAGTTCCTTTAAATAAATTTCCTTTAACAAACTGGATTTCCTTGAATGCTCGTTATGGATTTAACTACAGTTGGACCGCAGGTCAGTTTTTAAGAAACACCGAAGGAAATTTCACAACGGATCCTCGTACAGGAAATGTAATTCAGAATTCGAACACACGACAATTGAATGGTAATTTCACCATGACCACGCTTTATAATAAAGTGCCCTGGTTGAAGAAGATGAATTCGCCAAAACCAAAAGCACCGCCGAAACCGAAAGTAGAACCAAAAGCTCCCGCAATTCCTGATAGCTTGAAGGGGAAACAACCTGTAGTGCCTAAAATCAAAACACCTCGTCAAACGCCGGATGCAGTTCGATTCGTGGCTCGAATGATTATGGGAATTAAAACGATTGGTTTTACCTATAGTGAAAACAACGGAACAACCTTGCCGGGTTATGTGAATTATTCGGATGTGTTTGGTCAAGATATCAATGCCAACTCTCCGGGTATAGGCTTCACCGTTGGTTCTCAAAAAGACATTCGAGAGAAGGCAGTTCGTGGAGGTTGGATCACTGCGGATTCTACGTTGAACAATCCTTTAACACGTAGTTACTCTTCTAATTTCTCAGGACGAAGTTCCATTGAGCCTTTTGATGGTTTGAAGATTGAACTTACTGCAACGCGTCAATTTAGCAGAAATAATTCTGAATTCTTCCGATATAACGGCAGCGCCTTTGAGTCGCAAGGAGTCACCGAAACCGGAAACTTCAGTATTTCTGTTATCGGCTGGGGAACTGCATTTGTGAAAGATGATCCGAAGACTTATGCCAGTGCAACCTTCGATAAATTCAACGAGTACAGGAAAATACTTTCTTCACGATTAGCATCTGAAAACCCCAACTCTTTAGGCTTCGCTGCTCCGGATACTTTTGGCGTGGTTTATAATGATGGTTATAGCGGAACTCAACAGGAAGTATTGGCCTTGGCATTCTTGGCAGCTTATACCGGAAAATCGCCAACGTCAGTTGATCTCAATGTGTTCCCGAAAATTCCATTGCCCAACTGGAGAATAACTTATGACGGATTAGGAAAGCTGCCCTTGTTAAAAAAGATTTTTACGAGTGTTAACCTAACGCATAGTTATCGTGCTACCTATAATGTGAATTCATTTCAGCGAAATGCAAGTTATATCGATGCGGAATTCCCAATTGTAAAAGATATTTCGGGCAATTATGTTCCTAGAAGAGAGCTTGCTCAAATTTCAATGAGTGAACAATTCGGACCCTTGATTGGAGTCGACGTCACCTGGAAAAATAATATGCAAACACGCGCAGAGTTTCGACGTGATCGGAATGTCTCTTTGACTTATGCCGGCGTTCAAATTACAGAAGTAAAAGGAAATGAAATTGTTCTTGGTTTTGGATATAGAATGCCCAAATTCCGTTTGCCTTTCGGCATCGGTGGTAAAAAGAAAGTTTCTGGCAATAGTTTGAATTTGACAGCTGACTTTTCAGCTCGTAGAAATATTACTGTAATCCGACGATTGTTGGAAGGCGTGAATCAACCTACTGCAGGATTAAACGTGTACTCTATTAAAGGTGCTGCTGATTATGCAGTTAATGATCGTTTGAATATTCGATTGTTTTACGAACAAACGATCAATACCCCGGTTATTTCAACATCTTTCCCAACTTCCAATGTTTTGACCGGTGTTGAAGTTCGTTTCTCTTTATCGCAGTAATTAAAATAAATGTTAGTTTTGCATAAACTATCAGTTATGAATATTCCAGCAGAACTTAAGTATACAAAAGATCATGAGTGGGTCCGTATAGACGGAGACATAGCCACCATCGGCATTACCGATTTCGCACAAAGTGAATTGGGTGATATCGTCTACATTGAAATTGAAACGATAGGTGACACTGTGGAGAAAGATGCAGTGTTTGGGACTGTGGAAGCGGTGAAAACAGTTTCAGATTTATTTATGCCGCTTACCGGCGAAGTATTAGAACTAAATGCTCAACTCGAAGGCGAACCGGAATTGGTAAACAAAGATCCTTACGGAAACGGATGGATGGTGAAAGTTAAAATCGCCGATGTCTCCCAATTATCCGAATTGTTAAGCGCAGATGCCTATCAATCATTAATTGGTGCCTAATCAAAAGAACATAAGATTTTTTTATTTCAACTGGCCCGGCATAAGCTGGGCTTTGTTGATTCTGGTGCTGAGTACAATCACGCCACCGGCCATTACCATCCCTGATTTATTTGATTTGCTGGCACCAGATAAAATTGCTCATTTTATTTTTTATGCGGTTTTTGTTATTCTGTTTACTCGTGGTTTTAGCAGAATGCCTACCGGAAATCGTTGGTCGAGAAATCAATTTAGTATCCCCTTAATTGGCGGAATTATTTATGGTGGATTGATCGAATTGTATCAAGGTTTTATTCTTACAAATCGTACTTCTGACTATGTAGATTTTATTGCGAATTGTATCGGAGCTATTTTAGGTTGGGCTGCCGTGCGCTATTTTTCTAAGAAGAATTGGATGCTAAATAAGTAGAATCCTTTCAATTTCTAAGTTTTCTACCTGATTTTCTTGGCGAAACTCCTCAATTCTGGGGTTGATGGTATTGTAGATCCAAAACGAAGCGGTATATTTGAAAATAGATCCGGTCTCTAAATCTGATTCGTATGTTGGTAAAATCTTCCTACCTAATTGTAGTTGCAAAACACACGAATGACAAAAAGTTTCATATTGTTAAATTATCGCTTGTCATTGCTTTTGTTTCGCTTTTCCACACATCAACCTTAAATGCACAATGGTTCAATTGGCTTGATGCTACTTCGAACCGACTTGTTGTAAGTTCCGTTGCCAACAGCGATCCGGAAGAGAAGGATATGTGGCCTGCCGATTTAAATAATGACGGTAGAGAAGATTTGATTGTTGTACGAAAGCAACCTTTTTCAAGTCCTACGCAGCCCGGTAAATCTACTTTGTTATTGATGAATGTAAATGGTGTAATGACTGATCAAACTTCTCAGTTCGCTCCCGAATTTATTAGCACACTCAGTTTTGCCAGAGATGTTTTTGTTGGAGATTTTGATAGCGATGGCTGGAAAGATGTGGTAATCGCAAATACATTTTTACAACAACCACAATATTTTCGAAATCGTGGAAATGATTCTTTAGGAATTTGGAAAGGATTTGTTGATGAGTCATCATTGCGGTTTCCTATGTTGACTGAAGATCCTGTTCGCTTCTGCGCCGTATGGGGTGGAGATGTAACCGGAGATGGAAAGATGGATTTGTATTTTGTGAATTATCGTCAGAACTCTTCCGGTGGTGCATCGCAAGATTATCTTTTAATAAATAATGGATTCGGGTATTTTACGAATCAAAGCGCAGCGCGTCTCGGGAATTTACGAAACTCTGCATTCGGTACGGCTTGTCAAATTGTAGATATTGATGGAGATGGTGACAAGGATATTATCAAAAATTCTACACTTTACAACGTGGCTCCATGGAATGCACGCGGTGTTTTAGTTTTGTATAATAATGGCTCCGGAAATTTTGTGAAGTGGCAAAATTTAGTTCCTACCGGTTCTCCTTATATGTTCGATATTGCCGATTTCAATTTAGACGGAAAGCCTGATTTCTATGTGGTGGATGATGGGAGTGATTATATTTTAAGAGTGACAAATCATTATCCCGATTCAAGCATTACCGTTGTGCGTACCAATTTAAATTTTAGTAATACCAATGGTTTCGGAGGAAATGTACATATCGCCGATTTAGATTTAGACGGTGATATGGATATTGGTGTTGCAGATGTTGATGTAGATATTCCTCCCTGCAATTCCTCTCGTCGAATGGCGATTTATAGAAATGACAACGGGGTCATGGTGAATGTGTATGGTACTACTGTTTATCCATGGACCGCAAATTCCTACGACTTCGCATGGATCGATATCAATAACGATGGACTGAAAGATTTTATCACGGGCAAATGTAGCGGTTACGGCATATTTATGAACGATAGTTGTGAACTGGCTCCTAATCCCGCCGATTACGATTTGGATGGTTTGCCGGATGCTTGCGATCCTTGTCCAACAAACCCCGATCCTAACTGCGCTCCAAGTACGGTATACCCTACCGTTAGTCTCAATGATAATATCGCGCGTCAGTGGAATGAAATGTCACTCGCTTCCATCCGTCGCGATTTTGCACGTCCTACCGTGCATGCTCGTAATTTGTGGCATCACTCCTCTGCTATGTGGGATGCATGGGCCGCGTACGATAATAATTCAATTGAATTTTTGCTTGGAAAAACAATCGGTACTTATACCTGTCCCTTCACCGGAATTCCTGCGTCTTCTAATATAACGGAAGATCGTCGCAAAGCCATTTCTTATGCTTCGTATCGTTTATTAAAACATCGTTTCGCAAATTCTCCTCAAGCCGCTTTGCTGATGACTGCTTATGATGTGCACATGGATTCACTGGGCTATGATAAAAATTTTACAGATGTGAATTATGCTTCCGGTGATGCACGCTCACTTGGTAATTATATCGCAGCACAATACATTGCTTTCGGTTTGCAAGATGGATCGAATGAACAAAATGCGTATGCAAATACTTCTTATGCTCCGGTAAATCCTCCATTGATTGTCGACTTGCCCGGTAATGCAAGCATGACGAATTTAAATCGTTGGCAACCGCTTACGCTCGATTTATTTATTGATCAAAGTGGAAATCAAATTCCGGGCGCAACACCTCCGGCATTAAGTCCCGAGTGGGGACAAGTAACTCCCTTTGCTTTAACTCCTGCCGACATGGTTGTGAATCAAAGAAACGGTTTTAATTATAAGGTGTATCATGATCCCGGGCTTCCTCCGCAATTGCAAATGGATGGAAGCGGTACTTCATCGCAATATCAGTGGGGTTATGCCATGGTTTCCGTATGGTCCGCACATCTCGATCCTGCAGATACTACCACTTGGGATGTTTCTCCTGCAACGCAAGGCAATCGAAATACTTTGCCTGCTACCGTTGCCGACTATCCGAACTTTTATAATTTCATCAATGGCGGAACTACGAATGTTGGTCATCCTATAAATCCTGCTACCGGATTGCCTTATGCTTCTAACATGGTGAAGCGTGGCGATTATGCGCGAATCCTCGCTGAGTTCTGGGCCGATGGTCCTAACTCTGAAACTCCGCCCGGTCATTGGTTTGGTATTTTTAATTACGTTTCCGATCATCCCCTTGAAACAAAACAATATAAAGGAGTAGGGCCGGTATTAGATGATTTGGAATGGAGCGTGAAAGGATATTTTGCGCTCGGTGGTGCTATGCACGATGTCGCTGTTTCTATTTGGGGAATAAAGGGCTGGTACGATACACCGCGTCCTGTTTCTTCTATTAGAGCCATGGCAGAGTTGGGACAGAGTTCAAATCCTGCCGATAGTAATTATCATCCTGCCGGTTTGCCTTTAGTGCCCGGTTATATTGAAGTGATTCATCCCGGCGATCCATTGTCTAATGGTGGCGCCAATGTGGGAGAAATAAAACTCAAAGCTTGGAAAGGTCATGATGCCATAAATAATGTGGATACTGATGTGGCGGGAGTAGATTGGATCTTAGCAGCGAATTGGCATCCTTATCAGCGTCCTTCATTTGTTTCACCACCTTTCTCAGGATATTTATCGGGACATTCTACTTTTTCTAGAGCTGCTGCGGAAATCTTAACGGACCTCACAGGCGATGGGTATTTCCCCGGTGGTATGGGCGTATTTCATACTGTGCAAGATGATTTTTTAGTTTTTGAAAATGGTCCAAGCGTAGATATTGATTTGCAATGGGCGACGTATCAAGATGCAGCGGACGAATCTTCTTTGTCTCGTATTTGGGGTGGTATTCATCCTCCTTTTGATGATATTCCGGGAAGAAAAATTGCTGTAGAAGTTGCGGGAGATGTTTTTGTAAAAGCAGAAACATATTTCATCAATACACCCAACGATGGAATTTTTGATGTGCCCGGATGTTTAGATCCACTTGCTTGTAATTACAGCTCCTTGGTTACACAAGATAATGGATCGTGTAATTATAGTGTAGTGTATTATGCAGATACAGATAATGACGGATATGGAAATTCAATGAATGATTCTATTTCTTGTTTTTCTTTGCTTGGATATGTTACGAATAATACTGATTGTAATGATGCTTTGTCTAGTGTGAATTCTAACGCTGCTGAAGTATGTGTCAATAGCATCGACGATAATTGCAATAATATCATCGATGAAGGTTGCGGCAATGGCGCATTTCAGTTGAAAGTATTGATTGAAGGATTTTACCAAGGAAATGGATTTATGATTTCAAATTTATTTGACAACGGTATGCATCCCGATCCAAGCGCTAGTGATTCGATTACTGTTGAACTACGAAATGCAACGAATCCTTTTCCTTTGGTACATGCCCATCAGGAAGTATTGTATCGAAACGGATATGCAAATATTCCTTATTATCCAAGCAATGGAAATTATTATATCGTAGTAAAACATCGCAACGGTATTGAAACATGGAGTAAAAATCCTGTAACTTTTACAGGGCCATCGGTCTTCTTCGATTTTTCGAAACCTTGATGCAATCAAAACGTAGAATAGGGAACTTGTAAAAGAGAGATGATGAGAGATAGAGTAAAAATCTATAGGAAAATTTTATTGCTTCTTATGTTCGTATTGATTTCCTTGTTTTCAACGCAGGTGAAAGCGCAAACAAGTTTTACTTTGAATTGTGCAGGAGGTTTTTCTTGCCGAGAAAATAGTGATGCTTCAGTTTCTGTAGCGGTGATGGAAGTTTCTAGAAGAATTTATTTTTACGGAACAGCAAATTATGATTTCGTATACGCTCCATCCTTGTTTGGTAATGATATTTACCAGCAGAACATTTCCGGTGAATTAAAATATTTTGCAAATCCCGATTTGGGATGTGCCGCATATCCTGCAAATACATTTACGGGAAAAGTGGCATTGATTGATCGTGGAACTTGTTCCTTCGACACAAAAGTATTGAATGCGCAAATTGCCGGAGCAGTGGGAGTGATTATCGTAAACAATGTTGCGGGAACACCTTTCGCAATGGGAGGTTCAAGTGCATTGGGAATAAATATTCCGGTGGTAATGATTGGTCAGACAGATGGAGTAACATTAAAAAATGCATTGCTTCAACCGGCTGCTGTAAATGCATCTACACCAAAATATACCTATCAATGGAGTTGTGGAGTAACAACACCTATCGCTACAGGACTAGCAAGCGGTACTTATTCAGTAACAGTTTTATCAAACGGAATTAATCCTGTAGTTTGCACCACACAAGTTTTAGCAAATAATCCCGGTGTTTCAATAGTGACCAATGGCTCGCTCATTAATTGTCCTTTTGAACCAGTTGAATTGTCAACATCAAGTTTTAATAATGCGATTGCCATGAATGGCACCAATCAATCGGTCAATTGCAATTCCAATTTAACGAATTTGAATAATGCCAGCTTTACTTTAGAGGCATGGATCAACACATCTTCCGGATCAGAAGGAATTATAGTTTGTAATAATGCGAATAATGTTTGGGAAGCCGGCGAACGCGCTTTTTTTGTGAATGATATTGGTCGACCAACATTTTCAGGTTTCAATAACAACAGCATCACAAGTAACAAAGAAGTAGATGATGGCATTTGGCATCACGTAGCTGTGGTTTGGGACTATACAACGCCTCCTGGAATTGGTCGTATTTATGTAGATGGTTTTGACAGAACAGAAGCTAGTACTTACGTAGCATCTGCCAGCGCGAATGTTGGTGTGTTTAGATTGGGTCGACCCAACTATAACGGGAACGAAGCTCCGAACTTCTTTGATGGAACGATGGATGAAGTGCGTATTTGGAATGTAGCAAGAAGCGGCGCTCAAATTCGATTGGGCATGGTGAATCCTGTTGCAGTGAATTCAACCGGATTATTGGCTTATTATAAAATGAATGAAACGAGTGGATCCACGGTTCTCAATGCCAGCAACAATTCTTTAAATGCGAGTTTTGTAAACTCTCCGCAACGTGTGGATGCACTTACTTATTTGTGGATGCCAAGTGCAGATACCACGGCGATGATTACAGTAACAAGTTCAGGCTCGTATACCGTCGCGGTAAAAGATTATTTCGGGTGCGCAGCCATCAGTGCTCCGGTACACGTCAATACGGTAGGAGTAAAACCTTCCGGCGCGATCACCATCTGCAATGGCGATTCTGTTTTATTGGATGCGGGAAAAAACACGAATCCGGTGTATGGTTTCTCTGAATTCTTCGACACCAATTCCTGGACAACAATACATAGTGCCAATGACAGTGGCTGGGTGAATGTAAGCGCTGCTCCTAATTCCATTACACTAACTTCCAGCAATACTAACGCCGGTGGATCACCGTCATCTTCACTCGATTATTGTCATATAATGAATGGAGATGGAAATTTAAATTTCAATTGGAATTATACTAGCTTCAATGGGCCAATCAATGATTTTCCATTGTACACCATCAATGGAAATCCTAGTTCCTACACAACATTTAATTATGCTTCCGGAGCTCCTATACTTCAAAACGGAACAGCAAGCATCCCTGTGTTGAAGGGTCAAAATTTTTGTTTCCGGATGAGCACCCTCAACAATTCAGGCAGCGCAGCAAGTTTTCAAATCTCCAACATTCAATTTCCCGATTCATATACTTCCTATTTGTGGAGTACCGGTGCTAGCACGCAAAGCATCTATATAAAAATAGCGGGGGTGTATACCGTTAGTGTAACCGCAAGTAATGCATGTTCCATAAGCAGTTCGCCCATCAGCGTTAACATCAATTCAAACCCCAACCAAATCTGGTACGCTGATAATGATGGTGATAGTTATGGAGATGCGAGTAAAGATTCACTTTATTGTTTTCAACCCATAGGATTCGTCTCTAATAAAAATGACTGCAACGATTCACTTTCATACATACGTCCCAATGCCAATGAAAATTGCTTTAACAACATCGACGACAATTGCAACAACATCATCGACGAAGGCTGCGGCTTCGGAGCATTTCAAATAAAAGTTATTTTGGAAGGACTCTACATCGGTGGTGGATGGATGACTCCTACTTTATACAACGCAGGATTGCATCCGGATCCATCAGCGAGTGATTCTATTCAAGTGGAATTAAGAAATACAATGAGTCCGTATTCGCCTGTGCAATCGCACCAAGTTATAGTGCATAGAAACGGATTTGCTTCCATTCCAACTTACCCATCCAATGGAAATTATTTCATCGTCATCAAATCCCGCAACAACATTGAAAC
>Ga0335396_10002232_pt1 | contig 23673 bp, 12 predicted proteins | sample FRY02_FD_205743 | JGI IMG/M metagenome (GOLD analysis project Ga0335396, IMG submission 205743) | Freshwater microbial communities from Lake Fryxell liftoff mats and glacier meltwater in Antarctica - FRY-02 (spades assembly) (version 2) | ecosystem: Environmental > Aquatic > Freshwater > Ice >... | reverse complement strand
CAGGCGAAGCGAGTTCTGGGAAATTTCTTTCTAATTCAATGAGTTCTTTTAAAAGCATATCGAATTCTTTATCAGAAATCTCGGGCATTGCTTGGGCATAATAAAGCTTGTTGTGTTTTTCTAATTCTTCACACAACCAAGTGACCCGTTTTTTAATTTCAACTGTAAGTTTATTTGCCATTAACCATCTCCCGGGCGTAAGAGTAAACATCAAAAATTAGGCTACTAACAATGCATTAAAGTATACTATAATTAGAAATAAGAATCTAGGTTGGTAGAAAAAAAGGCAAAGATGCGATTATTCCTTTCAAGCAAACTTCTGTTCGTGTTTTTGGTTATTGTGGCCCCCGTCTTATTATACCTTTTTCTGCCTTTAAATTTTGCATTAGGAGGCGTTGCAACCAGCATAGTTTTAGGGTTTGCGTTTTCTTTTCATTTTGAGGGATTTGCATTCACCCGGCTATTCAAAAAACTTCGTACCGATGGAGAACCTATTTTTCGTTGTGGCAATAAAGGCCTTGTGCTTGGGTTAAATTATGATTGTTTAGTACGATTTCCTTCGACTATAAAAAATTTACTCGCTTGGCTTGATGGCCCAGAAGAATGGAATTCCCTTACCATTAATCGAAAAACACAATTCTTTGAATGGTATCAACTCGAACAAGTATCAATGGGGCTAGAAAACTCAAAGGTAAAGTTTAAGTTCGAAGGAGGGCAAGAAATAAATTGGCTACCTGAAAATGAAGAAGAAAGAATTCGCTTGCTGATTAATCTTAAAATATATTCTGCCCCTGCTTTGCAAGTTGAAGAAAGAAAAACATTCACACTAGCTTACAATGGTCTCATATGGTTATTATTTCCGTTTTTTTGTATAGGTGGTCAGCTCATTTCTATTGGCGCAGGTTGGCAGAAAATACCGAACCTGATCCAGAATGCCCCAAAACCTAAAAATAAAGCAGAAGAATTTGATTTCCTTACTCAATCTGCAACCCAATTCCTTACCGACAAACTTCCCGAAGTTCTTTGGATTCCTACTGGCGTTATCTTCATTACTTTTTTAGGCTGGCTACTTTTTAAACTTACTTATCAAAATAGAGTCGAAGTTATTCTTAAAAAATTCAACCCCGATAATCTCACACCTTTACCATTAACTTCCTAAGCATTGTCAGGTTTACTCCATCCATATCTTTGTTTTCGCCCTCTTCCTTGGGTGTCTCAAGCACCATTGGCAAACCACTAAATCTTTTATCATTCAAAATAAGCCTGAAGGGCTCTAACCCCAACGCCCCCCTGCCAATATGTTCGTGCCTATCTACTCTGCAGCCCAACCCCTTTTTACTATCATTTAAATGAAATGCCTTAAGTTTATTTATACCTATGCTATCTTCAAATTGATTCCAAGTTGCATCGTAATCAACCTTGGGGAATAGGGAGTAACCCGCTGCAAATGCATGACAAGTATCAAAACAGATACCCATCTTCTCTGGATGTTTTGCCTGCTGGAATATTTGTGACATATGTTCAAAACGATACCCAAGAGTTGTTCCCTGCCCCGCGGTGATTTCCAAAAGAATCATGACTTTGAAATTAGAGCATCGACGCTGAATTTCATCTAAACCAAGAGCAATGCGTTTGATTCCAGCTTCTTCCCCAGATTTCACATGGGCCCCAGGGTGTGCCACCAAATAATCCAATTCCAATTGTTCTGCCCTTTCCATCTCATCCACAAATGCTTCTATCGACTTTCCAAAAAGTTCGTCATCTGGGCTTGCAAGATTAATCAAATAAGAATTATGCGAAAGGATTTGCTTAAGACCCGCTTCTTTCACACCCTTACGAAAACCGCTAATTTCTTCTTGTGAAAGTGGTTTACCTTTCCATTGGCTGGCATTTTTTGTAAAGATTTGAACGGTCTGGCACTGATAAGTAATCGATGCTTCGACTGCTTTACTAACACCCCCCGCAACCGACATATGAGCACCAAGGAGAGGCATAAAATTCCGATTTGGATTAATTAAGACTTAGGAGGAAATAAATTATTTGCTTGGGTTTAGGACATCTTCAAGGGTTTTTCGCACTAATTCTTCATGAATTTTTTGCACCAGATCGAATTGTTTGCGTTCTTCTTCTTCGATGGTGCGCAGCATTGCTACCAACTTGTTGATATCGGTAAGGGTGCCCATTGCAGCAAGCACTTCATCAATAGCTTGAAGCAATTTTTTGTATTGGGCCCTTGCAGCCTGAAGTGAATCTTTAGAAGTTTGAATGCGCTGCTCAAATGGAACCGAGGAATCTTCCAGATTTTTTCGGAAGGCATCGATGCCACGAGAAGTAGCGGGGAATTCAACCGCACTAATTTTTCTAAGTGGTTCAAAAATAGTATCTTGTACCCGTTTGTATCGCTCTGCATCAACTCGGTTGAGCTTGAATTCGCGTAAAATGCGGCTGTAAGCTTCCATAATTTCATTCGTGGTGGCTAATCTACTTTCCAAATTTCGATCGATTTCTTCACATCGGGCGATCATAGGGCCTAACTGTTCTGCCTTAATTGTGGGTGATGCAAGGTCCAAACTAGAAAGGCCCAGCCTAGATTCTGATTCCAACAACTGACCCTTAGCCTGTTCAAGCGCTATTTTATGTTTCTCTTCTTCACGAGCTATTTCTGCAAGCAAGTCGTTTTCCGAAACGATTAAAAACAGATAACGCTCCTTGCTGGTAACCAAATGGGGACCTGTCTCTACATCGTGGTCGAGTGCCTCGAGCCAAAATTCCATACGGTACCTAGGTTGGTAAGCATTACTACCGCCTGGCACTGCAAGTCCGAGTTTCCATAATCCAAAATCGCTTTGAGGTTCTTCCTCTATTTTATCGAAAGTATCGGGCTGAATTTGAAACGACCGTACCACCAGTTTGCGTTCTGATAGTTTGATCGACTTAGCAATAGCAGTTTTTATTTCATCTAAGGATCGAATTTCACCGGTTGTAGATTCTAACAATTTTCTAAAAGATGCGATTGAAAAACGCTGTGCTTCTTTTTCTATTTCTTTACTATCTTTTTTACTCGTGGGTGTTACTGCGCCAAGGAATGAAACCCCATTTAATATTGCCCCTTGTGGAGTTATCATCTGAACAATGGATGAAACCAAGAACAAATCTTTTACATTGATACTTTCAGATTCTACTTTTTTTACGGTTAAAGCATAACGCATATCACCTAACCCATGCGCATCATTAGCACTTCCACGAAAGGGCAATCTGGCAAGTGGAGTAACCATAAAACCATCTTTGGTTCGGCGTAGTGCATCCGGTTCGAAGTCAGCATTTGGGGGTTCATCTGCACTAGGCTTTAGCACCACGCCACGCCTACCCAAAACGCTTTCCTGATCTTCGTATTCCAAATAGAAGGTAGTTTCTTCTTTAAGATTTTCGACAGTAAAAGTAAAAGCTCTTTTATCAACAAGAGTTGGGATAACGGAATCGACTTTATTTCCAGCTTTATTAACTGCCTTTATTGATGCAAGGTCGGCATCGGTTTCCCCTCGAACAACTAGCGTTGTCCCTTCGGGAACAGTAATCCGACTCATATCAGAACCCGCTTGCAACATATCTTGGGCATCGAAGCGCTGCTTTAAACCTTTAAGCGCTGCACCATTTGTAGGAGTACGATAATAAAGGTAGGCAGGGTGATTTTCTTCAACCATCAAACGAGTAAGCATTGGGGGTGGCACCAACACCAGTCTTTTGTTTGCAGTACGGTAATCAAGTGCCTGAGCGGTAAAATCGGTGGTTTCTCTAAGGTCAGCAAGTTGGCCTGAATATTCGTTATCCGCACCCCTTTGTAAAGTCATCGTGTTACTCGAAGAATTACCCCAAGAATGAACCACAACATTATCAGGGATCGCCATTATCCGAAGTTTCCTTCGATAAACGGCATTACTTCCTAATTCCTTCAATCCTTCTATGATCGATTTCAACGAAACAATGATTTCAGATTCTACATTGGCAGCCGACTTTTCTAAGTAATGTTCTATCCCGTCAACCAAAAGGGGTTCATCAAGGCGAAGGGGTTTAAGATCCGCAGGAAGGGAATCGAAGGGGGGAACTTTTACAGTTAGCCAATCTTCAAGATCAAAGAATGTAAGAGCACGCCATCCCTCGGTAGGTTTGCGTTCAAATCGGACCATAGCTGGCCCAGCATCCACTTTGCTATTTGTAAGATACGATTGAAACCTATTGCTTGCTTTATCGGAAGGTTTACCTGCAACTAAGTACTTAATTGCGCGAACCTTGATGGGAAATGGTGGAGCATCACGGCCAACACGAACCTGACCCGAATCCGGAAATCCGGGAAGTTCTAAATAAGTATGGCGTGGCCATATGACATTCCTTAATACTAGGTTCCGGTCCGCCCAAGTGAATAGAACTTCGTGCAAAGATTGTGTTGCAGAAAGGGGGATTTCATCCGCACCTATTGTTGGAATACCAGCACCAACAGCAGATAAAACTAAGGCAAACAAGTACATCCCAAAGGTTAACCCAAAAGTTCTTAGCCCAAGGTTTTTAAGTCTTTTCCAATCAAACACTTCGTCAACAGGAAGATCTTTTAATCGTTCCTCGGTTTCTAAAAGCATTTGGGCAAGCATCTCGGGGGAACTGCCCCGTTCTAATAATATTTTCGGGGAACTTAACTGCACTGCTGTAATCAGGCGGTCTCCTAACCGATCTGGAAATTTGTTTTCTAACAATAAAGCAAGCGTGTCATCGGAGTAATCTTTATTAAGTCTAAGGGCGATTCGTGTAGCGGTTAGCGTAATAAGGCCAAGAGAAAGAATCGCGAGGAGAAAAATTCGGATGAAGCGGGGGAATGCCTGCACCCAATCGATTCCAAAAAGTCTGTAAGATCCAAAGTCTAAAAGCAGATCGAGCCAAATCCAAGAAGCAGCAAAAATAATAATGCCCAGAACAGCTTCAATAATTACATATTGCCTAATTCGACCCCGTAAAAACACAAGCGGACTTGCGAGGGCTTTTTGCTGATTCGTAGATGGCGATTGACTAGCCATTAAAACATTTGCTCCGTGAAAAAAATCAGGCAATACGCAACAATTTGCGTATTAGCCATTCAAACGATAATAAGCCAACTACCGATAATAAAAGCCAAGGCAACTTAACTGGTTTGCCTTCTTGATTACTCCACATAGTGATTCCATCATCCCATAAATCACGAACGGGACCACGATTACGCTGCTCTTTAATATCAGTTTTCATACACAAAGGAATTAACCCCGCTGAACGAAGATCAAAGAAAAGCCTAGGAGGCTCTTCAGTAAGCTTAGATCCTTCCGACCCTTCATTAAACGCCGGGGCTTGTAATCGAAGCTTAAGGGTTTCTCTATCAGAATCTGAAAGCCTTGCTAAAACAGCTTCAGCGGGGCTTGCAAGTTTATAGAGCTTAGAGAAATCAGGCCTTGTGTTTTCTTTTTCCGGGTCGGGTTGTTCTACGATTATGTAGTTCCCTGAAAGCTTATCGCCTGTTTCAGGAACATCAAAAACAATTTCATAACGCCCAGCACTTCGAAGCATAAACCGCGCCCGATAAACTCCTTCGCTGCCCGGCCTAGGTGTCATTAAAACTTCTTTTGGGATTTCAGACAGGGGAACCCCAGCAGGGGCATTGATAAGAACTCGGGGAGGCTTTCCACCAGAACCAAGTGGTTTACCACCTTTATCATCAATGCGAGCTTCGAATTCGATAAAGCGATTTGCAAGGTAAGGGCCACCGATGTAGGGAGAGATCCTGCGATTTTCTTTGCCTGTAGCGCCTGCGCCTGCATAACGAGCTAGTTTCATCCAGAATCGTTCAAAATATTGTTCACGATATTGCCTTAAGCGCCAAACCTCACCGGAACCAACCCACACCACACGCTTACCAGAAGAAGGGTCACTAAGAACGACGAAAGGTTGTTCCTTCCCATCCTTACTTTTTGCAAGTGGGTCAGCAAAGCGTGCGACAACGATTGCACCTGTCTTTGCAGAATCGACTGGGTAGAAGTTATAGAAACCTCGTTTTGGCTGGCCGTCTTTCGCTTCAACATTGAAGAACAATTCCCAATCTTTTAGAAAAGGAATCTGATCATCTTCGTCAAGCTTTAAGAATTCCATATCAGGTGAGGCGCCATCAAAGCGAAGTGGCCAAGGAGAATCTGGCTTACGATCCATTTCTTCGATGCGAATATCTTTTAACACAACGGGGTAAAGATCAAGAATAGGCTTAAGTTTTTCTTTTTCGGCCCCAGGCCTTGCAAGTTCAAGGGTATGTAAAGGGCCAGCAACTACAACTAAGCCACCCCCTTTATCAACCCAAGTGCGAAGTAAGTTCATAGAAAGGTCACTAACTTGTTTCCAATCAGGGTCAAAAGCAACGATGACATCATAAGAAGCAAGGTCGTAAATTTTCTCACCAGGATCAACAGAGTTCGAATCGTAAAGGTCGGGAAATCGAGTAAGGAGTTTTTCAGGTGGGATATCTTGCACAACGCCAGGCCTGCGTTCCGTTCTCCCCGGTGGATTTTGCAAAAGGATAGCAAGTTCTGCACGCTTCTTCTCGGACTCCCGAACGAATAAAGTTCGTACGAATTGATAATCTCGCATGGGGCCACTTGCGACTAATAACACTCTTAAAGGCTTATCTAATACGCGCATTTCAACAGGCCCGCGGGTATGTTCTTTATCTAATGCAATTTCAGTTTTATCTCGGGGAACACGAGCAGAAAATTTAATCTCACTATCAGGTGTTTCTGCAAGCACCCACTTCTTGCCTGTAAGATCTGCTTCCCTACCCGCAGCTTTAGCAAGGGCCAGCGCATCAACTTGAAACTCCACTTCGGCTCGAGGTGGATTACCTTTATCGAAATTGCTAGCAGGTGCGGCCAAGGTAACTTTATTTCCTAGATTAATTTTAACACGATCTTTAGAACCACGGCTTCCAGCTTCTTCAATTGCAATATCAAGCAATTCGTCCTTACCAGCCTTCGACTTTCGAACATTAGTGATATCGAGAAAAGTGAGAAATTCTTTTTCTGCTAGGCCTTCGCCAACGACTTCAACCGCAATTCGAAAACGATCATCGGGTTGAACTCGGGCCGGAACGCGAAGGTCAACAATTTCAGTTTTAACCTTGGGCCGATCTTCACCAACAGCAACGACAAAAATAGGGATACGAGAAGCACTGGCTCGATCTTCGAGGTCTTTAAGGGCCTGAAGTGTACCTTCGGTGTTACGGCCGTCCGAGAAAACAACAATACCCTGAACCATATTAGTCATTTCGCGTTGTAAAATTCCCACGAGACTATCAACAACATTGGTGCCATTGAAATCGCCTGCCTCCACGCGAGTTTTACTAGCCTTGATTAAGTTTAAAAGCCTTGAAAGTTCGGGTTCGGAAAGGCTATCTTTTGCAGGCAATTCCTTGGCAGGGTTCAACCAAGATTGCCAACCTTCCAAACTTAATTTTTCAGAAATAGATTTTGCTTTGCCATTTTCCTTGAGTGCTTCTTTGAGTTTGTCCCGATCTTCCACGGTTAAACAAACACCATCTTGAAACTGAAGGAAATTTTCATCTAAGGTTCTACCAAAACGATAAGCAAACACCGGATTTGTCTTTTCTAATTCGTTAAGAAAATCAGTGTTACCATCATTTAAAAACTTAGTAACTTTATCTTGTCGCGTAGGAAGTTTATTTAAAGGCACATTCTCGGAAGGGATATCGTCAATCGTGGTGGTCATACTGCTGGAGGTATCAAAAGCGACAATCACTCTAGATCGGGCAGTGCTTTGTTCCCAAGTTTGTTCTGCGGGAAGGAGGAAAGCAAATGCAAGTATTCCGTAAACAATAGACCTAGATAATCCTAAAACCGAAGCCCAAAGAACTCCAATGGTTTTGCTATCTCTGAGATACATCCAGCCAACATAGATGAACGCGAAGAAGAGTACAAAAACAAGAACAGCAATCCAGACTGAAGGGGGAAGTTCTTTGGAGAAAATTCGGATAGGGTCAGCAAGTCTGCGGAAAACAAATTCCGTTACTTGTAAAGGCAGATTATCATTCATATTCCCACACCCCTTGCCAAAGAAGGCATAGGAAGTTTATCGCTGCCACGCATATGAAAACTTAAATGCACAGCAAGCGCTTGCTCCGCAATAAGGATGATAAGAAAGATAAGATAAAGCCAAGGAGATTCTGAAGCATCGGGGATTCTATTTTTTAGGGAATCGTAATTATCACCAGGCGACCAAAGCGAAACCTTCCCTGCCCTAGGGTCGGAAGCAAAACGATTGGCTTCTAACTTTTCACGAGAAGTACGCCTTAAATCTCCTTCCACTTGAGAATCTACATTAAAGGCAAAGGCTTGAATTTCCGTAGGAGGCGCTTCTATTCCTTCCGCAGGAACATTCGGAAAGAAATCGAAAAACCAAGAACTTGGCTTCGAAGTTTGATTGAAAGTAAAATCAAGGGAACCCTCACGCTGAACCAAAGGCTGTTCATTGATACGAATAGGATTAGTAGCAACTGCCTGCCCCGGATTCGAACTTACTTCAAGAAGTTGATAGGAACCAGCAACACGGGGTTGATAACGAACAGGGTCAAATGCGATTTTAAGTTCCTCGCCTACTATCTTATTGCGTTCACTTCCTTCACTAGAAAGAAACCGCTGCAGATCCATAATTAAAACAGGGTAACTCCAAGAAACAGGGCTACCAGCACCCCATTCATTCCAACCATCGATAACGCCAGGGACGGTGGGTTTAGTTCCTGCAGGAGTAAGAAAAGCAGTAACTTTACCTTTGCCAAGTTTTCGAGAAACTGCAAGAGGATCACCAAACAAAATACTTTTACGAAATTCTTCAAACTCGCGAGCGAGTGTACGAAGGGAAGGCTGTGCCCAGAATTCCTTCATACCTGAAATGTTTTGAGCAGGGTCACCGAGGTCATTGAGTAAAACTTCTAAAGCCAAGCCAGCTTTATACTGAGAATCCGAAGCGAGACTTTCCTTAATGGTTCGTTCGTGCTTGCGAAGGGTTTTTTGGAATTTTTCTTGAGCGGGGTCATCGAAGGGAATTCTAGCGAGGAGATTTCGAGCCCTTTCCTTGTACGATTCTCGCTGATTATCATCGTTCCATTTCCTATTGGCAAGAAGGATGATTTCCTCGGTAGCATTCCCCGAAGGATCCCAAGTGAATCGTGGTCGAGCTTGAAAATAACGATCGATAAGCAAAAACCGCATTGCCCCAAGGTTGCGAGACAACCCTGCAACAACTGGATGATCGGGGGAAGGAAACATAATCTTTGGCTGTTCGTCGCGTTGTTTCATTTCCATACGAAAAGCGTCGGTCAAAGCATCGGTAGGCTTATCAGCAATTAAAAGAGGGAACAAAGCATTTTCTTTTTCGAAAAGGTTATTGAAAAAGGCTGGCTTAGTGCGGTCGCCTAGGAACCAGACAAGTCCGCCACCCGCTTCAACAAAAGCACGAAGTTTAGCAATAACTTTAGGGGATTTAATTTCAGGAATGTTAGCAAGATAAATAGAAGGATAAATTTCGAGGTCAGCTTTTTCAAGGTCATCGATAGTCCGATGTTCCACTTCATAAGCCCTAGCAGCAGCAAGAGCGAATTCAATATGGAAGGAATCGCCGCCGGGCAACCGGCCTTCGGTTCCTGCGCCATCGACGACGAGAACAGGAACTCGCGAACGAACTTCAAGAACAATCTCCCGAGCGTTATCAGAAAGGATGCCAGTTTTTTCATCTTCAGTAATTTCAGCCCTAACTCTAACAAATTCCCTATCCATACGAAGCTTTCGATCTCGCTCCTCGGTTTTGTCGGAAGATTTTAGTGCCCCACCAGAGGGCTTAGTCTTGCGTGTAAGAATGAGAGAGAATCTTTTTTCAGTACGCTGACCGGAAGGCAAACTATCAATCGGTTGAGAAGCACCAAAATCTTCTTGCCCATCAACCTTAATATGAAGAAAGGTTTTCTTATCGGAAGCCCCGAAGTTTTGTATTCCAACCGCAAAATCAACAGAAACTCCTTCAGCAGCAAGGCGAGAATCGGCATTAAAATCAACAATGGAAAGGTTATCGTGATGAATAGTAAGCTGTCGATTTTCTCCTCGGAAAGGATGAGCAACATCAACCAGACTAAGATTAACGCCAGCTTCTAAAAGACGATCTAATGCAAGTCTAAGTTTTTCCTTATCGGGGCCGATAGACCAATCGATATCTCGGAAGTCAGTAGCGAGGTGAAGATTTTTTTGTCCAACTTGAACCCCGCCGAAGTATTCGCCCGCGACTTCAAGGCCCTTAAGTGCATCACGATGCAAAAACCCAGGCTTAAGCGCATCCAGCCTGATAGCAAGCTCTTCAAGGGTTTGCTCGTTAATAGTACCTTCAAAAATTGGAGTAACAGGGTCAGAAATTAAAACCATTCGAAGTTGCTGCACCCCATTAGCTTGTGAAATTTTACGAGCAATTTTTTTGGCTTCTTCACACGCAACTTTAAATGAAGAGGATTCACCGTTCTGATCGGTCCAGCGGTCCGCCATACTAAGAGAATCATCAAGAATTAAGAAATGAAAACCAGCTTGGCCAGCGCCCCTACCAAGAGTTTCACCAACGAAGCGAGCAACAAGAAAGCCAGTAAGTAGCACCAAAAAAATACGAAGGAGAAGCAGCAGCAGTTGCTCGAGGATTAATTTGCGCTTGTTGCGTTTCATAGCTTCGAGGAGAAACTCCATCGCAGCCCATTCGACACGCTTATAACGAATGCGATTAATAAGATGAATGATGATTGGTGCACTGATAAGCAGTCCACCAAGAATCATAGACCAAGGGTTAAGAAAAAGTTCCATCAAGCCACACTACCGCCTGTAAGTTTTAGAAACGAAATACTACAGCCCAGGAATGCCACCGCGGCCCCGAGCATTGCGATCGTCTAGTCTCATATTCAAAAATTTAGTTAGCACCGCATCAAGATAATCGTTTGTAGTAACTAGTTGATAATCAATCCCAAGCTTGGTACAACCCCTGCGAACATCGACAAGATATTTTTCAAGCACCTCGATATAGGCATCACGCAAAGATCTGGGGTCACAAAGCAAATCGGGTTGTTCTTCCATACCTTCAAAACGAGTGCTACCCGTAAAAGGGAAAGTCATTTCATCGGTATCAAGAATATGAAAAGCAAGGATGTCGTGCCTACGGTGCCTAAGCATTTCAAGGCCTTTAAACAACTCGGGTCGGTCAACGAGGAAGTCGGAAAAAATAACAATAAGGCCTCGTTGGCCTGCAGACTCTGCAACTCGGCGCATAACCTGCGAGAAATCGGTCTTCTTGGCAGGCTTACTCTGATGCAAACCCGTAACAAAAGCATCCAGGTGCGACATTTGAGATCGGGCAGGCAAAATAGTCCGCACCTGAGAATCAAAAGTGACTAATCCTATAGCATCGTGCTGCCTCAAAAGAAGATAACCCAAGCAGGCTGCTGCAGTGCAAGCGTAATCGTACTTGGTCATAGGTCCGTTGCCATACCGCATCGATTCGCTTACATCGACAATAATGGTAGCGCGCAGATTGGTTTCTTCTTCATATTGCTTGATAACATAGCGATCGGTGCGTGACCAAACCTTCCAGTCGAGATGACGAATATCGTCGCCGTGAGTGTATTCGCGGTGCTGAAGGAATTCGATACTATGGCCAAATACAGGGCTTTTATGCAGTCCTGCGATAAACCCTTCGACCACTTGGCGGGCCCGAAGTTCGAGCCTTCCAATGCGCCCGATAGTGGCGGGGTGTAAAAAGCGTCTGGGGTCTTCCTTAGGTGATTGTGACACGGGTATTGTGATCTCTTAAGTGTTTATTAGGAAGCAAAGATTTTCTGGAATCTTTCATCCTTCTTTAGATCACCCTCGTGGCAAGGAGTCTCTTGCACAATCTTTTCAATAACTTTATCAGGCGTAATTCCTTCACTTGCCGCTGTAAAATTGGTAAGAATGCGATGCCTTAATACGGGTAAGGCCAAGGCCTGAATATCTTCTATTGCAACATGAACCCTACCGTGCAGAAGGGCCCGAGCTTTAGAACCCAAAATAAGATTTTGCACCGCACGGGGGCCCGCTCCCCAAGAAAGCCATTCTCCAATAAACTTAGGTACCCCGGGTTCACCTATGCGAGTCTGCCTAACCAAGGCAAGCGTGTAACGAATTGCGTGGTCGCTAACAGGAACTCTACGCACCAGGTTTTGTAAATCCATAATTTGTTGACCGCCCAGAACAGGCTTCACATCATCGGTGAAGTTGGCGGTAGTCTTGGCGGCAATTTCAAACTCTTCACCAAAAGAAGGATACTTTACAAACACCTTAAACATAAAGCGATCTTGCTGCGCTTCGGGCAGCGGATAAGTTCCCTCTTGTTCAATAGGGTTTTGAGTTGCAAGCACAAAGAAAGGACTATCAAGCTTATGCCTGACCCGGCCAACAGTAACTTGCCTTTCTTGCATAGCTTCAAGAAGAGCGGCCTGAGTTTTAGGAGGAGTTCGGTTAATTTCATCCGCAAGGACAACATTAGCGAACAAAGGGCCTTGTAAGAATTTGAATTCGCGCCCACCGGTACCTCTATTTTCCTGAATCACCTCGGTGCCGGTGATATCGGATGGCATAAGGTCGGGGGTAAACTGAATTCTGCTAAAAGAAAGAGAAAGAGTGCGAGCAAGCGTGCTAATCATCAAAGTTTTAGCAAGCCCTGGAACCCCTTCCAGCATACAGTGGCCTTTACTGAAAAGAGCGATAAGAAGTTCTTCGATAACCTGATTCTGCCCAACGATAACTTTAGAAAGTTCGCCACGAATAGCATCAAAAGCTGCGCGAAGTTTTTTAGCTTCTTCGACATCATTTTGGTCGAGAGGGCGTTGGGCAGCAAGTTCCTCCAAACTAAGTTGTTTCGTGGTAATGGTAGGTGCGATTTTCTCAGTCATTCTAAAAAGTCCTGAAGTAAAAGGAGGTTGAAGTAGAAAGTTATCTCTGATAGATGGGCAAAACCCCACCATCCAATTGCAAGATGCTGAGGTGAACAGCAGTAATAAAAACAGGGCCGACATGGCCGCCCGTCCAAGAACCATCAGCACCTTGAGTTTTAGTAAGGTTATCAAAAGTAGCTTTCCGATACTTGGACCAAGTCATTTTATCGGTTTCCTTGCCTTCACCAAATAATTTAACCCAGCCCTCATCGCCCAAGGTATACATCGCTTGAGAGAAATAATAATGGGTATATTCATCGTGACCTTGACGATTATTACCTAAAGTACCAATGTTATTCAAACAAAACTTGAACCACTTTTTAATTAAAGGAGAATTGTAATCACCGGAACTAAAACCACAAGAGATAGCAGCAGCGGTAAGGGCTGGCCTACCTTCACCACCACCGCCTCCACCTAGACTATAAATAATGCCACCTTGTGCATTGGTAGATTCTTCAAGGTAGGCAACAGCTTCTTTGATAGCATCTTGAGGAACAGCAATTCCAGCATTGCGAGCAGCGCGAAGAGCCTGAACTTGAGTAATAGTAACCGAACCCTCGTCGAAATTATTGCCTTCTTTAGCACTAACATAGCCCCAGCCGCCTAAAGGGGTTTTATTATCTTTCATAGAAACTCTGCGAGTCTGAGCATCACGAGAGAATTTTCCTGCACGAACAAGAATTTCTTCAAGCTTGCGTCTACGGTCACCTTCCTCTTCTTCTCCATAAACAGAAGCGAGAAAAAGCATACCAAACCCATGGCCATACATATACCTTCCAGCTTCTCCGGGAATGTTAGGGTTCCCTATCATTCCATTAGCCTGACATCGAGCCATTAGGAAATCGACAGCCCTACGAATATTATCGCGGTATTGGCCCTCTCGGATGGTACTACCTTCCATAAGCATAGTCATACCGCCAAGTGCAGTCATGGTAATGGGGTACTGGCCGCCAGTAGCTTCCCAATGACCATCCTTCATTTGGTTACGAGACATCCAAAGAAGTCCCTTTTTAACCGTATCCCTATATTCTTTTGGTATTTCATCGGAAAAGGCAAAGCTATGAAGGCTAGGAAGAGAAATCCCAGCAAGAAGCAAAGTAAAAAAGAAAGTTCTGATATTCATAGCTAGAACTCCAAGACAAAGACCAATAACAAATCGGTGAATAGTTACACAAAGCCTAATCATAAGTGGACGATCAAGTCTAACCTGTCTAACAACAAATCACGAATTGTTTTTCCGTGAATCTGGTGAAGAATTATTAGGAGAGAGTTGGGCAGCATCTTTAGTAATCTTAAAGATAATCTTAAGCTGGTAGTTAATAAATTCGATTCTGCCAGCTTTAAGATCAACATTTAAGTTATGGAACTGGATTCCATTTGGAATATTCTCGTTATCGTAGACAAGTTTGCCCGTGCGTTTATCAATGCTTTTAGCAGCAACTATCTGCATAACATTGCGAACCGGCCCATTAGCAATCATCTTGTGCATACGAGAAGTAAAAAGCAACATAGGCATTTCATCGAAAGAATCGAGGACAACCATCTGATGAGAGATAGGATTATGCCAAATCATTTTTCCAGTTTCTCGATCAAAGGCATATAATTCGCCATTGATAGGCTGAGCGCGCATACCAGTACCAGGCATAAGGTTGGTTTGAATTCCGCCCCAAGGCATCACATTAACATTAACAGGGTTATTGAAAGCGACATAGAACTTCGACTTATCAGCTAGTAGAAGGGCAGTACCCCCCTTAACTATATAATTAGGGTCTACTTTTGTTGAAAGCACTTGCTTCCCATCGGGAACAAGCCAAGCACGGACCTTCCCATCGGGTTCAATAACGCCAGTAATGTTAGGGTTTTCATCCGCCTTAATGACTAAAGATCCAGCAGGAAAAGTTTGTTTCCAAGAGTCTTTACCCGAGACAATATCGTAAAGGCGTAGCGAGATTGAAGAATCAGCAGCAGTTTCATTCAGGAGCAATTTCCCCCCGATGATGCGTTCTTTTTTAGAAAAGAACGGGGCAAAATCCGGAACCTTTACAGATACACCATCGTAAGCCCTTAATACCCTTGTTGCTGATGGATTGTTTTCAGGAGTCATATCCACCACGAAAATATGTTTGCCTTCACTAAAAAGAATCGACCGGGAACTAACATCAGATCTAGTCCAAAGAGTTTTTCCAGTCAGCGGATCTACTGCAACTAAACCATCTCGGGTTTGAAGCGTCGCCACACCACCCGTCATAGGATTCGATAAGCCAATGCGTTGAGACCAACCATCAGGGTACAAAATTCTGATAGAACCATCGGGGTCAACATTAAGCTGATTATAACCAGGAGGTGAAGTAGCAGCTTGCCCCGGAAGCGTACCCATAGGGTTATAAAGATTTTTCTCCCAGAGGATTTTTTTACCTACCGGATCAATAGCAAAAACCAGATGTCCTAAAGGTAGTAAAATTAAGTGTCCCTGAGATTGCAAAGGGAAACGGACCAAGTGTGGCTGCCCGTTACCATACACCAAGTTCTGAAACAGTGTGCGGGTGATATTGATAGACCATTCTTCCTTACCAGTCAGGGCATCGGAAATACGAAGGGAATGGTAGTCGAAGCGCAGTGAAAGCTTATTACGCTGAAAGTAAGGCAATTCTGCATCAGGAGACTCGAAGCGAAAGCTCTGGCTTTGCTGGTGAAAATTACCCCGTTCTTCGGAAACGGTGATCTTACCTGTAACGGGAGAAAACTTAGCTTCAGTAAGTAAGGGAGCAAATTGTTTATCAAGGAGGGCAGAGTTAAAAAGGGCAGCGCCCTTTTTGCCATCCCTAATTAAAACATCTGCATAATCTTTGCCCAACTTTTTATAGCACCAAAGGGCATCCTCCAGCAAACCCTTAGCAGCATAAGAACGGGCAAGCACCTCATAAGCCCTGCCCGCAAGAACAGGACTGTCAGAAAAGACAGGTTGCAGCACCTGCTCAGCAAATAAAAGAGAATTAGACTTAGAATCTTCGAGTAATTTTTCAGCAAGTTTAATTCTTGCTTCCTTACCCACATCAAAAAGTGAACCAGAAAATGCAACAAACTTCTTCAGTTCATCAACCGAGGGGTTCTTCTTAAGAAGTTGTTCCCAATTCGACTGAATCTTTGCTTCCAACGGTTTTTTGTTTTCAGGGGTTGCCTTGGCTACCATAGCTGCAATACGACCTTGAGACCAAACCTCGCCAGACGCCCTTACGGATGGTTCATCAAGCACAGAAATAAGATCTTCGTTAGAAGCAAGCGCTGCAAATTCCTGATATTTATCAAAGGCATCAATGAGCCTACCTTGGGATTCGCGACCCTTTGCAACAATACAAAGAAAATTAGCCCTGCGTTTTCTAGATTCGGCTTCAAGTTCTTGCTTTTCTTTTTCTTCAGCGTTAGCTCGGATATCAATTTTGCAAAGCGACTCGTACTCTGCAAGGAAAGGTTCCGCAGCCACAAAATCTTGCTGGAAGTAATCTGTAAAAGATTCAAACAATTTATTACGGGCCCGGTCACGAACTTCAACAGAAATATTTTGCACTAAAACAGCTTTTAAATCTTCAATAGCACCTTTCAAATCACCTTTATTTAAACGAAGTTCACCTCGCTCGGTAAGCCCCACTGGGTCTTTAGGGTTTGCCTTAATAAGCAAATCAATTTGTTCGAGTTTGATGGCAAGTTGTGGATAGACTGCGATATCACTGGGGGTTTGAGAAATGACCGATCCTTCGTGAAAGATCAGATTTCCTGCAACTTCACTTTTACGAGATCTGGTATGTGCAATAATTTTGCCTTTTGCAACATCAATGCCACAGACCTCGGGTTCTCGAGAATTGGCAGATTCTTTGATAGGCAGATAATAGATATTTTCAAATGCAACGCCTAGTCCAGAAGGTACGCCAGTTTCTAAGGTCCATAAGGTATTACCATTTACAATATCAACACCCCTGCAAATTTTTCTACCAACAATAACAGCGGTGCCGGAGTAAACCCCGCCGAAGAAAAGGTCTTCTTCCTGCCTGTTTTGAGTCCAGATTTTAGCACCGTCCCTTAAGTTTACGCAATGAATTGCGCGAGCATCAGGAGCAGTGAAAATAATTTTCCCATCTACAATAACAGGGGCTGTAACCTTCCATTGATTATTAAAGGAAGGATTCTGCATTCCGGTATTAGGTCTGCGAATCATTATGCCGTTAACCCGAGGCCGATTGATATTCACATCATCAGCGGTTTCGGTTTTATCCCGATACATATAGGCCCAAACAAGACTGCCCGAAAGCAAATCGACACCAAGCAAAGCCCCAGCATTAGTAGGACAGACCAAAATTCCTTCACCGTAGGAAAGGTGAGCCGCTTGGGTGCGCCTACCTACATCTTGTTCAAGTTTATCCCGAGTGGTGACAAGGGTCTGCATTCCCTGAACTTTGCCCGTATTGGGGTCAAGTGTAACTAACCGAAGTTCTTGTTGTTTTTCTGTAAGAACAAAAAGTTTACCACTAACTGGAAGAGGTGGGCCAAGGAAATGAGTATCTCCAAGCTCGGATTTTTCATCTCGTTCGCCGATTTCCCAGCGGAGTTTCCCGGTGACTAAATCGTATGCCTGGAGTTTACTGAAAAGAATTGCATCACTAATTTCTTTATTAGGAACGCCACTATTAATGCCATTATTACGAATACCGCCCATATTGTAGGCGTTATTGTTGGGCGGAGGAGGGACCGACATATCTTCAACAGCAAAGACATTTTTACCATCGGAAGATAAACAACCCAGCGAAGTGTTCTCAAAAAGAATGCCCGGCCTAAGATTATTAGTGACATAATTATTCAGCCAAGTGTTTAAAATTTCTTTTTTCTTATCTTGTACGATTGCATCAATTCCCCAATCAGACTTAGCCTCCCACTCAAGCTTACCATTTTGCACAGCGACGGCGTGAATACCCCAGTAGCTTCGATAAATGATTAAAGGAATTTTTTGATCATTTTTAGTAATAGTGGTAGCAAGAGGAAAGAAGCCGGGAAGCATAGCTTGCTGCCTCTGCTGCACCATATAATTTTCAGACATTTTAAGAGCGTTTTTAGATTCGTTACTCTTAGCGGTAGGCAACTTCCACTTGGGTTCCATAAAAGGAGTTCCCCCCGGAGTCTGGGCATTGCGCTTAACATTACCAGCAAACATCTGCCAATCGAATACGCCAGATTCATCGGATCGATTTTGAGTTTGCGCAAAAGACTTGAGTTCATCTAGGGGTAAACTAGAACCATTAAGGTTTAATTCTTTAATGCCCTTGGAGACAAGAGTTTGCCAGATTTTTTGACCCCGAACGGCATCTCCCGCCTGAAAGAAAGCGTAAGCAGCTTTAAAGATGGTACGGGGAGAGAGTTTATCCGAGCCACTGCGATCTAATAATTTTTCATAGCAAAGAGAGGCCGCCATAAAATTTCCACGATCTAGCTGATAGGTGCCTAACAACAATGCAGCTTCACCACCTGGATCGGTGTGCAAATATTGCTTCATAACCAAGGCCAGTAAATTAGGATCACTTTTTAAACGAGCCTGCTTCAATATCGCATCAGCTGCAGGATTAAAAGTAATTTTGTAAAACTCAAGGCCCTTGGGGGGCAAAGAAGCTATAAGACGGTTCGCTTCGGTCTTAACACTAACAATTGCAGTGGTTGATTTGCCTTCGAGGCTTTTACGAGGAATTTCAGCGAAAACATCTTCCTTTATTTCAAGTAATTTTTGCAGTACATTGCAGGCCTCTGCCCAATCTTGCGACTTTATATAATCTTGCGCTGCTTCAATACGGCTTTTCATTCGATTATCACGGGGCAAACTTACCGCTGCATTGTCAACATTTCCATCGGGTTGGTCGATACCCTTGGCTGGTTTTTCCTCTTCGACTTGTTCGGGTAACGCTTTAATTTGTACTTGAACTGCTTGGGGTTGGGCTAGAACTAGACTGGTTATAATTCCAAAAACACCTAACCCAGATAAATGCCATTTATTCATATTAGGCCCCATAAAAGGTATGCCATTCGTAACCTTTTTATTATCGCATCTTCTTCACATTTGATGCAAGCATATTGCAATGTTATGTTAATGACGATTGAGTCAACAACTCATAACCTCGAAGATATTACGATTTTCCTCTTTAACTGGAGAGTTATGCAGGATAAAAGGAATACATTAGTATTGTAGGCCAACAAGGTTAAAAACTTCATCAGGAAAGGCAATTTTATGCTAAAACAGGCTATTTTTCTTGGTCTTCTGACTTCCAGTTTCCTTTTAACATCCCCGGTCAATGCTCAAGATCCTTGGGTCGTTTATAAAGGTTCGGAAGGCCTAGGAAAGGGTAAAAATGTGGTTCTCGTAAGCGGGGATGAAGAATATCGCTCGGAAGAAGCCCTGCCCCAATTGGGAAAAATACTTGCTAAACACCACGGTTTTAACTGCACCGTGCTGTTTGCTATCGATACAAAAACTGGGCTCATCAGCCCCACCGTTAACGATAATATCCCAGGCCTCGAAGCGCTCGCCAAAGCCGATCTTATGATCATCGCTACCCGCTTCCGCAAACTTCCCCCCGAACAAATGAAACATATCGATGAGTTCCTTAAAAGTGGTAAACCCATTATCGGCCTTCGTACCGCAACTCACGCTTTTAATTTCCCAAAAGATAGCCCCTACTCCCATTACGGCAATAGCTATAAAGGCGACCTAAAAGATTGGACCGATGGTTTTGGTAAATTAGTTCTTGGCGAAATGTGGATCAGTCATCACGGCAGTCACGGCAAACAAAGCTGTAGAGGTATCATCGTTCCCAATCAACGCGAAAACTCTATCGTCAAGGGCATCAAAGATGGCGACATCTGGGGCCCTTCCGATGTCTATGGCGTTAGGCTTCCTTTTCCTACCGATTACCAACCCATCGTTTTTGGCCAAGTTCTTGAAGGTATGAAAGTTGATGATAAGCCAGTTAATGGCAAACAAAACGAACCGATGATGCCTATTGCTTGGACCAAAACTTACAAAATCCCCGGAGGCAAAATCGGCAAGGCTTTCACCACTACTATGGGCGCTTCTCTCGACCTTCAATCTGAAGGCCTACGCAGATTAATTACCAACGCTTGCTTCTGGTGCCTAGACATGGAAAGTAAAATTCCAGATAAGACCAAGGTAGATATCGTAGGCAAGTATGAACCCATCATGTTCAAGTTCAATGGGCATAATAAGGGCATGAAGCCAAGCGACTTTGCAGGAATAGATTAACTTATCGGGATTGAATAAACGCCGCTGCAAGTTTCCTAGCAGCGGCTTTTAAAAGATAGGACTTACCATAGGACTTACGCAGTTGCCCGCCTTGAGCGCCCCGCCAGTAGGTGTTTCGCATTTCCTCTGGGAACGCCAATCTCCCGATTGGCAAGGTTAAATGTGCCAATCAGGAGATTGGCGTTCCCAGGATTAGACATCTGTAGCCGGTGTAGCAAACGCATGTAGGCATCCGTGTGCAGGGGAAGAATTGCCCGGTGGATTCGCCCTTTGTGCTTCCATCGCCGTGGCATTCAATGGAGTGACTACAAGGAAGTTGATGAAGGCTTCAGCGCTAACCTTTGGCTTGTTCACAGATGACAAAGATAGCCAGATTGAATTGCTTAGGCAGGCTCAGTTTCGGCCAACTGCGTAAGTCCTAATATAAAGCAAAGAGAAAAATTCGGGCAAACTTTTGCTCAATTCTTTTAATTCCTGAATCATTTCCAATGCCCATTTTTCGTCATTCACGGCAGGCTCCATTGGAGTCAATAAGCAAACCGAAAGGCTCAACATAACGAAAAAACTCATGATGCACTCCTACTATTTTCCGCCGTGGCCAGAGATGGCGCTTGCATTTGACGAGTCGACGAGGGCGGCAAATCAAACCTGAATGTCCTTTTTCTTTTCCTTTCCCGTCTCTTTTGTCCAAGACTGCTTAGCGAGCGGGTGCCTTCTGCCCACGGATTTTTGCCAGCGCCTCTGCGGTGACATAATCGTCTTTCGTTTCTTGAAGGATTTTTTCCAAGACCGGAATGGCGTCGCGGGCGGCCGGTCCTATCAAACCCAAGGCAATAATTCCGAAGCCATTACTAATGTCTTTCTCTTGAATGAAAGCGACCAATGCGGGAACTGCGGCGCTTGCCGACGGACCAATTTTTCCAAGGGCCTCCGCCATGTCCTGTCGAACGATTTTGTCTTTGTCTTCCCTCAAGATCTTGATCAAATCGCCCACCGCCGGCTCGGCAGTCGGCCCCAGGGTACCCAATCCCATAGCTGCTCCCGCTCGAACCCGGCTGTCTTTATCTTTAAGGGCCGAACACAAAGGCGCGACGGCCGCTTTGCTGAAGGGGCGGTCTTCATATATCCAAAAAGCCTGCACGGCATCGGCGCGCACTTCGACATCGGGATGGACCAAGAGTTCCAGCAGTGTTTTCTCTGCCTCCCTGAAATGGACATTCAAAAAAATCGAAGCGGAAGCCGAGCCGGCCCGGACATGCGGGTTTTTGTGCTCGATGGCCTTGCGCAGATAAGGGGCGGCAAATTCCGGGGGTGATGCACGAAGGGATCCAGTGGCGCTTTTGCGGACTCCGCAGTCCTCGTCCTGTAACGCTTGAAGCAGTAGAAGAACAACCGCCGGCTCTTTGAGCCGGCCCAGGTTCCCCAATGAGCATACGGCGCAATGACGCACGAAAACCTCCGAAGATTTCGATGCCTCCGTCAAGCCGGCAAGTGCTGGTTTTCCGAATCTTCCCGTAGCTTCGCCCGAAGTCCAGCGGGCATTTTCGTCTTGGTTTTTGTCTTGTAGAATTCGGAACATAACAGGCAGGGCCTCTTCCGCCTTAATTCGGACCAACATATCCGCAACGTACATAGTGTAGTATCGATCCGGCGGCTTCCGTGTTTCTAGTTCCTTGAGCAAAAACCCCCTGATTTTCTGGTGTTTCCTTGCCAAAGCCTCCAACTTGTTTACTTTGTTATAATCAAAGTTGTTTACCCCGTCGACGCAGGCTCTCCATTCCTGAATCATTTCCAAAGCCCATTTTTCGTCATTCATGGCAGGCTCCATTGGAGTCAATAAGCAAAGGGAAAGACTGAATATAAGGAAAGCGTTCATGTTGTTCTCCTGCTAATGTCCGCGGCAGGCAATAAAGTTGGCGTCCTGATTGACCGTCGTGGTAAAGATGACGCCGAACCTCTGGGTTCCGCACCAAGGTTCAGTTAGTGCCTGCGGTTAACGCCCTTGTTGGATCGCCGTACCCATATCTCTGGCTCGTTCAACAGCAGCATACCAAGCGTCTTGAAAAGGGTTTGCAACCGAGTGAAGAAGGCCAGCATCAGTCAATTCTGCGATAAAGCCCCCGCCCCCAATGCTTCCCATGTGCTGTTGGGCTAGAGCGATGTTGCCATTAGCCAAAGCATCAACCGCATTGCGGAAATTAATGCTGTTGCCGGCGATTTCCAATGCCCGGACATGTCCCCCGAGAGCATCCCAGGCAGCCGCAACCATCAGTAATGGCGGTAACCGACGCAGGTGACGCTGGCCTTCCAAAAGACGCTCAGCAATAGTGCGAGGGGGCGGGGGAGCATTTGGGTAGAGCCGCATAAACTCGGCTCTTTGCAACGCAATGCCACGGTTATATTTTCTGATAATGTCAGTATCAGGCAAAGTTTCAATTTCCGGGATGAAGGTTTGCATTTCCACTAGTGTCAATCTCTTTCCGGCGGGAAGGGCGGCTATGCGTGTGTCCAGGCGGGTGCGAAGTGCGGCGCTGTACTGGTGGTGCGTGATCGTGACATTGTCAATGGTAATTGTCGTATTGCCGTGATTGGGACTCGTTTGGCCGGAAACCCAGCCAAGGGCCAGCTTGACAGCGTCTGCATCTAACCGGCTGGCGTGTGGGCCGATTACCTTGATCGGGATGTAATGCTGGCCGGGGTTAAAGGGAATGGCAACTATCTTGGTAACCGGCAAAGCCAGGAACGGGCTGAAGTAACCAATTCTAATCGCCAGCGCTGCCAACACCAGTTGTTGCGGCACCCCATTGAGCAAACCCGGGAAAGGTGCAACCGCGGCAAACACTACCGGTGTTGGCGCGAGGATTCGTTGCCCTAAGAGAGGCGCGTTGAGCACATTCGCCATGTTTGTCGTGTAGCTGCTCCACGCAGTTTGTTCTGAGGCTTGCCAAGCGGACAACGCATCAGCGACTTGCGCATCAAACTGCGCCTGAATAAATGAGTCTGGCGCCACGAGGCTAGACTGCTGACCAGATAGAGCACTCAAGTACAAAGTCCAGGCAGTAGATTCGGCTTGCACCAAGGCGGATTCGGCGTTGGCCTTGGCGACGAGGTACAGATCCCAAGCAGTCGTTCCCGCCGCAGCATAGGCCGGATCTGCACCAACGGTGCTAGCGTCGAATGCGGTAATGAGCGGATTCTGGGCGTCAAACAAGTTCTCCTCGGAAAGATCCAGAGCCACCTGGTAAGTAATGGCCGCATCGTTGTTGGCGGTGTCGCGGTCATCGCTGGCCGACGCAATCGCCGAATTCAA
>Ga0335396_10002231_pt1 | contig 23681 bp, 19 predicted proteins | sample FRY02_FD_205743 | JGI IMG/M metagenome (GOLD analysis project Ga0335396, IMG submission 205743) | Freshwater microbial communities from Lake Fryxell liftoff mats and glacier meltwater in Antarctica - FRY-02 (spades assembly) (version 2) | ecosystem: Environmental > Aquatic > Freshwater > Ice >... | reverse complement strand
TCCCCATCACCTGAAAACTGCGCCAACGGAAAGTTATACAAACCATGCACCACAACCGGCACCCAAATCGTCCCGGAGAAAACCATCATCCCCGCCATCAACACCCCAAAGCAGGCAGCGGTAATTATCAACACAACGACGCCACCGAAATCGGCCCCACCGCGCAAATTCATAAAGTGCAAACTCCCAAAACTCACCGATGAAACACCAACGGCCCACCAAACATTTGCCCGCTCGCACAACCCAAAGACAACCCCGCGACTAACAAACTCTTCGGCAATCCCAACTAGCGACACACCCAGCACATAGCCAAGCAACACAAGCATGCTTAACTTACCTAACTCATTGCCACCATAAACCGGCGCCAAATACAGCGAACCAATTACCCCGACCACCAGCAAGCGATCCTTCGACGGCCGAACCACCACCCGCCCCCATGCCTTTGGCAAAAACTTCCACATCACCACACCCAGCGTCAGCCCCAACACCACTCGCGTCGCCGAGTTGTAATGACCCCCCGGCACAAAAGCAAACACCACATCCGAGAGCTGAAAGAGCGCAACCACATAGGCCGTTACCAGCACCACCCAGAACCAACTCAACCTCGTCATGCCCGAGAACTTACCGGCCGCCACTGACAAATCACCCGTTCATTTAGCCCACATCAAAACTGTTATCACAAGCCTCGGAGTTTAAAAAAGTTGGTGTTTCGCTTGCGTGGCTCTGTGGTTCCGCGGATAGTACACCTAATTGACGCAACTAAAATTTAGCGCATACCGCTGCGCGCCATATGGGAAATCTTTATGAAACTCAATCGCAGGCTGTCGAGTTCACCCGAAAACGCCGACGAGACAACGTTTCAAAGGCGACAAGATCGTTCAATCGGATATTCCCGTTCGATAATTGGAACGTCAAATTTGCGAACAATCCCGGGGAATCACTCATATAATGGTCATATATTGCCGGAATGCGATCTGTGCATTCCAGTGCACTTATTCCTTCAATATTTAAAGTACCTATTCATGGACTGTTTAAACGAATAGGATTCCCAAACAATTAATGCAAAGGGGTAATTTTGTCTCAGTTGGTGACTAAAATAAGTGGTGGATTCCAATTTGCAATCGACGCCGACAATTTCATCACCTATGCCTCTGCATTGAACGGGAAGTCCGTCATTAGGTCATTAATTGTCCGAGCCACAACCGCCCCTCCCGCAAATAATGTGACACTTGAAGTTTCCCTACATTCCCTGGGTCATGATTTATCGCAAATATGGAATGCACAAATAGGAACTCTCGGGCTGGGCGCAGTGGAGTTTGAAAATCTTGACTTGGAGTTTCATGCCGATTTACTTTTTCAGCAAAAGGAAACAGTCCCAGCCGTCTTAAAGGTGCTTCTCAAGGAAGGCGACCACATTCTGGCGGAGTCTGCTTGGAACATAGATTTATACAGCGCAGATTCTTGGCTGTGGGGTGATTCATCAGCTGAAATTCTTGGAGCATTCGTGCAGCCGAACCATCCAATTTTGCGAAAGGTCTTAGACGAGTCGATTGATATTCTCAAATCCAGAGGTGAAGATACTGCCCTGTCCGGGTACCAGATCCCTAAACACGTACGACCAATGGTTGAAGCTATTTACCAAGGAATGGTAAATCAAGGTTTAACCTACTCAAACCCGCCGGCATCGTGGGATCTGCCTGGCGGGCAAAGAATTAGAAATGCTCAAACAATATTGGACGAAAAAGTTGCTACCTGTTTGGATTCTGCACTGCTTTTTGCTTCCCTGTTGGAGAATGTGGGTCTCTATCCCGTTGTCGCTTTGATCCCGGGTCATGCCTTTACTGGTTATTGGACGGCCAAATACTTCGCCGAGAATTCCGAAAGATTTCCAATTTGGACTGTTACACCAATCGCTGAAGTGATTAATGCAGTAGATAACGGTTACATTGAACTTTTCGAAACAACTTCAATTTGTATCGGAGAAGGTCAACTTAGCTATGATCGTGCAATAAAGGAGAGCCATGCTCGAATTTCTCTCACTGGTGGGCTAAGTACCGAAACGGAAGAAAGTTTTCTGGTCAACATCGTGGCATGTCGTCGAATGCGACCTAGACCTACCCGTCCAATGCCAGCAACTTATGTAAAATCTGACGGCTCGACCGAAGTTTTTGAGTATCAACCGGTGGAATTTAGCGTGGGGATGCTAAAAGATAAATTGTCGGCAGAAGGCGCGCACGGTAGTGCCAGTGGCGCGGTGGGATTGAATGTCCCACCAGTTGTAAAGAGGTGGCTTGATTCCTTGCTCGATCTCAGTGCCAGAAACCCCTTAATTAACTTTAAGGAGCCGAAGAGCTGCGTCCCTTTATTGGCAGCCCCAGAAATATTGGGATTAATAGAAGATCTCCTCCAAAATAAGGAATCGCTAACGCTTGCCAATAGTCCTTGGTTTAAACCGGATGCCGAAGGCAATGAGGGAGATTTGCTGGATGATCGCAGGCAACTTGGAATTGGGCAAAACTCTGGTGCTGAATTGGCGGAGGCGCTATCAAAAAAGATTCTCCACTCAAAGTTTGGAGCAGAGGCCCACCAAGCCAAGCTTCGGAAGATGGCTTCGTCGGCTAAAACCTTTCTCGAGGAGACGGGAAGTAATGGACTATATCTAGCATTGGGTTCACTTTCTTGGACGACCAAGGAGGGACGAAACGTGAGATCTCCTCTCATCTTGGTTCCAGTCACAGTAACGCCGAAAAATAGATCACGCGAGTTTTTTCTTTCCATTGATGAGGGCAGTCAAGTCATGCCTAATTTTTCACTAGCTGAGAAGTTGTTCAGGGATGAAGGCGTTAAATTGGAAAGTTTAGTTAACTTAAAGGAGGACGAGTCTGGAATAGATGTAAACGGCACATTTGCACATGTTCGAAAAGTGATTGCTGGGTCTGGATTAACGAATTTTCGCGTTGACGAGAACGCCGTTCTTGGCTTCTTCAATTTCAGTACTTATCGACTGTGGCGTGATCTTCTCGATAATTGGACCACCTTCGAAAAAAACTCCTTAGTAAAGCATTTGATGTATACACCGAACCAAGAATTTAATGATCCATCTGTAGAAGTTAGCGAAGTGAATTTGGATGACTTGGTGTCCAAATTACCCATTCCTTCAGATGCATCGCAGGCAAGGGCTATAGCCCAAGCTATGTCGGGTAAAACCTTCATCTTGCAAGGCCCTCCTGGAACTGGAAAAAGTCAAACAATCACAAACCTGCTGGCACGGGCATTGAGTGAGGGCAAGCGCGTCTTATTTGTTGCCGAAAAGAAGGATGCTCTCGATGTCGTAAAACAGCGCCTTGATGCTTCAGGCTTAGGAACATTTAGTTTGGACCTACACGACAAAGGCATGAATCCAAAGGTTGTGAAAGAACAACTCTTGAGCGTAATAGATATTGCTATTACTTCCGATAAAGTTGGTTACGAGAGCGCACGTGACGAATATGAAAACTCATTAGTTCCCTTGCAGAAGTACCGTAATCGTCTCCACGAGATTGGCCGATTGGGCGAGTCAATTCACTCGGCACTCGACAAGAAACTTGCTGTGCAAAGCTCGGCGACGCTCGCCATTTCCGGTGAATTCATGTCTGGTTCGAGCACTTCCACGAAAGAAGCTCTTCTCTCAAGCAGCAAAACTTTGGCTGAACTTGGACCGCAAGCAGGTAGCGCCTCGAACAACCCATGGTCACTGACTACATGTATTTCTGACTTTTCGTTCTCTGAACTGGAGGAATTGAAGGTTTTAGTCAGATCTATGCGAAGTGCAATGATGGCGATGCAAGATAACCCGAATTGCATGTCATTTCTGAATTCGATTAATTCAATCGAAGAATTGCAACTCACAAAGGTGCTCAGTTATCAGGAATCTGGATCATCCTTTACTGCTGATTCGAATAGCACCGCGTCCAGAGAAATTCAAAGAAATACGGTTAAAAGCGTGGTGGAGTTGAAGTCTGCTGTCGACTTGATTGGCTTTGATATTTCGCGTCTTGGCACTCTTGATGTCGATGCCTGGATAGGTAAAGCGCAAGTCGCTAGCACATCCTTTGTTCTCGTCAGAGGATTGAAACAAAGGGGAATTTTCAAAAAAGTCTGCGGAATTTTGGGTACCACGATCCCGGGTGGTAAGACAGATTTGATGCCAACCCTTGAATCTCTCAAATCCCTCAAACTTCGGAAATCTCAAGTGGAAGCGGATTTCGCAAAAGTTGCGGGAGTGCGCATTGATGCGACAGAAAACCTCTTCGACTCATCCACATTAGCTCAGCGCTTAAATCTTATGTCAAGATTAAACGAAATCTCGAATTTCGCATCAATCAAGCACTTGCAGGGCGATTTACTTCAAGATCTGCTGACGCATATTTCGAGCGAGCCAGTAAAGGCACTCATTCAATTAGGTAAAGATTCTGATGAACTTTTCAAAAGACTTGAAACTACACAAGATTCGACCGAACTTTGGCAAGGTGATTTGGTCTTTGGCCGTCGATTTGTAGATTGCGTACCCCAATGGGCAACCGATGCATCCGAGCACGCCTTCGCGCAAATGACCAGATGGATGACGCTACTCCTGGAGGCAAAACCATTCACCGACGCGGGATTAAGTGATGCTTTAGGGGCTCTGCTTGCCGGAACTGTCGAATTTGTGGATGCGCCAAATGCGTTTTTGAATGGCTACTACGACACTCTGGTTAAAGCACTCGTAGTTGAGCGTGGATTCAACACATTTGAAGCTATGACCATAAATAATCACGTCCGAAAATTAGAGAATTCGCACTTGCAGCTCCGTGATCGGCTTCCGCGAATAACAGGTGCTGAGTTACTTGCAAGTCGGGGCTTCGATAGCTCGATGAAAGTTGGTGCCATTGGTGATTTAGTCGCAGCTTTGAAACAACCAAAGAATCGAATTCCAATTAGAACACTTCTTTCAAAGCATTGGGAGGTGATCACTAGAGTAACTCCTTGCGTTCTTGCGAGTCCAGATTCATGCGTTCGATTCATTGACGCTTCACTAACACCATTTGATCTCGTAGTCTTTGATGAAGCTTCGCAAATCCGTGTTGCCAACTCGATCGGCGCTATCGGTAGAGCAAAGTCGGTGATTGTCGTGGGTGACTCAAAGCAAATGCCACCAACGTCCGTGGCACAAGTGCGCGTAAACGACAATGACGATGATGAAGAAGCAGATGATGGGCTCCTTGCCTATGACATGGAGAGCATTCTTGATCAATGCGAAAACGCCCGCGTGCCAGATATCATGCTGAACTGGCATTACCGCAGTGAAGATGAGTCACTCATCGCCTTCTCTAATAAGAAATACTACGACGGAAAATTGAATTCATTTCCATCACCTTCTAGTGATAAGACATTTAAGGGTTTGAGTTTCAAATATGTTGAAGGTGGTCAGTTCTTTCGTGGTGAGAATACGCAGGAGAAAGCGAAAGGACTGAAAGGCACGAATCCAGCCGAAATCGATGCGATCATCAAATATTTTGCTGAGCGACTCAAAGACCCTGCAACCCAAAACGATTCCATTGGAATAGTTACATTCAATAAGCCGCAAATGGAAGAGATCATTAGACGGCTTACGGACTCGCCTGACCCAGACATCCAGCGTGCAATGGCCGAAGGGGTCGGTGGTGAAGAAGTTTTTGTAAAGAACTTAGAGACCGTACAAGGATCAGAGCGTGATGTCATCTTGTTTTCCGTGGCCTTTAGCAAGAATATGAAAGGCGATCTACCACTGAATTTTGGTCCGCTGACTAACGCCGGTGGCGAGCGGCGACTAAATGTTGCGATCACGCGAGCGCGAAAGCAGGTTCGTATTTTCTGCTCTTTCAAGCCTGAGGAGTTAATTAGTAGAAAGTCCACTGCCACAGGAGTAATTCACTTAGGTCAATATCTAAAAATGGCAAATAAAGAAGATGATGAGTTCGCCGGCATTTACACAATACGCGAGCCTTACCCAGATCGAATTAGAAAGCAGATCCTTGCGGCCTTAAATGAGGCTGGCTTGAATGCGATTGAAGAAGTTGGACTTAGCGATTTCAAAGTAGACATTGCCATCTTTGATCCGAAGGACAGTTCCAAGGCGGTTCTGGGTATTCTGCTAGATGGACCCCGCTGGAATGCCCGCGAAACAGTTTCAGATCGCGATTGCTTGTCAGTAACACTTCTTCGGGATCGAATGGGTTGGCCCGCAATTGAGCGTATTTGGCTGGCCGCCTGGTTGCGGAATCCCGGTGATGAAATACAACGTATTAAAGAGGCGTACATCAAAGTTCTGTCCACTCCAAAAGTGGAAGCAAAGAGAGTAAAAACTATTTCTAAGGAACCGATCTATACCGTACTAGATCCGGAAGATGTAGAAGACGGGGAAAATCCTATAGATCGACTTCTTTCGGAGGTTGAGGAGTGGATCCCGCTACAAACAAAGTACTTAGGCGACAAGACATCGCTGGACTACCTAAATAACGCCAAAGTAAGGAAAGCCTTGCAACAGATTGTTCATCAACTCGCGGAAGTGGAAGGGCCTATAAGTTCAGAGCGCCTCGCCAGATTTGTGGGTGCCTGTTTCGGGTTCGATCGAGTTGTTGCCACTCGCGTGAGGGCAATAAATAGCATTCCCTATCCAGGTCACGAACGAGATAAGGAAGGATTCCTCTTTCCAAAAGGTGAATCTCCGAAAACTTCTGTGATTTGGCGGCGCGGCACCGATCTTGCAATGAGAAATATTTACGATATTTCCCTAAGCGAGATTGGAAATGCTATGAAAGCTATTTGTTTGGTTGCACATGGCGTTCGACCTGCGCAGTTAAACAAAGAGGTTTCTAGACTTTTTGGTGTGCTTAAGGTATCGGCTGCGATAAACGAGCGACTCGGTGAAGCAATGAACGTAGCGATTGGCCAAGGCAAGCTAGAGCTAATTGGTGAGTACATTCATGCGAAATAGTTGGGTGGGAATGAAATGAGCTCTAGTTGGGTGGAAGTCGCCACGGAGGAAGAGTGGCAAACATGGATGAAGATTGCCCGCAGCGCTTCAAAAAAGCGACAGGCCAATTCCAGTCTTGGTCCTGAAGATTATGCGGCCGAAGCGATCAAAAGACTGTTGGTGCAACCGGTGCGTCCAGAAAATGTGGAGGCTTGGTTGCGAACGGTTATTCGAAATATTTATATTGATCGGGCAAGAAAGATTTCTCGGCAAAATTTTGGTCATGTTAAGGACATTTATCATGAGGAAATCGAAAGGGAGATGATGTCACTGGCGGTAGGGCCAAGTTCAAGAGCCATTCAAATTGATGAAGTGCAACGGCTATTGAATACTCTTACCAGTAAAGAACAGCACCTTCTCATCCTTTCGGCTTCGGGAATGGATAACCACGAAATTGCCCATGAGTTGGGCTATGCAACGAACAAGATTGTTGCAACACGCATCGGACAGATCACCACCAAACTTCGTAAGGCATTCCAGGATTAGTCCAGCCTCCAGCCTTTAATCACGCCTCCCGTTTGTAGGGCCCAGCTCTGGAAAAGCACGCCGATATTCGCGTTTTAACCAACTTCTAAATAAACCCCATTGACTTTTGGTCGCCAAATTCGTTTCAAGCAGTAAGGGAGCAAAATTCTTTGCCCCTCACTTATTTGAAAGGAACCACATGTCAAAGTACCCAGAGGCGCTCTATTCCGAGATCTTGCCTAATCTCTTCCAGGGCGGCACCGAAGATGAAGATGTCATCCATTACGCACAAAATTCAAACGCACGCCGCACTGATCTGCCATTTGACACCGTCATCACCATGTACGCATGGGCGCGACCAGCTGACTGGGACGTTCAGGAGTTTCGCTATGGCGTGCCTGATGCCTCAATTTCACGGATTGACCTCGGCCGCCTACGCCAAGCCGTAGATTTTGGATACATCCAATGGAAAAGCGGTGACCGCGTTCTCGTGCGTTGCCAGGCAGGTCTCAACCGTTCCGGTCTTGTGACCGCCCTCATCCTGATCAAGGACGGGCATTCTCCGGAGGATGCGATCAGCCTAATCCGCAACAACCGCGGCGAAGATGCCCTATTTAACGAGAGCTTCGTCAACTGGCTCATAACATCAGCCGCAAACTTCATCAGCCCACCATCAGCACAGAGTGCTTAAGGAGGGAATCCATGAAAGAGCTACCTGAATACTTCGAACCAATCGTCGAACTGCTTGCCAGCTACTTTGATGCTCGAGAAGACTTCTGGACATTTGGAACCGAGGGAGGCCATTACTCCTTCGGTCCATATGTTCAGGCTTTGCTCGAACATGACAACATGATTCTCATTGAAGCGGTAAGTAGTAAATACCTACGCCCGGAATTATCAGAGGCCGGCCATCAAACCTTGTTGTTCATGGGTTCTGGCAAGAGTAATGTCAATATTCGTGTGCAACTTCAAATTATTCCTTTTTACCTGCTAGACGAACATTTCCTATGAGCTAACTCAGGCTCTTACGCATTAGGACACGAGATCAATAGCCGTACCTATCTCGTATTGGGTCATTAACAAGATCTAGACTCCGGCAAAATCACCTACTAGAATTTTATGGCGTGATGAACAAGTGGACAAGTGGAAAAGTCGTACCTGACAACGTAGAGGTCAGAATCGAGTTATAGCTGCGGAAAATTCTCATACCCAAGGACAATCTGTATCTCGTTCGTAGAACTAACGTAACAAAGATTTGTAGGAAGCAAAAAATGATTGACAGGTGGCATTCCCACTAATCCAGATAACCAAATGCACAGAGTTCCCAACCACATCTCGTCACGCAGGCACAGCACTCCGGCCATCCTGGACCATACACTCACGTTGCCAAAAGAGTCTTAAATACAAATAAAACCAAACTTTTGTCAAAGTCTAACTAATATTCCAGCTGGAGGAAGTTGAAAAGGCGAAGCCGACTTGAAAAAGATAAGCTATACGTAACTTTCTCTTTTGGTGCTAACCTCGCTGCCTGCTTGCGACCCTTATCCTAAGCCCCAATTGTGGGATCTACTGTTGTGAACTCAACGGGAATTACAAACCTTTTGAGATAAAAAATTACTAGCGATCTTCATGAAACATAAATCAAGATAAGAAGGGGCAAAAAATTAAGTAAAGAATTTTCCAGCAATTACTCCAATAACGGAAATTTGTCAGTGGCCTCCACAATACTTCGACCAGATCCGATAAAGTAAGTAATTAGTTTCCGACAAAAGAAAAAGAGATGATATGAAGCATTATTTTTACTCTAAGCCAAACAGGGTAATTGAACCAGTATTGGACCCTATTTTGAATGAACTAGCTAGAGTAAAAATTGAAGATCTGTTCAAAACTTCTATGAATTTGATTCCCAAGCGCTTTCAAATCGAACGGGACAAAGTCGCCCTATATAACCCTAAAGGCGACATAGAGCGAGCCAACGCAATAATAATAGAGTCCAGCGAGGGCGCTTATGATTTAGGAAATAGATTGAATGACCTTACCGGCAAACAATGGACTAAATTTACCTGTAGCTGGTTTATATTTAACGCATTACCCAAGGATCTAAAAGAAGAGAGAGAGTTCTTTCCGACTGCACTAGATCATCCGGCCACATTTAGTCCTACAATGATCGAAGGATTTATAAACTACTTTACGAAGACTGGTATGAAAGTGCTAGATCCATTCTCTGGCATTGGTAGCACCTTGGTAGCGGCACAAAGAACTGGGAGAATTGGTTATGGGTTTGAAATCAACAACAAGTACTTTTCTGTATCCACCGATCGTGTGCCTGAATTTAAATCCAATATATTTAATGATTCATGTGAAAAGATAAGCCAATACAAATTGCCAGAAATAGATTTTTGTATTTCTTCACCGCCATACTGGGATGTATTAAATAGAAGCACAAAAAGTTTCCACGAAACGAGAGAAGATCGAGGTTTAGATAAAACCTATTCAAGCGACGAGGGGGACCTTGGAAATATTTCGAATTATGATGAATTTGTTGAAAGAACTTGTAACGTATTTCGAGATGTGTACAAAATTTTACGTCCAGGCGCTTATTGCGTAATAATTTTGAAAAATGTAAAAAAGAACGGAAAGCTTTATCCACTTGCCTGGGACGTAGCGCGTGAACTTTCAAAAACTTACGAATTTAAAGATGAAAAAATATGGATTCAAGATAAAGTGAGTCTAGCTCCGTATGGCTATCCATACTCATGGGTTTCGAATATTTTGCACCATTACTGTATCGTCCTGCAAAAAAGACCAGAGAAGGAAGTTAAAGGCGAAGTCACGTGATTCTTCCGCTTTCCAAATATCCTAAGGGTCAAAAACTTCATAAATACTGGTCGAGAAAACCTTGGAATATAGTGTACGAACTCGTGTCACGGAATTCTAATCCGGGTGAAACAATTCTTGATCCATTTTGTGGGAGTGGTTCAATTGGTTTGGAGACTATAACTTCGGGCCGAGCTTTCATAGGATATGACCTAAATCCATTTGCATGCTTCCTGACCGAGGGTACCTTAAATTTGGAATTTGACGAGATAGAGTTTTCGAAGGACTTTCAGGAAATTAGAGCAAGAGTCTCAAAGAAAATAATGGATTTATACAAGGTAGAAGACTCATACTTATTGTACGCCGTGAGGGGATCAGCTAACAAAAAGGATTACAATGCAGTCATTAGTAGTCTTGAATTTACTAATAAAAAAAGAATTATCTTGGATGATGAGAGTATGGAATGTGAAATGGAAATTCCTCTAAACTTACACATCCCAGATCGGGAATTTCCAGCAAAATTCTACAAAGATCGTTTTTCATATAAGGGTATATCTAAAGTGTCTCACATGTTCTCAAAGCGAAATTTGTACGCACTCGCGATTCTAAATGAAGAAATAGAAAACTTAGGAAGAAACCGTAATTTTTTTAAATTGGCGTTTAGTAATACACTTTTGCATGTAAGCAAATTGAAAAGTGAGAACATTCGACCCCTTGGAGTTAACAATTACTGGATTCCGGATGACTTCATCGAAGAGAATGTTTGGTGGCGATTCACTGACCGCGTAAAAAATGTAGCTGACGCGAAAAGCGAACATTTAATGCGACTTGTAGACAGGAAAATCGAGAACATTGGGAAATTTCAAGTTTTCAACACATCAAGCCTCGCAATGCCATTATTAAAGGGTTCTAGTATTGACTATATTTTAACTGACCCTCCTTATGGGGATGTTATTCAATACTCCGAACTGTCATTCATTTGGAACACTTGGCTTGAGAAAAGTTTCATAATTGATGAAGAAGTAATTATAAATCCTGTGCAGAATAAGGATAGCGAAAGTTTTTATCTACAGTTGAATATGTTTCTCAAAGAGTCTTATCGTGTTCTCAAGTTCAATAGAAAGATTACAGTGGCATTTCAGAACAAGGATTTTAAAATATGGATTCGCTTTGCCGAGCTAGCTCGTGCAGTTGGATTTGTATTCGAAGGGATAGAACAATTCAATTATCTCGGGAGTCCATATAATAAGAATTGGTCTGGAAAGTCGCCAAAAGTTGATTTATATCTAACGCTAAGGAAAGCTAGGAAAAGAATAGAGACCACTGAAAAGATTTTGTTCAGTGATTTCGTAAATTTGGAGCAAGTGCGTTCTGAAATAGATATGTGTCCATCATCGGATGTAAAAAATAAATTGATTCAGATTAGCGTCGATTACATTTTTGGTGGGGGGGATATTATTATAAGTTCATCTAAGGAAGTTGACAACTTCATCAATAGTATTGAACATAATTTGATATGAGGTTGATTGGGAGCTTACAATTATGTTCAATTTTGGAATTAGAATCGGGTAACGCAGCAATCGAAACACCATGGGGTTTGGGAATTCCGACTTCAGCGTATGAAGCATATCTTTTTGCAAATTCTACGGGAGCGGTATATTGGGACGGAAATTTGGATTATTTCACGCCACAAGGCTTATCAAAAATTTTTCGATCTGCACTAGAGTTCAAGTTTGTTACGGGTATGTATGACGCTGGCCACTTATATTTCTCTCCTAGGAAATTGGTAGAAAGCCGTCCCTGGATTATGGATTCTCCAAAGTTTATCGTTCCAATTGAATCGTTCACACATGAAGACTTCTTTAAAAAAATATCACGTTGCGAAACTAGCGACATTTTCCCCCCGTCTAGCTTTCTATTTCTACGGATAGACACTTCTAAGAATGGTTACGGGCTAGAGAATTTTTTGGAGTACGTATGCACATTACGTTTCATAAAGAAAGGTTTTGTAACTGAGACGCAAGTTCCATTGTCGCATTCTTCCGGGAGTCCAGATCTGATCGCATTCACGCATCAGAAAATGCAAAGTGAAATTAGTATGAATTTTGGGTTTAGTTCTTTTGATATTATTGAGCTTTCAATGTTGAGTTTTCGCAATTTTGGTGCAGATTCAATGCAGTCTTTGGCTCAATCGATTAGCGATATTGCTTTTGTGGGCGAGGTTAAAGTTGTGAATTACAATACTCTAGGCCAATTATCGAAGTATTTGGAAACCGGTTTTTTCTCAAATGGATTCGATGTTCGTAGCGATCAACGAAATCCCGCTTATCAAGAAGTAGGCCAAGTTTATTTGGATGAGTCTTGGAAATTGGTAGTTGACGGAAAAGGTCAGAATCACTCCAGTAGTCCAGATGAAATTACTTATTTGAATTGGCTTTATGATCAGGCAAAATTCTATTTATTGGGGTCCTGCACCGATAGTGGATACGAAGCGCTTTTGAGGCAAGAACTCAAGTGTTCTTTAAGAAAACCTATTAATTTGAGACCGATTTTGGACATAAGTCTCAACGAATTGGCAAATTTAGTGGTAGAAATAGGACATGGCTCTCTCTAGTGATGAATTAATCAAGAGAGAGATCAAGGACTTTTTTGCTGGCGTGAGGCCGGATTTAAGATTAAGGATTTTCCCGCAATCGAGCCGAGATGACCAAAAGTTATTTTCTGAGGGGGGATTAACATTTGGAGTTGATGGAGTTGCATATGGGTCATGTGATTCCGCTTGGCTGATCGAAAAGAAATGGATAGATGGTTTTGATGGCCGACAGGTTCCCTTTAAGCCAGTTCTTGTTTTAGAAGCTACCGATGCACTAAGTCGCGGTTCATCAGGAAATGCTCAATACCAGCGATTTCATCACGCGCTTGGCGCAGTCAGAAATGGAACACTCGGTGTTCTGTACTTTCGACCTGGTAACGATAAAATACAACCAGATTTATATGGAATGGCGGTTCGTGCAAGCCAAGAAGAATCTGGAAATTACATTATTTCCGATAGCTTATATGAGATTAAGATGTTATTAGTGAGTTATGGAACAGAAAAATTTCAGAAATTGCTATCTGCAAAGACGGAGGCGATGGAAGATATTTTTCAAAAGAGTTTAAGTGAACGTTACGGTGGTTCATGGGATAAATTTGCCCAGAAGCGATCCACAATTCAGTTTTCAGACCGTGTGGTGAAATATGCGGGTCGAAATGTAAGAAATTTTACAGAATCGTCTCAACGAGCCGGCCACATTGCTCTTGGAGAAATGTATTTAACTAAATATCTTTTTGGACCAAAGGAAGTTTTATATCTTTTTCCAAGGATGGTTTCAAAAGACCTAAAAAATCTCGACAATAACAAGAGTACTGATAAGGAGTGGTACCTTCTGAGAAACGAACCGCGGGTTCGTATTGTTACAGCATCAGATATTATTGGCGTCGATACCATATTTTTGAAGAGAATGAAAGAAATAAGAGATTTACCTTTAAAGGGCGAGGCGTTAAGAATTTATTCTACGCAAGTTAAGAGGCTACACGAAGCATTATTGAGTGGAAAATGGCTCATTTCTTGACAAGCATTGTTTTTGTACTGAGTGACTAATTAATGGCGACTGAATTAATTAGGCACTCAGATTTAAATGCTTTTCAACTTATTTGTTTTCCTAGCAATACTTTGATTAATAGGCCAGAATTTTTTTAAGTCCGACGAACCTCGTCGCGAAAGTTTTATTGTGAATCTCCAAACTCTCATTGGTCAGGAAACGAAGCTACCGAATTAGATTTAAATATTTCTAATTCGATTGCGAATCTAACAAAGACGAAGAACGAACTATCGTGACGTACCAGAATAATTTCCATCAAGTTCAAATATCTTCCCATTTCCAACCTGGTTGATCTCAAACACAGACGTCAGAAGCAAAACCCAAACTTGATAATTTAGAAGATAAGTTTGTATTACGCGTTCATCCGCCAGAGGTTGGCCCGAGCTTCGCATTAAATGTCGTGGGATATCTACTTAATGCGACAAGTGATAATATTATTTGTTTTGAAAATTCTACTGATTGCAGATATTTGTGGCAAAAACAAGTCTTCGAGAGAGATATAAGCAAGCAGATCTCGAATCATTGGCATTGAAAGCAGTGCATCGAAGATCAAAAACTTTTTTGATTACCTTAGACGCACGGGAAGCCCAGGGCGTCCAACAAAAAATTGACTCCGGCCATGTGGCGAGCCTTAGCCGTTGTGTAGTAGCGACTTCACCAACGTTCGATGCTCTAATCACGGAGCTACACACTTACAAAATGGTGGAGGCCTCGACTTTGCCAATTGTAGATAAAGGTCGTTTAGTAAGATAGCTAAACACCTCCTTCATTTATAGATTTTTCTTTGGATTTCAGCTTTAATTAGCAATTATGCAGCGAATTCTCAGGCTTAGATGAAGGGAAGAATAAAGTCTCTAGCTGAGATTCTAAATGGCTTGTCGATCTACTCCATTCCTCCATATCAGCGGCAATATCAATGGAATTCGGAACGTTGGCAAAGTTTTGTCTCCGATGTCAGCAATGCGGCGGGCGGTAATTCAGCTGATCCACAGCACTGGTTAGGAATTCTTCTTCTTTCTAACGACCCCCAATTGGTACTTCCGGGCGACAATAGTCCATCAAAATACGAAGTGATTGATGGCCAGCAACGGCTTGTCACAATTCTTATCTGGTTGTCGGCGTTAGCACATCATGCGAAGACGACGCGTCAAAGTGTTCAATTTGATTTGAAAGATTTATCCAAGATTAATGTTCAAGTTTCTGATCAAAAGTCTCTTGAGGTTGTACTTGAAGAGCATTGGCAAGAAGTGAAGTATGAATCTTTACGTAGTTCGCAAATACTGCAAGCATATCGATACTTTAGATATCTATTGTGGCTAGGCGAGGATGCCATTGCAGAAGATTATAATTTAGCAATTCCTGTATGGAAGGAATCAATTAGTGGTGATTCCTGGGAATCTATTTTTGATAAGTTTTTGCAGACTACAGCTGGTCAGAAGGTTCCCAGAGGTGTGGCAGTAGATTGCCAAGCTCTTATCAATGCGACTCTCAGCAGATTGTCTATATTTGTCCTTGTGCATGATTCACAAAAAGACGAACCAGTTGCAGCAATCTTTGACACCTTGAACGGTATGAGAACTGAGCTAGAGCCTCTAGATCACGTACGTAATTCAATCTTCGTTCGGCTCAGTGCGAGAGAATCTAATCTCCTCTTCAATGATTACTGGTCCAAAGCAGAAGAAGGAATTCGAGACGTTCGTCTAAAAGGACTAAAACCTGGAATAAGTTTTTTATATGACTTCGTGATAAGTAAAGGTGAAAAGAAACGGCAAGGTACTATCAGTCGACTTAAAGGTGCTAGTCATTTTGCAAGAATGACAAAAGATCTTACAAGCACTGAATTAATTAGTTATATGAAGAATGAATTAATCCCAGCCATGGTCTGTTGGCCAGCGGTCATCCGAAAACGAGATTCTATTAAATATGAAGGTGTGGAAGTCTTTTTTACTCCCAAAGCGTTGGCGTTGATGGATTCCATTCGTGACTTCAGTAAGAATCCAGCAAATCCATTAGTACTAATCTATTTGTGTGCACGAGTACAAGGAAAAATTACTAATACTGATTTAGAAAAACGACTGTTCCTAATCGAAAGTTTCTTAGCTAGACAAATTCTAGCCTTAACACCGCTTTCACCACTTCGCGCTAGAATAATGGATATTGCTTCGGAATTAGATTCTAACTTTTCGGAAAGAAAGCTTAAAGCAGCATTAAAGAATCAAAAATTGGAAACAGATATAGCCATCAAGAAGAGGTCAAAGAAGGGAGATTATGGACTCTTAGAGCCAGTTCAATTGGGTGCAATTTTTAGGGGGATCGAGAAAGAGTTAAGTGGAAGGCATGCTATGAATTTTAAAATAGGTGCTAGCGAATATACAATTGAACATATTTACCCAAAAAAAGATGAAAAATGGCAGGCCGATTTTATCCTATGGGGAACTGACGCATCAAAAATGCAGAAGTCTTTACAGCTTCTAGGTAATTTGACGGTCGTCTCAAAAGAGCATAATTCAAAAGTAGGTAACAAACGTTTGGATGTTAAGAAAAAATTCCCTCTGGGGGTTGGCAATGCTGCCCCGCTAAAGATTCATGACGATTGGATGAAGTCAGGCAAATGGACTGAGAAAGAGATAGAGAAGAGGACCATTCGTATGATTACCTTGGCACTTAAGCATTGGCCCAGGCCTTACAATTGACTTACTCTTATCATAAGGTAAAAAATCCAATATCCAATATCCAATTTACCTATCAGAGTAGGTAGCTCTTTATGATCTTTAGTTTATTATTTAATTAGTATGTGCAGTGCCAAAATTAGTGTCGAAAATTGATCAACTCAGAACCTTACTTAACTTTTGTTTGCACTTGCTGATACTCAATGTGCAGTCTCATTCAAGCTTGAGAATTAAGTTCTAGAGTAGGATCTGCCTCAATCGTAAAACTGCCAACTTGTCAATTATTGAAAAAGGAGTTTATGAATGGCCAGACATACGAGCACAATGCGTCAACCCAATGAACAGATACTTAATAAGGATGTCGAATTTGTTATCCGAGAGAATGGACGCAAATTAGGGGAATTACATGTATCCAAAGGTTCTATCGAATGGATTCCCAATAACGGCCGTTATAATCGGCGCATTCGGTGGTCCAAGTTCGCAGAATTAATGAACAATGAAGAGCTGATCTAGCCGAGTGATTTATTTCGAGAAATGGATCCGTTGCGCGACATGATCTATTTAGACCCACTTGGATATTTTTGCTGAAAGTATTTTTCGATTTCACTTAGCGCCAACCTAATATGGTTCATAGTGTATGCACCATACACATCAATATTCAATAAATCCGGATCTTTACCCCCTCTCATTGCATCGACATGTCTCAGACCGGTCTTTAATTCAATTAATTCCATTAGGTCTATTGAAATAGAATTATAATTACTTTGATTCATATCAGGAATGCGTATCGAAATTGTGAACTGATCTGCTTTCCTTTTGAAGTCATAAGTAATATTTGAGATTAGATTCCTGCTAAGAGGGTTGGGAGTCGAATTAGATTTAGTGACGGAATCCCACCTGAGACTGAACTTTGAAGCTTCATGAGTCAATCCGAGAAGATACTTTTCAATAATACTCTGAAGACCTTCTGTAGAGTATGTGGTGATTTCAAAATTGAGCGAATTGTATTCATCACAAAAATTCTGCCATTCTTTTTGATACATTAAATGGAATCGCGAATTAACGGTTCCTTCTTTCTCGAATAAATAAAAGCTTTGTTTTTGCCAATGTCTCACTTCATCTGCTGTAGAAAATCGCATATTAGCGAGTTCATGTCCAAACCCCACTGCATTTTCTAGATCTTGTACCTTCAAAACAGCACGTGTGCACTTGGCACGGTGGGCAACGGCATTTCTAATTTTGCGAGCTGGGCCAGCCAATGCGTGGATTTGAGCGGCCAATGGGCGGTAATCGAAATCAGTTGACCAGCCCTTTGCCGCCCCCTGAATCGTTAATCTTCGGGTGACCCGATCCAGCGCTCCCGATCCAATGGCCAAAGCAGCATCCGCTAGGCGTGCCCAGTCTCTTTCGCTGAAATCAAATCTAAAGTCGCCACTCGAAGCCTTGATCGCTCGAATTAGCTCTACCGTCGTCTGGGATTCAAACTTGGAGGTGTTCTCTTTGAGATATGTCAAACAGTTTTGGGCAAGATCAGCTCCGGTGGTTTCTGAGCTAAGTAAGAACCTTTCTTCGTCGGCCATAAATTCCCCTCCTTTTTCGAGAATAAACTCTCCGTGACCTGAGTTGCACTTAGAGTCACATTAATGTTAGTATACAGACAAGAAGAAAGAAAGCTCAGTTTTACAGCTTAATCCTTTTTTTATATCAAAAAAGTAGCTGTTTTACTGAGTTTTTGAGTTAAAGCTGAAATCTCATTGAGTTTGGCCGAGCTGTTACTCCACGAGGAATGTAGGTACTCATCCAACATCGAGAAAGGAAAAGAAAATGGCAATGAATATTACAAAGAGTCTGCTTCTACTTGAGGGCGATCCCTTTCAAAAAATCCGCAAAGCAAATAAGTCCCGCCTTCAGATGGAGGGCCGAAAAATCAGATTTTGTCAGAAAACACGATATCGATATCACAATTCGGCTGTTCAAGCTTTGACGAAGGCCAGACACCAGCGTAATTGGGCGCTGGTTGTGGGGGTTGAAGGAATTCGAACTGAGACACGAATTTATTGGCATGAGGAATGTAATTCATACCATTTAACGAGCCAACCGCTTAAGAGCTTTCAGGAGGCAAAACATGCAGCATGAATCGGTAGCCGAGGATGCAGAAGTTAGAAGAAGTGTGATTTCGCTCCAAACCAGGATCACAATTGAAATGACAAAAAGCTTGTTAAGAGAAGGGGATATAAACATCATTAAAAATAGAGAAGTTGTAAAGCTAGAGCAATACTTTTTGACCGCGCAATCCCTAGTTTGCACAAGCCCAGAATGGCAGACTACCCGCCATGGTTAAAAAGCTAGTACGCACTGATCCGCCCAGCACAATGCCGAATAACCAAGATGCATTGGTTTTTGCACTTTATCTATTGGGTGGTGCAGACAGAGATCTAGATGTCGAAGATATTTTTCTAAAATGCCACGAGCTGGCTCCGGCACGGTTGAGTTGGAGGACTCGACCAGATATTCCAGATTATAAAAAAGTATCCAAGGCACTGCAGTCGGTTGAGGCAAAAACGCATTTTGGCCTCTTCCACCATACAAATCAATATGCCAGGAGATTGACCCTTGATGGAACACGCTGGGTTGAAACTTATCTTCAAATATTGGAAAAAGTTTATTCTAAATCCCCAGTTCAGGCTTCGAAGTCCACAAATATACATGAGCGGAAAAGACATGAAATAAAAAGCAGCGAGGTTTGGAAAGTATACCGATCCACACCAGAAATTCTAGGGGTAGTTGATTTTGCCTCAGTTCTACAGTGTTCAGCTGCAAGTTCGCAAGTAACTTGGGCTTCGAGAGTACAAGACGTGAAACGTGCAGCAGATGTATTGCAAGATCAAGAGTTGATGCAATTTGCCCAACTTGTCGAATTACGAGTTATGAATGGAGACTAACTAGTGAGCAAACACCAAGGTCAACTCAAGTACACGCAACGAGGTTTTCAGCAAGACGCCGAAGAGGCAATGAAGGGCGATGTAATGCGCGCCTTGATCGAGTTAATCACAAATGCCGATGACGCCTACGACGGAAAAGGTGGTGGCCGAATAGAGATTTCTTACCACAAATCTTCTGACCCCTACAAAGGCGTATTCATTGTTCGAGATAAAGCCGGTGGTCTCGGCGGTGCGAGAATGGAAGAAGCGTTTACAAACCTAGGTGATCAGAATCAAAAAGCAATTGCAGATATGGGAACGCGCGGCTTATTTGGTCGAGGTGCTAAAGACATCGCTGCCCTTGGCAGAGCTAGATTTCTATCCATTCACAAAGGCAAATTTAGTTCAATAGACATCAATAGTCGTGGTGAGTATCAGATGGAATTTTTTGATGACATTCCAACAGATGACTCGAGACTGGAGACAAAGCTTGAGACTAACGAATCCGGTCTAACTGCTGAATTACAAGTTCATGACCGCCATCGTATTCCATCTGGTTCAGAGATGATAGAAAAGCTTGAGGCCCACGTTCAGTTGCGGGACTTAATAAATCGTAATGAGGTTACCTATTATGACGATCGAACAAAAGTAGATAAGCGTCTGGAGGGACTAGCGCCAACAGGCGATTTGGTGCTTGATGTTGAGATTCCTGTGGCGAAATACAAAAATCCTGTGCGGTTAACCATTTACCGTTTACCGGCAAAGGAAATTGGTTCGCTGAGCGTTTACTCTCGCCACGGAGTAGTTATTAGTGGCCGCGGTGCTACATATGAGAATTCATTCCTTCATTTATCAAATAAAGAAGGGATCGGATGGTTCTGCGGGCGCATTGATGCACCGGATATTCATGATCTGTCTCGCTCGTTTGACGACGAAGGCGGTAAAACTGACCTCAACTCAACACGCATAATAAGCCGCAGTCGAGATGGATTAGTAAGGGAGCACCCATATTGGATCCAGCTTTGTGCAGCCGTGGAGCCACATTTGAAGCCTTTGCTGGTATCTATTGCCGAAGAGGAAGGCGCGCAACGTCGCGAAGGAGAAAAACTACGAAATCGTTTTAACGCACTCAGTAATACTTTGGCGAATAAGCTTCAAGAATTGCTGGATGCTGGTGATGCTGGAGAGATCCCAACTGAAACTGAAGCAGATGATGAATTTCAAGATTTGACAATCATTCCTCCCCGCCGAATATGCAAAAAGGGCGAGATGATCACTTTGACAGTTCGTGCTCCTGAAGGCATGGATTTGAATTCGCTCCAAGTCAGTCTGACACCTGGAACAAGCGTCATTGAAATTGTCGATGTTCCTGATCCTGACAAATGGGTAAAGCATGATCGTCTACCAGTTATCAGCAATACAATAAAAATTAAATCTATAAATATTGGATCCACCAAACTATTTGTAACTCGGAATGAAGTCTCAACAACTTGCGAAGTAACAGTTATCGATTTCGAACCGCCTGTGGAGGAAATCCCAGAAGGCTTGCTTTTTGATCCTGGCACAGTGAGTGTGGCACCGGATAAGCGAAAAGTTATGATTTTGCGTGCACCTATTACATTTGCGGGCGAAAGAGCGCATTTCACGATTAGCGAATCGCTATTGGAAGTCCAGAAAGTTGCGACCTTAAAGCCCAATTCCTCCGGAACGGCCTGCGAAGCGCGAGTTGTAGCAATTGCAGGAAAATTAGAAGGCGACGCAACAATAATGGCCACCGTCGGCACCGATACTGCGAAAGTATTGGTAAAAATTACTGAATCGGGTCACAAGAGAAATCCGAAATTAGATTTCGAGCTCAGTGGAAGAGATAACCCGACGCAAAGAGTTACGGCCAGTATTGAGGAGGGAAAACTTATGATTCGTTTATATGGCAAGCATAGGTCCCTAAAAAATATATTTGGTGTGCACACATTGGAGGGGTTTGAAAATGAGAACTCGCCGGAAGCAAGTGCAACAATTTGTGAAACGCTTGCACAGCAACTTTCCTCTTACGTTGTAGAACGCGAAGCAGAAATGCACCCAGAACGATTTAGTGATGCAGCGATGTATTTTGCCCGCCAGCAGCAGTTACTTCCCCACTTCGCAATTGCTCTACAAGCAGGATTGGTTAATCGTTAAAATGGATTCTTTACTAACTGACCTTGTGCCTTTCGATGGGGACAAAGAAACTCTATTGTTATGGGATAACTTCACAAATCCTGTCAGTAATTGTTTACAGAGAATGCTTTCACGCTTGGCAAGCGATAAACGCTGGCTAAACGGTATTTCGCACTCCCACCTTGTTGGAATAAAGCTAACGGACTTGATGGATACACAGAGTGTTGGACAACTTCGCAAGTCGCAAATTATCGAAGAATTGGTGAATGTTTTTGCCATTCTAGAATCACAAGAGTCTGAGGATTGGGTAGCGACATCTAAGGAGTATGTTGAGGAAGAGCAAACCTATGCGCCAGATGCGGTGGATCTGGCAATAAATTTAGATGAACTGGTAAAGGCAATCATTTCGACCTACAACGACTACCGCGTTATCGACGATCGAACACTAGCTATTCTCAGATCACGTATTCCGGCTCTTCTAAGTTCTAAAAGGACTCTGGAGGATATTGGAAATGAATTTAACATTACTAGAGAAAGAGTTCGACAAATCGAGCGAAAATTTTTGGATCTGCAATTGGCGACGGTAAAGGAAGAAAATCTTGTAACTCGTTGGCTTATTGAGATTTTGGAAGTAGCGGAGAATGAACAAGATTTTATCGATAGAGCTAAAGATAGAGATCTATTGGGTAATGAACCCATATCCCTAGAAAAATTGAAAGCAATAGCGGGAGTCCTCGGGAATGAGCGTTACTTAAGCCGTGTTGAGTTGGTTGAATCTATGTGGGACTCTAAAGTTGACGCCAGAAGCGTACTTGCGCAGAAAGCACGTGAATCTCGACATAAGTTTGGGTTGATTGATCTGAACTCATTCATAAGGGAAAATAGATCAAGTGATTTTGAAGCATATCGTGCAATCAAGTCGGTTTACCCGCGCTCTATTAGAGCCGGTAATTTAGTACTAGCTAGAACCAGCAAGCTAGATACAACATTTGAAAATATTTTAGGCAAACAACTCAAGGCTTTTAGTGAATTAAGTGCCGAGAACCTTTTAATAGGCGTCGAGCGACACGCTTATTATCGTCAGACTCCTCTAATCGGTTCGCTCGCAGATCAAGTCGCACTAATCAAAGAAATCACGGGCCAATATCCAAATTATACGAACTTGAAATCCAACACTTTGGAGGAACCCATACTTTCGTTATCGGACACTTGGCTACTTGAGATTTTTCGGGATTCACCAACTGGGATGCTACATCGCAATGAAATTACCGCGGCTGCCTTGCGTGATGGCAAGAATGTAAGTTCTGTCGGAATTTTCTTGATTTATAATCCTTTAGTTCGTCCAGCTGGTTTAGCTGTGATGACGCTCGCGAATCAAACAATCGATTCGGAATTTGCGAGACAATATGCAAATATCGCCCGAGCGGCCGAAGCTCCGACAACCCTTGAATTTGAGTTTGAAGACTCAAATATTGTGTTGAGATTTGTCCCAAATCTCAACACAATGATGGCTGGAGTACTGTTTCCGAAAGCGGAGCTTAGAGCGATGATAAAGGACCACTCGTTTGATGTTGAATGCCAATGTGGTCGATTAAATTCTACTCAGCAACTCCGTTTGAGAGATCCGAGTTTTTGGACGGGATTTTCCGCATCAATCAAGCACTTGAAGGACGATCACTTTTACGCAAAAGGTGCAGAGGTCAAGATTTTGTTGGATTTCAATCGTCTGGCTGCAGTAATAAGGACTTCAGAAGCAATATAGAGCGGTTGTTGGAATTCCTATTACTTGTCATAACAATCAGCAATAAATTTGTCAGTGGTGCCCTATATATTTATGAATAGAGGGAGAGAATTCCTACCGCCAACTACATAGGAGGTAAAATGCGATACTTTGTAAAGATTCTTGGCTTCGATACTCCGGGCAATCTCTATCGATTCGATACGGGCAACCAGGCAATAGTGGAAGAGTATTGGACGC
>Ga0335396_10002225_pt1 | contig 23699 bp, 18 predicted proteins | sample FRY02_FD_205743 | JGI IMG/M metagenome (GOLD analysis project Ga0335396, IMG submission 205743) | Freshwater microbial communities from Lake Fryxell liftoff mats and glacier meltwater in Antarctica - FRY-02 (spades assembly) (version 2) | ecosystem: Environmental > Aquatic > Freshwater > Ice >... | reverse complement strand
TCGTTGAAGATTTAAAAGATCATCCGATAAAAAAAATGCTGGCCCTTGGACTTGTTGCAAGTATTAACTCGGACGACCCCGCTTACTTTGGTGGCTATATTGGTGATAATTTTGAAGCTTGCACTAACGCATTAAATCTTACAAAAAAAGAAGCTGTTCTTGCAGCTAGAAACTCCTTCATTGGATCTTTTTTAGATGCAAACACCAAGGCAGCATACCTGACAAAACTGGAATCCTACTGCGATAAACATTTAGATTAAAAGTTGCTGATAAACTTAGGTTTTTGAATTGATAATGAAATTCGCTTTGCGATACAATTCTTCAAAATCTACCTGTAGCTTTTTTCTACCCACAAACAATGGCCTTGCGAAATCTACCATTTGCAGCACATCTCCCGCTGCTTGTTCCTTAAGGGCAATTTCCGCTATTTGAAATAATAAATTCAATCGCTCCTCGATTTCCTCAGGTGCCAACGCTTGGGGAAGTTCCCTTAAAGCACTCCAGGCGGGCAACCATTTTTGATTTTCGATCCCACATTGCACCAATAATTCCCGTAAGGGGGCTAGTTCAATTTTGTGGTTCATTGTTGCGGCCTGCATTTTTCCCAGAAGCTCGACTAGAAAATTAACTCTGCGAAGCGGGGCTTCCTTTCTAACCGTGATGTTCCATTCATTAATAAGTTTTAGATCTTTGCTTTTAGACAAAACATCCAAGAATGCCTGCCAAGACTTTTCCTGTATTCGTGGATCACCCTCAGTAATTGCGGCTTTCCATAAGGTAACAAGATGATTCACAGAGCCAAAATCACCTAAAAGAGTAGCACTTCTCGCCCTAACACCCGCATCCGGATCCTTCAAAAGAATCAATTCCATGCGCGATTGCAGCCTTAGCTTGTCCTCTTCTTTAATCGTCTTTGCTTGATTCACTGCGCGAGATACAGCCCCAAGTATTCCAAGCCTGACCCCGACATCCGTGTCTTCCATCCCTACCAATAATTCATCCAGCACTGCTATATCCGCAATTCTTTCCAATGCTTGCGCTGCGGCTTTTCTTACTGCAATCGCATTATGCTTTAGCAAGCCGGCTAATAAAGGAACTGCAGCAGGAACCCCCAATGAGCCAAGATCTTCAGCGGCTTCCACCACCACTTCTAATGCGGGATCGCTCAAAGCATTTTGCAATGCGGGAAGTACAAGAATCATTCGCGATGCACCATCATTCCCCTTAGCTTGCATTGCAAGCGATCTTGCAGCAGCAGCACGAACCGAAATTTGATCTGATTGAATAATAAGGAGCAGGCGATCCAAACAGGCTTTATCGTTCCAGCGGCCAAGGCCAAGCACAGCTTGCCTGCGCACTTCTTCCATAGGATCTCTGCTGAAAGTTAACAACATTTCGCCTGCTGGCTTGCGAAACAATTCTTCATTAAGCGCCTCCGACAACCAACCCGCAAGTAATAATCGAATTGCAGGGTCATCATGATCAAGCAGGCCTTGAAAGAAAGGCGTTTTTTCGGTGGGCCCTAGTCGCGCATAAAGCTGCTGATAAAGTGTGCGGTTGCGATTTCGTGAAGAATCAAGCTCACCTTCAAGCCTAGTCAATTTGGCATTTCGCTGGGCAAGCCTTTCTTCAAGCCAAGCTTCCGAAGAGAGATTTTTTCGTTCATCAAACCAAAGTTGCCAAGTAACATTATTACGACCCAGATCTTCCCCAATCAAATCTGCAAGGGATTGCTTGCATACCAGTCTGACACTTTCTTTGGGATCAGTAAAAAGTTTGAGCAATGTTTCAGCAGCACTTTTCTTTCCTGTTTTGCCTAATGCAATGATTGCCTGCTGCCTGATGCTTTCATTGAGGTTATTATTTTCAGCAATTTGTTTTAACTTGAATGCAGCTTTCCCATCAACACTTGCGCCCAAGGCTTCAACCGCCGCTTGGCGAACTGCGGGCAAATCTATCGAAAGGGCCTCAATCAATTCTTCTGAAAAGCGGCCATCCCTTCGCAGTTTGATTGCGCCAGCAAAGGCGGTAAAAATCTCAACATTACGGGGATCACGCAAATAGTGTTTAACCGTTTCGGTAGCGAGAGGAGTTTGTTGTTGCAGAATTAAATAAGCGGCCTGCGCTTGTAACTGGGGCTGCTTTTTATCTGCAAGAAGTTCTCTTAGGCGTGCTATATCGGAGGCAGGTTGTTGAACCTGTCCTATCAATAAAAGCAGAGCTAAAATCCAACCGGAATTCATCTATTTATCCGCTAAAGAGAAAGTGCCCAAGGGGTGGGACCATAACCAGTTGGGAATATCGAGTCAACCTCGATTCAACCATCTTGGTATCGCCTATTTTTTAAGATTAGAGTATGCTTCTAAAGGCATGAATTAAGTGTTTTTTGCATAGCTAAGGAAGGCTTAATGTTAGCGGTATTTAAAAAACCAGCAATTCAAATCGCCTGCCTTTTGATGGCTTGGGCCTTGGTCTGCCTACCCAATCTTGGCATTTCCAGCCTTTGGGATATTGACGAAGGTAACAATGCGGAAGCTGCATACGAAATGATGGAATCGGGAAACTGGATTGTTCCCACTTATAATTATAATCTTCGTGTTGATAAACCTGCATTGCTTTACTGGCTTCAAATCGCATCCTATTATACTTTTGGTGTAACCGAATTTGCAGCACGGTTCCCCTCTGCCTTGGGCGGGCTCTTTTCCCTTTTTGCAACCTACGCACTCGGAACAATCATGTTTGGCGCCGGCACGGGTTTCTTCGCAGGGCTGATATTGTTAGCTATGCCTGCTTGGGCTGGGTCGGCACATTTTGCCAACCCTGATTCTCTTCTTAATGCCTGTGTTGCTTGGTCTTTCTTTGTTTTTTTTAAAGGGTATCAAAACAATAATTCGACTTGGTTGCTTTGGGGTGGGATGATCACGGGGATAGGCATGCTTGCCAAAGGGCCCATCGCACTCGCACTTCCGCTTTTAATCATTCTTTTGTTTTTGCTCTGGGAAAAACAACCCAAACGATTACTTTCTATTCATTTGTTAGGGGCTCTTTTTTTATTCTTCCTGATCGCAGGCCCTTGGTATATCTGGGTGGGCGTAGAAACAAAATTCCAATGGCACCGTGGCTTTTTCTTCACCCATAATCTGGGCAGGTTCAGCACCGCAATGGAAAACCATTCAGGCCCTTGGTTCTATTATTTGCTTGTTATCGCAATAGGTTCCGCACCTTGGTCTGCCTTCATTGGTATGACTTTCTTGAATGCTAAAAAAGAACTTTTCAACACCGACCTTTCAACCCAAGCAAACATCGATCGTAGCGCAATACGATTACTTGCAACTTGGATTACTATCGTGCTTGTTTTTTTCTCGATCTCCAGCACTAAGCTTCCCAATTACATTCTTCCCCTCTACCCTGCTATTGCAATTCTTACTTCAAGGGCCATGCTTGCTTGGAAAAATGAAACGACCACCTACCCCAATTGGCTTCCTAAAACAGGAATGATAATTTTGGTTTTCGTTGGAATTATCACCAGTATCACAATGATACTAGTTTCAACCCAGGCAGATATTTCGTGGATCAAAGGAAGAAAAATCCCACGACTCGAACAAATGGCATTCATTGGATTGATTCCAATTTCTTGCGGCATCTTTGCCCTAATGCTTGCTGCAAAGAAAAACCGCATCGCAACACTCGCACTCCTTTGTTTGGGCAGCATTGGTTTTACGGGTGCATTAGGCGCATGGAACGGCGCAAACCTCAATGAAATCAAAGCCCCAAAACTGCTCTCACAATTCTTGCCTGCAGATCATCCTACCCGCGAAATTGTCATCGCAACTTATGATTGGTTTCAACCCAGCATTACCTTTTATTGCAAACGCCAAATCAACATCTTAACTACCGAAAATGAGGTAACGCAATTTCTAGAGCAACCAATTCCCGCATACATATTCATGCCCGAAAAAAAATGGGATTCTCTCGCACTTAAACACTCATTACGGGCAAAAAAAATTGGCCAGGCCACCGACTTCTATCGCAATTGCAATGTCGTGCTCCTGACCAATCAATAACTCTTACTACTTATATCCTACTTGCTCTGAAAACTTCCTATCGACATTTGCTTATCCAATTCAACCTTGAATTCATAGGTTGTGGGGTTCGCCTTGGTGCCATTAGTTTCTGGCAGCAAATTAATATCCCATCGCAAAAGGTTATTCACCCTTTCTTGCCTAAGGTAAACAGGATCGGTGCTTAGTTCGGGCTGAATTTTAATAATAGCAACATTAAGAGATTCATTTTCACCCTTAGGCAGGCGATCCCAAAGTTGCACCTTCACCGCTTCTGATTTGAAACTACTTAAAAGAATTCGGTACTCGAATTTAAGCACCTGATTCCCCCCTTGCATCGTTCGAGATTTTTCGATTAGCTGCCTTTGAACTTGCAACTGAGGATCGGTACCAAAACCTGCGATGAAGGATTCACCAATGGCAACTAAAGGCAACTGCATCCTACCTACAAAGTCGGTTTCTGAATACATCGTTGCTTCGCCTGGAAGAAGTACAAACTTGCTTTTATTTGTAAGGTTTGCCTGTTTGTAGACATGGGAAGTAAGGACGGGAACTGCTTTATAAAAGTATTCCGGGGCTAAATCAAAACGCACGACTTCCAAAATTTGTTCATCATTTCTAGAGGGAATGCTTATTTTAGTATCAAGTTTATAAGCAACACTTGGCCCTTCTTTTTCTGGATCAGATTTTTGTGCTACATCATTTAACTTGTGCCTTTCATCGCCTTGGAAAACAAGCTCCGTTGCTTGTTCAAGATTGCCCACATAATTAAAAATTTCGTTGCTGACTTTTTCATTCTTGCCGTTGGATTCAGCTTGGGCTTGCCTACGAAGATTTCTAGTCGCTTCCTGAATTTCTGCTAAAGAAGTTCCACCCATAGGTGACTGAGGAATCGCAATATAACCAGAAGGATTAGACGCAAAGCCTTGCCCTACTTGCCCAGATCCGGGTTTACCTGCCGGAGGAACAGCCCCCTTAGGCAACACACTTACCGCAAGACCTTTTAAATCTGGAGGCGTTGCATTCAACATTGGTTGCGCAGTTGAAAGCGTAAGTTCCACCCCTGTCCAGTCCTCACCTGATTGCTGGTGCACCGATGCGAGATATTCAAGTTTGACAGCATCCTTGGCGGTTTTTCCTGCGCGGATTTTATACTGAGGGTGCCAATATGCGGTATCCACTAGATAATTCAAACGCAACTTCCCCTCACCTGCGTTTACTTTTTCAACCACAATAATTGCATCGGTTTCTGTTCTAACCGTACCGCTTGTAAGTTCCTGCAATTTCCTCGTTAAAAACTGGGTACTTTTCGTGATCTGCTGCGCTTTCTGTCCGAATTCTACACCTTCTTGAGCTCGAGAGATTCTCTCCATCTTCAAATAATTCGCCAAGGCTAATACCGTATCAGAGTCTAGCTTCCCTTTTTCGGTAGCATTCACGGTACTTGCAGTTGCAAAACCTTCCAACTTGGTAAGAAATGTGGTGTTCGCAGTATTAGCGGTAATCATCGCTTGTACTTTTTGAGTTTCCATTTCATTCTTTTTTAATTCTTCCTCGATCTCACGAACCTCTTCACGCTTATCTTCCTTGATCGGTTTTTTTCGATACCGCGTTGCAAGCACTCGAATCCCTTCGGTTCCTTCAGAATACACCGACGATGGTTGAACTTGGGCAGGCATGGCCGAAACGACTATTTCCATGGCGCCCAAACCCGCTGGAATATCCACTTCACGGGTTACAAGGGCACTATCCGAATAAATCGTTGCTGCAACGACTTTGCTTTTTGCTTCTACAGGTTCCTTCGTTGCATCTTTTGGCGCTTCCTTTATAGAACTAGGGCTTTTTTGCTTTTTAACTTCTTGGGCATTTGTCGCTAATGCAGCCCAACGGCCAACACCAAACAAAAGGGCAACCAAGGTAAGTATTTTAAACATCTTAAACATAGCAATCACTCCTTTCAAAATTAAACATCTGAACCCATTCGTCCATTTTAACATTACAGTGCATTTTAAAAGCACCAAAAATAAGCTTGCAGATTCTGCTTTCAATTCAAGTTGATTCATAACCCGCATAATCAAATTAAAACCATCTCTACAACTAAGACGATTCAAATTCGCATTTCTTGCAAAATTATTAAGATTCTTAGTAATGAATAGATAATCGGAGGTTATGAAATTGCAATAAGAAAGCCAAAACACTTAACAAAAGAGCAATAGTTTCTACAAAATACTGCTCTTTCGACTTTCTAATGAATTGGCACTATTAAAGAATAGATTTACCTCGAATAACGACTTCACCCACCCTAGAAATGTTGTGAAAATATTTCTAGGGTGGGTGAAAAATGGAATTCAGGTTCGTTTATCTATTGCATCGTTAAACCTATGCAGCTTTGTTCATTATGGTTTTATCAAGGTTATGCGTATCCCGAATCAGATACGATGCTTTTCCCTGGCTTTCAAAATAGGTGCGGGTCATCACTTCGCCCAATAATCCCATGGATATCAATTGAATCCCAACCAAAACCAGCATTACACTTAAAAGTAACAGCGGATTACCCGTCATATCCGTCTGGTAATACAATTTCATTGCGATTGTTCCAATAACGCTTGCAAAACCCAATCCAATTGCGAACAAACCGCCCGTTCCAAGAAAATGCATGGGCCTCGTCAAATACGAGTAAAGGAACTTAACGGTGATCAAATCCAAAACCACCCGAAGAGTTCTGGTCAGATTGTATTTAGTTTTTCCCGCAACTCGTGGGTGATGCTTCACGGGAACTTGGGTCAACCGGCCCCCGCACATTTGCGCAAGCACTGGAATAAACCTGTGCATTTCACCATACAAAGGCAAAGCTACAGCCAGATCTCTTTTCATCACTCGTATCGTGCAACCCATATCTTTTATCGAACAACCCGTTACCTTCCGAATAATCCAGTTGGCAATAAAGCTAGGAAACTTCCTAAGCCAAAAACCATCTTGCCTATTCGCTCGCTGGCCAAGTGCAGCATCGCAATCATCATTTATTTTTTCCAACAGCATGGGCAGATCTGAGGGATCATTTTGCAAATCACCATCCATGGTGGCGATAAAATCACCCTTCGACCAATCAATCCCCGCTTGCAGCGCAGGAGTCTGGCCATAGTTTCTTTTAAGCACCACCACCTTAGCGCGAGTGTCGCGTAGTGCAAGTTCTTTGAGAATCAGCGGTGAGCGATCAATGCTGCCATCATCAACATACACAACTTCAAATTCGTCCACACCAGATCCATTGGAACTGGCACAGTAAGGCTCCATTGTGGAAGCAATTCTTTCATGCAAAGCAAGGATATTATCCTGCTCGTCTTTGATCGGTATTATTACGGATAGCAGAGCCATCGTGCGATTCCTCCAATTCGGTTGACCCGGATATTTCGCCTTCTAACTGAACATCTTTCATGTCCGAGCCCGATGCGCTTCCCCGTGAACCCAAGTAAAAAAAGATCCCTATCATTCCGACTGCAACATAAACGGAAAAACATAGTACAGATAATGCAACTGCTGATGCAGGGGCGATTGCCAACGGTGCCAACATTAGCACTGTTGCCCCTTCTCGTAAACCCATACCGCCCAAGCTTATTGGCAGCATCGTCATCAGCGTAACCAAAGGCACCATCACAAAATAAAAAGGCAACGGTATTGGCAACTCCATCCCCAACCCTATCAGCATCATGATTGAAATGCTTGAAAGTTGTACCCCTACAGACATCGCTGTGGTTAACACCAAGACCTTCAAATTTCCAAAACAAAGCTTTGAACTTTTCAATACAACCATTAATTTAGGAAACCGAACGGACAATTTGGCGACCAAGGGCAGCAATGCCAGCGATCCTATTGCACCCAACCCTATCGACATTACCGCACCTTTAATCCACACAGGCAATTCCACGGGGCTTAGAATTGTTGCTACCACTGCAATTGCAACCAACACCAAAACACCACTAAACCGGTCTGCAAAAACGGTCAAAACCGCTTTACTTCTTCGATTTTCAACCAACTCATCCTTCATCTTGTAGGCCAAATACCAAGCACGAACCACATCGCCACCCACTGAAGTAGGCAAAGCAAGATTGAAAAACATCCCAATAAAAAAATACTTGAGGTATTCGTAAAAAGTCCCGCCAAATCCAACTGCATTAGCGAGCACTTTCCAACGCTGGCAACTTAGAACCTGCGTGAAAAACAAAAGCATAAATGCAGAAACCCAATAGCTCGGGCGTAGCGTTGCAAACGAATCCATGATCTGTCCCAGATTAACCCTCGTTAGGATCAAACCCACCAGCAACAAAGTTCCTACCACTCGTACCAGCACTTTCATTGCACAATCACCTTTGCCTCAAGTATCTCTGAACCTGCCTGATGAAACGCTGCATGCTGCGGATCGCTCATGTCAAGCCTTAACAGGCAACTGCCACACTCCGTTAATGAAGGGATAACCACTAAAATATCTATGCCTTCGCCAGGCTTTACTACTGCTTGAAAATTACCTGCAAACCCACTCGCCAGAACCTTGCGATCATCCGTAATCAGCAACCATTTGACTTTGATTCCCGCATTGGTTCCAGGCTTCATAACCCATTCTCGAATCGAAGTATTTGTTGCCCGAATTTTCAGCAATTTACTCCTGCCTTTTTCCAAATACAAAGTTTCCCCAACACCTTCTATCAAATGCAATTCTGCAACACAATCACCAGGCACATAGTACTTTTTAACCCATTGCCTGAATTGATCACTCGTATGACTAGCCTCATTCTTTACAAGCCACTCCTTGTACAAAACAAAGAACTCATCAATATGTGCAGTCCGGCCTATATTAATATGCCCATAATAGGGGCTTAACTGCCTTAATGCTTCATCGAGGCCGATATCTGTTTGCAATAATTCAGACATCACCACTGCCATCCCAGTCCTATCGATCCCTTTATGGCAATGAAATAACATTGGCTTTTCGCTTTGATCAATCACATCCACCAGTTGATTGATGGTCTTGGTGGAGGGCAACCTGCCTGCGGAAAAACTAAGATCTTCCTGCGATATATTGCAATTATTGATCGCTTGAACCTGATCCATGTACCAAGGTATCGTATCGCAACAACCTCGAAGGTTAACCACGGTTTTGATGTTGTTTTTCTTAATGACGGATTCCAACCTAGAGGCGCCAAGCTGGGAGCACCGGTAAAATTTCCCGGGCACCACCTCGTAGAAGTTACCACCTGCAAAAATATATAAACATTTTAAAGACAGGAATAATGCTAATAATAAAGCGAACCATCGTATCCCTAGCCGCCAACCTGCTTTTTTGGGAACAACCACATCCGCAAACAAATTACTTTCCCGCTCTAACGGCATCACACTTCCTTGTGCCTATGATTCTTCCTGACCGAAAGAAAGATTGTGCCAAATTTAAATCATTTCTACCAGACCGGTTAAGGCAAGGTTTGCCCCAGATCGCCTCGCCGACTCGTCTTCCCTCAGCATCCTAACCTTTGATATAACCAATTGATTCATCGGCATTTCCGGAGATTTTCTGCATGGAAGCAACCACACGGGTTGATCAAAACCGCTGGGGGAAGCCCAAAAGGGTGCTGTTTGGTTTTTGTGTAAGTTTTATTTTCCTAGGAATTAGCTTACGATTACTTAGATTGGGGCTAAATTTCCCACTCTGGGGGGATGAGGCTTTTGTCGCATTAAATTTCTTCGATTCGGATTTCACTAGCCTTACGCAACCCCTTAGGCATTACCAAATTGCTCCTCTTGGGTTTTTATGGCTCGAAAAAACTGCTACCCTTCTTCTAGGAACCAGCGAATTTACCCTTCGAATCACACCTTGCTTAGCAGGCATTTTTGCCCTCCTTTTTTCTTTTAAATTTACTCAAATCATAACTCCTCCTAAAACTGCTTTACTTACCCTGGCTATCCTCGCTGTTTCCTATTACCCCATCCGACACGCTTGCGAAGTGAAACCCTACGCCTTCGATTTCTTAGCAGCGTCAATTTTCTTATGCCTAGGCTCCACTGCCCTGAAAAAAAATGCTTCCGCAAAATCCTTATTTGTCCTCGCAATCCTTTCCCCTCTCCTCCTTTCCGCTTCTTTTCCTGCTGCTTTTTCTGCGGGGGGCGTTTGCATCGCGCTTGCATTCCACATCCTTCAACAAAAAAAATACACGCTCATCGCCCCATACATTCTTCTTACTTTCGCAGTTCTTGTTTCTTTCTTCGCACATTACGCAATCATTGGCTCCAACCAATTCCACAACGAACTTGCAAAACATCAAGCCTACTGGGATTCCACTTTCCCGCCAACCAACCTTTTCCAACTACCTTTCTGGCTCTTAAAAACTCATGCGGGAAACCTCAGCGCTTACCCTATTGGGGGCAAAGATGGCGCTAGCTCTCTGACTCTTCTTTTTTTTCTCTTGGGCATTTTTAAACTTGCTCGCAATGCTCAATTTTCTATCCTACTTCTTTTGCTTACGCCCTTCGCTTTAAACCTTGTTGCTGCTTTCATGGGGCGTTATCCTTATGGCGGAAGTGCCAGAGTCGCCCAGCACCTGCTTCCTTCCATTTGCATTTTGTCTGCGCTGGGTATCAGGTGTATTTTACAATTGCAATTGTTTGCAAAAATCCGCTCTAAGGCTTACCTCGGGCTACTTTGGTGCCTGATCCTTTTTGCTTTCTTTCAAGCTGGAAGAGATGTTAAAAAACCTTATAAATCATCAGGCGACCTTCAAGCCCGAACCTTGGTCGAAGAATTATGCGCTTCTTTACAACCAGGCGAATCACTCATCGTCACTCAGGAAAAAGACCTTATCGACCCCACTGTAGAGTGGTACTTGCGTATTCAAAAAAACAAGATTCTTTGGACTACCGAAGATCTACTTCCAATGGTGGTGGTGCAAAAAAAACAAACTCTCTGGCTTTGGTTGCCTAGGCGTGCTTTAGGGGGCGATACTCTGCCAATCATTGATATCCCAGTTTTTAGCGATGTTCAATCCGCCATAATAAAGGAATTTTCTTTCGCTTTGGGCAGAGATAATTTGATCAAACCACAAATGGTGCTGGTTCAGTTAAAAACTGATTAAGCAACTTTGCTAACTACTTCTCATCTACTTTTGAGGCTAAGGCTTCAACGCAATCGGCTTGGAAGCTCCCTTGGTTATTAGCGTCGCTTTCAGAAGGTTTTCTGCCCTTTCAGGATTGCGCTCCAAATACCACGGTAGTGCTCCAAAAAACATCTGCATCTGACCCACCGTTTTTTCAGACATTCCCACCATTGATGAGCCAAAAGCTTTCGATATGATCGCTGCAGCCTTGCTTTCTGTTTTTGCATATATCGTCATTTGATGCTTTACACTTTTATTGATAACGCTTTCCTGATATTGCAATACGATCACCGCCTGAACAGGAATTGCAGGAAAAAGTGCTGTCAGTTTGCCCACCCCATGGGCATACCAAACCTTTAAACCATCTTTATCAGTGATTAGATGAAATTGAATATTATTCCCTGAGGCTTCACGCGAATAAAAAGTGTTCGCACTTTCCTTCTCGATGCCTGAGCACTTCGCACCCAGCATTTTCCACATCGTCACCGCATGGTGCGGATTTTCTAAAAGCCATTCATAGGTTGTTGGATCGCAAGTAAAAACTTCAGCGGGCCCCTTGGCAGACAAAGTAGGATCTGTTAGCACCGAACGCACTTTTTCCTGCCATTCCTCTGGTACTATTTTCCCTTTTAATACATCCAGCGTCGCAAAAGATTTCAACTCTTGCGAAGAACCCGACCATGTACCAGCAGGTTTGTACTCGCGCTCAAATTCTCCTGCGGGTGCATTTTGAATTCCCGAAATCATCAGCAATAACAGAAGCATCAGATTAATTCTTTGCAAGCGGCGCATCGAAACTCTCCAGCTTTCCTATTTTATTAGTCACATACATCCAACCCTTATTTCATCGTTATCCCCAAGTGCCAGCTTTAATGATTTTACCGATTTTTCCAAGACAACTCCTCGGGTTGCCTTTTTTGTTCCTCAAAGTTTATAGTACTTCTGTCCTTTTACTTTTGCTTCAAAGGCTAAATTCCATGCTTAAAACAGCTCGTTTTGTTGTTACTCTTGCCTTGGTCGTTTGCCTACCTGCCCTCCTTGCCATTGGCTGGTGGCAGCGCGATTATCTCATGGGTTGGTATCTCACCGATCAACTGCTAAAGGCAGAACCACAATCCAAATCCCATTACATTGATGCACTTGCAAAACTTGGTGAAAACGCCCAATACCCTCTTATAGACCACCTTGAAAAAGCAAACGATTCCAGTGCCCCCGACCTTACAAAAGCACTAGGCAAAATGTTCGACTCTTGGGGTGGCGCCAGCTCCCACCATTCCCAACAATGCTTTCATCATATCGCCCGTAGATTTACATCTTTCTCTGCACCGGCCCAGGTGGAAACCCTCGAACTCCTCGCCTCGATTTCAAAAAATTCTCCGCCACCTAATCCTTTGACCACTGATTTTCTCGAAGGGACCAAATTAATCCTTGGCTCTTTAACCGAAGCAAACAACCCAAGCGCTCTTGCGCCCGCAATGAAAATTGTTTCACAACTTATTAAAACCAACACGGATAAAGAATTGCACGGCCGACTTGTGGGAATCATGGCCAAAGCTATTACCAATGCCCCAGAAAATATCAAAATCCAAGCGATTCATTTGGCCATTGCCCCAGAGGTTGGCTTAACCGAGCTGAGTGTTGCCGCCCTGCAAGATAAAAATGTCGAAGTTAGAAAAGTTGCGATCTTAGCTTGCGCTTCCGCACTCGATAGCGTTTCTGTCGATTCGCTACTGCCCTCTTTACATGATTCTGATTCTGAAATTCGCGCTTACTGCGAGTCGGCACTCATTGCCCGGGGTTTGAAAAAAGAACATATTCAACTTGGCAAATTGCTCACCGATCCCAAGCCCTCCAAAAGGCTCGAGGTTTTAGATTCGTTAATGGAAGACAACGAATTGGATCAAAGCCTTTGGCTACGAAAATTAAGCCATGATTCCTCGCCCGCGGTACGCGTTGCTGCTTTAAGAATGATGAGCCTTCAAGAAACCAACGATCTCAACGACCGCATTGACCAAATGTCGCGCAGTGATCCTAGTAAAACCGTCTCGGATCTTGCGACTTATTACTTAAAATCGAACAAATTTAAGCCTATCAACTTCAAAACTCTTGGCAATTTGGGCACCAAATGACAAATATGACAAATCTTTAATAATTTTTATTTAATTGGTTGACGGGATGCCCTTGCCTGCTATTATGACATTGGCGAGATATAGGCGGCAACAAGCAGTCACACCTCAGCGCGGTTGACAGCTTAACACCTGAAATCGCTGCCAAAAGTATATCTAGGCATTATTAAATATTTGTCTGGGTTTTTCTGCATCACTCCCTCGCTTTTTGCAGAAATCTAATAATACTTGTGCAGTTTTTTCACTTGTACCAAAGGAAGGACAGACCAAAATGTTAGTCCTGTCCAGAAAAAAGAACGAAAGCATCGTCATCAATAATGACATCATCATTACGGTGGTGGAAATTCGCGGTGACAAGGTACGATTAGGGATAATCGCGCCCAAGGATGTTCCTGTGCATCGCCAAGAAATTTTCGATGCCATCCACGGTAAGGAAGTTACACCCGAAAGCACGGCTGCTGATACCGAAAACAGCCTGCCTAAGGTTTAATACTGCACCTTGCATTTTATTATTCTTAAGCTTTAAAACTCTTCTTTAAGTGGTTTTTGGTATATTTTTCTCTATTTTGTACTTTTTTATTTTATCCATAAGGGTTTCCCGATGAATCCCCAAGACCTTAGCGGCTTGGACTTGGTTCCATCCGTTTCTTTCCAACACTATTTTTATCGCCCACGATTCTACATCCGCTAACTTTAAAGATTTTGGAACTTCTTTACCGGTTCCATCATTCGTTGGAATTTCTATATCTTCCGCCATCAAGGTTTCGGATTCCGCCCTGTTCACACCGGATTCCAATACCGATTTCAACTGCCTGACATTTCCTGGCCAATGGTATTTTTTTAGCTTTTCAAGAAGTTCGGGGCTAGGCAACAATCGCTTATGATACTCAACCGAAAACCGATTTAAAAAAAATTCCACCAACTCCGGAAGATCTCCCAATCGCTCTCTTAATGCAGGAACTTTTATCACGCAAGTGTTTAATCGATAAAACAAATCTTCACGAAACCGGCCCGCTTGCACTTCTTTTTGTAAATCCCGGTTGGTTGCAGATATCACCCGCACATTCACATTTATTTCCTTGCCTCTTAATGGGCGGATTTTTCCCGTTTCTAATGTCCTCAGCAATTTCGCCTGGCATTCTAACGACAATTCTCCCACTTCATCCAAGAAAAGTATTCCCTCATCTGCTTGCTGAAAATACCCTGAATTTGCCCTATCAGCACCCGTGTAAGCACCCTTTTCATTCCCGAAAAGCTCTGCATCAGCAAGGGTAGGTGATATCGTCGCACAATTCACCGATACCATTGGTTCTGCTTTCCTCGAACTCTTACTATGCAACTCCAACGCCACCAACTCCTTCCCAACACCGCTATCCCCTACAATCAACGCCGAGGCGTTTCTTAATGCTGTCCTTTGAATTTCCTCTTTCATTTTCACTATCAAACGGCTTGAACCAATTATTAATTCTTTATCGCCTTTTTCTACAAATTTGAATCGATTGCTATCAGCTTCCAAGGCCCTGCGCTTCCTCAGTACATGCAAACTGTTGGCAAGGCAATCCACCAGAAACTCTGCAAATCGCACATCTTTGAAAGTAAAAAACCTGCGCAAATTATACAAATGCACTGCACCTAGATTATTTCCACTATCACTTTCATCTGCAGCACTTTTCACCAACAAACAAATTGCATCCTTCATCGATTGCAGACTTTCTGCTTCCATTCCAACTTGCTCTTGAAGAAGCCAAACTGTTTTTTTTCTGGCTACCGACTCCTTGGTGAGCGTTTTACTTAATTCCAAATCGAGGGTAGTATTTGCAGGAAGCACCTGCTTAAAAATAAATTCCTTAGCATCTAGGCTTACAAATCCAACCTTCTCTGCCTCGGTTCTTTTTAAAAGAATTTTAAGCGCTTTCTCGACTAAATCCCGCGGATTATTTTCCAGCACTGAATCTGAAACATACGAAAATAAAATGCCCAACTCATCATGCAAGAATTGGGTGACAGAAGCGTCGGGCTTTAATTCTATTTCTTCGGTTTCAAACGCCAACTCAGGCAAAGTCTTACTGTTATCCTCATTGGTAACTAGGCCATTATCAAAACGAATTTGGGCACTGCCTATATTTATTCTGAATTGGTTCTTAAGAACCACATCTTCAGTTATTTTGGCCCCATTTAGCCTAGTTCCATTATTTTTACTGTGGTTTTTTAAAAAGAATTGGCCTGCATCAAAATACACCTCGGCATGAAAACGCGAGGCATGTTCATCATGAATTATAAGGTCATTATCTGGATTACGGCCTATTTTAACGGCTAATTCCTGCGATAATAAAACTGTTAAGGGTGCACCTACACCTAATTCCAGAACCAGTCGGGCAGGCATGGTCCACTCCAATTTAAAACTTATATTGTTCTAGAGTAAGTGAAAGTAGGGTTATTTATTGCTCTAGGCAACAAAAAATACGATTTTATCTTAAATTGTTTTGGGACACTAAGGTTGACCAAGAAGGCCAAGACCGTTAAGATAATCGGTTCAACAAGGCCCCTTCGCCAAGTGGTAAGGCCGCGGATTGCAAATCCGCTATCCCCGGTTCGAATCCGGGAGGGGCCTCTTAAGACTCTCTCAGACTTCCTTGGACAAATCGTCCCAACCCATTGATCTATAACACTTTATGAAGTTACACTGCATATAGTCCATTTTGGGTAATTGGACAAGATAGCCCTATCCTCCCCACCTTCCCCGCATAGTTAGCGGTAAACTGGGGGTAAACAAAACCCACACAGTAACCGTCGTGCCTCCTATGGCACACTGGAGCAAATATGGGATACCTCAAAAAGCAAGTCACAAGTTATTGGGTCAATGCAAAGGGTAAACGCGTCCCCAAGGGAACACCCAAAGCAAAAAAAGAACAAATCAAATCCCCCAAGTGGTACGGGTGCTTCAATTCGAAAGGCAAGAAACTTGCCTTCCCACTTCACCGGGATAAACGAGTTGCAGAAAAAATGCTTAAGGACCTAGAGGCCAGTCAATATAAAAATGATCTTGGCCACATCAGCCCCTTTGCAAAGTACCTAAGTCGACCCATCACCTACTACCTTGAATGGTATTCCTTGTTTCTAAAAGAAAAAAACCGGAGCGAACGATACCAGAAAGATTGCAAACGCCTGATCTCCACCACACTCATCCATTTCAAATTAATAGCAACCGAAGACGACACTTGGCAATCAAAAATTACCTCATGCAAAAACCTGCAAGATCTGATCGGCATCGAGGTCGAAGATTTTGATTTATACCTCGCAAAGATGGAACATAGTGGCAGAACCAAAAACACCTACCGAGGCGCAATCTCAAGTTTTCTAACTTGGCTGGTAAAAAAGCGTATGTTGGAAAGCAACCCCATTCTTCTGGTGACCAAATCCGATGAATCTAGGAAACGAGTCATTCGTCGATCGGAATCAGAACCCAACATAATGAAACTCTTGCAATCAGCCAAGGATCGCCCCCTAGCCAAATTCAAGGAAAGGTGCATGAAAGGCAATCCAACCAAAGATGGGATAGTGATAAGGGAAACAAAAAAACATTTGGAATTAATAGGCCTCGGTAGGGCCCTGCTTTACAAAACCGCAGTGTTAACAGGTCTGAGGGCAGCAGAACTTCAAAGAATCAAAGTTCATTTTTTGGAATCAGGTACGGATCAACCAAAATTATTCACCCCAGGCACCATCACCAAAAACAAAAAAGATGCAGTATTCCTTCTTCGAAAAGAATTTGCGGAAGAACTTGACTCCTGGGTGAAACAAACAAACCGCAAGCCAACGGACCCGCTATTTTCGGTGCCCAGAAACTATCTGCGCAACTTCAAGAAAGACTTATTGTTCGCAGCTATACCATTCCTAGATAGCCAAGGAAGGAAGTTTGATTTTCATGCACTTCGAAAGACCTGCAATGTTTTAATGGGAATGGCTAAAATTAGCCCCACCCTTAGGCAGAAACACATGCGCCATAGCGATATTCGCCTGACCTTACAAACTTACGATGATGCCGATGCTTACGATCAAACAATAATAGCAAGCAGCTTACCTGAATTTAAATTAATCGGTAGTGATGATAAAAAATTGTAAACTGCACCAAAAGTGACACAATATTGAAAATTGAACCTTAATACCTTAAGGTCATTAAGGCATGAGTAGCTCATGCCTTAAAATTAATACTGGCGAACCTAGCAGAAGTTAATCTAACCACGCTAAGCCCAAAACCACAGCATACGAAAAAGCTAAGGCAAGGAGGCGAACTTAGTGTGGCCCAGAATATATCTGGATAAACCTAGGACTTATTCTTATTTTTAAAATCCTCAACATCTTTAGAATCAAATCGTACGGTACCTTTGCTTTTAAAGGATTTAAGTTTGTTGGCTTTATAATTCCGCATGCGGTCAACAGTTTTAACTGAAACCTGTAAATAATTTGCAACTTCCTGCTTAGTTAGAAGCTTTTCCACAATAACCTCCTAGGTTTTTTTCTTGCTTGCCAAGGCGACAAAATCTGCCAAATTTTTCTCCACTAGTTCCTCGAGAACATCCCGAGGGTCCACCTGCTTTAAAGCGGCTGCAATTTTCAAAGCAGCAACTATTTCATGCTTTAAATCAAATTTGACTGTAAAACGTTCTTTTAAATTAGCCATAACCCGACCTTTCTTTAAGTACTTCACAGACTATATTGCCTATGAAGGACTAATCATACCATAAGGCCTTATGGCATTAAATGCCTAAAGTTAAAATATCGCAAATAACTTTCTTCGATTTTAAAAAGTCCTTTGCATTGCAAGGATATTTGAACAGTCATTGCCTTAACCAAAAGGTGGGATTTCAAAGAACCAAAGGTAAATATTGGTCGCATCTCCCTATTAACAGACAACCTTGGACAAGCGCTTGGTTCTTAAAACATTAATTATCTTTTTAGTTAATAAAGAAGTTGTGAGGCGTGATAACGGAAATTTACAAACTGTTAGCTCCTCATACTTGCGACACACGGAGGTTTAGCAATGACGATTAATTTACAGTCACCAATTGTGGCTAGAAACGGACACACCTTAAAGGTGCTTGGAATCGCTCGAATCTCGACGGTTCACCAGAATGCCTTGAGCCTTGACGACCAAGAGCAACTGTATCGTAAATGGCTCACCCAAAACACCGATCTCCCTTACGAACTAACCATGATCACAGGCCGGGGAAGTGGCGAAAACATAGATCGAAAGGAATATTTGCAAGCTCTTGATTCCATAGAAAATGGCAACTACGATTTAGCAATCACCGAGGATCTTGCTCGTATCGCTCGCAGGGTTCATTCTCAATTATTTGTTGAACTATGTGAAGATAATTTGACCCGCTTTGTTGCAATTAACGACCATATTGATTCTAGCAATGGAACTTGGCGCCTTAATGCCGGATTTGCAAGTATGCGACACGAGATGTACAACGCCGATACATCAAAACGAATTCGCAGATCTTTGAGAAATCGTTTTGAAAATGGCGGGGTCTTGGGAGTTCAAGTTTTTGGAATCATCAAACCTCCGGGTTCAAAAAAAGATTCTGAATTAAAAAAGGATCCAGATGCCCAACCCATCTACGATGAAATGTTTCGCTTGTTGGAAAACGATGCTAGCTACTCAGAAGTTGCTGATTGGCTTAATGTTACCAAGGTGAAACTTCCACCCCACGCCCGATCAAAAAAGTGGACATGCAGTTTGGTAACGCAATTAATCCATAATCCCATTCTTAAAGGCTTGCGGGTTCGCAATCGAAAAATAAGCAAGCGAATCAATAAGTCTGGGCGACATAAATCGGTGTTAGCCCCGCCCGAAGAATTGCTAGTTCGCCATTGCCCGCATCTCGCTTTTATTGAACCCGCAAAATACGACTTACTAATCAAAAAGCTTGATGAGAAAAATGCAAAGTATCGCCGTAAAGGCACCGCTGGCATTGACCCTAGAAAAAATGTTTCAAGAAAAAGAACCATCTGGCCTGGACAGCACATCGACTGCAAAGTCTGCGGAAGACTTTTGGTTTATGGTGCACATGGCCAGAAAAACAGCCTTGTTTGCAGCGGCGCAGTGAAATACAAATGTTGGAATTCTACCTCAATCAATGCCACCAAGGCAGGGAATAAAATCATCACCGCCATTGAAAAAGAAATTTCATCACTCAAGGATTTCGATAAAAATCTCTTAAAGGAAATCGAGAAGGAGCTTAATAATTCCAAAAGTAACAATTCCCAGCGCCAACGAAAACTGCAAACCCAACAGGATGCCAACAACAAGCAAATTAAAAACATCCTAGCTGCAATTCGCGATATAGGCCATTCCGAAAGTTTGTTAGCCGATTTAAAAACTCTTGAAGCTACAAAAGCTCAACTTGCTTACGAATTGAGCTCGATTCTAACAACTTCTAGCTCGATCCCAAAAATGCCATCCATGGAAGAAATAAAAACTATGGTTTTGAAGAATATGCAATCTCTGGCAAAAAACTCCCAAGAGTTTGGCAGGCTTTTAAGACAACTGATTGCCCGAATAGTTGTTCTCCCTTTCCAGCATTGTGATGGTGGTTCACCCGTCCTAAGGGCTTACTTCGAACTTAACCTAGCAAGCCTTTACCCCCATATCCCTGGCATGGAGAGCCTTTCAGCCGCACTAAGGAAAACCATGGTTGTAGATTTATTTGACCCGCCTCAAAGGGAAGCTTTCCGAACAGAAGCAACCGCCCTTATTGCATCTGGGATGAACCAACGCGAAGCTGCAAAAATTCTTGGCATCACTTCAACTGCTGTTCAACGGGCTCAGGCATTGGATAAAAAGATGAAGGAATTAGGAATCACTGATCCCTACATCCAACTCACTAAACCACCCCCAGAAAATACCAAGCTTCGTAGGCACAAGCACCCTAGATACAAGTTTGATCCTATTGAGCGCCCAGACCAACCAAACCCAGAATCTTAAATCACCCGCTGATTTAAAACCAAAGGCCCCCGCCACTAATCAATGGCGGGAGCCTTTTTTTATTGACCCTTGCAATTTCAAATAACATTCAACAAAGGAGCCTCATGAATACCGACAATTCAGACCCTAGCTCAAACCAAAGCCCAGAAACCACTCAAGCCAAACAAACGGAAATTCAAACTATTTTGCATCAATTAATCCGAATGATTGCAATTGAAATTGCAACCAAGATCAAGGCCACCAAAACTTAAATACCCTTAGAAAGATTTAATGCCTTACAAATGAAAAGCTGGAAAGGTAGCCATTTAATCGATGGCTGCCTTTTCTAGAGAAGTGAGATTTTTTTTAGCTATTGGCTACCGAATACGCCATCAAGGTTTTCTTCCAGTCCACAGATGGGAACTGAACAAATACCTTGATTGCAGAATGTTGAATTCCTGCAGCATTTAAGCGGAATTTGAAATGATTCATGATGGATAAAGGTTAGTTGCTGCAGGATATTGCCAAGGAGTTGGATTGCTGCAGGGATCTGATTACCGGTGCAGTCAAGCACTGGTATTCCTCAAGGGGTTTGCCTGTGCCTGATGGCAGAACAAGGCAAAAATCTCTCGAACGGAAATCCCCCAAAAAGAGAAGTGAATAACACTTAGAGTTAAAAGAGGCATCGCAAGGTGCCTCTTTTTTTAGCTATCAGACGAAATGCAATCAGTTTTATTTCCGTTAGGAGCTTAGTGTTTTTTCCACCCGCCTTCGGCTGACCATTTCCCAGGAGGCGTTCCGTTGTCAGCCATGGTAATCACCAATGGTCCCAAAAAATTATTCAGATCTTGAACAATGATATCGAGCATGTCTGGTGTTTCTTCTAAATGAGATTTTCGAATAAACCCCTTCCATTGCTTCTGTTTTTCTACATTTGTTGAAAAATTTGATGATAACGCCACAGGGGCTAAATCAATTGTAACTCTGCGGTTTTTAAAAGTATTTTTTATTGCTTTAATTAGGATATCCCCATCAAATTCAAAATGCTTTGATAAGAACCAAATATCAAAGTAATCTTTCATGCGACTATTATAAATCCCAAGCCTTATCATGATCTCGAATTTTTCAGCAATTACAGTTTCCCTAGGATAGCTGAGAATTTCAGGTGCAGGAAACTCAAGTATGGTTGGGAACCCAACTGCCTTTGGGTTTGGGGTGACAACATCACCAAACCCAATATCTATTTGAATACTAATTCTGACATTACCCAGAGCGCCTTCCAGAGTTATTCGAAGCCCCCGGTAATCCGCCTCTTCCTGAATTAAACAGGCTTGCACAGTTTTTGGATTAAAAACCCAGCCATCTGGCACCACACTTTCAGCACAGATTTCACGGAATAGCATTTCCATCTTTTGCAAATCATTTTCAATACGAGCAAGAAAATCAATGTCCTTGGTTGGGCGGGATCTGGGAAAACCCCACGCCGAGAATAATAATGCCCCTTTCAGGATAAAATGGTGCTTATGCTTGGATTGCGACACTCTGTAAAGGAACCTTTCCATGGCATGCCTTTGCAGAATTTCCTGAAAAGACATACCGTTGGATTTTGCAACATTCGCAAGTTTTTGTCGCACCGAAGCACCTAAATCTTTTTTCACAGCAGTGATTCCAGATAAGGTTTTGCAACCTGGGTAACCCTACATATTTCCAGAAACTGCATGATCTGATTTGTACGGACCCCGCCCTGACTTTTGTAGGTTCGAATTGCTTCGATGATGGTATCGGTACCTACTAGGTTTCTATGCTTAAAACAGTCAGCGATTGTTTTTTCTCTGCTATAAACCTTTATAGAAAACCCATCAATCTTATGAATTTCAATGCCATTTTCGTAGGCTTCTGAAACTACTCGCATTGAATGAATGGGGGGATATTCAAGCCTGCTTGGTTCTGCATTTCGCGGAATTGCAATCCATACTTCATGTGGAATCTGCGTGGTCATTTTGTGAAAAGAGAGGGCTGAAAAAAGATAAAGAACAGCCTTTGGAATCTTGCAAGCCACGGCAACTAGATCTGGAACTTGGAATGGCTTTAAATCCGATAACTGATAAAGGCCACGGGAAACCAAACAAATCACCTTTTCCTGTACCATTTTGTATAGGGTACTTCTTGTTATGCCTTTTCGAAGGGCATCAGACATGCGTAATATGCCCCCATGCTTGCGAAAAATTGTTATCGCAGGTTTAAATTTCTCACCCTGATTAATTACGCGGCTGGGAAAAACTTAACACCTCCACATTTAAACATATGGTAGTATTATGATTCATTGTACAAGCTCTGTCAATTGATTACTACGGAAAGATGCCTGAGATTGCCAAAATGCCACAAAGCTGCAGTCCGCCATCCTTCATAAATGCATTGCCTAATTCCCAATAAATCACTTTTCTTTTTTGAGGTGCGCTATAATGTCACAACTTATTCGAGTATTTTCACTAGCAGTCATAATCACAGGTATTAGTTTTTCATCTTCGTTTGCCTTTGACAATCAAAACGGACAACAAGGACAGCAAGGCCAGAATCAAAACGGTCAACAAGGGCAGCAAGGCCAAAACCAAAACGGTTTAATCGGTAATCAAAAGCAAAAACTTAACGGCCCTGTTATAAATCTATTACGAAAGCAAAACCGCAAGAATTAGTTTTCTTGGTTACCAGCTTAAACAATCACACCGCCATAACCCAGATGTTTCGCCTCCAGGGCGGCAAACCGCCGAGCGTCCTTCTCGTTCAAGGTCTGATAAAACCTACGCATAACGCTTCGCAAATACGAATGCCATCCTTGGCCTCCATCTCAGAACTATTTCCGTTTAGAACTCCCCACGCCGCAAGTCGTCATGCATCCTAGCAGATTCCGACAATTATTGATGCGCCAGTCCTTAGCCTCTTTACCGCTTGCTGCTTTGGTATTAGAAAGAGCATCCCCGAAGGGGGAATAGTAAGGTAAAATCGTGCCTGCGTTCAGTTATTCGGGTAGAACATATGATACATTGAATTGATAAGGCCAACGAATCAAGTAAGTTGGTATCGGTAAGAATTGTAAACTGCACCCGATTTTATCCACAGTAAGTTAAGAGGGTAACGGTTAGGTAAAATTGGATAGGTGTTTTTTCTCTATTCTAGAGCTGTATTTTGTTTTCCAAAGCAATTCGTGTTCTTCTGGCGTGCGATATCCCAAAGAAGAATGAATTCGTTTGCGGTTATAAAAGCATTCAATGAATTCAAAGATTTCCTGAGCTGTTTGTTCTCTAGTGTGCATGCTCCTTAAGTCCAGTTCCCTTTTCATGATGGCAAAGAATGATTCTGCAGGAGCATTGTCATAACAATTGCCCCTGCGTGACATACTGGGTCG
>Ga0335396_10002216_pt1 | contig 23771 bp, 14 predicted proteins | sample FRY02_FD_205743 | JGI IMG/M metagenome (GOLD analysis project Ga0335396, IMG submission 205743) | Freshwater microbial communities from Lake Fryxell liftoff mats and glacier meltwater in Antarctica - FRY-02 (spades assembly) (version 2) | ecosystem: Environmental > Aquatic > Freshwater > Ice >... | reverse complement strand
TCGCAATGACTTCTGCTGTTAGTTCTTGTCTTGTACTTCCTTGGCTATCTGTTGTTATGTACTTATACTCCCACTGTGGAATATTTCTTGTTCTAATATCTCGCTCTCTGCTCTTTACCACTTTCCCCATTCCTCCTGCTACCCTTACTACCTCTTTCTTTATATCCTCTGACTCTGTTACTTCGTAGTTTCCTATGTAGGTTACTGCTCTCTCACTTGCGTATGCTTTTGTGGGTAATATAAAATATATTAGTAGGAATGTAAAAATTGATGTTTTTTTTAACATTTTTGTTTCATTTCTTCCATTCATCTATTATTTTGCTAAGCTCTACTATTGAATAACTACCTAACGATGTTCTTGGTCTGTTATTTAGTAATTCTGAAACAAAAATCTGTGCATCTTTACTGTCAACTACACCGTCTTTGTTTAGGTCATAGTTAAAATTTTCAACTACCCTACCAATCTTTCCTATTCTTTGACCTCCCATTCCATAAACAAATCTAGTTAAATTTATAACTTTTGTTGCACTGCTGTATTCTGCAATTTCAAGGGGTAGATCAAGTACTCCATATTTATATTCTGTAAAACTTCCATCGCTATTTACTGTCTTAACCATGTTTCCATTTTTATCATATAAGTATGTAACTTTGTTGCCGTTTATGGTTGAGTATAGTGCAGAATGGTAAGGGCAACTATTTAATGTAGCATTATAACCAGTTGTTGAAACATAATTATTATCTGAGCAAGGATTTGAATTATTTTGTATAAGGTCAGACACGAATGTTGTTTCTGTTAAATTTGCCCCCTCTTTTTTATAATTTAAGGCCCCTACATCGCTTATCTTATACTCGCCAATATACTGCCCATTTACAGTTTTTAATCTTGAAAATGAGTCGTATGTATATGTTTTAGATTCTTCGGCGTTATTAGAATCAAATTTTGCAATATTTGATGCACTATTATAGGTGTATAAAAGACTATCAATTAAATCAGTACCTGCTTTTGTATCTTTTTTAAGTAATTTTGATTCGTTATCAAAACTCTGGGTAATATCCATAACGCCACCAAGATTATACGATAGTACCTGCCCTTTATAATCACTAACTATGTTTTTTATTAGCTGTTTGTTTGTTGTGTTGTCGGTGATTGAGTTTATTGATAAATCTTTTTTATAATCGTAAGTTGTACTATCTAGTGGTGTTTTATCCCCTGCTAAAATAGACTGTGTACTTAATAACAGCCCCGTGTCGTTATACTTGTTTGTATCAATTTTTGTAATATATGTTGGAGTTGATTTTATGCTATTTGCATTTATGGTTTTACTTGTTGTTTCAATTGGTGCTCCAACTACATTATATTTATTAATCACCTCTTGTATTAAAATGTTCTGAGTATTTGAAACCTGTCCTTTTAATGAAGATTTATACAGTAACCCAATTTTATCAGTATCGTACTGGTTTGTACTTTCTCTTTCTATATTTCCTGATTTGCTTTTTACTGAGGTTTTAATTACTCTACCAAAGCCATCGAATACATTCTCTACAGTATTCCCTTTATCATCAACAGCCTTTGCTACTCTTCCAAAGTCATCGTAATACAGTTTTGAGACTCCCCTGTCAGAATCAGTAACCTGTAGTGGCATTGATGCAGTGTTATATACTGCAGTTTTTATAGTAATTTTATTTGAATCCTTTATTTTCAAGGGATTTCCTAAAATATCATATTCTGTATTAATTTCTATTGGCTTACCATTTGTCTCAGTACAATTTGTATCTGATACACAAAGGTAGTTTGTTGTTTTTATCTCACGACCTAGCCCGTCCATTAGCCTTTTAACTTGATTTCCTACTGCATCAGTTGCTGTTACCTGGTACCCACCAAAGCTTGTTTGTATAGTTTTTGTAATTGGACTTCCATTTTCGCCACCGCTTTTTATTGTTACTTGGGTAGGCCTGCTGAAGTAGTCGTACGTTGTTTCTTCTGTTGAAGCTAAATTTAGGTTTAAGGTATCTTTATCAACTAATTGTGGTGTAGTTGCAGGCTGTAAATTGCGAACTGGAACACCGCCTACTTTTTTAGTAACCTGGCCTACGCCGTTAAACTCTTGGTATGAAATAACCCCGTACTCACCATTTTTGTCTAGATTATTATAGTTTATAGACTGATACGCATTACCAAACCCATCTAAAAACGTATCTGCAATTTTATTAACCTTTGAACCATTAGGTAATAATGAAGTAGCCTGTATCCTAGTTCGCATTGGTGTTAAAGAATCATAGTAAAATGCCTGTTGAGATGGAAAATCTAAGCTTTTGAAAGGTGTATTTGGATTAGGGGAAAAAATTTCTGTAACTCGACCATACTCATCAAATTTATAGCTTGTTCTTGCTCCGTTTGTATCTTCTGATGAATTTGGAAGCTGTTTAAATATTGCTTCATCGTTATTAAAGTTTAATTTTTGAACCATTTTTTTACTTTTGTCTTTTGTAATATCGCAAAGGGTTGATTGCGACTGTTTATCTGACTCTGTTATAAATTCTGAGGAAACTACTACTGAGCATGTTGGTATAAGATTTAATTTAGTCTCGTAAAACGTGTATGACTTTTGTTTACTTGGAGAGGCTGTTCTTACTTGCAAACCATACTTATTATATGCAATATACGTATTAAGAGTGTTTTCAGTTTTTAAATCAGAAGGATTATTTCCAAAGTAAGTATTCTGAACTTGTGATAATAACCCTCTAACTCCAGAAATACCTGTTTGGTACCCCCACTCAGATAATCTTTGATCGTACAAGTTACGAACTGAATTTAATCTCTTTTCAGCTGGAACATCTTCTGGTTTTGCAAAATCGGTTGCGGTTGTAAACGATCCAGAATTAAGTGATATTAGATTTTTTGCCAAATAATCTGAAAACTTTAAATCTTTAGGAATTAAATTTTGACTTTGGTAATAGGTAAACCTATCTGGCGTTAAATAAAAAGAGAAGCTATATATTTCATCTCCAGCTTTATCTGGATTGCCATAATTTATACTTTTAATAGCATTCCCGTAAGCATCGGCAGTATCACCATAAATATCAAAGTCATAAAATGTTTCTTGTTTTGTTTTTTTTCCATCTAGCTCTGAATATACCCCTCTAGAGTAAACCTCTAGCTCTCCCCATGTTCTTGGGTCTCCTTTACAACTTAAATTTTGTCTTGTGAAAATATTGTTATCAGTAAATCCAATTACTTTATCACTTACGTTTAATATCTCACTTTTATATTCACTACCATACCTAGGGTCGACCATTATACATTTATCGTTTTCGACGGTTTGGTAAGTATAACTTTGTATATTAGATAAAATTTTAGATGAATTTGCTTTATCAGTAACTTTTAACTGCACCTGAGGAAAGCCCAAAAACTGGATACCCTTAAGTGCCAATATCTTTTTGTTTACACCGGGATATTGCCCTATATAGTCTCGCCCAAAGTTTGAAACATATGCAAAGCTTTCTCCTTTGTATATATAGTCAGTTTTTTTCTCTTGTCCTAGACCATTACCTGCAATAACATTTTTTACCCGGTAATAGTCAGTTAAATAAGCACCTGCTCCAACAAATTTATTGGCAATGCCGTTATTAAAACAATTTTTGTTAAAATCTTTCCCGCTATCTCCTATAATATTATTATTGGGTCCACAAACTTTAGTAATATTATCTACATGTTCATAATTATATTCAACCTTTCCTCCGTAACCATTATCAAAACTAACTAAATATATATCGTTTGGAGTGGTTTCTGGTGCTACAGTATTTGAATTTGCTCCATTACATATTTCAGGGTTACCTGGGTTTTTCAAGCTTTTATAACAAAAGGTAATTGGCCTTTGTTCACCTTTTCCGTCAAATCCTTTTTTAATAATACTGGTTAAAAGCAATTGCCTTACTTTTTCACCGTCGCCTGTTTCATTAATATAACAATAGTTTATTAGGTCAGGTGAAGCATGGTATGGACAATCAAACTTCCACTTAGGGTTTTTAAATGATTTTGTATAACCAAGTTGATAACTATTAATTAAGTAGCTTTCATTATACGTATTTACTTTTTTTAAGGTTTTTGTGTTTGAGTAAGGTAAAAAATATAAGGCAGTAGTCCAGTGTGAAAAATTAGTTGCATTTTTTATATTAGTCCATGCATTACCAATATCATTGGTTTCATAATCAAATAAAACCCTGCTTAAATATTTTGATTCTTCTTCGCTATAATTATATTTTACTTCTGTTGGTCTTGTATTTGCAGTTTGATAACACCCATTTATTATCTGATATGTGTCTTGGTTATAATCTATCTCAACAGTATTGCCATGAATATCTGAAATCCTGCTTAAATTCCATTTTGCAACCTTTTCGGTGTAACAATATCTTGTACGGTTTGTATCATCTCCATACCTCCAACCTGCCATGTATTCATTTGCACTGCCAACAGGAATTGGTGTGGAGTTATTTACTGGATTTGGTTTGACCTTATTTGCAAAATCATTATCAATACTACCGAAAAAATAAACATTTCCACTCGTGTCAGTTACTTTCCAAGCACCCCATTGTCCGTACCTTTCAATTAAAAATTTATTGCTTGGGTAAGTAAAGAACTTGCCATTTTCTTCTTTAATCCTAACGTTTTGTCCACCAACACTTAGTACATATTCATTCTCGTATTCAGAGTCTATTGTAATATTCCCAAAACTTGATAAATTCCAACCCAATCCAACTGTACCAATATTGTTTTGAAAAATTAAATCATCCCAGTACTTGTAACACAAATCAGTATTTATTGGTCTACCATATTCATCTTTAGATTGTTCGCATCTTCTACCGTTGTAAAAATCAGGATGAACATTGCTATAACCTAAAATATTTGTCCTCATATCATCAATAGATCGACTGCTATAATTTAAGCTAACCCCAACGCCAGCATTGCCTCGTATTGGAGGCATTTGTATTGAGTAATTATAGTTTACACTACCTGTATATTTATTAACGTTTCCACCTCCAATGCTTGGTACATCGCGCGTACCAATTTGAGGTGTTGATAACGCATTTGTACTTGCCCCTAAAACCTTATCTTTACTTATTGGACTTATTGGACTTATTGGAGCATTTTTAATAGGTAGACTTTTTGTTGGTAGACCTTTTGTTGGTAGATTCTTTTTTGTAATTAAATCAGATTCGATAAGCCCTAATGATCTTGCCTCACTCTTAATTAGTGCTACGTCATCGCTTGTAATTTCTTTATTAGATTTTTTTAATTCATTTACTAAATCAACTGCCTTAACATTATTTACATAATCACTTTCACTTTTTATTATCTTAACAATTGCAGTCTTGTTTAATTTGTATTTTTCATAACTTTCTGGAGTCCATCTTGATTCTTGCCCAATTTCTAAAACTTCTATGTCTTTTTTGACTACAAACTTGGTTTTATACACTGTATATAAAGCAGATACAGCAACGATAAGAACGATTGATATAATTAGCTTTTTAGTCTGAGGTTTTGGCAGAACATTCATCTTTTAGTATTGTACTAGCTAATCAGAAATTTGTAAACAACCTTTTTAAGTTTAATAGGACAGAATTAAAAATTTTAAATAAATGCTTGTAAAGCGTTCTTATAGCTTAACCCCGAACCTCGGGGGTTCGGAATAGTTTCCCTAAAGGCTTTGTCAATACTTATTAACTGCTTAGCGTTTTTATAAGTTGATTTGAATAAAAAAAAGCGACGGTCTGGTTTTGAGTACACAAAAGTGGGCTTAATGGAAAAAAAGTGTTGGTGGTAAGTGGTGTTTAGCTTGTAATAGCAATGTTAAAAGCTAAAGTTAGCAACATGATAAAAAAAACACAGAATTTCATGCCCAAAATGTAACTCAAAAGACATAATCAAATGGTCTAAATCTTTATCAAAAAACAAAAGATTTAGATGTAAAAACTGCAATAAAACTTTTACTAATTCCAATAAGAGAAATTTAAAATTGAATAAATATTTTGAGCTTTTTAATGCCTGGATAACTGGTGGTATTTCAATTGAATTATTAAACAAATTAAATGGATTGGGTACAGCAGATAGAACACTAAGAAACTACTGTCATGCGTTTCTAAATCATCCACCCAAACACAAAAAACTTTCATATCCAAAACATATTAATTTAAAGGTAGATGCTAAATACTTTGGACAGTTTGGTTGTACGATCGTATTTAAGGAAAGAACTAATATCATCTACTGGGAATTTGCAGAAAGAGAAACCCTCCAAATATATATTAATGCATTTAATAGATTAACTGAGCTAGGCTACATAGTAGATTCAGTGACAAGTGATAAACATGGCTCTCTACTAGCCTCTGTGAGGCAATTGTTTCCTGATATCCCTCATCAGTACTGCCTTGTTCACATTCAACGAAGATGTGAAACCTTACTAACTAAAAATCCTGAAACAGAAGCTGGAAGACAACTACTAGAATTAGTACAGGTTATTAATCAAACTAAAACACATTCAGAAAAAAGAGTAATGTTAGTGTGGTTAGCTAGGTACGAGGAAAGATGGGATACTTTTTTAAAGGAAAGAACATATTCAAGTGATCCAAACAGTACTAAAAAATGGTGGCATACACATAAGAATTTAAGAGCAGCATTTGCAACTCTAAAATCATCTCAAAACAATATATATTACTATCTAGATAATCCAAACATTCCGAAAGATACAAATGGGTTAGAAGCAGAATTTACACACTTAAAAAACAAGCTAAATGCACATAGAGGTTTATCAAGAAAACGGCTTATTAATTTTGTCGATTGGTACTGGGTTTTTAAGTCTAAAAAATAGTTTTTTACCAACACTTTTTTTCCATTAAGCCAAATCTTTAATACTTTCCTTAACAAAACTTTTTAAAGGTGTATTATAAATTAATGAATAATAATCCATATCAAAATGCAATCACACAAGTTAAAACTGTAGGGAAGATACTAAATCTTACTCCAAAACAGGTTGAAAGACTTAATGTTCATAATAAAATAGTTGAGGTAAATTTTGATGTCGAAATGGATAATGGTCAAACCAAAACCTTTACAGGCTTTAGGGCACAGCATAATAATAACCTTGGCCCTTACAAAGGCGGCATTAGATTTAGTGAGCAAGTAAATGTTGATGAGGTCAAAGCTTTAAGTATGTGGATGACCTGGAAATGTGCCGTTGCTAATCTTCCACTTGGAGGGGGTAAAGGCGGAGTTATTGTTGATACTAAGGTACTTTCAGTAAACGAACTTGAAAAATTATCACGCGGATTTATGCGCGCAATTTACAAAGATATTGGCCCAGATACTGATATACCTGCTCCAGATATGTATACGACACCACAAATTATGAGATGGATGAGAGACGAATATAGCAAACTAGTTGGCAAAGATACCCCTGCAGTTATTACTGGGAAAAGTGTAGAAGATGGCGGAAGCCTAGGAAGAACAGAGGCAACAGGTTTTGGTGGAGCATTTATTTTAAGAGAGATTGCAAGTAAGAATAATCTTACACCACAAAATACTACAGTAGCAGTTCAGGGAATTGGAAATGTTGGGTATTACTTTGCAAAAAAGGCAGTTGAGCTTGGATTTAAGATTGTTGCAATTTCAGATTCTAAAACTGCACTTTATAATAATGAGGGGCTTGATATTGAAAGTATCTTTCATCATAAATTAAAAAATAATTCATTAGAGGGCATTACAGAGGGCCAAAAAATTTCAAACTCCGAACTTTTACAGCTAGATGTTAATATCCTTGTTCCGTCTGCAATTGAAAACGTAATTACCTCCGAAAACATGCATAACATTAAAGCTAAGTTTATAATTGAGCTAGCAAACGGACCAACTACACCTGAAGCTGACGAGTTCTTATTTAAGAAAAATATTACTGTTGTTCCAGACGTTTTAGCAAACAGCGGGGGAGTCACAGTTTCATATTATGAGTGGTTACAGAACCTAAATAATGAAAAATGGCCTTTAGAAAAGGTTTTTGAGATGTTGGATACAAATATTACTCAGTCGTTAAATAGTGTACTCAAAGTTGCAGAAAAAAGGGGAGTAAGCCTTCGAATGGCAAGTTATGTTTTAGCTGTTAATAAGGTTTTGGGAATCCACTTATAATAAAAAATACAGAAATTTTTTAGCGCAATTTCGCAGACGAGCACACACTTTTAAATAGATTATACTATCTCTGCAAAGTACATCTTACCTGCTTTTGTCTGTAAAAACCTAGTTATAGCGACCTCTTTTTCCTCACCTATATACTTTTTTCCTGTCTCAACCACAATCATTGTGCCATCTTCTAAATATCCTACAGACTGGTCTTTACCCTTGCCCTTTTGCACCAACTTAATTAGCATTTTATCCCCTGGTAGTAGGGGAGGCTTTAACAAATCACTAAGTTCATTAATATTTAAAACATTAATTTTTCTTGCTCTTGCTGATTTTGCAAGATTTATATCTGTTGTGGCTAGCCTTGCATTTATCTGTTTTGTAAACTTTACGATATCCCCATCAACATCTTTATGGCCTAAACTACCATTCTCAATTATTCTATAATCAACATTTTTATCTTTTTGTAGGGTATCTAAAAAATCTAATCCACGACGACCTCTTTGTTTCCTTAATTTATCATTACTATCTGCAATATGTTTTAGCTCTTCTATAACCACACTTGGCACAACAATAGCATTATCAAATAATCCTGTAAGTATAAAATCTATAACTCTTCCATCTATAATTGCAGAGGTATCTAATACCAATGGGTTTGCACTAACCTGTAAATCGTTTTTAGATTCTTCTAGTTCAAGCTTTTGATCAGATCTTCTTTCATACCTATTAACTATCTCTTCAATAACACCAGACACAGCAACACGGACAGTTTTAATAACCCATTCATTAATGAAATTTCCTAGTGATGTTATACCAGGTAAAAACCAGAAAAAGTATATTAACCCTAAGAATAATGAAATAAGTATTTCTGCTAAAAAAACAATCTCAAACAGAGGATTTTTTTTAAAATACCATCTATCTGAAAGGTAAAACGAGAGCAATACAACTACACCGGTTACAATCCAGTGTAACAATCTTTTCTGACCTTCTGTCATACGTGAGTAGGGGACATGCTACCTTAAGAATAAGATAAATTCTTAAAAATCCAGACAATAAATTCTATTTTTTTGTATTCTTAAGTCTTGTACTCCCCTATTTTTCAAATTTTATAAAATAACCTATAGTAAGTAGTAGGGTAGAGTAGGGGAGTGGTAAAGGTTTAGCCTCCCACAATTTCCTTCTCTATTTTAATTCTATCATAGATTTTTATTTCGATTAATTGTTTGGCATTTCTTTTCGAATTCTTTTGTATTTTCAGGTTTTGATAATTTTGAGTAATTTTTGTGTACATTTCGTATCTTCACACTTTGGCATATATGTATCAATGTATCGATACACTGAGTAGGTGTTTTGCCTAGCTAAAGCATTTTTTCTATGACATTTGTAATTTTTTCTTGGATTTTTAATACTATGGGTTATTTTTTAGCTCGTTGTGGATAACTTGTGCAAAGAACTCAAAAATACTCCCCTACCAATCTAAGCCATTTCAGACCACTCCCCCACCTATCGGGGGAGTGGGGGAGAGCCTATAGCGCGAAATATAGTTTTTTACTATGGGTAAACCACACCCCCGAGGTGTGGTTTTGAACAAACCTACTTAAACAGCTCCTTAACTACCTCTGCAACTGTTTTATATTTACTATTACTAATTACCGATTTAAACCCTAAGTTCTTTGCTTCTGTTAGCCTTCTTGTTTGTTGTGAAACCTTTCGTATCTCCCCTCCTAACCCTACCTCCCCTATTACACACATATCTTTTCTTACAATCTTGTCCTTTAAACTTGATGCTATTGCTACACAAACCGCAAGGTCAACCGCAGGTTCTTTTAAGTTTAAACCTGATGCTACATTTAGATATACATCTTGATCGTAAAACTTTAGTCCTGCCCTTTTTTCCATAACCGCCAACAATAAATTTAATCTATTTAAATTAAATCCACTTGCTGTTCTTTTTGGAAATCCAAAGCTAGTCTTTGTAACTAACGCCTGCACCTCAACTGCTAGTACCCTACTCCCCTCTAACACCAAGCATACTACAGAACCACTACTTGTTGCTTTTTCAGACAAAAATATCTCTGCAGGATTTTCGATTGATTTTAAACCTGCACTATCCATTTCAAATAAGCCAACTTCGTTTACAGAGCCAAAACGATTTTTAGTACACCTAAGCATTCTTGTAATATAGTCGTTATCACCTTCAAAATACAAAACAGTATCAACAATGTGTTCTAGTATCTTAGGCCCTGCAATGTTTCCCTCTTTGGTAATCTGACCGACAATAAACATAGGGATATTAGTTTTTTTTGCAATATGAGTTAATAAGCTTGCAGACTCTTTAACTTGACTAACACTTCCAAAGCCACTAATTAACCTTTCAATACTCATTGACTGGATAGAATCAACAATGATAAGTGAGTACTTGTCAGAATTTGTTGCAATGTAGTCTGTTACTTCTTCGGCATTAGTGTTATCGAAAATCTCAATGTTATTAGCTTTAATGTTTAGTCTTGTTGCTCTTGACTTAATCTGTACTGCGCTTTCTTCCCCTGCAACATACAAAACTGACGCGTCGTTAAACTTATTGGCAAAATTATTGCTAAGTTGGAGCAGTAATGTGCTCTTTCCTATTCCTGGTTCACCACCAATAAGTACTACCTGCCCTTCCATCACTCCCCCACCCAAAACCCTATCAAGCTCAGATAATTGAGTACTAATTTTACCCATTGAGTTTTCTTTTACTGTGCCTAGGTTGATTGTGCCAACACTAGTATTGAGTACAGATTGGGTTCTTTTTGATTTTTGAGAAACGAAAACAACCTGATTAAGTGAATTCCACTCTCCACAATCTGGACACTGCCCCACCCACCTAGGTGACTGATGTGCACATGAACTACATTCATAAACTGTTGATGATTTTGCCATAATTTTATTATCTCACAGTTTTAAGGGTTTTTAAAAAAAGTTATTCTAGACCTATTGCAAATCAAATAAACACTGAAACAAGTTAAACGTGACCAAGTTGTAAATGTTTCTAAATAATAAACTCTAGACCCTTTTTTCCCACCCTAGCTTTAAAGCTTACTTTTTTCTCCTTTGATTTTATTATCTGTTCACTTAATGGATCGGTGATTAATCTTGTTATTGTTCTTTTTAGTGGTCTTGCTCCATACTCGTCGCTATAGCCCTCTTTTACTAATAACTCTTTTGATTTTAAATCAATATCAAGCTTATGCCCCGTTGGTTTTAGCATCTTTTCCACTTTCTTAAGCTCTAGTTCACATATTTTTAACATATCTTTGGTGTTTAATTGTCTAAACACTATAATCTCATCCATTCTGTTTATTAATTCTGGCTTTAACTGTTTTTTAAGCTCGTCTAAAAGCTTTAGCTGCATGTCTTTGTATACTAATTCATCGCTATCTATCATATCAAATCCTATTGTTTTCTGTTTTATCTGCGATGCCCCTATATTACTTGTTAGTATAACTACTGCATTGGAAAAATCTACCTCATTTCCTGTCATATCAACTAATTTTCCCTCTTCCATAATCTGTAACAATATGTTTAATACCTGTGGATCTGCCTTTTCTACTTCGTCAAAAAGAACTAAGCTATGTGGATTTTCTGTAATAAATGAGGTTAACTGACCTCCTTCACTGTACCCAACATACCCCGGAGGCGCACCTATTAACCTTGCTACTGTGTGCTTTTCACTAAAATCACTCATATCTAATCTTAAAAAATTACTAGAGTGTAAAGTCTCGCTCCAACCTCCAAATACTTCGTTTGCCAACTCTTTTGCTGTTTGTGTTTTTCCTACTCCCGTTGGACCTAAAAATAGCGCTGAAATTATCGGCTTATTTATTTCTCGCAGTCCTGCATAACTTCGTCTAAGCGCCCTAACTAGTGCCTCTACTGCTTGATCTTGCCCTATTACATTAGACTTTAACTGTTGCTCTAGCTCACTTAACATCTTCTTTTCATCTTTTGTTACCTCTCCAATTGGGACTCCGGTTTTTTCTGCAAATGATTTTTGAATAAAATGCTTTCCTAACGCTACTTTAACCGTATCTTTTGTCTTGCTTACAGCTTGTTTTAACTCTGTCTCTATCTTATTTATCTCTTTCTCGACCTTACTTACCTCTTGTATTGATAACTCCCCTGTAATCTTATCTTTTTTCTGATTCTTTAAATTTAGCTTAATCGAGCTTAATTTCTGTTTAAGTAAGTTTAAGTGCTCAAACATCTGTGCTGGCTTTTTCTTGAGTATTGTTTTCTCAGATTTAACAGTAGCCATAAGCTCATCTAAATAGTTAATCATTGACCCAGGTAATGCTTCTTCGAATGTATCACTAAATTTATATACTAGATTAATAAACTCTTCCAATGCTTTCGGCTTTACAGTTACCTTATGATATTGCTTTAAACTTTCTACAGTTGATTTTGCTATATTTAGTAACTCTTCTTTTGTGGGTTCGTTTAAATGTATATATTCCCAAGATGCCTTTGTTGCAATATTAGGCGTAAAATACTCTGATTTGACTACTGAGTTTGCTCCAATTATTCTAGCCTCGTGCCCTTTTTCTGATTTACCACCTGCAATACCAAAGTAAAACCCTCCTCCTAAAACTTCTAAGTTATCAATAAAAAATACTACATTATCAGTTTTTCTAACCAGAGTATCTACAAATGCCGAAAATTCTCCTACTGGCCTAGAGTTAAAATAACCTGAGGCCATTAACATATCTAGCTCTAGTATCTTAGTCCCTATTAGCTCACTTGGAACCTGCCCATTTACTATTTTTTTGGCTAAAAGCCTTACAAGTGATGTTTTCCCTATTCCACTTTCGCCTGCAATCATTATTGATCGTTTATCACTTTTCAATAGCTTTGTAATTAATAGGTTTAAATCTGCGTTCCTCTCTACTAAATGGTCAAACTCACCTAACATAGCTTTTTTAGTAAGATCAACAAATAAATTGTTCTTATTGAATTTCTGGTTAACGTTGTCTTTTTTAACTGGTTTTGGGGCTGTCTGAACTTCTTTCATTATTTCTTGATATATCTTTTCGTCTATCTGTCGGTATACAGATAATAAAATATGAATAGAATCTACAATTAGTGACCCTTCTAAAAGTGATAATTGAAAGGCTTCTTCCATTAGGACAACAATCTCAATTTTCTTTCTATGGTGAATCTTGTATTTATCGATATGTTTTGATAATAATGGCTCTTTTTCTTTTATTAAACTTAGCAAATCTGTTGCTAATATTCTATCTTCGTTATAAGTCCTTGTAATATTATCAATCTCTACAAGAATCTCTTGTACATTTTTAGAAAAGATATTTTGTTGCATTTGTTTTATTATACGCCCCAGTGCCGATATTGCAATTCCAAGCGTGCCAGCAAAATTGCTATTAGTTCTAAAGCTACATTTATTGCAAAGAGAATAATATTGAAAAGATTGCAACTGTTGATAAAGATTTTAACAAATTGGATTTGGAAATTATTAATAAGCCAACATAAACCCTATGGGTTTAAGTAAATATTTTATATAAGCTCTTCAACCAATTTATACCCATTTTTTTTGTATACTTTATCAAAACTGAAAATATAATCAATACTGAGTCTATTTAAAAGAGCCATATTCGTACAATCTACAAAGCTTATATTTTTTGAGACTTGTTTTGTAAAAATACTAAGAGCTAAATCTTCAGTTTCTTCATTTATTCGTTCAATTAAAAATGGTGATTTTGTTGATTTCAAATTATTGGCAAAAACAACAGCTTCTTTATGCCCTACCCGTTGACTTATTACGGTTACACTTTCTGAAAACACATAGTTTGATGTTACAAAACTTACTGTTTGACCGAGTAACCTATTAAGAATGTGAATGGCTTTATCATGATTTATATCATCTTCTTTTGCAATTGCAATAAAAGCATCTGAATCTATAAAAATCGTATTATTTTTCAATTGTTTTTTCATCACCATACAAATAATAATCGTGGTTAACAGAAATATCTGCAGGTCCACCTGTAAATTTTAAATTAGCAATTTTTTTTAGTGTATCTTTACCAGAATTATCAACTTGTGCTATGTTTTTTAAACCGCTCTGCAGAAGAGCCCTTACTATTGATGCCATAGAAGTATCTTGGCCTTGCGCTAACTGAGATACTTGTTTATGCATAATTTCTGGAATATAAATTTGTGTTCTTATCATTGATTGATTATACACATTGTGTATATGGCTGTCAATTATCTATTTTGGCTATTAACCCTCTATTTTTATCCCATACTAACTCTTATGTTATAAAGATCTTTTTTAGTACTATATACAAAAATAACCCCCTATTACGGGGGTTATTAAAGTTATTTTTAATTTAAAGTTATTTGTATAAAACCTTTTCCTCTATTCTTCTTGTGCTTAGTGCTAGTTTTTGACTTCTTTCATCAACGTTTAAGACTATTGCCTCTACCTCTTTTCCTACTTCTACTGGCCCTGCTGCTTCGCTTATATGAATTAACCCCTCTAGTCCTGGCTCTAACCTTACGAATGCACCAAAGCTCTCTATCTTAGTAACAATTCCTTTAACCTTTGTATTTTCTGGGTATTTTTCTTTTGCACCAATCCATGGGTTTTGTTGTAGTCTTTTTACTGAAAGCTCTAGCTTGTTTTCATTCTCATTTTTCGAGATAACCATAACAGGCAATATATCACCAACGTTAAAATGATCACTTGGGTGGTTTACCTTTTCCCATGAAATTTCTGAGATATGAACTAATCCTTCTATTCCTGTTGGTATAAATTTATTCTTATCTGACTTATCTTCTCTTGTTATAATCTCAATAAACAAACCAAATGGCATAATTCCAGAAACTACTCCTTCAAGCGTATCCCCCTCTTTAATATCCCCTACTAGTGCTGTTAATTCTTCATCTGTTACTGCCTGTGTAATATCTTTTTCTGATAGCACAATTCTGTTTTTCTCTTCGTCTATCTCAATAATTTTTCCGCTTAATTTTTTACCAATTAATGAGTTTAGCTTTTCTTCTGTAGATTTTGTTCCACCTTCTGCTGTCTTTTTGTTTATCTCTGCAAAGTGCACTCTATCTAAATGAGACAAAGGAATAAATGCTCTCATTGACCATAAATCTACAACAAGTCCACCTTTATTATATTCAATTACCTCAACCTCAAGCACGCTCTCACTCTTAAATGCATTGGTTAAATCTCTCCATTTTCTAATCTTTTCTGCTCGTTTTAATGATAGTACTAAGTAGCCTCTTTCATCTTCAGGATAAATTACTGTTGCTATTACTCTATCTCCTACTTTTAGATTTTTGTATAACTGATCATCTGTAACTCTTTCTTCTCCTAAAATGATTCCTTCGGATTTTCCTCCTACATCGACTAATACCTCTTTGTTAGTAACACCAACAACAGTACCCTCAACAATATCGTTCTGTTTGAAATGTGGAATTTTATATATGGAAAGCTTTGAAAGCTCTTCCATTGATTGATTTTTTGCCATTATATTTTCTATTTTCCTTTTGCTAAATTTTTACGAGTTATTATAAAGAGCAAAAGTTACTTTATAAGAACAAAGTGTATTTTAGAAAATTTTGAGCAATATGTAAAGGATAAAGGTTAATATCCTTCAAAAATGTAGTAATAGGGAAGAGCTTTGAGATCTCCATACTCAATTTGCCCATTCATATTTACATCATATTTTGACTCAGTTTTGTCGTTGTTTATTGCCGAAGTTAAATATATTGCATCAATAAGATTCACTCTACATGCAGTATTACTGTTAGTATTAATGTAATCATATGTACATTCTGTTGGTAACATACAATTTTCCGTACAAAGGAAATCGCTATCTTTAATTGATTCACCACCCTTTTTATGATCTAATAATATCGTAATAAGTCCAAATTCTTTTTGAGCCAAATTTAATGATGTAATATCAAAAAATCCATACAAGGGAACTTTAATATTCCCAGATGGAAGCACCTCAACTAACATCATACTATCTACCCCTGTAATTCTGTAAAATCCAAATGGATTTGGATTTAAAGTAATACCTTCAGCTGTTTCTATACTTTTGCTAATATCATTATCTAGCACAGGCCTATTTGGAATTATATAAGATTGATTGTTATTAGTGGTTATAAAAAAGGTTGGATTTTTGGAAAGTACCCTTGAATGTGTTTGATAAAAATTGATCTTAGTGTTTGGAGGTATAGAGATATTTTTAACTATGTTAGATTCATTAGATTTAACTTTTATTAAAATTGCTGTCCTTTTGGGAACATCCCAGGTATAAACTCCAAAAAAACCTCTTCTGTAACCTACTCCTTTACTTAATCCACTCAATGCATGTCTACTTTGAAAATCTAGATTTAGATCTTTCATAATACCAAATGGTGAGCCACTGCAACACCCTTTTATTACTTCACTAATTGGGTTAACATATGGAATACCAAGATTGCAATCCCCTTGTACTGGACTATAATCACAAGGGTTGTCTAAATCAATAGCATATTCATCGATTAGACCAATCTGATGTCCCCATTCATGTAAAAGAGCTGTCTCAATTTTATCAAATTGTTGAGATACTTTTGAATCAGTCCACTCGTAATCTGCAAAACCCCATTTGGAATCATAACTTGGATTAAACCAAATATGTTCACCGTTATTGGGAAGGTTATTTTGTGCAACAATTGTTATGTTTGCAGGATATACCGAAGCACCTGAAGAATTAATTAAAAAATTAAAGTGATCAAGATTTCTTTTCAAGAAATTAAAATAATAAGTTTTCGTATTTCCATACTTTGCAAAAAGAGAATATACTGATTCATCAACAGCCAAATCAAACTTCCAACCATTAGAATTTATTGTAGTCGATTGTTGTTGACCAAGGTAATCAACAACAATCTTAATCTGATGGTTTCCCCTCAATTTCCGCCCATCAATATGACTTGGCCATAAAAAATCACTCCCTTGAAAAACCATATACTGATTTTCTATATCCATATTTACTTCCGCTAAGTCTGAAACTAACCCCTCATTTACTAAATTTTCATCAACAAAAATTTTGTAAGATGCATTATTTGAAAAGTTATCTATAAACGTAGTAATTTCTTGATTTGAAACTTCTGTACTTGTGTCGACCCTAAAAGCAACCTTCCAAGTAAGTTTTTCACCATAATTAGGCCAACTTCTTTTAGAAGAATTTTGCATTGTAGGTATATTATTAGGATATGTTGCCCTAAATATTTCAATATCTTCTGGGAAAATTGGATCAAAATAAACTATCTGAAATAAATGATTATTAGTACCTGTGGCATTAGCTTGTTTGTACAAATTAAAATAAACTAAACTTACAAAAAATATAATTAAGAGGATTTTAGTTCTACCAAAACAGCATTTTCCATAGTATTCTTCTTTGTGTAACATATCTTAACTCTTAGTTTAATTTACAATACCGAGAGTGCAATACCTAAGAATATTAAGGCAGAAGCAAAAACTGTGATTGCTATTGTTCTTTCAAATGTACCTGTATCTGGAACTTGGGCAATTGGTGCAGTTGAGGAAAGAACTGTGCAGTCTGTGTTTGTTGCACACTGATTTGATCCAGCTCCTGAGACAACTACACAAGACTGATTTTGGCATGATAGGTGTGTTTCTGTTGCTTCTCTACAATCTACATCATCTACACAGATTGTTTTACAATCTCCATTTTCACATGTCTGAAGTTTACAGCTTTCGTTTTCACAAGTTCCATAGCTACACTGTCTATCATTTGTACATGTACTATCCCCTTCTCCGTCAACCTCAACACAGGCTTGGTTCTGGCACTCTGTATGCTTTAGTACAGGTGTTGGGGGTGTATCTTTTACAGTTCCTATAATATCGTCGTTACAATATGCAACTAGACTAGGATTTGTTGTATCAAATACTTTAGCAATATTAACTATCTTACTATCAAGTTTTACATCACTATTTACCTCGACTATTGTATCTATATTTAGTGGTGTACCAACAGCTACTACTATTGGATCTTTTGCCTCAGAATCAGCATAATTACATGAGAAATCTCGCATATTATTACTAAATGTACATCTGCTTGTAATCTGTGCTGGTGTACCATTCCTCATCTCTTTAAAAGTTAGGTAACCAAGATTACTTGCTCCTTGTGTACTATATATTCCACTTAATGGATCGTGAACTGATAAGTTATCAAGTGTGGTGTTTCCTGTATTTGTTATTGTAATTCGAGAAATTAATCTACTCCCCTGTTTTATTTTTGTGCCATTTGCAATTACGTTCTCATTTGCATCTAAAAAGGTTTTTGTACAACTTACTGCTTGTGTTGGTGTTTCTACAATTGCAATAATATCCGAACAAATTGCAGTCTTATTTTCTGCTGTAACTTTAATAACATTCTTTATACTCTGACCTACTAAAGAATTTGCACCGATAGTTGCTGTAAATGGTAGAACTAAACCTTGATTCGCAGTTACATTGTAGTTTGTATAGTTACAATTAACACTTTTTCCACCTGTCTCAGTTACTAAATTACAATTGTTGAAAAGTGTGTCTATTACTGCACCTTCTAACCAAGAGGAATTAGTATTTCCAAGCTCTGTCACTAAGTATAATGGGTCATTTACAACAAATGTCATACTTGCAGGTAACTGATCGATCATTACCTCTCCAGCTTTAAGTTGGCTTTCTGATACAACCACTCTTGTTTTTATATTAACCTTAGTTGTTACTGTATCCCCAATCTTTGCAGTTTTTGGGGTTAATACCTTTTCACAGCTTAAGGCGGTATATACTTTAGGGACAACTTGCACGAATGCTGGGCAATCAATATTAACTGTACTACTCCAAGCTCCATTAATTTTTTTTACCACATTAGTATGAAACCGATTATCAATTGGTGTGGTTGTATTTTCTAAAGCAAGTGCCTCAACTTCAACAAGTAAGGTTGTACCTTTTGCAAGTATGTAGTTCCTGAAATCACAATTAACCTGATCATATTGATTACCAATTGTTTTTCCTATATTACATGTAATACCATCTGGCTTTATTGTAATTGATTTTAATTCGATTTTGCCAATATTATCTGAAATAAATTCGTCTACAAAAGTTTCAATTTCATAATCCTCAGTAGTAGAACTATTAATCAATTTTAGGGTGTATTTAAAAGTTTGCCCTTTTTGTACGCTAACTGCATTTGTATCTGGAGTTGCAATTACACCGTTAACTAGTTTTTGACATTCTACATCAGGTACAGAAGAATCATGCTCTACACTAAAACTTAAACTACATGCCTCAGAAGGTGATATCTGCATAACCTCAATCTCTTTTTGTTTGGCTTTTCTGATAGTTGAAATATAGTATGATGCTGAAATTAAACCAATACCAATCAGTAATGATATTGAGATTAAAAATATTGGGCTTTTAAATATTTTTTTAATTGTTTTCATTTGGGCTACAGGTTCTCTTTTCACCTTCTACTACACAGACTTTTGATGATGCTGAATAATTCCCTGTCCCTGTTATATCAAATGTTCCTGAACCAATTACACATTTATACCCAGAACTTATTTCAGCATCTGTACATGTAGTAGGGATAATACTTTCTGCAACAGTACCTTCTGTTGCACTTATAAAGCTATCCCCTTTTTTGAACTTAAAAGATATAAAGTTGATGTCTTTTCCTTTTGATTTACCTTCACATATTAGCGTGACTTTTCCTACAAAATCTTTCGGTAATGAAGCAAGATCATAAACTTTCCCAGAAGAATCTTTAACTACTGCTACTAAACTTTTACAAGTGATATCTATAGGTGTTGAACTATCTACTACCCTCACAAAACCAGCACCAAGTGATTGTTGGTTTGGATTATTTCCAGAACATTTAAACTTTGGAGTTATATCAAACTGATAGTATCCGGTTGCAACAGGAGCATAATTTGCCATATTAGGCTTTGCCTCATTTTTTTCTAAGTCAAATATAAACTGTACTGCATTTTTATCACAGTTTTCAATTGATTGTGTGTCTTTACCGGCGTAATGTAAATCGTGCAACTGTTGCTCTGTTAAACCAACTTGTCCTGGTTGCCCTGCCTTTATATCGTTTGTATCATAACCCTCAATTGCAACTATTCTGTTAAATGTAAATCCATATTGAAACTCTTGATTTGGTTTTGTAATAAGCGCTTTTCCCCCATTAAATTCATCAAGGGGCCCAAAAATCCCCTCTAAAACTGCTTTGTTGCGACAGTCTGGGTTTAATGGAAATTTAACCCAGTCCCCCGAACCATCAATAGACATACTTTGGTTTACTTTGTATTCGTAAGGAGATTTTTTGTATAAAAATGGATCACCAAAACAAGAGGCAGGATCTAACCCTGGTGGAGGATTAACACCAATTACAGTTATAGATTCTCCAATATACTCTGCCCCAGAAACACTATTGCCATCAATATCATATACGACACCATCTCCTACAACTTTTATTGTACCTACATCTGTAGCTTTAACTGTTGCTACCGCTACAACTTCTCCAGTACTCCCCCCATCAAAATGGGCCAATGAACAGTTTGTTGTATCTGCAAAAATCTTAGAAAAAGTACTTCCACTTGGCACACATACTAAGCTTTGAAGTTGACCAGGCCCAGTAATCTTAACCTTAAAATCTAAAGTTACAGCTTTTGATGGTGCTGTAAATGAAATATTAACTGAAACTGTCTCACCAACCTTAGTGTTAGTTTCTGCAAAAATTTGTTGGTTTGAAAATTTCAATACCAAAAATGAAACGACTACTAGAGTAGTAAAAACTGATATTGGAAATAATATTCGTTTTATAAAATTTATCATTTTTTGTTTCTTATCTTTATTGTAAACTTGAACTTACTAATACTCAATATAAAACTTTCCATTTTTAGCACTATCTCCATTTGAATTTCCTAAAAACCCTGATACAACTGGTTTTGTATTATTATTTTCAACAAAAGTAATACGCCCAACAACACCTGATATTGATCCTCCATCAAAATTTGCCATTGCACAATCAAATTTTTGTGCGTTAATCTTTATAAAAATTGCACTTGTACACTCAACACTTAATATCTCACCAGTTACAGTAAAATCAACAGCCGTAACTTTTTCGTCTGCGGAAAATTGAATAGGAACAGTAATTTTTAAACCCTTAGTTGAAGTTAATACAAATACCTCTGCATCTTTTGGTTTAGTGATTTTATAAACCAAAAATGAAAATACAGAAACTAGTATTAGTACTAATATTAATTTTTTATTCATATTTGTATGTTTTTCTAAAGTTTTTTACAAATGCGCTAATATCTTTTGCATCAATAACCCCATCTCCAATGGCTCCTGTTTCTGCTACTTGGTTCATATCTGATAATCTATACCCTGTAGGGTCCGTTGGGAGAATTTCTGTGTTTGTTGCTGTTTTATATTTGTAATACGATCCCGCAAATACAGCCAAATCTCTTGCATCTACGGCAGAATCCCCTGAGGAACCAATATCTATTCTTAAATCCCCTACTCCATGTTTTAATACCTCTACACTTACCACTAAACTTGTTGTACCGCCTTTAAATGCCTGTACATCAAACTTGTTATTGCCTAATTTACTTAAACTAATTTCATAAGTCCAATCGGTTGAACCTGATTCTGCTACCACTTGCTGACCGTTAACTCTTATTCCTGTTTCTGCTTCTTTTGTGCCACTTATGGTAATTTTTGAATTATATGTTGTTGACAAATATGTCGAAATTGTTGGAGTAGAAATAACAGTAGATGTTGCAGGTAAAACGGTTATCTGGAATGCTGTTAAGTTTGTTATGCTTTTACCATCACTGACCTTAATTACAATATTACTATAGTCTCCAATATTAGTATTGGTTGGTGTTCCTGAAAGCTTTCCATTTGTTGTATCAAAGCTTGCCCAGACAGGCTTATTTTCTATACTAAAAGTTAATGTATCACCATCTGCATCACTTGCAGTTGGAGTAAATAAATACGCTTGATTTTCTTTTACTGTTGTTGCAGGTGTGCCTGTAATTGTTGGAGGTGTATTTTGTGCCTGAGGTGTTTCTACTACAATATTTGCCTCGGGGTAAATTGCCATTAACACCTCTTCTAAGTTTGCATTTGTTATAGAAGGTACATAAAGTGATCCATCTGGTGCCCTTAGTTTTATTAAATACTCTCCATTACTATCAATCTTTAATGGAAATGAGTATATTACTGTGCCTTCGGTTAAATTAAATGTTCCTCTATACATACTTAAACTAAGGTTAATAAATTTTCTGTCAGCGTTGTATAAAATAATTGGAAAACCTGATCCATTAAGCTTTAGACTACTATCAAATACATTGGGAATATCTGACTCAGAGATACTTAATTTACTATCAAGTTCAATACTAAAAAATAATGATATTCCATCTATGCTTTTAGCAGAATTATTAATTTGTTTTACATATAATGAGGCTTGGGTTATTTCTGTTGGTTTTATTTTATCTGGAACAAATTTTAGCCCTAACTCTACAACTTGCGAAGCAGTTTGAACCTCAAAAACTCCAATTTCTTTAGATTCTTTAGCAATTTTTGATTCATTTTTATTCTTAATGAAAATAAACGCAACAACACCTATAAGTAAAAACAAAATTATTAAAATTTTAATCAGGATTGATTTATTTTTCATGTCAACTAAATAATAATTTTACCAATACAATAATATCTAAAGAGTTAATCCTACCATCATTATTTAATTCCATTCTAGCCTGTTCAGCAGCTGTTGGCGTTCTATCTCCAAATAATGCTTCTACCATAAATATTATGTCAGCTGTATTTACCCTTGTATCCCCATTTACATCTCCAGAGGCATATTCTACAACATCTGTAACTGAAATTGTAAATGTAACTTCTTTAAATAATCCACCTTGATCTGTTGATTTTATTTTTACACTGTATGAATTTTTTGTTTCATAATCAAAAATCGCATTTGTCTTTATGGTATTTCCTGTTAGGGTAAACTTTCCTGCATCTGTTCCTGTCATTGTATAAGTAAATGTATTTCCACTATCTGGATCAGTTGTTGATAATGTTCCAACTGTGGTAGCAACTGCAAGATTTTCTGCTACTGATGTATTGCTTAAAGTGATATTTGTTGGAGCCTGATTTGAAACTGTTACAGTAATTGTTTTTGATGCTTCGGCACTATCATTATAGTTTGCTAAAAATCCTTTTACTTTAATTGTTTTTGTAACATTAGCAGTAGTTGCTGTTACAACAACACCTGTTGAAGGGAACACTGCTGAACTTGAAGTAACTGCAGAACCATTATCGGTGTATCGAAGAGTTGCGCCAGAAGTGGTTGTTGATGCAGTAATAGTAACAGTACCTGCAAAGCTACTTGCGCTTGGTCCAATTGTAGGAGTTGCTTGATTTGCTTTACTAAATGTTACTGTTGTTGCTGATGATGATATTGTATTGTAATTTGCATCTGCTACCTTTGTTGCTACAACCGAACAAGTTCCTGCTGTTGCTCTTGTTAATCTA
>Ga0335396_10002206_pt1 | contig 23822 bp, 24 predicted proteins | sample FRY02_FD_205743 | JGI IMG/M metagenome (GOLD analysis project Ga0335396, IMG submission 205743) | Freshwater microbial communities from Lake Fryxell liftoff mats and glacier meltwater in Antarctica - FRY-02 (spades assembly) (version 2) | ecosystem: Environmental > Aquatic > Freshwater > Ice >... | reverse complement strand
AAGCACCAGCGGTTGAAGCACCAGCGGTCGAAGCTGCGGCTGTGACGCCCGCTGAGACTTCTCCGATTGCCGCGCTGGTGACATCTGCCGTCGCCGTTCACACGGACCTGGCCGCGGATGCAGTGCAGGTGATTCTCTTTGCCGATGCCAATGGCGACGGCGCGATGGATGCCGGCGAAGCCGCACTGGTGGGTGCAGCGGTTACACTCACACCAGCCGATGGCGAGGCTGTGACTGTGGATAGCGCCGACACAGGCGCTCTCTTCGAAGCCCTGGCTGCTGGCGAGTACACCGTTTCCCTGGAAACACTGCCCGGCTACGCGCTGGGCGGTGAAACCACTGCTACGGTGACGGTTGCTGCCAACGCCGAAGCGGGCCAGGTGGTCTACTTTGCGGTGGCCGCTGAATAGGCTAGAACTGGACTTTTAGAAGTCCAGCGTCAAAAAAAGGGGGTGGAACTGCCATGCAGTTCCACCCCCTTTTTGTTACTGAATTTTCTCATTCTTCCAAGGCGATCTGTTTCTCATAAAAGAGCAGCAGCACAGAGCCATAGCGCCGCCGGTCATATTCCACCAGATTTTCGAGAGGCAGGGGCGCATCTTCCTTTGGATCGATCTGGACAATCGCTATACCGTCGTCCCCCAGCATCTCCGGGCGGCTGTCCACCAGCAACAGCGCACGTCTCCACAATTGCTGATATTGGGGCGGGGCAATGAAGACAATATCGAAGGGATCACCCCTGTAGCCATCCAGAAATGTGAAGCTGTCCCCCTGCAACACCTGGGCGTATTCGGCCACATTGCAATGGGCGAGATTGGCCCGGATTGTCTCCACAGCCTGCCGGTTGCGGTCGATAAACTGGACAAAGGCCGCCTCCCGGCTCAGTGCTTCGATCCCCACCGCGCCTGTACCACCAAAAAGGTCCAGCACCCGGGCATCGACCACCCAATCGCCCAGAATGGAAAAGAGCGATTCTTTGGCCCGATCAGTGATGGGCCGGGTGGAATCTCCTGGCACGGCTCGCAATTTAAATCCTTTGGCGCTGCCCGCGATCACACGCATTCATTCCCTCACTTGGGCTTTGGGTGTATGTACACCAAATAGCTATAAGTACGTCGGATAACGATCAATGGGCTGGAAGATGGGTGGGGTATAGACAGGCAGACGACGGATGATGTCGGGCAGTTCCGCGTAGGTCCGGCAGATGGCGTTGGCCTTCGTCTTTTCGCTGCCCCGGTCTTTGATACCCGTAAAGAGAATCGCCTTCATCCCAATTGCAATCGGCCCGGCCACATCATTGCTCTCCCGGTCGCCAATGTGTACCATTTCGCCAGGCGCTGTCTGCATCCCCAGCGCGGCCTGACGAAAGACTTTGGCGGCGGGTTTGGACGCGCCCACCTCGTCGGAAAAGATGAAATAGCTGAAATATTCGAGCAGATTCTGGCGTTGGAGCAGATAGCGCAGCCCCCGCCCGGTGGTATGAATCGTGTCGGAAATGATACCCAATTTGTATTGCTGGCGCAACAGTTCCAGCGTGCCGTGGATACCCGGCGCAAAGTCCGGCGGGATACGCACCTCCATATCCTCAATCTCCCGCACCAGTTCGTCCACTTCCCGCATCAGCCCGGCAAACTTGCCCGGCTCCGGGCGCAGGCCCAAAAAGTCGTAGGCGTCGTAAAGACGGGAGGCCACACCCGGCGTGCGCTGGTGACCGTGCCATTCGTCATTGAAGGCGCGGTTGGCGTGCTGATAGGCCTCGGCGGCCTGCTCAAGGCTGACCTCGGGATGGTTTTTTGTGACCCGCGCCGCAAAGAGTTGAATCCGGGATTCCGGTTTGCTGGGCAGCCCCAGCGCGGCCCGCTTGGGTTCGTCGGAATCGTCGATGGCGATTGTGTCCCAAAAATCGAAGGTAATGGCTTCGATCATTTCTATCCTCGTTGCAGTACTGTGATGAAGCGACGTCGTGTGGCGGGGTAGCCTGCTCTTCATCATAGCACAGGCGGGGGCGCGACGAAAACAGCGGCGCAATGGGACATACACCGCTATTTGCTACATTTTCTTTCCACCCGTTCGCGTGTATACTATTACCCATAACCAAATATCGGGCGCAAACAGTGCGGCGAGAGAGACCCTGACCCCAGGGCGCCGAAGGTGCAAGCGCAGAGAGAGTGCCCCTCTTTCTGCGTGACACTCTCAGGCAAAAGGATCGTTGCGCAGTAGCCGCTCTGGAAAGCGTTGCGCCAGTAGAAGTTCGACTTTTCGGAAAAGTCGAACTTTTCTGACACAACCACCGACGGGGCAATTCTCAGCCGGCTATCCCCAGCCGGCGGGAGCAATCTCTCAGGTCCAGGACAGAGTGTACGGGCATTCATTTGGAATGCCCGTTTTTTGTTGCCCTCTGGTCAACGCAGAAGTTCGACTTTTCAGAAAAGTCGAACTTCTCCCGCTTCCCACATCCGAGGAGAGACCCAATGGAAAAGACCCTGCCCGCCCGTGAGACCGTTGCCCCCGCCAATGGACGCGCACCCGTACGCCGCACCAATCAGGCCAGCCTGTTGGCCCCCACTGATGGCTTTGTGGAACGTCATCTTGGCCCCAACCTCGCCGAAGTGGGCGAGATGCTGGCCGTCGTTGGAGCGTCCTCCCTGGACGAACTCATCGACCAGACCGTCCCCGCCGCCATTCGCATCCGCCGCCCCCTGCGCCTGCCCGCGCCCCGCCCGGAATCGGATGTACTGGCCGAGATGGCAGAGATGGCCGCCAAAAACCGAGTCTACCGCTCCTTCATCGGCATGGGCTACTACGACACCCTCACCCCCGGCGTCATCCTGCGCAATATTATGGAAAACCCCGGCTGGTACACCCAATACACCCCTTACCAGGCGGAGATTGCCCAGGGCCGCCTGGAAGCGCTCCTCAATTTCCAGACAATGATCAGCGACCTGACGGGGCTGGACATCGCCAATGCCTCTCTGCTGGACGAAGCCACCGCGGCGGCTGAAGCAATGGTGATGTGCAAGCGGGCGCAGAAGCGTAGCTCCCAGGCCAACATCTTTTTTGTCTCGGAGAAGTGCCACCCCCAGACAATTGATGTGGTGCAGGGGCGGGCTGAACCGCTGGGTTATGAGGTGGTGGTGGGGGATCACCGCAGCTACGCGTTCGGCCCGGAGACTTTCGGCGCGCTGCTCCAATACCCGGACACGGAAGGGACGATCAGCGATTTTCGCGCGGTTGCCGAACAAGCCCACGCTGCCGATGCGTTGGTTATCGTCGCTACAGACCTGCTGGCCCTCACCCTTCTCACCCCACCCGGCGACTTCGGCGCAGACATTGCCGTGGGCAACAGCCAACGCTTTGGCGTGCCCTTGGGCTATGGCGGCCCCCACGCCGCGTTTATGGCGACGACCGACGACATCAAACGCATTATGCCCGGGCGGCTGGTGGGTGTCTCGAAGGATGCCGAAGGGAAGATGGCAATGCGCCTCTCCCTGCAAACCCGCGAACAGCACATCCGCCGGGACAAGGCCACCAGCAATATCTGCACAGCCCAAGTGCTGCTGGCAATTATGGCCTCGATGTACGCCGTCTATCACGGCCCGGATGGGTTGCGCCGTATCGCCCGGCGGGTGCAATTGCTCACGACGATTCTGGCCGGAGAGTTGCAGCGCCAGGGCTACAAATTGGGTGATGGCCCAATTTTTGACACCCTGAAGATCAGCGGCGGCCCCAGTGACCAGGCAGAATTGATAGAAGAATCTGAGTCCAGAGGCGTTAATCTGCGGCTCTACAGCGACGGCGCAGTGGGCGTTTCGCTGGACGAGGCGACGACTGTGCAGGAGCTACGCACGGTGCTGGAAATCTTTGGCGTGGATGGGGACGAGGAGTTGGAGGGGCTGGCCGAGGCCGCGAATCTGGACTATCCCGCGCCCTTTGCCCGCAGCAGCGACTATCTGACCCACCCAATTTTCAATGTCATCGGCTCGGAAACGGAGATGCTGCGTTACATCACAAAGCTGGAAAACCGGGACCTCTCCCTGGCCCATTCGATGATTTCGTTGGGTTCCTGCACAATGAAACTCAACGCCACCACAGAGATGATCCCCGTGACCTGGCCCGGCTTCGGCCATATCCACCCCTTTGCTCCGACGGAGCAAACCCAAGGCTACGCCGAACTCTTCCGCAAGCTGGGCGACGCCCTGGCCGAAGTGACCGGCTTTCACGGCGTCTCGCTGCAACCGAATGCGGGTTCCCAGGGCGAGTATGCGGGGCTGATGGTTATCCGGGCCTGGCATCGCAGCCGGGGCGACGACCAGCGCACGATCTGCCTGATTCCCTCCTCTGCCCACGGCACAAACCCGGCCAGCGCGGTGATGGCAGGGATGGATGTGGTGGTGGTGGCCTGCGACGACAACGGCAATATCGACGTGGACGACCTGCGGGCCAAGGCTGAGGCTGCGGGTGAGCGGCTGGCAGCGCTGATGGTCACCTATCCCAGCACCCACGGCGTCTTTGAAGAGGCGATTGTGGAAATCTGTCGCATCGTTCACCAGCGGGGCGGCCAGGTCTATATGGACGGGGCAAATATGAACGCGCAGGTGGGGCTGTGTCGTCCCGGCGACATCGGCGCGGATGTCTGCCACCTGAATCTGCACAAGACCTTCTGCATCCCCCACGGCGGCGGCGGGCCGGGGATGGGCCCCATCTGCGTGGGGAAACACCTGTCGCCCTTCCTGCCGGGCAGCGCGGTTGTCCCCGGCGTGGGCGGCGAACAGGCCATCGCGGGCATTTCGGCTGCGCCCTGGGGCAGCGCCAGCATCCTGCCCATTTCGTATGCGTATATCGCAATGATGGGCGGCACGGGGCTGACCCAGGCCACGAAGTACGCCATTCTCAACGCCAATTATATGGCGGCCCGCCTGGCCCCAGCCTATCCCGTCCTCTACACCGGAGCCAACGACCGGGTGGCCCACGAGTGCATCATCGACACCCGCCCGCTGAAGGAGTTCGGCGTGCAGGTGGAGGACATCGCCAAGCGGCTGATCGACTACGGCTTCCACGCCCCCACAATGTCCTTCCCTGTGGCGGGGACGCTGATGATCGAGCCGACGGAAAGCGAATCCAAAGACGAATTGGACCGCTTCTGCGACGCGATGCTGGCGATCCGGGCAGAGGCTTCTGTCGTCGAGCGGGGCGAACTGACCCCGGAGCAGTCTCCGCTGCATTTCGCGCCCCACACCGCCGCCGCCATCAGCGCCACCGAGTGGGATCGTCTCTACAGCCGGGAGGTGGGGGCTTTCCCCGCGGCCTGGGTGAAGGAGAATAAATTCTGGCCCTTCGTGGCGCGGATTGATAACGTTTACGGCGACCGCAATCTGGTCTGTGCCTGCCCGCCGATTGAGGAATACGCGTAGGAAAATAGACCTGTCAGGTCTGGTATTAACGAATGATCAGCCCCTCCCCCGCAGCGGGGGAGGTTGGGTGGGGGTTCATAAGGACACGCCTGTCAGGTGTCGGCTTGCAACAACCCCCAAAATGCCTTCCCCTCAATCCCCGCCCGCTCTGCCGCGCGCAGATTTTCCCGCACATGCGCCGGAGTGGACATCCCCACCAGCGTCGTCGTCAGCCCAGGCGTGCTGCGGTTGAAGTGGAGCGCGGCCTGGGCGTCGCTATCCCAGCCGCCCAGGGCGTCCATCACCTCATCCGGCACATTGTCCAGCACTTCCCGCTGCATCAGCCCCGCCGAGCCAACGGCCACCAGCGCGTATTGCCGGGCCGCGGCCAGCAGGGGCAGTGTCAACTTTTCCTTTTCCCCAGCCTCTGTTCCTTGCAAAGTCCGCTCGAAGGGCTGGTTGCTGTCGGTCGCGGCTTCCAGCATCCCTAAATTATAGGGGAATTGCACAAAGCGGAGACGGTGCTTTTCGCCGCCCACCTGCCGGGCCATCTCCACCAGTTGAGAGAGCGGCAAAAAGCGCCGGTCATTCTGCCCCACCCGCAGCCCCTCCCACGTGGCGACGCCGTAAAAACGGATGCGCCCATCGGCGGCTTCCTGCTCCAGACGTTCAAAGGCGGCGCGCAGGCGGGCGCGGAACTCGTCGGGGGTCACGTATTGAAGTTGGGTTTCCGGGTTGTGCAGGTAATAGACGTCAATCGTCTGTAGCCCCAGATTCGCCAGGCTGACGCCGATCTGTTGGCTGAGATAGGCCGGGGCCATACAGTGGACGCCGCCCACAATATCCAGCGGGGCCAGATTCAATTCTTCCAGCCGGGCCTGAATAAAGGCCAATCGGTCGGCAGGCGGCGCGCCGTCGAAGGGCAGAAAGCCGCCTTTGGTGCAGACGATCAGTTCATCCCGTTGGGCTTTTTTCTCGGCAAAGAGCCGGGCCAACGCCACGCCCACGTCCCGTTCCGAGCGCATGTGGCGGTAGTTGACGGCGGTGTCGATGAGATTGCAGCCCCCCTCCACCGCGGCCACAATACTTTCCACATAGCCCGCTGATGTGGAAAGTATTGTGGCCGCGTCCAGCCCGCCCTGATATGTGCCCAGGCCGATGCTGCTCAGATGCAGCCCGTAGCGGGCGCGGAAGTGGTCTGGGGCCAGGTGTGGAAAGCGGGCCGCGTAGCGTTGGGTTCCGGCTTGGGTGGCAAAAGCTGTCTGTTCATTCATCAATGGATAGGCCACAAGTTGTAGAGAAGGGAAAAAAGAAGTTGGTTACGCTGGGTAGGATATAGCAAAACAAGCAGTGTACAACAGTTTGGAGTATCAGGGGGTAAAGAGCTATGGCGACGATTCTGGTTGTAAATGATTACGCGATCACCCAACGAATGCTGACCTACCAATTGTTCAGGCACGGGCATCAAGTGGTGACAGCGAATAATGGGTACGAAGCGCTGGATTCGCTGAACGATACACCTGTGAACCTGATAATTATCGATCTGACGATGCCGGAGATGGACGGTTTGACTGTTCTGCGCCAGTTGCGTGCCAGCAGCCGTTTCAATTCGCTCCCGATTATTATGCTCACGGCCAGCGGCAAGGAGCAGGGCCGCAAACAGGCGATGAATGCCGGCGTCAGCGCTTTTTTGACCAAACCGGCCAACGCCTGGCAATTGGTCAGTGTGGTGGACAATCTGCTGTTGCCGCCTGCACCGGTCTCTCTGGCCGCCTAGAATCGGCTGTTCCGTATAACTTCAAAGGCCGGAGCTGTGTAGATACAGCCCCGGCCTTTTTGTGCAATGGAGTCGTCCTACTCGATCACAATCCCTTCCAGCCCCTCTTCGGCCTGGGGATAGCGCATGTCCAGCCCTTCCAGCGTGTCCACCAGAATCTGGGAGATGACGAGATTGCGGTACCACTTGCGGTTGGCCGGGATGATATACCAGGGCGCCTGGAGTGTGCTGGTGCGGGAAAGGACCGCTTCGTAGGCCGTCTGGTATTGGGGCCAAATCGCTCGCTCGGCCAGGTCCCCTTTGGCAAATTTCCAGTTCTTATCCGGTTCGTCCAGCCGGGCCTGCAAGCGCTCCTTCTGCTCGTCTTTGTCGATGTGCAGATAGAATTTGAGGATCGTCGTGCCTTCCTCGGCCAGTTGCCGCTCAAAGGCGACGATCTGGTCGTAGCGCCGTTGCCAGACTTTTTCCGCCACCAGATTGTGGACCCGCACTACCAGCACATCCTCGTAGTGGCTGCGGTTGAAGATGACGATCTCGCCGCTGCCAGGCGTCTGCTGGTGAACCCGCCACAGATAATCGTGGGCCAACTCCTCCGGCGTGGGTCGTTTGAAGCTGGCAACCTTCACCCCCTGCGGGTTCACCCCATCGAAGACGTGGCGGATGGTGCCATCTTTGCCGCCGGTGTCCATCGCCTGTAGGACAATCAACACTTTGTGTTTGCCCTCGGCGTAGAGCAACTCTTGCAACGCTTCCAGCCGTTTGTTCAGTTTCTTTGTGGCGCTCCGGCCCGCTTCTTTGTCCCCATCAAAGGCAGAACTGTCCGCAGGCTCCCACTCGCTCAGGTCAATCTTCGTTTTTGGTTGCACACGATAACGTTTGTACACAGATTTCGACTCCTCGCAGGATGGATTGGCGTTCCGGATGCTATGGGCGGGCTGACAGTCCGCGTTACAAGTCAATGGGCGGACTAACAGTCCGCGTTACAAGTTAATGGGCGGGCTGACAGTCCGCGTTACAAATTGAGCAATTCACCCATACGGGGCAAAGCCTGGCCGATCCACTCATCCAGCAGAGCGTAGGTACGCACGTACTCTTCTATCGGCAGGCCAATCGGATCGTCCACATCCCCGCTCTCACCGACCAGTTCGGCCAATGTAAAGACCCGCGCCTCGCTCTCCGGGAAGGCAGCCAGAATGGCGCGCTTGTGGGCCATTTCCATCGTTACCAGCAGATCGGTTTCGGCCACCAGTGCGGGTGAAAGTGGCCGGCTGCTGTGGCGGCTCAGGTCAAAGCCGTGGCGCCCGGCGACGGTGGCCGAAGCGGGCGTGGCTGGATAGCCATCCACCGCGCGCACGCCTGCGGAGCCGATCCGCCATTCCGTCGCGGGATAGCGGCGGGTGAGTCTGTCCCGTCCGATCACTTCAGCCATGGGCGAGCGGCACTGGTTGGCAGTGCAGATAAAGAGAATGGAAGGCATCGGGTTGGGTCTCTCTGTTTTGTAAATGAATCGCATAGCCGTATACTTTCAATAGTTTTGATCGCCATCGGCGAGAACTGTTGAAAGTCATCTTCAAACTGACTATACACCGAATTCGGACAATGAACCCAATGGAACGTTCTTCGCTGCTCAGCCACACCCGTATAGCGCTGTTTTCTCTATTATTCCTGATAATTGCAATAGTGGCAATAGTGGCAGTGGCCTCGCCCCTGACCGCTGCACAAACAACAGAGCAAGAGACCCATTCCGATTGGCTGACCGTTGCCATTGACCCCAACTTGCCGGAGCGTTATTACAACCGGCTGCTTTCCCTGCTCGTCTACCGAGTGAAGACTCAGCAGACTGACGACGGGCTGAAAAAGGTGCTGCTGCTTGACCGGGGCAGCCAGGCCGATGCGACGATTGAATTGATGCCCCTTTCCCAGGCAGACGGCGCGGCCATCTACACCCGCTTCTATGCGCCGGTAACGGCCTTTGCCACAGTCACCGACGACATCACTCTGGAGGAATTGGCCGCGCGTTGGCAGGGGGAAGGGGATGGGCCGCTGGTTGTAACCCGTGAATACGAGGCGGAACTGACCGCACTGCTGGGCGCGCCGATGGCTGATTCGGTGATTGTCACCGGCACAAATGGCATTCTGGCTCTGGTGGAGAAAAACGCCGATGCGGTGGGCATTGTCCCCTTCGACAGGCTGCATCCCCGCTTCAAAGTGCTATCGGTAGACGGTGTGAATGTATTGGACAACCATTTGGACAGCAGCACATATGGCCTGGCCGCGGCTGTGGCTGTGCAGGGCAAGGGGGCCGCACAGGGTAAGGGGGCCGCACGGTTGGCCGCGACACTGGCCGCTCACGTGACGAATCCGAGCAACCGGGATGCGGACAAACTGACGGCGCTGGTGATGACCGGCGTGACCGCGATGACCCGTGTCACGGCCCTGAAGATGGAGCAGAAGGGCTACGACTACCCGGCCCGGATCATCTCGCCCACTCTCTCCGCGGCGGACATCACACACATCAGCAACGAAGTGCCTTTTATCGACGGCTGCGTGGTGAACGCATCCCAGGACAACCTGACGATGTGCAGTGATACCCCCTATTGGGCGGCGCTGGAAGCTGTCGGCACGGACATTGTGGGGTTGAGCGGCAACCACGTGAACGATTTTGGCCGGGATGGGGCGAGGGAGTCGATTGGCTGGTATCGGGACAACGATATCGCTATTTATGGCAGCGGGTTGAATGTGGAGGAGGCATGCGCGCCGCTTGTTTTGGAACGCAACGGCAATCGCATCGCCTTTATCGCCGCGTTGGCCTTTGGGCCGTCCTTTGCCTGGGCCACGGACGAACTGCCCGGTGCGTGCTACTATTACGACCAGAAAGACCTGATCTTTGAGACAATCGAAAAGTTGCGGTCCGAAGTCGATGTGATCGCTGTTGAATTACAATATCTGGAAACCTACAACCCCTATCCCACCAGCCAGCAGGTGACAGAATTTCGGGAATTGCGGGAGCAGGGCGTGGATATTGTGACCGGTGTGCAGAGCCACGTGCCCCAGGCTTTTGAAGCCTACGGCCCGGAGGGTACGCACCGGCCCGGTGTGATCGTCTATGGCCTGGGCAATCTCTTTTTTGATCAGATGTGGAGCTGGCAGACGCGCACAGAACTGATGGCCCGCCACACAATCTATCGGGGGCGGGTGATCAGCACGGAGATTCTGACGGCTGTGCTGGAGGATTATGCCCAGCCCCGTTGGGCAACGGAGACCGAACGGGTTGGGCTGTTGCGCAGTATTTTTGCCGCTGCGCCGGCCCGCCCGGATTGATGCCGGGGCTTACCCGGCGTTCGATGCCGCCGCATTCCCAAACTGCCGTTTTAACGTCTGCAAGAGCACCCGGCCTGGCCCGGAGAGGCGGGTCATAAAGAGACCTTCGCCGCTGAAGAGGATTTTGCGACAGCCGCCCACGCCCTGAATGTCGTAGTCCACGCCCGATGAGAAGGCGGCCAGGTTGCCCGTACTCACAAGCATCTGCTCGCCAGCAGCCAGGCGATGCTCGGAGAAATCGCCACTGGCGTGGACAAGCACCGTGCCTTTGCCGGAGACTGTCTGCAAGAAGAGACCGGCCCCGCCAAAGATGGCCGCACCGGCCCGCCGGGCGATTGTTACGCTAATGTCCAGATCGTCGCCCCAGGCGCTGAGAAAGGAGCCGCGGGTAGTGGTGACAGGGCCGTCGCTTTCCAGGTCCCAGACTTCCAGATGGCCGGGCGCGTTGGCGGCCAACAGCGCGTATTGATCCGGGCTATCGGTTTGCAAATACGTAAGGGCGATGCCTTCGCCGGAGAGGGAACGGCGCACAGCGCCACCGAGACCGCCCGGAACCCGTAGATTCCACAGGAGATTCGGCGTATACGCCATCAGACTGCTTTTGCTACACCAGGCAAATTCGTTTGGCTCGAATTCCAGACGGACGGATTGGGCAATTTCGCCGGAGATGGTATAACGCATGGGAAGCCTCCTGAAGGGAAAAGAGGTAGACGGATTTGGAATGGAACGCGGATGGCGCGGAAAGGGCGGATGGGCGCGGATTGAAGAAGTTCGGCTTTTTCAGAAAAAGTAAAAAGCCGAACTTCTTCAATCCACTACGCAGAGAGCGCCGGGTAGTCGCGCGTATAGAGGAACTGAGGAAGCGAAAATGAGCAACAACCGACGATTGGCCTATTCCACAGACCCGGAGCCAGCAGTGGAGAAAACCCCTGCCCCAATGCCCCGCAACCCGGCAGCACCATTTGCCATTCAGGGCAGCCAGCCGGTCTATGTGCGTTTGGAACGCAAAGGCCGACGGGGGAAGACTGTATCAACAGTCGAGGGCGTGCTGAGTCCTGATGTGGGCAAACAGGCACTCTTGAAACATTTGAAGAATGCGCTGGGGACAGGCGGTTCTCTCAAAGAGGGCGTGTTGGAAATTCAGGGCGATCACCGGGACAAAGTTGTGGAAGTACTGACTGGCCTGGGCTATAAGCCGAAAAAGGCGGGCGGATAAAGAGGGCAAAGTATCGGACCGGACACCAGAATTGATTGCCCCGTCTCTCCCTGCTATACTTCTCTTATGCCCGTACAGATTCAGCCAACACCCAATCCAAACGCCCACAAATACGTACTGCCTACCGTCCATTTTGCCGTGCCGCTCAACGCGTCCACAACCGACGAAGCAGCCATCCATCCCCTTGCCGCCCGTCTTTTCGCCCTGGAAAGTGTCTACAACGTCTTTCTGGTGCAGGATTTTGTCACGGCGAACAAAGTGGCAGAGGCGGGATGGGAAGAAGTGGATCGGGAAGTTGTCGCTATTATCGAAGAATATCTGGAGAGCGGGATGACGGGATGATGGGATACTGGCGTCGTGTCCGGCATTCCATCAATCTTACATTCCTCTCCTCACCCGAAACGAGAACAAATGCACACCAATTCCCACGTCAACCCCGTCATCGTTGCTTCCGAAAATGGCCGGGGCGGCGCGCTTGCTGCGATGGAACTCCTGCGCCGGGGCGGTTCGGCCATCGACGCCGCAGAGATGGCCGCCCGCGTCACCGAAGACGACCCGGAGGAGCATTCGGTCGGTTTCAGTGGCCTGCCCAATCTGCTGGGCCAGGTAGAGTTGGACGCCAGCCTGATGAACGGGCGCACGCTGGAAACCGGCGCGGTGGCTGGTGTGCAGGACTATGCCAACGTCATCAGCCTGGCGCGGGCCGTGATGGAAGAACTGCCCCACGTATTGCTGGTGGGGCGGGGTGCGGAACGGTTGGCCGCGGAGATGGGGCAGAAGCCGGTGGATCAGCGCACGTTAGAATCTTTGGAACGCTGGCGCGCCCGTTTTGCCGAGAAGGGCGTAGATTTGTCCAGTGTGGAGCTGCGCCATCTGGTGGCCCGCCTGACAATCCCCATGCACCTGCAAGACCGGGTCCCCCACGGCACTGTCAATTATCTGGTGCGGGATGCTCACGGCGATCTGGCCTCGGCGGTCAGCACCAGCGGCCTGGGCTGGAAATATCCGGGCCGGGTGGGGGATTCACCGATTATCGGTGCGGGCAACTATTGCGACAACCGCTACGGCGCGGTGGCCTGCACGGGCAGCGGCGAATTGGCGATCCGCGTATCCACTGCCCGCAGTCTTGTCTTGTATATGAAAATGGGGATGGATTTGGCTGCCGCGGGCCAGGAGTGCCTGGCCGAAATTGAGCAGTTGTCACCCCGCCCCGGCCAGTATATGAATATCGTCGCCATGACGCCCGACGGCCAGCACAGGGGCTTTTCCACAATGGCGGAGAAGCGCTATCTTTACTATACGGGCGAGATGGCGGAACCGGCGTTAGGGGAACGGACGACGATAGCGGGGAAGTAAAACAAAGTCATTCTTTATGCCCAAATGGGCATAATCAGCGCTGAAAAGCGAAACGCAGATTTCGCAAAAAACAGAGATTTGCGCTGATTTTATCGGTGTTCATCAGCGTTTATTAATGGCTATTCTCAGGCCAGGAAAGAGAACGGATCGATGCCCACTCCAATCAAAATGCCCCAGCTAGGCGAGACGGTTGTGGAAGGAACCGTCTCCCGCTGGCTGAAACAGCCCGGTGATCGGGTGGAACGCCAGGAGATTGTGCTGGAGATCAGCACGGACAAAATCGACACGGAAATTCCGTCGCCCGTGGCGGGTACGCTACTGCAAATCACCGCGACCGAAGGCCAGACTGTGCGCGTCGGCACGGTCATCGGCTATATTGGCGCGCCGGGCGAGGTAGTGAGTGGTGAGCAGTCACCAGTGAGCAATCACCAGTCATCAGCCGCCAGCGCGCCAATCGCCAGTTCCCAATCTCCACTCTCCACTCGCCAATCTCCTATTGCTAAACCCACCGGCCGCGCTTTTGTCAGTCCTGTCGTCGCCCGCGTCGCCGCTGAATACAAACTGGATTTGGACCAGATCAACGGTACGGGGCTGAATGGACGGGTGACGAAAAAAGATGTGGAAGGATATTTGGCGGAGATGGGAGATAAAAAAGTCGAGATTGAGGAGATCGCAGCCCCTACCCGATCTCCAATCTCCGATCTCCAGCCCCTCACCGCCATGCGCCGGGCCATTGCCGAGCATATGGAACGCAGTGTGCGCACCAGCCCGCATGTGATGTCCCTCTACGAGGCGGATATGACGGCAGTGGTGCGCCACCGGGAAGCACACAAAGCGGGGTACGCGGCCAAGGGCATCGACCTGACCTTCACGCCTTATTTTGTGGCGGCGGTGGCCGAGGCGTTGCGCGCCAATCCCCAGGTGAATAGCAGCTTCTCGACCGAAGGATTGCTATTGCACCAGCGGATTCACATCGGCGTGGCGGTGGCAGTGAAAGACGGCCTCCTCGTCCCCGTCATCCAGGACGCGGATGAGCGCAATCTGGCCGGGCTGAGTAGGGCTGTCAACGATCTGGCCGAACGGGCGCGGGCCAACAAACTCAGCCCGGATGAGTTGCAGGGCGGCACATTTACGGTGACCAATCACGGCGTCAGTGGCAGTCTGTTGGGCACGCCAATTATCAACCAGCCCCAGGCGGGTATTCTGGGCATCGGTAAAATCAGCAAACGGGCTGTGGTACGCAGCGGTGGTCATCCCCTGCTGCCCAGCGCAGACGACGCGATTGTCATCCGGCCCCTGTGCTATCTCAGCTTCTCCTTCGACCACCGGGTTCTCAACGGCGCGGAGGCGGATGGGTTTGTGGGGCGAGTGGTGGAGGTATTGGAGAGTTGGAAATAATTTCGCATATGTATTGCGTAATTCGTATTGCGTAGGTTTTGAACGATTTGGGGGCATTGGATTGTTGGCTGGTAATCTCTATGACGATGGGACAGCACTTCTGTTTTCCCCTTCCCGATGCTGCCCAACAACGCCACTATCGTCACTACTTACGCAATACGTAACACGCAATACTCTCAGTGGAGGCACAAGTGGCAATACATTCTTATGATTACGACGTTCTCGTGCTCGGCGGCGGGCCGGGGGGCTATGTGGCGGCGATTCGCGCGGCCCAATTGGGACTGAAAACCGCAGTGGTGGAGCGGGAAGCGCTGGGCGGCGTCTGCCTGAACTGGGGCTGCATTCCCACCAAAGCGCTGATTCACAACGCTGAGGTGTTGGAAACCCTGCACAGCGTGGCTGATTTTGGCTTCAGCTTCGACAACCTAACCGTCGATTTTAGCAAAGCGGTGGAGCGCAGCCGGGCCATTGTGGATCGCCAGACCAAAGGCGTGGCTTTTTTGATGAAGAAGAACAAAATCGACGTCATCAACGGTCACGGCGTTTTCGTCAACTCCCACACCCTGCGCGTCGGTGGTTCGGAATATGCCGAAGTCAAAGAGGAACGCACTGTCAGCGCGGCCAATATCATTCTGGCGACGGGCGCGCGAGCGGCCTCGTTGCCCGGCGTGGAGATCGACGGCGAACGGGTGATCCAATACCGGGACGCACTGGTGTTGGAGAATCTGCCCAAAAAGCTGGTCGTCGTCGGCTCCGGCGCGATTGGGAGTGAGTTCAGTTATGTCTACAACACCTATGGCGTGGATGTGACGATTGTCGAAATGCTCGACACCCTTCTGCCTCTGGAAGACGCCGAAGTTTGTGAGGAAGTGGGGAAAAGTTTCAAGAAGGCGGGCATCCGCGTTCTCACCGGGACACGCACAGAGCAGGTGGAAAAGACCGATGCGGGTGTGCGGGTGACGATCAAAAATCTCAAAAGCGGCGAAAACGAAGTCATCGAAGCCGACAAAGTGCTGATGGCGATTGGGATTCGTCCCAACACCGACAAATTGGGGCTGCACGCCAGCGGTGTGGAGACGGACAAACGGGGCTTCGTAAACATTGACGCGGTGATGCGCACGAATGTCAAACACATCTATGCGATCGGCGACTGCACGGGCAAACTGGCCCTGGCCCACGTCGCCAGCGCGCAGGGCATTGTGGCGGCAGAGACAATCGCCGGGGTGGAGACAATGCCCATCCCCGCCGAGCGCTATCGCTTCCTGCCCCGCTGCACCTACTGCCAGCCGCAAGTCGCCAGCCTAGGATTGACTGAAGCGCAAGCCCGCGCCGAGGGCCACGACATCAAAATCGGCAAATTTCCCTTTTTCCCCAACGGCAAGGCCCAGGCGTTGGGCGCAAAATCCGGCTTTGTCAAGCTCATCTCCGACGCCAAATACGGCGAAATTTTGGGCGCACATATCGTCGGCCCGGACGCCACGGAACTGTTGCCGGAGATCAGCCTGGCCCAGATGATGGAGATTACCCCGGCAGAGATCGCCCGCAATGTCCACGCGCATCCCACGCTGGGCGAGGTGTTGATGGAAGCGGCGCACGCGGTGGAGGGTCATCCGATTCATATGTGATATGGAAAGAGATTTTCCCTTTGCCCTGGACATTACCGTCCGCTTTGCCGAGACGGACCAGATGGGCGTTGTCCATCACGCCAGCTATATCGTCTGGTTCGAGGTCGGGCGGGTGGGGTGGATGAGCGCGGCGGGGCTGCCATACGTGCAGATTTCCAACGCGGGCTACAACTTCGCGGTGACGGATGTCCAGTGTCGCTATCGAACGGCCCTGCGTTTCGGCGATCCGGTGCAAGTGATCACCCGCGTGATCAGCCTGCGCAGCCGCCAGATTGAGTTTGCCTACGAAGTGGTCAACAGCGCCACCGGTCTCCTTTGCGCCACAGGCAGCAGCAATCACATTTGTGTGGACCGGGACGGCGCGATGACGCGCATTCCATCGTGGGTATTGGAAGGTTTGGCAGGTGGCAGGCAGCCGTAATGACGTGGTTTGACAATCTCGTAATTAGAAACGTGAAGCGTGAGATCGGCGGTCGATCCTACGCTTCACGTTTTTGATTTACAGGACGACAGCCGTATCCAATTTCTACCTGATTCGGTTTCTTCTTTACCGGTTAACTGATTCTGGAAATCTGCTGTGATCCGGTGTATCATAGACGAATTGTCCCGCACCCAAATAATTAGGAATCCCCCCTAATGGCTGAAAAGCACGATATGCCTGAAAAGCACGACCCCTACGCCGCGTTTCGTATTTCAGATTATCGCATTTATGTCGTCGGTTGGCTGGTCGCCCTGATGGGAACCCGTATCCAGACCGTCGCCATCTCGTGGGAGATGTACCAGCGGACAGGAGAGGCTCTTTCGCTGGGGTTGGTCGGCCTCACGCTGGCGATTCCGACAATGCTCCTGGCCCTGCCCGCGGGCTATCTGGCGGATCGCTTTGAGCGGCGCAAACTGGTGATGTTCAGCCTGGCCGGGATGACGATGACTTCGTTGGGGCTGGGCTATCTCTCCTATAGCCACGGCTCGACGACGCTGATGTATATAATGCTCTTTTTGGACGCCACAGCTATTGTCCTGGGTCGTCCCGCGCGCACGGCAATGTTGCCCCAGATTGTGCCGCGAGACGTTTTCCCCAACGCTGTCACGTGGAATACGACAATCATGCAATTGGGGTCGGTCATTGGCCCTGCGATTGGCGGTGCTGTGATCGTCTACAGTATCTCCGCAGCGTATATTGTCTGTGCCTGCGGCTCTCTCTTTTTCATCCTGATTTTGAGCCGCCTGCACTACCGCCCCGGCCCCCGGCCCAGCCAGCCGCGCAATCTGGATACACTTCTCCAGGGCGTGAAGTTTGTGTGGGACGAGCGCATTCTGCTCACGCTCATGTCTCTGGACCTCTTCGCCGTGTTGTTGGGGGGCGCGGTCTATCTGCTGCCCATCTTTGCCGAGGATATTCTGAAGGCGGGGGCAACCGGCTATGGCTGGCTGCAAGCTGCGCCCGCGGCTGGCTCTTTTCTGATGGCGATTTCTCTGGTCTATCTGCCGCCTATGAGACGGGCCGGGCGGGTTTTGCTGGTGGCGATTACCGGTTTTGGCCTGGCAACCATTGTATTCGGCTTCTCCACCTGGTTCCCACTTTCCTGGGCCATGCTCTTTCTAACCGGTGCGCTGGACAATATCAGTATGGTAGTGCGCCAGACGCTGACCCAACTGCTCACGCCGGACGAGATGCGGGGACGGGTCTCGGCGGTGGGCAGCATTTTTATTGGCGCTTCCAACGAATTGGGTGGGTTGGAGTCGGGCATTGTGGCCCAATACTTTGGGCCGGTCTTTTCGGTGGTCAGCGGTGGGATCGGTACGCTTGTGGTGGTGGCAACCGCCGCGCTGCTCTCGCCCCGGCTGCTGGCAATCGACAAACTCCATGAGACAAAGTCGGAGAAGGTGTAGGAGCCTTTGTCGAGCCTTTGTCGACTCTTTAGCGCAACCCCTCCACGACAAATAGTTCTCCTTCAATCATCACTTTGTCTTCCTCGTGGAGCTGGCGGCCGCGTCGGGTTTCCACCTCTCCGTTAACCGAAACAGATCCTTCCCGGATGAGATGTTTGGCTTCTCCGCCAGACATCACCGCGCCTGCTCGTTTCAAAAACTGGTCCAGTTTGATTGTTGTATCCTTGATTGTTGTATCCATTGGGCATTGCCTTCTCAAAAGTGTCTGGTCGGTTTGAAAAACCTGTGATCGTAACTGCTGTTGATTGTAGCGTATTGAGGGTAGTTTTGACGAGTGGAGTACCGTACCCGTTGGTCTAAATACGCCAGAAAAAACCCATTTGTCTATCCAGAAGTCCTAGCAGCCTGTCGGAGAGGAGGACTGTCTCCTCGATACTTGGCTGATTATGGCAACTATTTATCGGAAGCGGCGTGATTTTTCTACAATTCACCTGCCCGAAAGCGCCCGTTCCACCACGCCAACCGGAATCGGAGCGCTTTCGCCTCTTCCCAACAGACCAGTGCTTCCCTGAGTTCAGACAAAGGCAATCGTTTGTCGTGCCCGTTTTTTGCCTGCCGGTTAAAATCCCGACTTCTGTTGTACAATAGACATCAATGAATGCACGACAGATCAAAGGAGTGCCCCAATGCCGAGTATGCGGGAAGTAGCTACACTGCCGTATGTGGCCCAATCCCCGCCCCAGGAGATGCCACCCCAGGGCGAGTGGACATACGACGACTATGCGCGTCTGCCCGACGACGGCTGGAAGTATGAAGTGATGAGAGGAGAATTGTATATGTCGCCTGCGCCCAGTCCACTCTACCAGCGCGTTTCCGGCAATCTTACTTTCGAATTCCAGCGCTTTATCCGCGAAACCAACCAGGGCGAGATATTCACCGCGCCGCTCGATGTCATTCTCCCTGAGAAATTGGGAACGCCAGTTCAGCCAGATATTCTGTTCATCCGGCGCGACAATCTACAGATCATCGGTGAGACGACTATCGATGGTGTGCCGGAGCTGGTGGTTGAGATTCTCTCTCCCTCCAATTGGATAGACGACCGCCGTACCAAATTTGCCGTATATGCCGAGGCAGGTGTCGCCGAATACTGGATTATCGACCCCAGAACGGTTACGGTGGAAGTCTACCACCTGGGGGAAGACCAATACGAACTGTTAGAAAGTTATGGCACGGGGGACACCGTTATCTCTCTTGTGCCAGATGGCTTCTCTGTGGATATTGACCGGATCATTCCCCAATGATTCTCGTCACCGGGGCCGGGGGCAAAACCGGCCAGACGATTTTGGACGCGCTGGCGATGCAACCCGAATCCGTGCGAGCGTGGGTACGCCGACCGGAACAGGTGGAAGGGCTGGTCTGTGCGGACTGGATTGCCGGGGATATGCAGGACGCGCCCCTCTGGGAAGCCGCTTGCAAAGGTGTGCGCGCCATCTATCACATCTGCCCCAACCTGCACCCGGAAGAAATCGCCATCACCCACCGGGCCGTCGAAGCAGCCAGCCGGGCAGGGGTCGAACACTTCGTCTACCATTCGGTGTTCCACCCCCAAACTTCCACAATGCCCCACCACTGGCGCAAACTCCAGAGCGAAGAGGTCATTCTGGCTTCTGGTCTGCCCTTCACAATCCTCCAGCCCTGCGCCTATATGCAGAATGTGTTGGCCTATTGGCCGTCTATTACCGGGCACAGCGTCTACCCCGTCCCCTACGCCCTGAACGCCCGCCTCTCGCTTATCGATCTGAGGGATGTGGCCGCCGCGGCTGTGCGAGTGTTGACCGAAGCAGGCCACGCCAACGCCATCTACGAACTGGCCGGACCCCAGCCTCTTTCCCAAGTCGAAGTCGCAGGACTATTGACGGAGAGATTGGGCTATCCTGTGCAGGCCGAGCGGGTGGCCTGGGGTGATTGGGAAGCGGACGCCCGCAGGCGGGGAATGAGCGATGACGCCGTCCAAACTCTGCTGGCGATGTTCCGCTACTACAACCGTCACGGGCTGGTGGGCAACACGAACGTTCTCGGCTGGTTGCTGGGAAGAAAACCGACTCGTTTTGATGCGTTCCTGGATCGCATTGTGGAAGAATGAGCGTTGAATAATGGCTGAACTCACTGACACCCCTATCACTCTTTATGGAAGACCCATTTGTCCCGGACTGCCGCCTGTGCGCGGACTCCTGGGCATGGCAAAGGTTCCGTATGAATACATCGACATCAGCCGCGACCCCGCGGGCGCGGCGCGAGTGCGCGCCATCAACAACGGCAACGAAAGCGTGCCCACCCTCGTCTTTCCCGATGGCAGCAGCCTGACCGAACCCAGCGCGGGCCAGCTCAAAGTCAAGTTGGAAAGTCTGGGCTATCGGGTCGGCCCATTGGCCTGGCTGATTGGCAATGGCTGGCGCATCGTCACCGGTGGGGTAATTGTCTATGCAATCCTGCGTTTCTTCGAAATCATCTGATTCTGGAATGGAGCAATTCTACTAATGTCCCAATCAACCCTCGCCCTCCACGGCGGCACACCTGTCCGCTCGAAAGCCTGGCCCCGCTGGCCCCAGTGGGACGAAAGCGAACGCGACGGCCTGCTCGCCGTTCTGGAACGAGGCGAGTGGGGCGGCTATGACAAAGCCGTGCGCGACTTTGAAGCCGCTTTCGCCGCGCGCCACGCCGCTGCCCACTGCATCACAACCGTCAACGGCACGACGACGCTGGAAACAGCCCTTCGTGCGCTCGGCATCGGTGCGGACGACGAAGTGATTGTGCCGCCCTACACATTTATCGCCACGGCTTCGGCAGTGCGCATCGTCGGCGCTACGCCCGTCTTTGCCGATGTGGAGTTGGAGACGTGGAATCTCTCCATCCCCGCCGTGGAGGCGGCTATCAGCGAACGCACGAAAGCGGTTATTCCCGTCCATTTTGGTGGATTGCCTGCGGATTTGGATGCGCTGCTGCCCCTGGCGGCACGGCACAATCTGGCCGTGATTGAAGACGCAGCCCACGCCCACGGCAGCAGTTGGAATGGCAAGCCGGTGGGCGCACAGGGGACGGTTGGCTCCTTCAGCTTTCAGGCCAGCAAAAACCTGACAGCGGGCGAAGGCGGCGCGCTGCTGACAAACGATCCGGTGTTGGCGGAAAAGATGTGGAGCATTGCCAATTGCGGGCGGCGCAGCGACGGCCTCTGGTACGAGCATCCCAATCTGGGCACGAACCTGCGGCTGAGCGGCTGGCAGGCGGCCATCCTCTCAGCCGGGCTGGCTCGGCTGGACGAGCAGTTGCGACGACGGATGGGCAACGCCCGCCATTTGCGCGCCTTTCTGGACGAAATCGACGGTCTGACGCCCCAACTGTGGGACAGCCGCTGCGACAGTCACGCCCATCACCTTTTCCTCATGCGCTACGACGCGGACCGCTTCGCCGGTCTATCCCAGGAGAAATTTGTGGCGGCGCTAAAGGCAGAAGGCATCCCCGCTTCCACCGGCTACGCATATCCGCTCTATCACCAGCCACCGCTACAATCGCCCCACAGCCGAACGCTTCCCTGTCCAAACAGTGAGCAACTCTGTCGCGAGACCGTCTGGCTGCCCCAAAACCTGCTTCTGGCCGAGCGGGAGGAGATGGACGACGTGGCGAACGCGATTCTGAAAGTGCGGGAAAATGTGGAAGCGTTGAAGTGATAGAGCAGCAGAGCGTTGGAGCGCTTTAACGCTTTAACGCTCGAATGTTTGAATGCTCCAGCAGCGCGACCAGCGCGTTTTCATCGCCAAAGCTGCCCGGCTTCATTACCACCCGTAATTCCTGCCCGTTGATTTCCGCAATGCAGAGCGGCATCCCCGGCAACAATTCGGCCTGGACCGTCAGCCGGTCAACGCCCAGGCGGGAGAGAACGGCAACAGCAGTATCCCCACCGACGAGGAGAAGCAAATTGGGCTGGCTTTGTTCGATGATAGCCAGTGCTGTGTCGGCCAGAAGTTCGGCCCGCTCTCGGGCTTCGGGACCGTCCAGCAGCGTGCCGGGAGCGGGTGGGGATTGGTGCAGAAGCGTAAGCGCGGCTGGCCTGGAATTTGTGACGGTACGACCCGGCTCGACGAGAAGATGCTGCGTAGTAGGATAGGCCGTCAACAGTCCCGAAATTTGCCGGTGTGCCATCTCGCTGCCGCTGCCCACAACGACAAGAGCGCGCTCCGAAGAGCCGCCAGGTTTCCGAAAACCTGGCGGCTCTTCGCGTTTCATCCGCTGTTTCGCCATTTCCCCAATCAGCCCCGCGCTGCCACACAACAGAAAACCGGGCATTGCTTCCGCCACATCCACAATCAGCCCCAAATCGCCATCGGTCAGCGCGTCCACGACGAAAATTTGGTGTCCGTTCCCCGCTTTGCGCCCCTTCACCTTTGCGTCTCTGCGTTGAATTCTCTCCACCAATTCCCCTGAACGCACATCCTCCAACGAAAACGACTGCACCGGATAGCCACTCTGTTCCCGCAGAAGCGAAGGCAAATGAATCCCCACCGGCGGCCCACCCGGTGCGACCAGATGGCCGCTGACCAGTCCCCGGCCCTGAGCCGGAAAGGAGGGGCAGACCAACGCTGCGGGCGCGTCGAGCAGATCGAGCAGCGCGTCTAATTCGCTGCCGATGTTGCCGCGCAGGGTGGAATCAATCTTTTTGTACCAGCGCGCGGGCTGCCCGACGAGAGGCGCGGCCACAATCTGCACCCTTTCTGCGGCTTCTGTGGGCGGCAGATGGCGAGAATCGGATGTAAAAGCGACGACGCCCGCGGGGAGTGGCGGGCGGGGCGGTGCGAGAAAAATTGTAGCGGGCAATCCTGCCGCACGACAGCGGGACGCGGTATCCGCCGCGCCGGTCAGGTCATCGGCCAGAATGAAAATTGGTTCCATTTGCTGTGTCCGTGGAGTCGTTTGGCAGCCCAGCACTAATTGTCCTATACTTACGCTACCGTATACGCTGTTTTTTTGCGAGGTAGTCCCAATGAGCGAAGGTACATCCAGTAAATATTCTCCGCTGCAAGGATATCTGCGCCAGAATGGTGCAGATGAAATCAGCTTGCATTTTGCCGCTATCGAAGAACTTCTCGGCGTTGCCCTGCCTGCCACAGCCCGCGCCCAACGGGCCTGGTGGAGCAACCGCAGCGCGGGGGCTGTGCAAGCCGCGGCCTGGATGCAGGCCGGATATCACGCGGAAGATGTGGAACTGGTGAATGAACGGGTGACATTCCGGCGGCCAGATCGTGCCTATACAGTACGCCAGATCGACGGCGAACCGGTCTGGGATGCAGCGCTGGTCAAAGCATTGCGTCACCATTTGGAACTGACACAGATGGAATTGGCGCAGGAATTGGGTGTGCGCCAATCCACCATTAGTGAATGGGAGACGGGTGCATACGAACCCAGGGGCGCATCCAGCAAAATCCTCACCGTTGTGGCCGAACGGGCCAACTTCCCTTATCTGACGTAACAAAGCGCACACGTGCAATGGATTCAAAATCGGGTATTGACAAATTATTCGTTAGCGTTTACAATAATGATGCGCTAACGAATAATTTGTCTTTTTGTTTGCAAAGGAATCCAAAGATGAGCCAGTACAATCTTTCCCAATTTATCAAACTGTGGGCGCAGGAAAAAGTGACAACCGAACAGGCGATTGGGCAGATTTTGCTCCAATTGCAGTCAATCACCGAGCGGGTGAAGGCAGTGGAGCAGCAACTCCGCTACACAGGAGCGGCATCATCTGGTGAGAGCGAAAAGGAATGATAGTGACGACAGACAACGGAAGATCAACAGCG
>Ga0335396_10002188_pt1 | contig 23957 bp, 25 predicted proteins | sample FRY02_FD_205743 | JGI IMG/M metagenome (GOLD analysis project Ga0335396, IMG submission 205743) | Freshwater microbial communities from Lake Fryxell liftoff mats and glacier meltwater in Antarctica - FRY-02 (spades assembly) (version 2) | ecosystem: Environmental > Aquatic > Freshwater > Ice >... | reverse complement strand
ATCTTTCCTCCCATCCTCCGAATGGCTTTTGTCAGTCCAGCCAGGTACTTCCGGGGATGAAATTGCCCCTGGCGAGGAAAACGAAGACACACTCCGGTATCAAATGAAGAGATCGGCGATGCCTGAACAAGTTCCACATCCGCAACACCGGCTCGTCGAGCAGCGTGGAGTTCATTCTCCAGCAATTCTGGCCCGGTCTCTGCCGGGGAAAACAGGAATCCGTCCAGCCGTTCGAAGTCGCAATCGATCCCTTCGCGGGCGACGATCGCTTCGATTGCATCGATCGCCGCTGAGTGGCTTTCCGCCGCCAATCTCGCTCCCTTCTGACCATGCCAGCTTTCGATCTCGGTGTATCGATCGTCGATGGCGTTCGAAAGATGAGCTGTCGTCCGCTCTGTTTGTCCGCCTCCGACTGGTCCGTCGTCAAGAATGACAACTGACTTACCATCTTTTAAAAGAAGGTAAGCGGTGGTCAATCCCGCAATCCCCGCACCGATGATGCAAACATCGGTCGTTGTGTCTGCGGTCAGTGCTGTATCAACAGCAATCTCTCCCGACTGCATCCAGACAGACGTGGTTTGTTCGAGTTTTGTATTCATGATTTTGTCTTTCGGTAAGTTGAGTGACGTTCAGCGATGAAGCCACCGACTCCGGGTGGTCCCCAGGCGACATATAACGATGTCTGAATCCGAGCGTAGTCTTGTCCGTCGTATCGCAACCTTGCGGGAAGCTCCAGCACGTGCGCGAACGACATGCCAAGCCACAATGCCATTAAAGTGATCGTGATGATTTGCCAGAATCGTTTCATCGTTCTGCCTTCGCAACCGCTGATTGTGTGGCCGGGTCCGCAAATGGCGACATCAAAAGAGTTGTGTGTCTTTTACGTTTCACAGGCTCGTCTCCACATTCATCAAAAACAAGTTCCAACCCTTGCCTCGCTCAAACGGGCGACGTCTGAGCCTGCTATCAGACCCAAGACTCCCACGGTAGCATCCCGGTTGCCTTGTCACAGCTGACGTGCTTCTTCAGGATCCCGATTCAAATTGAGATTAAGGTTCTCGCAATACAAATTTCCTGGGGCACGTGCGTCTGCGAATGCAGTGGAACGCCGCCCCAGGAAACTCATGTCCGCCAACGCTCCGTCATTTTTCTGGCGCAGGAGCATTTTCGTTCGATGTCGTTGGGCGAGTTGTGTTGCGATTTTGAGCGGAGTCGGCTCCAAGTTCCTTTGAGAGTTCCTCAGCCTTCATCATGTGTTGCTCGACCTTTGTCGTCGCATCACTGATGAGCTTCCGGAACTTTTCGTCGCCGACAGAATCCATCGCCTTCAGCTCGGCCAGAGCCCATGTATGTGATCCAATCGTGAAGCCGAGAAACCCCATATCGAATTCCTGTCCCTGATACTTGTTAAGCATTTCCGTTGTGGACTGGATATAGTTTTCCGTCGCCTGACGATCGATGCTGAGAATTCGATGCAACGGTGTCATTGGATGTGCCGCACGATGATGTTTGCTGTCATCGGCGTGGTCTTTGTCTGCGGGATCGTTTCCAGTGAGTTGCTCAGCATCATCTGGCTTCCGAGCAGGATTCCTTTCCCCCTTAGCTGGACTAACGACGGCATCTGTCTTTTCGTCAGCTTCAGTCGGGCCGCGGAAGCCTGCTACTTGAGTGATTTCTGCACTCTGGAGTTCCGTGACACCCACGACTCCTGGAGCAGATTCCCGCAGCATTTCGCTGCACTTCGTGTGTTCTTCAGCGAGCATTCTTGCGAACTGCTTTACCTTCTCATTCATCGACCGTTCTTCTGCAAGCTGCGCCAATTGGATTGTGCTCTGATCCATTAACATCAGTTTGCCAGCGAAGTATTCGGCGATCGCTTTGTCGTCCTGTTTCGACTCCTCACGTGCGGCAATGATGCGCCCTGCGATCAGCGGGCCGATTCTCTCCAGCACTTCCTGTTTCAACTCCGCATCTGCGTCAGTGGTATGCCGATCCGCTCGCGCTTCGGCCCTGTCTGCCCGCTTTTGTGCAGGTGTTTCCTTGCCTCTGATTCTTGTGTCCTGTGCGATTGCCGTGGTGCAAGCGAGCCCCATCAGCGCGAGTGCAATTCCGTGTCTGAATACCTTCATGTTTAACTCCTTTTTCGACCCTTAACTGACACTTGTGGCAGTGTCGTCTCTCCTGTGAAACAGAACCGTCCTTCGTCACATCACCTGACCGACAACTGCTCCATTAATGCAATATCTGTGCCGACATTACACTGCAGCATCATCTGCTTCGGATTCAATCAACCCTACCGCTCTACGCACTGCTTCCGCCGTGGATTCGACTCCTATGCCGAACATCGTGATCAAGTGACCAGCGGGGAAAAACATTTGTTGGCCGCTGTCAGCGCGGCGTGGACGTAAATCTCTCATTTCTGCATCCAGACGGGTGTGATTTGTTCCAATTCGGCATTCACGATTCAGGTTCCTGCTTCGCGTGTTACCTGGGAAACATGCAGCATCACGGCAACGGCGTGCGTGTCGTCCCCGACCAGACTTCCGGCAGATTTCTCGACAACAGTTTTCGGCTTCTCAGGATTCATGAGAGGCTCTCCGTTCGCATTCGCATGGAAGTACCGACCATCGGCCCTGGAGTTTTTCGAGATTCTTATGGGCACCGGACACCTATGTTCACGAACGGTCCTCAACCCCCGAAATTCGTCCTGGCGGGAAGTGAAAACCGAAACGTCGAGCCAATTCCTGTCTTGCTTTCCACGGTCACCATCCCGCCGTGAGCCTCAATAAACGTCTTGACGATGGTGAGACCCAGGCCCATTCCACCCTCGTGCCCCGGATCGGTTTCTCCCTTGTCGAAGACTTTATCGAGAAGTTCTTCCGAGATTCCCGCACCATTGTCGCTGACCCAGCACTCCACCGTGCCTTCCTCGCCAGGTTCCCGTGCCCCAATAATCACCTCGCCGCGCCGGATGTATTTTATCGCGTTGGCAATCACGTTCTGAAAGACCCGCCTCAGCAAATCGTCGTCGGCATAGACGACCAGGTCGTCGGGCACCTTAGTTGATCAACTGCGTGCTGGCGGTCCCTGACACGGGATGGAGATCGTGAATGAGCGACTCGACAAGCGGCCACCAGTCAAACGACCGCCGTTGCATTTTGAGGCCGACTTCGGTTTGGAGATTCGCGTTTTCTTCGAGCTTCTTGTTAACCAACCCTTCGAGTTGCTGCACGTTGCGACGCAGGGCTTTCAACATTTGGATTGTTCCGGCGCTGAGGTCTCGCGCCGGAAGTGTCCGTTCCAGAACTGTCGCAGCCAGGGAAATCGCATTCAGGGGAGTTCGGAGATCGTGGGCCACAAAGGCCAGATACTCTTCGCGGCGGTGCTGCACATCGAGCGCTCGTTGAGTCGCATAGGTCTGCACGGCCGATCCGATTGCCCCGTCCAGAACGCGATTTAAAATCGCGGAAAGGCTTCCCTTGCAGGCTCAAACCGCGGTCGTCGGCCAGATCGTGGAGACAGTCGCGCAGGATGTTGTACTCGGCCGGTTCCTCCTCGGTCGCGACAGCGTTGTATTCTTCATCCGAGGCACACTGCTGTCGGGCTTTCGGTGCCGAGTCCACACCGGTCTTCCTCAGCGAGCTGCGCTAGCGCGGTCGCAATGCGGAAATCAGCCACCACGACGGTAATGTTGTCTCGACCACCCACTTCGTTTGCACGAGCGACAAGCTGCCGGCAAGCCTCATCCGGTTCTTCCTGAGCGTGAAGAATCTGATTGATTTCGTCGTCCGTGAGCATTCCCGTCAGTCCGTCCGAACAGAGCAACACTCTGTCACAGGGTTCCAGCTTCAACTTATGGACTTCGACTTTGAGGTTGGCTGAAGTACCACCGACGGCGTTCGTAATCACATGACGCAGGTGGTGTTTGGCAGCATCTTCGATTGCTAAAGTTCCGTTGCGGATCATTTCTTCCACCAAAGTGTGATCCCGGGTCAATCGATAGAGAGTTCCCTGACGGCACAGGTAGCAGCGCGTGTCTCCGACATGGGCGATGAACAGCACGTCATTCAGACTGTAGGCCAGTGTCAATGTCGTCCCCATCCCGCGAAGTTCCGGCCAGTCCTTTGCTTCGGCCAACACGCGGGCGTTCGCTTCGGCGAGGGCTGTCTGAAAGTCCGTCAATACCCTGTCCTGTTCCGGCTCTTTGAATTCCGCGAACCACTTGAAGGTCTCCAGGATGAATGTCTCCACCGAGTTGATCGCCATGGAGCTGGCTTGCTCTCCGCCCGCATGACCTCCCATGCCGTCGGCAACAACGAACAGGTGACTCCGATCAGAACTCTGTTGAATTCTCCGCTGAGGTAAACTCGTGTGCTCGACCTGTAACGCCTTGAGAAGAACGGCGACCAGAAACTGATCCTGATTTGTGGAACGCACCTTACCGATGTCGGTCAACCCGAAACTGCGTACGGACAGCGATCGGTGACCTTCCAACAGCGCCGGCATATCTGCGTCAGTATCGAGGTTCGCGACGGCTGAGCCTGAAAAGATTTGCAATTCGCTCATATCATCACCGTGCCCAGACGATTGTCAGCGTCCACTGTTTGAGGGGTTTCAGAAATTTGTGACATAACGATGGCTTCTTAATTCGACTTTCCGCCCTTGTGCTCAACCACAAACGGTACAGTGAAGACCGATCCGCCTCGTTGAAACTGCCCCCACGCTTTGTAGATACCGGGTTTCGGAAAATGGGTGGCGAATTCGACGACTCCATCCGGAGCTGTCCGAGCTTCACTCAGCGGATGGGCATGAACGTAATCGCGACCATCGTCTTTCATCGCATGATCTCATTGACAGCGTGCAGTGGAACTACCCATTCAGAACTATGGAATCAGAGCGCTCGGAGAAACTGCGTAAGGTCTGCCTTCTCGTCCGCAGTCAGCTTGAGTTCCAGAATCAGATTGAAGAACTCGACAGTGTCGTCCAGCGTGAGCAGTCGACCGTCGTGAAGATACGGCGGTGAATCTTTGATGCCTCGCAGCGGGAATGTCTTGATCGGCCCATCCGCCGACGCCATCCGCCCGTTGATCATCTGTGGCTTGAAGAATCGTTCGACCTGCAGATTATGCATCAGGTTGTCCGTGTAGTACGAGCCGTATGGCAGGTGGCGCACTTTGCTTTGCCAAAGAACAGTGTCTCGCCGCGCAACTCCGCTTCGCTGGCCAATTTTGGATTCAATCGACCAAGCACTGTCAGCTTTGGAGCCGGTGGAAAGTCCAGCAGCGCCTGAAACTCGGCCATGAAGTGAACCTGACTGCCGCGTTCCAGAATGTTGACGCCCTTTTTGGTAGCGAGAACAGGATCGCCGTCGAAATAGGCCGCTCGCTGCTCGAACTCGGTAAAGTCTTCGACGCTTTTCAATGCTCGCTGAGATCCGAACAGTCGCTGAATGTTCACGCCACGCAGGGACGGAGTATCCAGTCGATGCCGAAACTCCTGAGGGCGAACGTCGCCAGCCAAATGCGTTGAGGCGTTCGTGTGTCCATTCGCGTGACAGTCGAAGCAGGCCACTCCGCGACTCGGGCGAACCGAGCGACGGTCATCGGTCTGGTTGAACTGTTGTTGCATAAACGGCGCGACAAGCAATCGCAATCCCTCCAGCTGTTTTGGATTCAGTGCGTCTTTAAAGAGTTCATGGAAGTTGTCCATTGTCACGAGCTTGCCCTGCGACACGTCGCCGAGATCTGCTCGCGTGGTCAGGTAAATCGCGGGCGGAAATTCGGGAAGAAAGTGATCCGGCAAATCGTAGTCGAGGTCAAATCGGGTGAGATCACGAGCCTCCTGCTTCTTGATTTCATCAATGTGAAACTTCGGGAACAGCATGCCGCCTTCTGGATGATTGGGGTGCGGCAGAGGAAGAAATCCAACGGGGAACAGACCGCTTTCGCGAATCTCAGTCGGCTTCATCTCGGCCAGACCTTCCCACGACTGCCCGTCAGTTAGGCGAACACGAACGCCATCCTGCCCCGGCTTTTTTCGGGCCATCACAGATTCCGTTGCCGGTTGATCGCTCAGGTCGTAGCGGAGTTGCAACAGTTCGAACTGCCGCTGCTGAATGGCCGGCTTAGCTTCAACCATTCGGTTCATCACAGAAGCGAAATCTTCCGGAACCGCGACGGACTCAATTTTTGCCGGAGCCTTCGGTGGAGCGGGCTTCCGAAAGGCTGGTGACTTCCGAACAGTGTCTTGTGCGCCGACGACGCACAGCGACAGAATTGTCAGGAGGAAAGTTCCTGCGTACTTCTTGCAGTGACTGTTGGTGTATTCCATAACGAACTCCTGGATTCCGCTTGAAGTCGAACAGCGGGTAAAATCATGCATGAGCCGTACGACGATATTCGCGGGTGAACGGGTGAAACGCATGGCGAAAGCACCCTCAGCTGGCGTTCTTCGGCTTACTAAATCAACGTGCTACTAATAATGCGTTTCGGCTGATGTGCTTTTGTGAGGGACCTCATTCCTGGTCTTCGTGGTTCCGACATTCTGCGAGATCCAGATTCCGCTTACGTCGACTCGTCGATGATCGCCGAGATCGGCAGGGATCACTTCTGCGGGCGCGTCTTTCAGTGTCCCCGTATGCTCCGACATCGCACTCGACTGAGCATCCCAGTACGCCCACTTGTCAACATCGACTCGCATTAGCGCCAGCAGCGGATCGTTAACGCCTTCCGGAAACCACACTCGAAGATCTTCATGCCAAAGTCCTTCGATCAGTTGCCGGTCCTGTACCAAAGTCGCTCGACCCGAGAGTGACACATAGATGGATTCCAACGAGTTTTCGTAGGTCAGGTTGACTTGGCCTTCCTCCTCGACCTCACCCACCTTGTCGGAATCGGCCTTCGTGTAGAACCACAGACCTCCATCGAAGTGCGGCTCCTGCGTGGCCATCGGCCGACTACAAAGAGTGCCGTCCTTACAAACGGTTGTCATCATTGCGATCCTGATGCCCCTGATCAGGTTTTCCAGATGATCGATATCTCGTGGAGAAGTGGTTAAGAGTGTCATTGTTTTTCATCCTTCGTCGGTTGCGAAATGGTCCAGGGTCCAGGTCCGCCCTGGGGCTGTGAGCGATTCTGATCAGTAGTTTGTGATCACTGAGTTTCCGAAGTGCGTGACTTCGGAGGTTTGGGTTACGGTTTTGACGGCTTTGGAGGATCGACTTTCGGCGATTCAGGTTTTGGTTCGACCTTGGGAACCTGAGGTTTTGGTTCGACCTTGGGTACGGCGGGTTTCGGATCCGCATTTCCGCGTCGTGGCTTCGGTTCTGCTTTCGGCGGATCTGATTTTGAGGGTCCCTTTTTGCCTGGCTGAGGATTTAGCTTCGGGCTATCAGGTTTTGGATCGGCCTTCGGGACGACGGGCTTGGGATCAGCTTTCGGGACGTCGGGTTTCGGGACGTCGGGTTTCGGGTCACCCTTACCACGCTTGGGCTTTGGTTCGCCCTTGGGACGATCTGATTTTGGCATATTAGGATCGCCAGGCTTTGGATCAACCTTCGGAACGTCAGGCATCGGATCAGATTTATCGCCTTTGGATTTCGAAGTGCCCTTCTTGCCAGACTTGGGTTCGGCTCCGGGAGTTTTTTTCATTGCCGGGGGGTTTGTGTCGGTACCGACACGCTTCTGCGAGCCTTTTGCGTTCTCACCATTCGGCTTGGAATCACGAGGAACTCGTGGTTTGGCCTCTACGTTCGGATCCACTTTCGGAATGTCCGGACTTTTTGGTGAGGACACCCCTTTTACAGGCGTCTCGACAGTTGTCGAGACAACAGGAGACTTCGGAAGTTTGACATTAACCGGCTCTGATGGCTCGCTCTGTTCGTTCGGATTGTTGGGACGTGTCGCCGTCGTTTTCGCTTCGCGCTTCTGACGCTCGTTGCGAAACTTCTGCATCTCCTGCCGACGTTGAGTCAGCGCCTCGCGTTCATCCTTATCTAGGGCTTGGAACTGCTGCGGACTCTCCGGATTGTTTGTCAGCTGATCGAGCGACATTGCGACACCAAGAGATTTGTCACCGGTCCGCGTGGCGTTCTGGTTTCGCTCAAGCAGAGCGGCCAGCGTGCGAGGTGGTCTCCGGTCCTCGTGGTCGCGGCGATCTGCAAAATCACGTTCGATGCGGTCATGCCAATTACGGTCCTGGCGATTATCCCATCGTTGCCGAGCATAAAACGGACTATAGCCATAGCCGCTTGAACCATATGAAAACCATGGGTAGTACCCTCCCGTGCTGTAGTTGTTAGCGTAGTAGTCGCCAAAGTAATAATGATGGTACTGAGGCCGCGAGAACAGATGGGCCGTGAACAATTGCAGGTTAATCACTGTCGACGGTGAATAGGAATAACCTTGTCGTGAGTAAACACCTGCATCGAGATACACGGGTGCGAACAAAACTCCGCGTCGGGAGACTGAGTGGTCATAATAGCCATCGACGAAGACGTAGCCCCGCGGTGAGCAGACGTAGTGAGCAGGAATCCAGTCCCAGTCTGCCTGCATCGGTGCCCAATACCCGGGACGCCAGGCATAGCGATTCTGCTGCCAGATCCAGCAGCCGGGAAGCCAGTTATGGTCCTGTGAAGGTGCTGCAATATTTGGCCCAGCTTCGACGGTCGCAGGTGGCTCGGGCAGGTATTGAATCTCAGACTGTGTGGCATCGGCCCAGTATCCTGATATTCATTGATAACCTGATTCCACTTCCGTCCAATAACCCGGCATCCACTGGCGACCCGGCGGCAGGTCGCGCCAGATGCCGCTGACCCAAAGAAAATCTTCGCGTTCATCGTCCCAGGCCAGATAACCCGGAATCCACGCGACGTTGTCTCCTTCCGGACGCTGTTCTGGAGCAACTTCTTCAATGGCTTCCGGTGGCTGATTCGGCACGATGATGCCGGGCTCCGGATCAAAGCTGATCGTTTCCGCGAAGGCTTCATGCACTGGCCCGCGGGTCAGCACCTGGACCCCTTCTTCAACATCCGCTTGAGTTCGCGGTGCTGCATTTGCATTTTTTATGTCACTGAAAGTGCCAAGTGCCACAAGTGTGGCCACAAGACATTGGTGCAAGGTACGTGTGAGTTTCATAGTGTTCAATCCATAAGAGCATTGGCTTGCCCTTTAAATGCTGCGGTTTAATCAGTGAAAGAAGTCTATTGGCCAATATGTCAAGAATCCGCGAACAGAACCGACTCACGAAATGTTTTGGCGAGGTTATGAAGCAATTGACTTTATAAGTTTGCCGTCAATACTGAACGCTCAAACTTCTGTTCTCCGTTTGGAGTGAATTGCTGTTACACAACCCTGTTTGACAATCCTTTTCGCATGCCGATTCTGTTGACGGATATCCCGCTTGAATTGAGCTCGGCGACCGGATCGGTCTCTGATCGCTGGGCTCGTAACCTTAAATTTGTCTTCGGTGAATGCAACTCGATTACATACTCGGCGGTGACGTGATGACGGGATCGCTAATGTCGATAGTTGCTGTCAGTGAAATTCGATCATTCCTGCTCCGCGCGTTCCCTCGCGCAGCCATAGCGCTCCTGCGGAATCCCGATCATCTGGTCACGCTGACCAGCAATTGTGGTCAAGTCGTCAGCTGTCAACTTCCCCCATTTTTCCTTCACCTTGCCAGTGAACTGGTTCCAGCTTTGATTTGATCGCAGTTCATCGTACTTGCTCCTTTTGGATTTCCTGGCCTGATTTAAGCAAAACTGCTCTTGCCAGAAAACACTTCCTGCAGCACAAGAATCGCTCACGTATTAATGAAGCGGAATTTGCAGCCACTGGAGTCGCTGCTTTAAAGCTAAGCATCTTGTGTGCCACTTCGCAAGTTGCATGTTTGCCGAACAAACGGCAGCAATTCATGGTGGGACAGTGGCAAAAGGCAGGTTCTCAGGAAGCGAAACGATCGAACCGGACGTTGAGCGTTCGATGGGTACGACTCTGATGCGGCTGCACCATGCCATATGACAATCTGATTAAGCAGGAACCTGCTCCGGTGACACCGATCAGAGCGGATTCTCACTGCCTCCAGTCTGCTTTGGTCACATCGACCGAGGCAGCGAAGCACCTGTCCCCAGCGCGCGCCGGTCGCCCAAACCGACGCAGCAAAGCGACACCGAACTCGCGTCGTGCCGCAGCGTCAAATCTGGGCGAAAATCTCTGCAAGAGGTACCCCAGAGAGATGCATCAGCAGTCATCGCGTGAAACAGTTGAAGCCAAAGCTTATCGATGTACACGCTCAAAATGATCCATCAGCACCATTTGGCGGTAGACCACATGACCGCGCGTGATGCCTCGCTCGCGGCCGAGCCTCGCTTCCAGTCGAACCACACACGCATCCTGCTCGTCCGGAATGTCCGGCAGTATCACGCGAAGTTCGATCAGGGTTTTCTTGGCCATTGGATCTGCGTGCTGTTTTCCTTTGTGAGTGTAGGTGATTCAATTTGAGCGGGGTTGATTCAATATCGATAGGTTGCTGCCAGTCCCGTCTGACTCGGCATCTGATCGGCCGGCATAACCAGAACCTTGCCGCCCATCTTTTCGATTAGTTCGCCAAGATCGTCGAGCATGTCATCGACTTGCGGGTTGCTGAGATCAGCAACTTCGACCTGACCGGTCTCGCAGTTGAGCTGGCCAGCAATCTGACGGTCGGACTCGATCAGCAACGTTGCGACTCGCCCTTCGACAGCCGCCTGAGCAACCAGCGACAGGTCGTCACTGCCATGGCCCTTGGATCGGGCTTCTGAAAATTCCTCGGTCAGCTTAGTCAGCCGCGCCTGATACTGCGGCTCGACGACTTTCCAGGCGCGTTCGCGAAGTTCATCGATCGGCAGGACGTCGGGATTAATCATCAGCCCTTTCGCCATCAGAAATGGGTTATGGCTGATTTGGTGGAAAAGATCATGATGTTCCGGCAACGCCGCCAGAATCAGCGGCAGTCCCGATGGTCGGGAATGATGTTCAAGCACCGCCCGATCTACGGCACGAAAGAACTTTTCCGCATCCTCGTCGACTTCATCTTTTTTCCCTCCATGGCCGTGGTGCATGGACGTGCTTGCCTGACCGACACCACCGTGGGAAGTGACAGCCAAAAAAGGTTCGGTCAGTTCATCGCCCAGTGCCTCTTCGATCGTCTGTGGGACACCCGAAGCCAGTTCGATTTCGTTGAGCGTTTCGCGGCTTCCTTCGAACATCTGAATCTTTTGAAGGCTCAAGCCGAGAATCTGGTAATGAGCGACCGATTGCAGAAAGCGTCTCAGCGGCTTGATGTGAAAGCTGTCTGCAACGACGACCAATTCGGCGACTGGCCTCTGAAGTCGGAATACTCGAAACAGCCCCGGCCCACTCAGCACGGCTAACCCGTCCCAAGTCTGATTCCAGAACGAATCATCATGAGAGAGGTCGGTAAACGGTTTTAAGAAGAGCTCGGTTTCGGCCGCCGAATACGTCTGCCGCAACGATGCCTCCAACTTCTTCACAAGATTGCGGTATCGAATCTCATCCTGCTGGTTGTCCGGCCGACTACGATGAGTCGGCTGGTAAAGCGACAGACAAGGCGACTGTTGGACCGATGCCAATTCGGCCAATGATTGAGAAGTGAGCAAATTAAATTGTGTCATTTTATGCCTCGTGTTTCAAACTGAAAGGAATGTGTGTTGCAGCACGGAGTGCTACCTTCGTGAAAGTTGTTGAGTGTCAAATACAAACGGTCTTTGGCTTTCATTCGGTCGTTATGGTTCATACGGTCGTTGGGGTTGGTGCCTTCATTCCAAGTCATCCTTAGCCACACGAATGACAAGCTTGCCGAAGTTTTTTCCAGTGAGCAGACCAATGAATGCCTTGGGGGCGTTTTCCAGTCCGTCAACGGTGTCTTCCAGAGACTTGACTTTGCCTTCCCTGACCCACGAGCCCATGGCAATGGCGAACTCTTCATAGCGTGGGCCATAGTCGTCAAAGATAATGAAGCCTTGTGCCTTGATTCGCTTAATCAAGAGTGTTTGCATCAATAGCGGCAACCGATCGGGTCCGCCTGGCAATTTCGTATCGTTGTAATGAGCAATCATTCCGCAAACGGGCACCCGCGCTTTCGTATTGAGTAGTGGCAGTACGGCGTCAAACACTTTGCCGCCGACGCTTTCGAAGTAAACGTCGATCCCTTTTGAGCAGGCACGGGAAAGTTGCTCTGAAAAATCCGCTGCGTGATGGTCGATACATGCATCGAAGCCAAACGTTTCAACTCCAGTGCGACATTTGTCCGGACCACCAGCGATGCCAACCACGCGGCAACCCATCAACTTGGCGATTTGCCCCACGACCGAACCGACCGCGCCTGTCGCCGCCGCCATGACAACGGTCTCACCCGCTTTTGGCTGGCCGATATCCAGCAGCCCCATGTAGGCGGTGAACCCGGGCATCCCGAGCACTCCCAACGCTAACGAAGGACGTTCAAGATGTCTACCTAATCGCATCAAGTCAGCTCCATTGGACACGTGATAATCCTGCCATCCGCTGTTGGCGAGCACCCATTCGCCCTCGGCATAGTCCGGCCGCTGCGATTCAACTACGCGACAAACGGTGCCGCCCACCATTACGTCTCCGATAGCCACCGCAGGTGCATACGACGGCTTGTCGCTCATCCGGCCGCGCATGTAAGGGTCCAGAGACATATAGGCCGTTCGTAGTAAAACTTCGCCTGCCTTCGTTTTGGGAATCTCGGCTGTTTCCAACCGAAAGTTTTCTGAAACAGGAGAACCCTGAGGACGCGAGTTTAACACGATACGACGATTCGTTTGTGGGGTTTGATTCATTGCTCACTTCTTTTCCAGTTGCGAATTTCCGCCATATGCTGGCCGCGTTGACGGATAAACTATTTTTAGGTGATGAGTTTGTCCTGCATGAAACTTTTCAGATCAGTACTCTTTGGTTCGCAAGTTTGTCCCTTTCCAGATTCAACCGACGTGTTTGAGTTCCTGAGAGCGTGATGCGATACAATTCATGAGACCGGACCAGGATTTAACGAACGCTGTGGCCCCTTCGTCCTGGAGCCGTGCCGCGAGGGCGTCGGTGTCAATTCCGACTCTGGAGAATTCTGTCAGGACCTGGTCGCAGCCACGCTCGTATATGGGCAACGACTCGCCGAGTTCTCCATGATCAGCGAATGCGTTCAATGTGGCTTCGGGCATCGTGTTGATGGTGCTCGGGGAGGCCAGCGCCGACACATAGAGAGTGTCGGCGGCGTCGGGGTCCTTGGTCCCGGTGCTGGCCCAGAGCAATCGCTGACTGCGGGCTCCGGCATTGAAAATGGTCTGCCATCGCGGCGAAGCAATTAAACTGCGGTACGCCTGATACGTCTGTCCCGCCACGGCAATTCCAAGTTGGTTCTTCAGTTCAACCGGAACCTTGTCCGCGACGGCCACGTCCCAGCGGCTGATAAAGATTGACGCCACTGAGCCGACTTCAGGATTTAAATCGACAGCAATGCGCCGTTCGATCCCGCGCAGATACGCTTCGGCGGCAGCAACGTACTGCGAGCGAGAAAACAACAACGTCACGTTGACTGGCACACCTGCAAAAATCGACTCTTCAATCGCAAAAAGGCCCTCTTTGGTCCCGGGGATTTTGATGAACAGGTTGGGCCGATCGGCTTGGTCATGAAGTTTTTTGGCCGCATTAATCGTACGCGCCGCGTAGTGTGCCAGCTCCGGCGAAAGCTCCAGAGACACCCAACCGTCCACGCCGTTGCTTTGGTCGTGGATCGGTCGAAACAAATCGGCTGCCTGCCTCAGGTCCTCCAACGCCAACTCAAAGAAGACAGTCTCGCGCGACTTGCCTGCCTGAACCTTTTGACGAATGGCATCGTCGTAATCGCTGCTGTTCCTGATGGCGTGGTCGAAAATCGTCGGGTTGGATGTCAGTCCCGTGACCGCAAAATCCTGAATATAACGTTCCAGAGTTCCACTGTTTAGCAGAGTGCGAGTGATGTTGTCGAGCCAGATGCTCTGACCCATATCGCGCAGTTTCTGAGTAGCTTTCATCTTGCTGCCTCCCAAAGGCGTTACGATCGAGGAATTCACGGGCCTACTGTTTGGATGTCAATCACCGCCGCTTTGGCCAAGCGGCGTCGGTATCGATATTTTTGTCCATGCTTTGCAAATTTAAACTCGGTTCAAGTTGGTAATCTGTCAGCTCGGAAGCCACTCATTGACCCATGTCCCGAAGTACATGAAACCGTGTCCACCGTGAGGTTTTACCAGACTCGCGATGTCCACGGCCTCCTGACGGTCGGTGACTTCAATGGCGACGGCGTAATGTCCCAGCTTCAGCTCTCGGATGCCGGTTCGGATAATGCTGTCCTCGGAATCTGCGAAGAAGAAACTGTGCTGCTTCTTGATAATCATGATGGCATTGCTCTCCTTCCAGTTTATGGCGCCATTGTGGACAACATCGGGACGGATGATTCGGGTGTCGATGTTGGTGGTATCGACGTTGGTGGTGTCGCGCTTTTCAGATAGCGATAGAAATCGCTTTTTGTGGTGAGAAGCATTACGGAATTCGGATTCGCGCTCTCTTTGTAGCTCTCAAGGGTGCGTAGAAAAGCATAGAATTCAGGATCACGACTGTACGCCTGACCGTAGATTTGCGTTGCATCCGCGTCGGCCTTGCCCTGAATCTCTTGTACCTCTCTATAAGCAGTGGAACGTATTAAGCTCAGCTCTTTTTCCATCGTTCCGAGAATCTCCGCGCTCAGGCCTTCTCCCTCCGATCGAAACTGTGCGGCGATGCGTTTGCGTTCGGAGATCATACGTTCATAGACTTTCTCGCGAACGCTCTCCACGTAGTCCAGCCGCTTGATTCGCACGTCCACCAGTTCGATACCGTACTGAGGAATGATCTTTTGAGCCTCCGCCAGAATCGTACGGGTGATCTGCTCCCTGCCGCGGGCGATCTCTCGTTTGAGTTCTTCTTCCTGCTGCTTCGGAACGTCCTTCAATACGTCATCGTCGGGAACGATCCACGATGCACTACGGACCAGTTCGACCAGCTCGCTGCTAGACACTTGATCGCGCACCACGGAATCGAGAATATCATTTAAGCGGGACTGAGCACCTTCTTCACTGGCCACGTTCTCAAGGAATCGTTTTGCGTCGGAGATCCGCCAACGCGCTGTCGTATCTACCCATATGAATTCGCGCCCCTTGGTGGGAATCTGATTTGGGTCGCCGTCCCAGAAGAGCAGGCGTTTTTCGAATCGTAGAACCTGTTGCACAAAGGGCAATTTCATGTGCAAGCCCGCCTCGGTTACAGTTTCTCCCACCGGCCTACCAAACTGCACAACAACGGCTTGGAAGCCCTCTTCCAACGTGTACAGCGAACTGTAAAGTCCGAGCACGAGCACCCCTGCGATGACGATTAACGTAATTTTCAGATAGCGTTTCATTGTTGTATATTCCCTTCGGTCGCTGGCTGTGTGCTCGACTCTACCGAGAGCCAGGGAACCATGGCTTGCTGATCTTCATCGACAATATAAAGCCCATTCGTCCCAGCCAACAGACCGGTCATGGCCTCCAGATACAAACGTCGGCGCGTGACCTGCGGTGCATCCAGATACTCGGTAAGAATCGACTCAAAACGGGCGGCCTCCCCTTTTGCCCGATTCACGCGTTCAAGGGCGTATCCCTCGGCTTTGCTGATACTCTGCGTCGCCACGCCACGAGCCTTTGGAATCTCTCGATTTTCCTGCTCCTCAGCCATATTGATGGTCTGTTCTCTGTCCTGACGCGATTCATTGACCTCATTAAACGCCGGTTTTACCGCGTCCGGTGGGGTGACGTCCTGAAGCTCCAGGGTCACCAGGCTGACACCGATCTCGTATGCTGTCAGGATCTTCTGGATCTCCTCTTTCGCTTCGGAGGATACTGCCACCCGTCCGGTCGTCAACACGTCGCTGCCAAGTCGGTTACCGACCGCCCGGCGCATGACCGCCTCAGTGGTATCGCGGATTGTTTTCGGCGTATCGCGGACCTTGAATAGGTAGCGTATCGGATCTTCGATGCGGTATTGGATGATCCACTGAACATTGATGACATTGAGATCACCGGTCAACATCAACGACTCATCCATGTACGCATCACCCGGTTCATATCGCGTTTTCTGGCCGGGCACACTGGCCACGGTCCTGAAGCCAAACTCCTCTTTGAGCACGCGGGCAGTGGGCACCATACGAGCCGTTTCGATACCCAGCGGGATCTTGAAATGCAGGCCCGGACTGGCGGTGCGCATCACTTTTCCGAAACGCTGCACGATGCCAGTCTCTTCCGGTTGGACAGTAAACCATGCTGTCCAGAAGGTCCACAGCACTACGAATGCTCCGATGAGCATCAAAACGGTTCCTCGTTTGGACTTCTTGAACGTCAGTCGAATATTCTCTAACACATCGTTCAATCCGTCCTTTACGTCTCTTGTGGGTTCATCTCTTGTGGGTTCATCCAACTCAGACATAAGTCTTCTCTCCTCATTATTGGTGCGTTATTTATAATCACCCATGTTTATGGTAAAGTCGCTTCCGCAATCCCTTCGTGAATCCATGTTGTAGCCTCATCAGCCTTGGTCTCGTCGAAGTAACGGACCTTGGCGTTGGTGAATGGTTTGCAGAATAAGGCCATTCCCACCTCCCACCGCGTTTCACCGACGAGGGCCAGCCGCTCGATGTCCGATAAGTGTTGCACGCCGAATTGTCTATCTTTCAAAGCGGCCCCCAAGGTCCAGCCATGGAAGTCGTGCATTCGCACCAGCATCCGAACCTTGCCCTGGGCCTTTATTGCCCGTTCGACCTGGGGGGTGAAGTACTCGTAGTCTTCAATCGCGATCTTCCCGCTCAGGTTCAGGATCACAATCTTTCCTCCTGCTTCTTCATGCAGTTCAACCGACATGGCCTGTCTCCTTCGTTTGGTTGGGCGGTGCGATGGATCTCGCGTTGTGGCATTGGTAAAGGGCACCGGTGGCGCGACAGCCATAAAAAAAGCCGACGTGGCGGAGTTCCCCGAAAGGAACTTCACCACGTCGGCTTACTGAGCAACTCACTTCCCGCGCAATTACGGGCCGTGCTTTAACATGTCATCCGAATGTGTTGTTAAGTTGCGTTTGTTTGAACAAAATCAACCAACGCCTGCATTGTATCAACCACGCCCAACAGAACAAGGGAGTGTCGCTCAATCACCGGGGTTCCTCGTGTTCTTTTTCGAGCTTCCTGCGGATGGACTTCAATTCGCTGCGACGCTCTTCACTAACCATGGGATAGGCTATTTTCAAACCGCGAAACGCATCCAGCACAATCTGGGAAACGATCAGGCGGGCATTGTGCTTATCATCGGCGGGTACGGCATACCACGGCGCATCATCGGTGCTGGTCGCATTCAGACATTCTTCATACGCCTCCATGTACTGATCCCAGTACTGACGCTCGTGTATATCGGCAAGGCTGAATTTCCAGTTCTTCTCGGGCTCATCAATTCGGTCGAGGAATCGCTTGCGCTGTTCGTCTTTCGACATGTGGAGAAAAAATTTGACGACCTTTGTACCGCTCCGATGGAGATGCGATTCGAACTCCGTGATGGAACGATAGCGGTCCCTCCAGATGGTCTTCGGGTCCGACAACTGGTCCGGCAATTTTTGACTGCTGAGAATCTCTGGATGCACCCGGACGATAAGTACTTCCTCGTAGTAGGATCGATTGAAAATGCCGATCCTCCCGCGTTCCGGAAGACAAGCTGTCGTCCGCCAGAGAAAATCATGATCCAGCTCTTCAGCGCTCGGATGCTTGAAACTGAACACCTGGCAGCCCTGGGGATTGACTCCGGACATCACATGCCGGATCGCGCCGTCTTTGCCTGCCGCATCCATTGCCTGGAAAATCAGCAACAGTGAATAGCTGTCTGACGCATAGTGAATCCGTTGCAGAGAACGTAACTGATCAACATGCTCTTCCAGAATCTTATGATACTGTTTTTTCGACTTATAAAACGGCTCTACCTTCGTTGGCCACTCATGGAGCTTGATCGTCGCTTCAGGTGTCACACGAAAATTATTCGACTGAATATTTGCTGTCATACTTCTGATTTCTGATTCATAAAAAAAATGAAGTGCGTGTGGTAAGTTGCTGTTGAGGTTTGCGATTTTAATCACTTGGCAACAGTCCCGGAATAGGTTCGGGGGCTTCAGAACCCGAAACTCGACCGTAGATTGCTCCAGACCTGCCTGAACCTGCTTGATGGGGCGACTCCCACTTCCAGTTCCGAATCTCCGGCATATCCTGGCCGTTCTTATTGATGTACTCCCTGTGCTCGACCAGCTTGTCCTTGAGTTGCTGTTTCAGGTACACGCCCTTGTCGCCGGTCTGCGGCAGGCGGTCGATGGTGTCCATAACCAAATGGAAGCGGTCCAGATCATTCAAAACCGTCATGTCGAACGGCGTCGTGATGGTGCCCTCTTCCTTGTAGCCGCGGACGTGGATGTTGTCATGATTTGTGCGGCGATAGGTCAGACGATGGATCAGCCAGGGATAGGCGTGATACGCGAAGATGACCGGCTTGTCTTTAGTAAAGAGTTCGTCGAAGTCCACGTCGCTCAAGCCGTGCGGATGCTCACTCGGCGGCTGCAGCCGCATGAGATCAACCACATTCACCATGCGGATTTTCAGCTCGGGCAAGTGCTCCCGCATGATGCTTATGGCTGCGAGTGTTTCGAGAGTCGGCACGTCGCCGCAGCACGCCATCACAACATCAGGAGCAGTGCCCTGATCGTTGCTCGCCCAATCCCAGACGCCGATGCCCGCGGCGCAAGGCTTTGCGGCCGCGTCCATCGTCAGCCACTGCGGTGACGGATGCTTGCCCGCGTCCACAACGTTGACGTAATGTCGACTGCGCAAACAATGTTCCATCACTGACAACAAACAGTTGGCATCCGGCGGAAAGTAAACTCGCACGACCTCGGCCTTCTTGTTCACAACAACGTCAATGAACCCCGGATCCTGGTGCGTAAAGCCGTTGTGGTCCTGTCGCCAGACATGGGAGGCAAGCAGATAATTCAGCGAAGCGATTTTACGTCGCCACGGCAGATGAGCAGTAACCTTCAGCCATTTAGCGTGCTGGTTGAACATTGAGTCAACGATGTGAATGAACGCCTCATAGCAGTTAAACAGTCCATGCCGTCCCGTGAGCAAGTAGCCTTCGAGCCAGCCCTCACACTGGTGCTCACTGAGCATCGAATCCAGCACCTGGCCACTAGGGGCAAGCCATTGATCGTTCACTTGCGTCGCAGCGTCCCACTGTCGATTGGTTGCTTCAAAAACAGCTCCGAGACCATTGGACAACGTCTCATCCGGACCAAAGATGCGGAAATTCCGCTCCGCAAAATTCAATTTGGCGACGTCTCGCAGAAAGGGGCCAAGCACGCGAGTGTTGCCGATGCCTCGCGAACCGGGCACCGGCACGTCTGCTGCATAGTCGCGAAAGTCCGGCATCTGCAGATTGCGCAACAGGATGCCACCATTGGCATGATGATTCGCGCTCATCCGACGATTGCCATGAGGTGCCAATTCCCCCAGCTCTGGCATCAATCGTCCAGTCTCGTCAAAAAGTTCCTCCGGACGATAACTCCGCAGCCAATCTTCCAGCAGTTTCAGATGTTCGGGATGAGTCGCTGGATCGGACAGAGGAACTTGATGCGCACGAAACGTCCCTTCAATCTGCTGGCCATCAACAACCGTTGGTCCGGTCCAACCTTTGGGTGATTTAAGAACAATCATCGGCCAACGCGGTCGAGTCATATTGCTGTTGACGCGAGCTTCATGATGAATGTGCCTGATCTGCTCCATCACCTTATCGAGCGTCGCGGCCATCGCTTCGTGCATTAGTTCCGGGTCGTCGCCTTCGACGAAGTACGGCGTCCATCCGTAGCCCCGGAGCAACTGATCCAGTTCTTCGTGCTCGATGCGGGCGAGAATGGTTGGATTGGCGATCTTGTAACCATTGAGATGCAGAATCGGCAGGACCACACCGTCGCTCACCGGGTTGAGAAACTTATTGGAATGCCATGCTGTCGCCAGCGGCCCGGTTTCCGCTTCGCCATCACCCACGACACAGGCAACGACCAGATCGGGGTTGTCGAACACCGCTCCAAACGAATGACTCAGCGAATAACCCAGTTCGCCTCCTTCGTGAATCGAACCAGGGCATTCCGGCGACGCGTGACTGGGAATACCACCAGGAAACGAAAACTGTTTGAACAACTTCTGCAGGCCTGCTTCATCCTGGCTGATGTCGGGATAGATTTCGCTATAGGTGCCTTCGAGAGACGTGTTGCCGACAACGGCCGGACCTCCATGCCCTGGGCCGGAGACGTAAATCATGTTGAGATCGTATTGTTTGATGACCCGGTTCAAATGGACGTAAATGAAATTCTGCCCCGGAGTCGTCCCCCAGTGACCAAGCAACATGTGCTTGACATCCTCCAACGCCAGCGGCCGTTTCAGCAACGGATTGTCGAACAGATAAATCTGACCGACGGACAGATAGTTGGCTGCACGCCAATAGGCGTCCATTTTGTGGAGCAGTTCCGGAGAAAGTGCATTCGTCGTCATGGTTTTGGTTTTCATGTTTCCAATTCGTTTGCAAGTAAGGAATTCAACCGTGCCGCAGTCATATGCAATGGACGCGTTCATGGTCGCGGTTCCCCTGATAGCCACGAAAAAAAGCCGACGTGATGGAGTACCCTGAGGTACCCTATCACGTCGGCTTACTCACTAACTCGCCCCCGGCCTGGATCTCAATTCGACCGCCCGGGTTGCGTTTTATTTAGTCATCCGAATCATCGAGTGAGGCGGCCTTCAATGTTTGATGCGCCTCGCAACTGTCACGGATCATAATCACGAAATACCTGGATGGCAATCGCAGCGCTGGTCCGGAGCCCGGATATTGGGAGACCGGCAGAAATGGAAAACATGATATTGGAAGTCAGGCTCCGTGGAGTGCAGCTGCCGAAAAGTTTTGGGTGACTTTGGCCCTCGCCCCGTGCCAGCTCGCCTGGCATGAGCGGAAGATTTGTAGTTAGACGGCGAGAACGAACACGAGGCCGCCCCGGTTGGCTTGTCCAACCGGAACGGAATGTTTTGCACGATGAAACATGAGCAACGCTGTGAAACTTGGCTTCCTGCCAGGCAAGCAGGTCAGGGGGAGCGGTCGTGTTGATGATAACCTCACTAACTTCAAATCTTGCATTCCTGCTGGACAAGCAGGCTGTCGATTAAGTCGGTTTTCACAACCCGACACGTCAGTGAGGGATAAAATTACCAGCGTTTTTCGCCAGGCATCCCTCGCTGACGCTTTTTGAAGTTGCGCTTTTTGAGGAGTAGTTTTCATGACCACGGGCCATTTTCATCGTAGCCAGAGGCACCGCCCCTGGAAACGCACGCGACATGAATCGGTTTGGCCAACGGCCAAATTCAACCTCGTGTTTTCATGGTCCAGGGGCGTTGCCCCTGGCTATGTTAAAAAAGCGCCTTGGCCATCAGGTCAATTCTGAAACAATGAGCTGCGTCCCCTTTCTCGCCCCCCAATGCCGTTGGTTTCACCCCGTTGGGGCTTTTGGTTTTTGCGGGGTTGCATGTTCCTGGGGCGTTGCCTCAGGCTTTCACATTTTGCCCCGCTGGGGCGGAATCGCAAGAGTACAACGCCGATTGCGATCCCATGCACCATGCGGTTCCGGGCGAAAGGCCCATGCACCATGCGATTCCGGGCCAAAGGCCCACAAGGTGATAGCCCAGGGCATCGCCCTGGGTTTGCGGGCCACCCAATCGAAAAGCCCCAATGGGGCGGAACAACGCGGTGTGATGCCGTTGGTTTCGCCCCGTTGGGGCTTTTGGTTTTTGCGGGATGGCTGTTCCTGGGGCGTTGCCCCAGGCTTTCACATTTTGCCCCGCTGGGGCGGAATCGCAAGAGTACAACGCCGATTGCGATCCCATGCACCATGCGGTTCCGGGCGAAAGGCCCATGCGCCATGCGATTCCGGGCCAAAGGCCCACAAGGTGATAGCCCAGGGCATCGCCCTGGGTTTGCGGGCCACCCAATCGAAAAGCCCCAATGGGGCGGAACAACGCGGTGTGATGCCGTTGGTTTCACCCCGTTGGGGCTTTTGGTTTTTGCGGGGTTGCATGTTCCTGGGGCGTTGCCCCAGGCTTTCACATTTTGCCCCGCTGGGGCGGAATCGCAAGAGTACAACGCCGATTGCGATCCCATGCACCATGCGGTTCCGGGCGAAAGGCCCATGCACCATGCGATTCCGGGCCAAAGGCCCACAAGGTGATAGCCCAGGGCATCGCCCTGGGTTTGCGGGCCACCCAATCGAAAAGCCCCAATGGGGCGGAACAACGCGGTGTGATGCCGTTGGTTTCACCCCGTTGGGGCTTTTGGTTTTTGCGGGGTTGCATGTTCCTGGGGCGTTGCCCCAGGCTTTCACATTTTGCCCCGCTGGGGCGGAATCGCAAGAGTACAACGCCGATTGCGATCCCATGCACCATGCGATTCCGGGCGAAAGGCCCATGCACCATGCGATTCCGGGCCAAAGGCCCATGCACCATGCGATTCCGGGCCAAAGGCCCACAAGGTGATAGCCCAGGGCATCGCCCTGGGTTTGCGGGCCACCCAATCGAAAAGCCCCAATGGGGCGGAACAACGCGGTGTGATGCCGTTGGTTTCGCCCCGTTGGGGCTTTTGGTTTTTGCGGGATGGCTGTTCCTGGGGCGTGGCCCCAGGCTGTCACATTTTGCCCCGTTGAGGCGGGATCGCAAGAGGGCAACGCCGATTGCGATCCCATGCACCATGTGGTTCCGGGCGAAAGGCCCATGCACCATGCGATTCCGGGCCAAAGGCCCACAAGGTGATAGCCGTGGGCATCGGCTTGGGTTTGCTCAAAGGCCATGTGTCTCGAACAGCCGCATCAAACGGGCAATATCCAGGCGACGAACTCCCCGTTCACCTTTGCGGAGCAGATACAGAAAATCGCCGTTTGGCGATAAGTGCATTTCCTGAATCGGAGTCGAATCATTCGTCAACTCAAACACAAGCTCCAGTGTACCTGAGAGTCGCTTCCATAGACGCAAGACCCCGTCCTCGGCCGCTGTCGCCACAATCTGTGCATCATCATCGAGACTGATCGCGGTCAATGCTCGGGCATGAGCATTGGTACTGAAGGCCGGAGCATTTTGAGCAGACATCAGATCGTAAAACAGCAATGAAAGGACGAACTGCGGAATTGTCAGGAAAATCGTCCTCGCAAAATTTCGGCGCGGCTCGTGGCTCGCCACGCTGGTAAAGCTGCCAGCGGTAAAGGCACAAGCCGACAGGCTATAAAGTTCTCGCCACACGAAAACCAAAGATGTAGTTACGGATATCGGGAAGGACGTCGCGGCGAATCGAGGAACGGCAGTTGACAGCTAGATTGATCCAGGAACCGTCACGCAACACGCGGCCAGCATTGTCCTTTTTTCGCTCTGCGGGATCGTAATGGTCACTGCACCATTCCCACACATTTCCTGCCATGTCCTGGGCACCGCAGAACGACCCGGATTTCGGAAAGATTCCCACTGGGCTCGTTCGCCCAAGGCCGGTTTCGGCGGAGTTGCAAAGTCCTTCCTGCCATTGATCGCTCCACGGATATTCCAATCCCTTTGGTCCTCGTGCGGCAGCTTCCCATTCGTGTTCGTTTGGAAGTCGAACCTTTGCCCGGCGGCAAAAGGCATCGGCTTCCCACCAGGAAACGCCGACGACCGGACATGTGGCTCCATTCCATTTGGAATCTGCCCAGTGGTCAGGCTGAGTGATGTTGTTCGATTCTCTCCATGTCCATCCAGCG
>Ga0335396_10002183_pt1 | contig 23999 bp, 21 predicted proteins | sample FRY02_FD_205743 | JGI IMG/M metagenome (GOLD analysis project Ga0335396, IMG submission 205743) | Freshwater microbial communities from Lake Fryxell liftoff mats and glacier meltwater in Antarctica - FRY-02 (spades assembly) (version 2) | ecosystem: Environmental > Aquatic > Freshwater > Ice >... | reverse complement strand
TGCTTTTGTGGGCTTGCAAATGGGTAGCAGAATATTTGGTGGTGCGGCCCATACTCCGATCATTCGGCTATGGCTTAACCTTGTCGGGCTCCTTGTTCACCTGCGTTATTCATCCAATTTATGCCATGGCCACTGCCATATGGACGCTGAGCGGTCGGTGGGAATGGAAAGGACGGAAACAAACTACGCAATGAGGATTATGAAAACTGCAAATCTTCCACAATGATGAACTTTCCAGTCTTGATAGGAGGCATAATTGGCATGTCGCTCGCCATTTATACCGCATTATGGTGGCGTTTGCGCTATCGTTTTAAGTCGGGAACCGCCCTGCCCAAGGAGTATTGGCCCCGGGTGAGCATCATCATCCCTTGTCGCAATGAAGTCCCAAATTTACCAGCCTGTTGAACCGCATTGGCAAAACTAGACTATCCTGTTGGGCAGCTCGAAAGGATGCTGGGCGACGATTGCAGCAGCGATGATACCCTGCACCTGCTCCAAGCCTTTGCTGCTGGTCAGTTGACCGCAATAAAAGTAGTCTCTATCAAAACAGGAGATTTGGCGCGTAGAAACGGCAAAACCAATGCGCTCATGCAATTGGTTGCTGACAGTACAGGGAAGTTGCTTTTGTTCACTGATGCCGACTGCGAAGTGCCAAGCAGTTGGGTGAAAAGTATGGTGCGTGCCAGCCAAAGCGCCCAGCTCGGCTTGGTGACTGGTGTTACAGGCATAAAGTCTGATCATTGGTACGGCCGGCAACAGGGTCTCGACTGGTTTTTTATTCTTGGTATCGTCAAAGTGCTCGATGACTTAGGTTTTCACGTAACTTCCTTGGGGAATAACATGTTGCTTTCTTCGCGCGAAGCCTAGGCAGCCGTTGGTGGCTACGAGGGCTTGCCCTTTACCCTGACAGAAGATTTTGAGATGGCCAAAAGCATCCAAAAAGCAGGTTATGGTGCTTTCCACTTGGTGAGCGCCGAAAATCACATCTTCACCAAACCTGAATTACATCCCTTTCGGATGTTGCTCCAGCGCAAGCGGTGGATCGGCGCCTTTATGCAACTAAATCCGGTATGGATCACTGGCTTGGCGTTTCGGTTGTTGCTACCTTGGGCCTTGTTGTATTTGGCCAACTACCAGCCTTGGTGGGCGCTGAGCGCTTGGTTCCTCCACCTGCTTTTACAAGCCGGTATCATTCGCTTGATGTATCAAAAAACCGGTACCCAAGTATCTGATCGCGACTTGCGCTTGTTTGAATTTTACTTTCTTGGCAATTCACTACTCTCCTGCTTCCTTTATTTTTGGCCAAGCAAGGTGCTATGGAAAGACCGAAAATAGTAGACTTTTTGAGTCACGCATGCTTCAAATGCTCAAAAAAGCCTTATAAAGCCTTTGATGCACGCCTGCCGTCCGCTGTTTCTGCCCAAAACCTAGAACTAAATACAGCGACAGGCACCCTATCTGATTAGAATGATTCTAAAGTGGTGGTTTCCCCGAAATCAACCACGATTTTCTTGAAAAATACGGGCAGCTAAGCTTATTTTGGGAATTAAAGCAATTGGCATGCTACAAAACATTGTGTTTATCATACTACTCGCCTTGGGTGGCGGCATTTTTGCCCGCAAAGTGGCCAAAATCCGCAGGAATGTCTTTTTAGGAAGGCCACTCGGCCGCACCGATCGAAAGTCGAAACGCTGGTCTACCATGGCACGGGTGGCGATGGGACAAAGCAAAATGGTCACCCGGCCGGTAGCAGGGTTTTTTCACATCCTCATATATGTAGGCTTTGTACTCATTAATTTGGAAGTGCTTGAGATTGTAATTGACGGCATTTTTGGAACGCATCGGATATTTCAACCGCTTTTGGGCGGCTTTTATAACTTTCTCATTGGCTTTTTTGAGATTTTAGCTGTATTGGTGATTGTGGCTTGCGTGGTGTTTTTCTGGCGCCGCAATGTGCAGCCTGTAGCCCGCCTCAAAAGTCCCGAAATGACTGGCTGGCCCAGTCTCGATGCCAACCTCATCCTGATCATCGAAGTGGTGCTTATGAGTGCCCTGCTGCTGATGAACACCGCTGAGGCCAATATGGAGGGTAACACAGGCTATGTGGTCAGTAATTTGCTGGCTCCCCTCCTTGGCGGCATTTCTGAAAGTGGTCTACACAGCATCGAACGTATCAGCTGGTGGGCGCACATCGTGGGTATTTTGGCCTTCCTCAATTACATCCCTTACAGCAAACACTTCCACATCATTTTGGCCTTCCCTAATACTTGGTACGCACAGTTGGAGCCGTCTGGACAAATGAACAACATGGAAAGTGTGCAAAAGGAAGTGGCGATGATGCTCGACCCGAACGCCAATCCTTACGCCGCTCCCGCCGACGATGCCGAAGCACCTGGCCGTTTTGGCGCCAAAGATGTGATGGATTTGCCGTGGAAGAGTTTACTCGACGCCTACAGCTGCACCGAATGTGGTCGTTGCACGGACGTTTGTCCAGCCAACAACACCGGCAAGCTGCTCTCTCCCCGCAAAATCATGATGGATACCCGCGACCGACTAGAAATAGTGGGCGCCAACATCGATAAAAACGGCTCGTTTGTAGACGACGGCAAAGCCCTGCTCGGCGATCACATTTTGGCAGAAGAAATACAAGCCTGCACCACCTGCAATGCCTGCGTAGAAGCTTGCCCGGTGCTCATCAATCCGGTTACTATCATCACCGAGCTGCGCCGCTACCAAGCCATGGAAGCCTCGCAGGTGCCATCGGAATGGGGCTTGATGTTCAACAACATCGAAAACAATGGCGCGCCTTGGCAGTTCCCTGCTGCCGACCGCATGGGCTGGGCCGATAAGCTTGAAATCAACACTAAAAAATCAGAAGCATGAGCGCCATTACGCTGAAAATAGATACCATGGCCGAGCTGGCCGCCAGAGGCGAAGCCCCTGAGATTTTGTTTTGGGTAGGCTGCGCCGGTAGTTTCGACGACCGTGCCCGCAAAATCACCCGAGCGGTAGCCGCTATTCTGCACGAAGTGGGCATGAAATTCGCCGTGCTTGGCACCGAAGAAAGCTGCACCGGCGACCCCGCCAAGCGCGCTGGCAACGAGTTTTTGTTCCAGATGCAGGCCGCCCAAAACATACAAGTAATGAATATGTACGAGGTGAAGAAAATTGTGACGGCTTGTCCCCACTGCTTCAACACCCTCAAAAATGAATACCCCGAGCTCGGCGGCAATTACGAGGTGCTGCACCACGCCACACTGCTGCAGCAGCTCATCAACGAAGGCCGGTTGAAGGTGCAAGACGGTGGTCCGTTTAAAGGCAAACGCATCACCTTCCACGATTCCTGCTACTTGGGTCGGGCCAACGGCATCTATGAAGCCCCCCGCCAAGTGCTCGAAACGCTGGATGCCGATTTGGTGGAGATGAAGCGCAGTAAAGCCAAAGGCCTTTGCTGCGGCGCAGGTGGCGGACAGATGTTCAAAGATGCCGAAAAAGGCAACAAAGAAGTGAACATTGAGCGCATCGAAGAAGCCCTCGAAATGCAACCTGATATTGTGGCCGCCGCTTGTCCGTTTTGCATGACCATGCTCACCGACGGCATAAAAAACAAAGAAAAAGAATCAAGCATCAAAGTTTACGACCTGGCTGAACTCATTGCCGGTGCCAATGGTTTAATTAATTAAGCAATTCTACCTACAGCATGTTCGCAGCCTTCGAAGCCCTTTCGCCCGCCTCCAAAATCTGGATTTACCAAAGCAATCGCCCTTTTCAAGAAGGAGAGATAAACAGCCTGCACCCTGCCCTGCGCACCTTCGTGGAAAGCTGGACCGCCCACAACAAGGAGCTCCAAGGCAGCTACCTCATTCTCCGCAATCAATTTATCGTGCTGGCGGTAGATGAAACCAATATGCCAGCTTCGGGCTGCAGCATCGACAAATCGGTGCACTTTATGCAGATCATTGAGAGCGAATTAGGGGTGACTTTATTCGACCGCATGCTCTTGGCCTTCGAAGAAGGCGGCGAGCTGCACACCTTACACCACAACGAATTTGAAAAGGCCATACAAAGCGGCCGCATCACTGCCGATACCATTGTGGTGAACAACATGGTGTTTACCAAAGAAGCGCTCGAAACCAAATGGCTGCTGCCCTTTTCGCAAAGCTGGCATGCTCAAATGTTTCAGCCCGCCACGGCCTAAGTCTTTAGCCGCCCTTCAGCACCAGCTCCATCAAACTTTCGAAGCTTTTGGCAGGGGTGTATTGGTGGTCTTGGTACACATTACACTGCAATTTCAGGTATTTCAGCTGTCCATCACGCCGCACCGTTTCCAACAGCACATTGCCAAAAAGCTGGTTTACCAATCCGTTCGCCAGCTCCTCCGACCGCATCTTGGGCTTGAGGTAGCGCTTGTGTAACTCCTGCCAAGCATCGCCCACAGGCCAAATTTTGCGCTCATTTTGCTGCTCTACGTAGCCTTGGTCGGCTACGAGACTGGCCAGTCGATCGAGCATAAAGTCATAATGCTTTTCGGGCACGGTCGCCTCGGCATACCACATAAAACCCGCGGCATGCTCGCCGTTGAGCACCACAAATTTAGCAACACTGCCCGGCCGTAAACTCGCCCGTTGGTAGTTCTGCCGCAGCAATTCCAAATGCGTGGCCTCTTGGTGCTGCACATACAACTGCAACTCCTGCTCAAAGCGCCGAGAACGCTGCAAGGGCTCGTGCAGCAGCTGCTGCGCGGCTGAAGGACTGCTTTTGCCGCCGAGCAATTGTTGTAACTGATCAAACCAGGTAGACTTCGCCATTGTATTTATTTTATCAACCCTTTCGGACAGGTAAAGTTCGGAATTAATTTACGGACTGATTAACTGCCAGCTGTAGTTTAAATTATGATGGCGAAAACTCCGCCTTTTTCATCGACCAATGGAGATTGGCTGACAACCTGCCGGCTTGGTAGTAGGAGGTGCCGGCGTAAATGCATCCAGCTTTTACGGATCGCCCTCCAAGTAAAAGTGTACTCCTCCCGATTATCGAAGAGTTTAATTATTGTTTTCAATTGTTTTGGCTGCTACTCTTCGCGCTTGAATCAACACTGCATTGGCGCGAACAACTGGCAACAAATGCCCTGTCCATTTTAACAGCAAGGCCAACGGCAAGGTGATGGCCATAAGCACTGCTGCCAATATGCGCAAATACGTCGTTTGCGCATACAGCAACACAGAAACCGGTCCCATGTAAAGCTCATTTCCAATGGCGCCTACCGCACCAACGTATTTGTCGGTTTGAACTATTGAAAATCCCTCGCTCACCAACAAAGCTGTTAACCGCGCTTCTGTGTAAATGCGTTGGCGGCCTTGCAAGGCGTCGTAGCTTGGGAAATGCTTTAACACGGTATTGTAAAAAGACAGGTAAATATGATTATTCACCGGCTGATACAGGAGCAATTCGGCCCCTTCCGACATGCTGGCGTGCAAATGCCTTAAAAACTGCTGCTCATTGGGGATGATGTGCAGCACCCCTACGAGGTACACCAAATCGAGCGGTATGGACAAGGGCGCCTTTCCGAAATCGTGCTGTTCGACCTTTAAATTGGGTAAATTGCTTTGCTCCGCATACTGGGTAGCGAAGGCAATGTGATCTGCATCGGTATCTATCCCCACAAAATGCCATTGCGGATACCTTTTAGCCAAGCGAAACAAGTGCTGCCCCTCGCCAAAACCCAAATCCGCGACCCGCTGCCCTTTAAAAGTACGCATGCTGTCTCGCAAGGTACGGTGCATGATGAGGTTCCGCTGCAAAAGCAGGTCGTTCCACGCATGCACCAGCCGAATGAAAGCCGGAAAGCGAAAGATAAAAGCTGGATAATGGTGTCCTCTTGCCATGATGGGGGGTTTGCTGGGTGCCCTGACAAAGGTCTACTTTTTGCCGGAAATTCAAAGGCCGATCCCTAAAAGACAGCTCACATGCGTACGCATCAAAAACGCGGGCTGGCCAAAGTTTGTGCATGCGGCGGGCAGGAGCATTTTGATATAAATCCCTTTTTTCGCAGGAGTAAGGTGCTCCTTTATACATTTTCTATAGGAATAAGGTGAGCAAAATCACAGCACTGGCCCATAATCTTAAAAAATACAAGCTGCCACTACTCTCCCTCCACATCTTCCCCTGCCTCAACTCCATACAAAATGCTTAGGATGGCCGCTTTGTCGATGTTGGCCCCGCTGGTTTTGTTGCTGAGGGCAATGATGCAAGTTTCGTCCTCAGGCATGTGCACCAGCAGCGTTTTGAAACCGCGCCACCAACCCCCATGAAAACGTACCTCGTGGCCATGCATGGTAGTGTACATACGCCAGCCATAACCGTAACTGGCCAAACGGCGGTTGCGGGGATTGTGCGGCTGCAGTGCCAAGGCCATGCTGCTGGCGCTAATAAGCTTGTTGCGGAAAAGCGCCTGCTCCCAAGCATGCAAATCGCGCGCTGAAGCATAAATGCCTTTGTCGCCGACCACCCCGTTGAGGAAATATTGGGTGGTTGCGGGCCGGAAATAGCCGGTGTGACCGCTCACGGCGGCATCTGGCAGACCCCGCTTTGGGTTGATGACAAAGGCCGTTTGCATGCCCGCTGGCTCAAACAAATACTTGCGGGCGTAATCGCGGAAGTGCATCCCGCTCACTTCTTCCACAATGGCCGTTAGCAAGGCATAACCGGTATTACTGTAGTCGTAGCGGCGGTTGGGCGTGTAAAACGCCTGTTGCGGTTGCTCGCTCAGCAGCTCCACTAGCTTTTGGTTGTCGAGGTACTCCCTGCGGTTGGGCCAAAGGCGGTCGGCATCGTACATATAATTGCTGAGGCCTCCCCGATGCGCCAGCAGCATGTGCAGGGTGATGCCGTGGTGCGGAAAATTGGGGAAAAACCGCTGGATACTATCGCTCAAAGCGAGTTTTCCAGCTTCCATGAGCTGCAAAATGGCCACAGCAGTAAATTGCTTGGACACGGAAGCGAGCTCGAAGAGGGCATCGGTGCGCAGACTGTCGCCACGCTTGCCCGACGCCATGCCAACGGCGCCTTCGTATAAAATTTGTCCCCGGTGCGCCACCAACAATACACCATTGAAGCCTTGTAAACGGAATTTGTGCTGCACCAGACTGTCGATGCTGGCAGCCTTGCGGGACATTTCGGCGGGATCGTTGATAAAAACCGGTCCCGGCGGATCTGCGCGATAGGCATCGTTGCCCTGTTCCCTGCAGGTAAACAGCAGCGGCAAGGTAAGGAGCGTTATCCAAAAGAGTTTATGAAGCCTTGTAGGCCCTGGCATCAAGCCTCCATGATTTGGCCCAAGGCCTCGTCATACAATTGGCCAAAGTCCTCTATGCTGGGATAGGCCGTGCCGTTGATGCGCACGGCACCGTCGGTAACCTCGCCAAGCAGCGAAAAGGGCAGGTCAGCAGCTTTGAGGAGCTTTTCGAGTACCGGTTGTTCGAGGGGATCGATCGAAATAACCGCACGACTCTGACTCTCTCCAAAAAGGAAGGCGTCGGTGCGCAAAGCGGCATCGGTGCTGATGTCGAAACCGAGTTTGTTGTAAAAACCCGATTCGATGAGGTTGATAAACAATCCCCCGTCGGCGATGTCATGCATGCTCTCGGCCAAGTTATTATCCCTGATTTGGTGCAGCAATTGGTGTAATTTTACTTCGGCACTGAGCTCAAAATGAGGACAACTACTGTACTTGATGTTGTGATAGCTGTACACATATTGCGAGCAGCCTAAATCGTTGTTCATCTCGCCCAATACGTAAATCAAATCGCCCGGCCGTTTGAAATACAACGTCTGGTGTTGGTTTTTATGGTCAAGAATGCCCACCATGCCAATTACAGGCGAAGGATATACAGGCCCCTCGTAGCTCGATTGGTTGTAAAAACTCACATTGCCACCGGTTACCGGGGTGCCGAGGGCTAAACAAGCTTCGCTCATGCCTTTAATGGCCCCTACAAACTGCCAATACACTTCTGGGTTGTAAGGATTGCCAAAATTTAAACAATTGGTTACGGCTACTGCCTCTCCTCCTGAGCAAACAATGTTTCGGGCGGCTTCAGCAACCGCAATCGCCGTGCCTTTGTGTGGGTCGGCGTACACATAGCGACTGTTACAGTCAACCGACATGGCCAAAGCCTTATCGGTTCCTCTCACTTCCACAACTGAGGCATCGGAAGGCTGGTTGGTGGTCATGTTAATGGTGCCCACCATGCTGTCATATTGTTGGTATACCCACTTTTTGGAGCAAAGATTGGGATGCGTGGCCAAATGCTGCATCACCGGTAATAAATCGGCTGGCTCTGGCACGGCTGCATTGTTGTATTTGGCAATTTCTTGTAGATAAGCGGGCTCGTGGTATTCGCGGTGGTAAACGGGTGCGCCGCCACCAAGCACGAGGCTTTCGGCAGGCAAATCAGCTACCAGTTCGTTTTGCATGTAAAAATGCAACCGCTCTCCAGCCGTTACTTCGCCAATTTGCTCGCAGTTAATGTCCCATTTATCGAAAACAGCCAACAGTTTATCTTCGTGGCCTTTTTTGCAAACGATGAGCATGCGCTCTTGCGACTCAGAAAGCAAAATCTCCCAAGGCTTCATGTTCGCCTGGCGGGTAGGCACCTTATCGAGCCAAATCACCATGCCATGCTCGCCTTTGGCCGACATTTCGGAGCTGGAGCAGATGATGCCTGCCGCGCCCATGTCTTGCATGCCGATGATGGCACCTGTGTCGATGGCCTCTAACGTAGCTTCCAAAAGCAATTTCTCCTGGAAAGGGTCGCCCACCTGCACCGATGGCAGGTCATCGGCAGAATCTTCAGTGATGTCTTTCGAAGCAAAAGCCGCACCGTGGATGCCATCTTTGCCCGTATGTGAGCCCACAATAAATACCGGATTGCCCACCCCATAAGAAATGGCGGATACAGTTTTGCCTTTTTCAACGATGCCTACCGACATGGCATTTACCAGTGGATTTACCGTGAAACAATCATCGAAATAAACTTCGCCGCCTACCGTTGGTACGCCAAAAGCATTGCCATAGTCGCCAATGCCTTTAACCACACCACGCATGATCCACTTGGTACGCTCATTTTTGAGGTTGCCGAAACGGAGGCTGTTGAGCTGCGCAATGGGGCGCGCGCCCATGGTAAAGATGTCGCGGTTGATGCCGCCAACGCCTGTTGCTGCACCTTGGTACGGCTCGATAGCAGACGGGTGGTTGTGTGATTCGATTTTGAAGGCACAGCCAAGGTTGTCGCCGATGTCAACCAAGCCCGCGTTTTCTTCACCCGCTTTGGCCAGTATGCGCTCGCCTTCTTTGGGGAGGGTTTTGAGCCAAACGATGGAGTTCTTGTACGAGCAGTGCTCGCTCCACATCACTGAATATACGCTCAGTTCGTTGAAATTGGGCACGCGACCCAATATTTCGCAGATTTTATCGAACTCCTCGGGCAACAAGCCGAGCTCTTTGGCGATTTCTACGGTAGTCAATTTATCTTCCACGGAGGACTGTTTGCAGGGTTAATCTTTGAGGAGACGGCCATTGCGATCGAAACGCAGCAGCTGGGTTTTTTTATCGGCAGGGCAATAGGCCATTACTTCGAGGGTTACGTTGCCAGGACTTTCGAGCGCACGTACTTGTTGCACATCGCAAGCAGGTAAGTTTTGTTGCAGGTGCAAAAGAGCTGGCAAGGGAAGTTCTTCTTTGGTGAGCGTGCTTTCGCGGTTTACCCACTCGAGATTGGGTTGGTATACCACATGCTTTTGCTTGCCGAGGTGTTCGAATTTTACTAAAAATCCTTCGGGATGTTTGCGCCACTGCTGCGCTGTTGCAGCGGGGTAGGCATCTCTAAAAACGACTAATAAGTCGAAAGGGACCTTTTTTTGCTTGATTTTTTGCGCCGAAACCGCTGGTGCAACGAGCATCAGCAGCAGGCAAAAGGTCAGAAGGCGCTTTGTCATACAGTTGCAAAATTACGCTTTTATAAGGGAAGATGGAAAAGGATGTGAGAAGATTAGCGGGAAAGGCGCGGAACAATTTGCGCGCTGCTAGCCATTGGCTACAGCCCATAAGATTTATGCCTGTTTTTAAGACTGACGAACGCGCTCCCGCCTGTTGTTGCATTGGCAGCTTTGCAAGTTGAGCTCTTTAATAGGAACATTCGGTTCGCCGCAACCCTACAAAACACCCGAAATCCTAAATCACATAAATTAAATTTTAATATTACTTTTAAACAAAAATACGATAAAAAATAATCAAAAATCATGAAAACACTAGTTCAAACTTTAAAAGTTATTGTTTATTTGAAATAAGGCCCTACTTTTGAGCAATAATTCTTAAAATATGTCTACCATTCGCAAAGAAGCACTTCGTACGGTTCGCAACCGGCAGCTCATTCAGGTGACCGCGCCCACCACCAAAATTTCGCACATTTTTGGTGAAAATGTATTCGACCGCAAGTCGATGCGCGAATTTCTCGCCGAAGACGTGTACGAAAGCCTGATGGCCTGCATCAACAAAGGCAACCGGGTTGACAAAGAAATAGCCCAGCAGGTAGCCAACGGTATGAAAAACTGGGCGTTGAGCAAGGGCTCCACCCATTACACCCATTGGTTTCAGCCACTTACAGGCGCAACGGCCGAAAAACACGATGCCTTTTTCTCCCTCAACAACGAAGGCGAAGCCATTGAAGCATTCAGCGCCGGTGCCCTTGTGCAACAAGAGCCCGATGCGTCGAGCTTTCCGAATGGCGGCATCCGCAATACTTTTGAGGCCCGCGGCTATACCGCTTGGGATCCTTCTTCACCTGCTTTTATCTTCAAAGGACCAGCTGGTCACACCCTGTGTATCCCAACGATATTTGTATCCTATACGGGCGAATCGCTCGATTATAAGTCGCCATTGCTCAAGTCGCTTGCAGCAGTAGAAGCCGCTGGCGTATCTGTTTGTCAGTATTTCGATAAAAACATCACCAAAGTAACCCCTACCCTTGGCATTGAGCAGGAGTATTTTTTGGTAGATGGCACCTTGTTCGCTGCTCGTCCCGATTTGATGATGGCCGGTCGCACGCTTTTTGGTCATGCTCCAGCCCGTGGTCAGCAGCTAGAGGACCACTACTTTGGCAGCATTCCCGAGCGGGTGCATGCTTTTATGGTTGATTTGGAGTACGAATCGCTGAAGCTCGGTATTCCTTTAAAAACCCGTCACAACGAAGTGGCCCCTGGTCAGTTTGAGTGCGCGCCAGTGTTCGAAGAAATCAACTTGGCCATCGACCACAACCAATTATTGATGGATTTGATGGAAAAAATCGCCAAGCGTCACCATTTCCGTGTGTTACTGCACGAAAAACCTTTCGCCGGCGTAAATGGCTCGGGCAAGCACAACAACTGGTCGCTCAGCACCAATACCGGCAAAAACCTGCTCTCGCCAGGTAAAACCCCCAAGAGCAATTTGATGTTCCTCACGTTTTTTGTGAACACCATCAAGGCTTTCCACGATTATGCAGATTTGATTCGTGCGGCCATCGCCTCGGCTAGTAACGACCACCGCTTGGGTGCCAACGAAGCGCCACCGGCCATTATGTCGGCCTTCCTCGGCTCGCAGCTGAGCCAGGTGCTCGACGAGATCGAAAAAGGCAAAATCGAGCACAACGAAGGAGAAGTCCGCAGCTTGATCAACAGCATCAAGGCCATTCCAGAGATTTTGCTCGACAATACCGACCGCAACCGCACCTCGCCTTTTGCCTTCACAGGCAATAAGTTCGAATTGCGCGCCGTGGGCTCAAGTGCCAACAGCGCCCAAGCCATCACCGTATTAAACACCGCCATGGCCAAAACCTTGAACGAATTTAAAGCGGAAGTCGATAAACTCATGGGGGACGGTGAAAGTCGCGATGCATCCATCCTCACCGTGATTCAAAAATACATCAAGCAGTCTAAGAAAATTCGTTTCGAAGGCAATGGCTACGGTGATGAATGGCGTTTGGAGGCAGAAAAGCGTGGCTTGCCAAATGTGCGCACCACCCCGCACGCGCTCGATGCCATGATGACCAAAAAATCGATGGAGCTTTTCACCAAAATGGGCGTGTTCAGCAAGCGAGAAATCGAAGCCAGATACGAAATTTTGCTGGAAGACTACATCAAGAAGATTCAAATTGAGTCTAGGATCATGGGCGATATGGCCCTGACCCAAATTGTGCCTGCCGCTATCAGCTACCAAAACCAATTAATTAGCAATTTAAGTGGTTTAACAGCTTTGGGAGTAAATGGTGCTGCCTTCGCGGGTCAAACCAGAATGTTGCACCGCATCACCGAGCACATCAGCATCATCATTAGCAAGGTAGAAGACATGCGACTCACCCGCAAGCGCCTCAATGAGGTAGAACACGCCCGGGAACGCGCCATTGGCTATTGCGAAGAGGTGAAGCCCTTCTTCGACGACATTCGCTACCATGCCGATAAGCTAGAACTCATTACCAACGATGAGCTGTGGCCGTTGCCTAAGTACCGCGAGTTGCTGTACACCAAATAACTACCTCTTACACATTGAAAAGGCCAATCCTGATCGGGATTGGCCTTTTTTAATGCAGGAGGGTTTGACAGGGACGGCTTTACAGCTTTGGCCCGTTGCGTTGCTTGCCTCGGCCTTCGAACCGGGCATTAAAGCGCCGCAGTACGCTGTGCACGAAGGTAAAAACCAAGCTGAAGAGGAGGGCATAACCAAAACCATCAACCCGAAAAGACGGCACCAGTTCTGCCGCCAGCAGGATGATAAAAGCGTTGATTACCAATAAAAACAAGCCAAAAGTAACCAAGGTCACTGGAATCGTGAGCAGCACCAGCAGCGGTTTCAAAAACAAATTAAGCAGCGTCAAAACAACACTCACCAGCAAGCCGGTAATAAAGTTTGGAATAGATACGCCTGGTAATAAAAAAGCTGCAATCATCACAGCAAAAGCCGCAATAATGAGGTGTGCCAGTATCCTAATCATTTATCTTGCAATTACAAAAGGCAGCACCCGTGGGAGGCCTTCGGTAACAAGGTAGGCAAAATAAACGCCTTCTGCTAAGTTACTAACCACTACCCGCGCGGTACCTGCTTGGAGGTTGGTCGTTACAACCAGGCGGCGACCGCTCAAATCGCGTACCAGCACTTCGCTGTTTTCGGTAATGCCCTCGGCCTCTAAAATCAACTGGTCGCTGGCTGGGTTGGGATACAGGCGGACGTTTTGCTGCTGATTTTCGATGGCTGACAAGAGGCCCCGGCGAAAACCGATGTTGCGGGCTGTTTCAGCTTGGCGGTTGAGTGCACCGCTGCTGGCTGTTACTTGCCAGCGACAGTTTAACACTTGGCTTGGCAGCACATTGAGTGCGTCGAGCAAGCGACTTATTTCACCCACGTTGAGCGACAAGGTAGTATCCGCAAGGTTGTCACGCACTAAAATGGCAGGCAGGCTAGGCGTGGCCATGTTTTCGAGTTCAAAAGCGTACAATACTGGTCCCGGGGTATTCGCCACGGTAGGCTGCCAGCGGAAAGCAATAAGTACGTTACTATCGCCTTCAATGGCATACGTTAAACCATCAAAAGGAGCTAACAACGAAAAAGCTGCCAAGGTAGAAGCCCCTACGCCGGCTTGCACCGGAATGTTGAAAGTAGCTGCCCCGGGTACGTTGCTGTTGAATTGCAAGCTGCCGCTGAAAGGACTTCCGTTGCCGTTGTATTGCAGCTCTAAAACGGCTGCTTCGCCCCGGGCAATGCTCAACAGGGTTGCGCCAGCATAGCTTAAACCTGTACCGCTGGTTTGGATGCCCGTTAATTGCACCACTTGGGTGCCTGCATTCACCACCGCTACCCGGTAGGTAACGCTGTTACCCGCCGACACAGATCCTAAGTTCACCACCGTATCGGTTACATACAGGCGTTGCACCACGGGAATGGCCGCGGGGCCCCGCACTTGACTCATGCGGTCTAAAAACTGCGGGTAGTCGATGTACGGATTGCGGTTTTGCTGGTAGGTTTCGATGCCGTTGTTGCGGTTTTGCAACAAACTATCCGGCGGATACAGCTTTAACCAGTCGCGCATATCACTTTCCATGGTGGCTGATAAAAACCCCGTACTTATCGCAGGGTTGTTGTAATACCGGGTGGCAAAGTACAAAATACCGGCGGCAGCACCGGCTTTGTGCGCATCGCGTGGCTCAAAAGTGCTAGAATTAGCCTTTGAGCCACCTGTATAATTCAGCGTGGCGTTGGTCACCCATCCTAACGGTTTGTTTCCCCGAGCAGAATTTACGCCGCCATCGCTGATGTATAAATGATGCATATCACTTTGCATGGGGTCGTTGCTCGCGCCCATACTCTGTGGCCAAGTGTGCTCGGTGTTCATCGAATAGGGTGCATTGTTTAAGATGCCGGTATTAAAATCGCTTACATTATAGGTGATGGTACGACCGGTATAAACACATTCATTTTTGTAGGGCAGCACTGCACCTGGTTCCCGACCGTTCAATTTCCAATTATCAACAATGCCAAACATGCGTAAACGGGCATTGTTGGTGCCGCTGTAACCCAATTGTGTGTAAGGCGCGGCCAAACGCACATTCAAAGCCGTGCGCAACGCATCCCCCTCTGTGTTTTGAGTACTGGCATAATAGGCCTTCGAATAAGTACCTTGTCCTTGCAAATCAACCCTTAAAGCCCCAAAACCCGAATTGGTTTGAATCACCAGCTCGCTGTTATTGAGGATGTTGTGCTGTGGTTTAAAATAAACTTTGATGTTACGCTGCGCACCGGCGGCCATAATAAAAATCGAATCTGGCGTCCAAAATGGCTTTTGATCATAAATACCGAAGGTTACCACCCGGCAATCGATGGCATTTGTGCTTCCATTGGTAAGCGTTACAGAAAGACTGTCCAAACCTACTTCTGAAGTCGTTTGAAATTGCAATTGGTTGGAGCTAACGCTTACTAAGCTTTGGCCCAAAACAGTGGCGCAGCTCAAGAGCCAAGCGAGACTCATCAAACGAATTATTCTATGCATCTTACAAAACTAAGAAAAGCCAGTGAAACAAAGGTTAAGGAATTGGTGCAGGTGGATAAAAGCTAAACTTTTCTAATTACAACTATCATTTTCGTAAAATTGCAGCAGCCATTTAGTGACCACCAATTATACCTTATGATTTTACCCCATCAACATCCTGTACATCCGGATTACTCCATACTCACCACCCGCTACCAAGCTACCTGGCAAGGCCTCCTGAAGTTTGAAATAATCAGCCAATTCGGGAGGATATTTTTAGGTAACCGTGCCCCCAAAATGCCTGATCAAAATTTGTTGCATTTGGGCTGCGGCACCACCTATTTACCCGGTTGGGTGAATGCGGATTTTTTTAGGTTGGCCTTTTGGAAAAAGCCGCAGCCAGAATGGCAACTGGATCTCCGTTTTCCATTAAAATGTTCAGATGAGCATTGGGATGGTGTTTTCACCGAACATACTTTTGAACACCTCACCCCAGCAGCCATTTTGGCACTTTTTAAAGAACTCTATCGCACCATGAAAAAAGGTGCCTACCTGCGGATTTGCGTGCCTGGCTTAGATCAAAGCATTACACCCTTCTTAAATCCCGCAGATGACAGCGATAATGCCAAAGAAATGCGGCTTATTTACGGCAATTTAGCCACCGCTATTTGGAGTTTAACACAAAATTGGGGTCACTATTCAGTCTGGAATGGCGCGCATATGACTGATTTTTTACTTAACGCCGGCTTTTCAGAGGCCAAAGAAGTGGCTTTTGGCATAGGAACGGATGCTGCCATCATCAAAGACAACAGCAATCGTAAAAACGGTTCTTTGTACATGGAAGCGAGGAAGTAACTGCTAAAACTATGTTGCAGGTTTAAATAGGAACTTGTCCAATCAATAATCTGTTTTCCCCGCCATGCCCCTATACAAAAAAACGATCGCCGTAAGTGGCATGAGCTGCGCGGCCTGTGCCAGCAGCGTCGGCAGTATCACAACTGCCCAACCCGGTGTTAAAAGTGCGCAAGTCAATTACGCCACACATACCTTGTTACTCGAATACGATCAACAAGCCAATCTGCCCGCCATCCAAAAAGCAGTGCAAGCGGGCGGCTACGACTTGCTCATAGACGCTGAAAACGCAGTAGAAAGCAGTCGCCTCGAACAACAAAAGCAGTACAAAAGCTTGTTACGCAATCTTTGGGGCGCCGCGCTTTTTACGCTACCTGTTTTTTTATTGGGGATGTTTTGGATGGATGCGCCCTATGCCAATCCTTGGATGTTGCTGCTGAGCAGTCCCGTGTTGTTTTTCTTTGGCCGACAATTTTACAGCAATGCTTGGAAGCAAGCACGGATAAAGCGTGCCAATATGGATACGTTGGTAGCTTTGAGCACCGCAATCGCCTGGTCTTTTAGTCTGTTCAATACCTTTTTCCCTGAATATTGGCACAGCCGCGGATTGCAGCCGCATGTCTATTACGAAACCGCCGCGGTCATCATCACCTTCATCTTACTCGGCCGGGTATTAGAAGCCCGGGCCAAGGCAGGCACCGCTGCTGCCATCTCCAAACTTTTGGGCCAACAACCCAAAACAGTGGTGGCTTTGCGAGCCGGCAAACATGTAGAAATCTCCATTGACAGCGTGCAAGCTGGCGAACAGCTGTTGGTGCGTGCTGGTGAAAAAATACCGGTAGATGGGCAGGTGCACGGTGGCAGCTCCTATGTGGATGAATCGATGCTTACGGGAGAACCCGTGGCAGTAGGCAAAAAGACAGGTGATCAGCTTTACGCCGGCACCATTAACCAAGCCGGAAGTTTAACGATGACGGCTCAAAAAGTAGGCAAAGACACCCTGCTGGCTCAAATTGTTCGGCGGGTGCAAGAAGCGCAAGGAAGTCAGGCACCCGTGCAGCAACTGGTAGATCGGATTGCAGGCATTTTTGTACCGGTGGTCATGGGCATCGCCCTGCTTAGCATGGGCGTTTGGCTAATTTCGGGGGTCGACAATGCCTTTTCACACGCTTTGTTGGCGCTGGTAACGGTGTTGGTGATTGCTTGTCCTTGCGCACTCGGCCTTGCCACCCCCACGGCCATCATGGTAGGTGTGGGCAAAGGTGCCAGCCTGGGCTTGCTCATTCGGGATGCGGAGAGTTTAGAGCGCGGCCGGCAGGTTACACAGGTGGTGCTCGACAAAACCGGCACCCTCACCCGGGCACAAGCCGAAGTACGACACATCCGTTGGCATCCACAATCGGGCGATAAAGCCGCGCTGGAAGCCGTGCTATTGGCCGGCGAACGGCAGTCGGACCACCCCCTCGCCCAGTCTATTGTGCGCGCACTGGAAGGTAACCACATCCAAGCCCTGCCCGTGGAGTGGTTCGAAAACCTCCCCGGCAAAGGCATCCGCTTTGAAGTGGCTGGTAGGCGCTGGCTTGCTGGAAATGCTGCCTTGCTGCAAAGCGAAGGGGTTACGCTCAGCGATTTTTGGCAAAACGATGCCCCTACCGATACGCTCGTTTGGCTTGCCGACGAGCAAGACGCCTTGGCCTGTGTGCAGCTCCACGACCCTGTACGGGAGGACGCCGCTGCCTTCATCAAACAACTACAACAGGCAGGCATGGAGGTGCATTTACTCAGTGGCGACCGCCAAGCCACGGCCGACCAAGTAGCCACCGAATTAGGGATAAGGCACGTATCGGGAGATCAACTGCCCAGCGATAAAGCAGCTTATTTACGCGCCTTGCAGGCCAAAGGACAAGTAGTTGCCATGATCGGCGACGGCATTAACGACAGCGAAGCGCTGGCCACGGCCGACCTCAGCATCGCCATGGGACAAGGGTCTGATTTGGCCATCGACGTAGCCCGGGTAACCTTGCTCAACAACGACCTCAGCAAAATCCCCGCTTTTTTCCAGTTATCCAAAAAAACCGTAGGCACCATCCACCAAAACCTATTTTGGGCATTTATTTACAACATCATTGGCATTCCTGTAGCCGCAGGATTGCTCTACCCCTTCACCGGCTTTTTACTCAACCCCATGCTCGCAGGTGCCGCCATGGCACTCAGTTCAGTGAGCGTGGTTTTAAATAGTTTAAGACTCAAATACACCTCTTTATCATGACTACACTACAATTCAAATCCAATATCAAATGCGCTGGCTGTATCAGCGCTGTACAAAACGAGTTAAACAATCTCGCTGGCGTAAAACACTGGGAAGTTGACACTGCCCATCCCGACAAAATCCTCAAGATAGAAAGCGAAACTGGCGATGCAAAAGCCGTAATTACTGCTCTGCAGTCGGTGGGCTACCAAGCAGAATTGCTTACTACCTGAGGTCATACACAGCTTTCAACCGAAAGTTGCTTCTGCGACCCAAGTGCCAGACAAACACCTTGCCAACTTTCTCCTTATTTTTGGCTCATGGAAACACCGGAACGCGGTTTTGTACCCTACGAAGGGGCTACCTATCCTTTAGAAGAAAGTGAATTACGTGCTGAAGCATATGTGACTTTTTTGCAAAATAGGCGAAGTGTGCGTGCCTACAGCAACCGCTCAGTGCCCCGGTCCCTCATCGAAAACTTAATCAGAGCAGCGGCCACCGCCCCCTCTGGCGCCAACCGGCAGCCTTACACCTTTTGTGCCATTTCAAACCCAAAAATCAAGAAGAAAATACGCGAGGCGGCTGAAAAAGAAGAATTCATCAATTACAACGGTCGCATGGATACGCAGTGGATCAACGACTTAAAACCGCTCGGCACCGATTGGCACAAAAGTTTTCTCGAAACTGCCCCTTGGTTGATTGTGGTTTTTAGAAAAGGCTATGAAATGGAAGCCGACGGCAAGCATCAAAACTATTATGTGCAGGAATCTGTGGGCATAGCCAGCGGTTTTTTGATTACAGCCATTCACCAGGCCGGACTGGTAACGCTTACCCATACCCCTAGTCCGATGGCTTTTCTCCAAAAAATATTGAAACGCCCTGAAAACGAAAAACCATTTCTACTTCTACCCGTCGGCTATCCTGCCGCAGATACAAAAGTCCCCGACATCCAAAAAAAGGGGCTCGATGAACTTACGGCTTGGTATTAGTGCCTTCAAAGGCCTTGTTAGCAGCGGAAATAAAATAAACAGGACGCTTCTAGAGAAAATAAAGTAAACAGCACACACGCTGTTGCGACTTATCGCGTACCCATACCCGTCAAGCGGAATCCAATGAAATACTATGTAAAATACATCGTTAGCAATCGTTGTGAAACATTAGTAAAACACGGACTACAAAACCTAGGGCTGCCTCACGCAACACCAGTGATTGGGATGCTGGCTGTCCAAGAAAGCTTGAGTGAGGCGCAACGGTTTTAATTTAAATTAGCTTTGATTCGATCTGGATTAGCGCTACTAGAAGAGGAGTCTGCTGCCCTTACCGAGCGTTTCAAAAGCGCAGTGATTGAACAGGTAGCGATTGAACGGCTTCACTGCTCCGAAGCGCTGCCAGCAGCAGCACCGTCCGTCTGTTTGAGTGAAAAATCAAAATACACCCACGCACACTCGACTGATTTGTTTTCAGTAACCAAGGGCATGCCGATCGCACACTTTAGCGTGTTACGTAAAATTGAGCTTGTAAAAGAGCTGATTTAGTACAATGAACCACCGCTGACCGCCCTAGCTAACAAGCTGCAATACCGCAACGTGGCTGCGCTGCCGAAGCAATTTAAAAAGGCCACAGGACTAGCCCCCTCGTTTTTCAAAACACGGAAGCAGAAAAAAGAAATTCGCCGGAATAAGTGTGAATGATACAACAAATGTCCAAAGTTTTGTAAGAGCGGTAGCGCGCGGTTGTTGCACCTTTGCAAGGTTATATTTCAGTTACGTAGCACCTTAACAAAAATTCATTTTGACCAAGTTATTCAAAAGATTGTTTTTGCTTGTGTTTAGCATAAGCCTCCTATTAACAGCACCCGCTTGTGTGGTGGTGCACAAAAAACATGGCCATTCAGGCTGGCATAAAAAGCACAATGGCCCTTTTTACAAGGGCCCGCGAGGCAAAGCCAAAGGACATCAAAAGCACGAAAAGCATCAAAAAAAGGGAAAAGGCGCTTATTAATCCGCCAATCGACGGCCATTGCCTATCACAAGAGCTCCCTTTTTATCATCCCTGCGCACCTGGTTCCACGTTTATTAGTAGCGTTTTCGCGCTAGCAACAACCACGGTTGAGCCACTCCTTTTCAAAGCAATACCACCCAATAAATCTTAACAAATGAAAACATTCAAAACATTCACTATCCTAGCCATAGCTACTGTTGTTGCGCTTGCAGCCTGTAAAAAAGACGATGACGTCATCCCAGACCAAAAAGTGAAAATGATTGGGGTGGCCTTGGGCAGCTCCAGCGGTTTTGCTGTACTTGCAGGGGCAGCGGTTACCAGTACAGGAGCTACTGTGATCAACGGAGACCTTGGCTTGAGTCCAGGTACGGCCGTAGACGGCTTTCCCCCGGGCATTTTGAACGGCACCCTGCGCATCAACGATGAGATTTCGAACCCTGCAAAGTTAAGCTTAACCACAGCATACAACGACGTGGCTGGCCGAACATCGACCGATATGGTGGCTTTAGCCGGAAACATTGGTGGTTTAACCCTTACGCCGGGTTTGTATAAGTCAACTTCTTCCCTCGAAATATCTTCCGGGGATGTGACTTTTGATGCCGAGGGGGACGTTGACGCCATATTTATCATTCAAATTGCGTCTACCTTTAGCACTACACCAGGCCGCAAAGTAATATTGAGTGGGGGCGCCAAGGCCAGCAACATATTTTGGCAAGTGTCGAGCTCTGCCAGCTTTGGTACTACCAGTGTGATGAAAGGGGTGATTATGGCCCTTGAGTCGATTACCTTCGATACAGGCGCTACCCTCGATGGTCAGGCGATGGCCCGCAATGGCGCTGTAACTTTGGATGGTAATACCATTACAAAGCCTTAAGGCGTCAGTCGAGAGGAGCCAATCGAGAGGACATGCAGCGCCTCCCCTTTGCCGAAAAAGTCTTGACCACGAAGCGGCAGCTACGGGTTTGCCGTTAGTCACGAAGCGGCAGCTACGGGTTTGCCGTTAGTTTGGTTGCGGATGCACCACCGATATCTAGTCGTGGCCCTTCAAAAAGTCGCGCCAGCCACGTGCTTCCAAGTCTTGGGCATCCTCGATCACTTTTTCGCGCAGCTTTTCTTTGAACTCCCGCACCCGTTGCATCACCACCGCGTCATGGGAGGCCACAATTTGCGCGGCCAAAATACCGGCATTGCGAGCGCCGTTCAAAGCCACGGTAGCTACTGGCACTCCTGCTGGCATTTGTAAAATCGACAATACCGAATCCCAGCCGTCAATGCTGTTGCTCGACTTGATCGGCACGCCAATCACTGCCAAAGGCGTAATTGAAGCCACCATGCCGGGCAAATGAGCAGCGCCTCCTGCGCCTGCAATGATCACCTCGAATCCTTTGCCAACGGCTTTTTGGGCATATTCCACCAGACGCTCTGGCGTACGGTGCGCCGAAACAACGGTAAGTTCATAGCCCACACCCAGCTCTTCTAAAACGAGCGCGGATTCTTTCATAATGGGTAAGTCACTGCTGCTGCCCATGATAATTCCTACTTTGGCTTGCGTCATTTGCTGATTACTTTTAAATGCTGTCGTACGGCTTTGGCTAAAGCTCTGGCCGCTGATAAATCGTTTCTCACTATCGTTACATGTCCCATTTTGCGGAAGGGACGGGTTTGTTTTTTGCCATATACATGTAAATACACCCCATCCATGGCCATGATGGCTTCGGTACCTTCATAATAAACGTCGCCGCTGTGGCCTTCAGCACCTACCAGGTTTACCATCACACTCGGACTGTGCAGGGCAGGGTCGCCCAGCGGCAAGCCCAAAATGCCACGCAAATGCTGCTCGTATTGGGAAGTGTGGCAGGCTTCGATGGTGAAATGTCCGCTGTTGTGTGGGCGAGGTGCCGCTTCATTCACCAACAAACGGCCATCGGTGGTGATAAAAAACTCCACCGCCAGCAAGCCACAAAGGTTCAATTCACGGACGAGGCGGGTGGCTAGCACTTCCGCCTCCGCCAAAAAATGCGGAGCGGCACTCGCCGGGCACTCCACTTCCTCCACCAAATTGGCTTCGGGATGAAACACCATTTCGCAAGCTGGGAAGCAGCGTATCTCATTTTGGGAATTCCGAGCGGCTATAACGGCAATTTCTGCTGCAATCTGTGCCCATTCCTCACACAAGCAAGCTACGTGCGGCAGGCCTTCAAGATCTTCCACCCTGCGAATCACCTTCACCCCCTTGCCATCGTAGCCAAAGCGGGTCGATTTCCACACAAAAGGCAAGGCTTGACGGCCTTCCCGCACGGCATCTTCCAAGGTTACGATGCCCGGATAAAAACTAGCAGCGCTGGTTGGAAAACCTTTTTGCAAGTAAAATTGCTTCTGTATGCCTTTGTCTTGGATAATGGCCAAAGCCTCCGGATCGGGATGTACCTGCTTGCCCAAGGCTTTTAGTGCCCGCAGAGCATCGGTATTAACATGTTCAATTTCGATGGTGATGACGTCACAGTCGCGACCAAACGCCAATACCGTATCGTAATCCATCAAATCGCCTTGCACGAACGTGTTGCAAGCCAAGGCACAGGGAGCATCGGGCGAAGGGTCAAGCACCCGGGTGCGGATGTCGAGCCGGCGCGTATCGTAGAGCAACATTTTGCCTAGCTGACCGCCACCCAAAATGCCCAGTGTAAAATCAGAAGAAAATAAGGTTTTCACAGCGTAAAAATAGGGATAAATGACCGGAAAAGGCCAGCAGGCTTTGACCATCTAAAACTTATTGTGTGGTCCCCGAGTTACTGCTGCATGCGTTTGCTTTTTGCTCGATTCCCGTTGCACTTCCCAATACTTAGATTTATTTAACAATTAAGCTACGCAGGAAACTATTTACGTACAAATAGTTTCCGTAGTTTTGCGCTCACATGTTAGAACAAGTTAGACAATTACTCGACCGCACCCGGGATTTATTTTTCCGCTACGGTATCAAAAGCATGACGATGGACGACATCGCCGGGCAATTGGGAATGTCTAAAAGGACCATTTATACCCATTTCCCCGATAAAAAAACCATGCTCAAGGCCATGATGTCGGATTTTTTTGCTTGCCACCACCAAGAAATGCAGCAGGCTAAGGAAGACAGCAGCAACGCCATTGAAGAAATGTTTGTGATTGCAAGCTTGGGCATGGACCGTATGGATAAAATTACGCCCGGTTTCATTTTCGATTTGCGCAAATACTACGGCGATATTTGGTCCACCTTCGAAACCTTTCGCAACACCGTTATTTTTCAAGAAGTATCTAACAACCTGCGCCGCGGCGTCAGCGAAGGCTTGTTTCGAGCGGATGTGGATATAGCCATTGCCACCCACATGCACCTGCAGCACCTCAATTTAATTTTAGACCCCGGCAGTTTCTCCCAAACCAACAAGCCGGTTCGCAGCATTCTCTCCACCATCATGATCACCTTTATACGCGGATTGGCCACTGCCAAAGGACTCAAGGAACTTGATAAATTAATGGCCAGCACCCCTTTATTAGACCAATCCATTCATACACCATCCTAATGTACCAATTTACACGCTTCCAAACTATGTTGCTGCTTTTCCTACTCGGAAGCAGCTTCGTTCAGGCACAAAGCAGCTTCACTTTAAAAGAAGCCGTTGACTACGCGCTACAAAACAACGCCAAGGCTAAAAATGCCCAGCTCGATGAACGCATCGCAAAAATGAAAGTGCGCGAAATCACCACCATCGGTTTTCCAAAAATAACCGCCTCTTACGGCGTCAACAACAACTACATCATTCAGCGAGTCATTATTCCTGACGGGTCCATTTTTAATCCCAATGCACCCGTGGGCG
>Ga0335396_10002179_pt1 | contig 24021 bp, 18 predicted proteins | sample FRY02_FD_205743 | JGI IMG/M metagenome (GOLD analysis project Ga0335396, IMG submission 205743) | Freshwater microbial communities from Lake Fryxell liftoff mats and glacier meltwater in Antarctica - FRY-02 (spades assembly) (version 2) | ecosystem: Environmental > Aquatic > Freshwater > Ice >... | reverse complement strand
CTGACCTCAAAGGAACGCTAAATCACTTTGCCCAAGCAATGTTTGGTGAAGGCATTGTGACCAGGCTTCGCCCGTCTTACTTTCCATTCACTGAGCCTTCAGCTGAAGTAGATCTGCAGTGCTTCGTCTGCCGCGGTGCATCAGTTGATAACCCTGCTGCGCCTTGTCGCACTTGTCGCAGCGAAGGCTGGATCGAATGGGGTGGCTGCGGGATGGTCAATCCAAAAGTTCTGGTAGCCACCGGTATCGACCCAACTGTTTACAGCGGCTTTGCATTTGGCATGGGACTTGAGCGAACTTTGATGTTCCGACATGGCATTACTGACATGCGCGACATGGTTGAAGGCGATATTCGGTTCACTCGCGCATTTGGGTTAGGTGTCTAATGAAGATTCCGGTTTCCTGGTTACGCGAATTCGTTGAAATTCCGCAAGATCTTTCTGGTCGCGAAGTGTCTGAACTGTTGCTTAAAGTTGGCTTTGAAGTTGAAGGCGTAGACACAGTTGGTGATGTCCGTGGCGCATTAGTTGTTGGCCGCGTGCAAAAGATCGAAGAACTTACCGATTACAAAAAGCCAATTCGCTGGTGTCATGTCGAAGTCGGCGCCGCAAATGGCAACACTGCAACTCCAGGAATTCGTGGCATCGTGTGTGGCGCTCATAACTTTGCCGAAGGCGACTTAGTTGTTATTGCGTTGCCAGGCACGACCTTGCCAGGTGATTTCACTATTGCTACTCGCGAAACTTATGGTCACATCTCTGATGGCATGATCTGCTCAGTTCGCGAACTTGGCATCGGCGATGAACACGATGGCATTTTGGTTTTACCTGCCGGCTCGGCAACACCAGGTGATGATGCTTTCCCAATCTTGGGACTAGGCGATGAAGTGCTAGACATTTCGGTAACGCCAGATCGTGGCTACGCCTTAAGTATGCGTGGCATGGCGCGCGAGGCAGCAATCTCACAAGGCGTTAACTTTGTTGACGTAGGAACACAATTAGCGCAACTTCCCGAAGCAGGCGGCAACGCTATTACTGCTGCCAGTGATGATTACCAGGCTTGCGATTTATTAGTGCTTCGCACCCTTGGCAATTACAACCCAGCATCACCAACCCCTGATTTCATCAAGGCCCGTCTTGCTGCGGTTGGCGTTCGTTCGATTTCACTCGCAGTTGATTTAACTAACTACGTCATGTTTGAACTCGGCCAGCCCTTGCACGCCTTTGACGCCGACAAAATCACTGGAACTATCCGGGCTCGTTGGGCTAAGGCTGGCGAAGAACTAGAAACACTTGATGGCATGAAGCGAACCTTAACGACTGAAGATTTAGTTATTGCCGATGATGCTCGCGTACTTTCTCTTGCTGGCGTAATGGGCGGGGCATTTAGCGAAATCACCGCAACAACAACTCGAGTTTGCCTAGAAGCTGCGCACTTTAATCCAGTTGAAATTGCGCGGATGAGTCGCCGACATAAATTATCTTCCGAAGCCTCCAGGCGCCTTGAGCGCGGTGTAGATCGCATGCTGCCACCAGTTGCCTCTGCCAGATTTGCGTCGTTACTTATTGAACACGGCGGCGCAACATTTGAAGGAACTTCCGGTGTTGAGCAAGCACCAAATCCAACTGTGATTGCACTTGATCCCGGTATGCCAGGACAAGTTGCCGGATACACATACGAACCAGCAAACATCGAAAAGATTTTGACGGCGCTTGGCTGCACCGTTGACTCAGGAAAGTCGCCTTGGAATGTTCGCGTTCCGTCTTGGCGTCCAGATCTTGTGGCCGCAATCGATTTAGTCGAAGAAGTTATTCGCATTGATGGCTATGAAAAAGTGCCAGCAACTTTGCCAACTGCGCCAGCTGGTCGTGGCCTAACGGCTGCGCAAAAACTACAACGCCGTGTTGGATTACACCTTGCTGGTCGGGGACTAGTTGAAGTTCGTAACTACCCGTTCGTTGGTGTTGCTGAATTTGATGCTCTCGGCATTCCAGCAGATGATTCACGTCGTCACGCTGTGCAACTAGCAAATGCCTTGTCGGATGAACAACCATTAATGCGCACCACGCTGCTCCCAGGTCTTGCGGGCGCGTTATCGCGAAACCTTTCACGCGGGTTTACCGACGTTGCATTATTTGAAATTGCATCAGTTAGTTTGTTGACAGCTGAGCAAAGCGCGACTGGCGTAACTAATCCACCACGACCGTTAGTTACTAATCGCCCAACAGCTGGCGAGATCGCATCCTTAGAGGCATTACTTCCTGCTCAACCGCTGCACCTTGGAGTTTTGCTAACTGGCGCGATTCGTCCCGCAGCACTTGGCACCAAGCCAACGCCTGCGGTGTGGAGCGATGCAATCGAAGTCGCGTTAGCACTCGGCGTTGAACTTGGCGTAACCATTGCTGTGACATCTGGAGATTATGCGCCGTGGCACCCAGGTCGCTGCGCAGCGTTAGCTGCAAATGGCGCGCACTTAGGTTACGCGGGCGAACTTGCTCCGAAGGCACTTGAAAACCTAGGACTTCCTAAGCGCACCGTTGCACTTGAACTTAATCTTTCTGCGCTACTTGATGTTTCCAACGTTGTGGCATCCGCGCCAGCGGTGTGGACTTTCCCAGTAGCCAAGGAAGACATTGCCCTAGTTGTTAAATCAGATGTTGCAGCAACCGAGGTATTAAATGTTGTTCGCACTGGCGCTGGCGAGTTACTCGAAGACATTCGACTCTTTGATGTTTATGAAGGATCGCAAGTACCTGACGGTCATAAGTCACTTGCCTTTGCCCTGCGATTCCGCGCCCAAGACCGCACCCTTGCAGCCGAAGAAGTAGCCGCAGCTCGCCAAGCTGGGGTAGATGCAGCCGGAAAGTCTTTCGGCGCCACATTGCGCTAGCAGAATTTAATCACTCAGAACTCGCAGTCTTGGCGCAAAAATCTAGTAAAAACCACAAGAAATTATGTATTTATGCAATTATGCGTATAATTATCGTATGACTAAAGAATTCATAGTTAAGGTCGCAATTGTGGGCGCCTCTGGATATGCCGGCGCTGAGTTAATCCGCATTATTCATTCCCATCCGCATTTCGAACTTGGCGCAATTGCTGCGGGCTCCAATGCGGGAGCGAACTTGGCCGAGATTCATCCACAGTTTTCAGCTGTTCCCGAACTTGCCGCGAAAGTATTCGTGGCATCAACACCTGCTGCGCTTGCTGATCACGACTTGGTATTTCTTGCACTGCCACATGGGCAGTCCGCAGAATTAATTGCGCAATTGCCAGCTGATGTTCGCATTGTTGATTTAGGCGCGGACTTTCGCTTGGAAGACGATAAAGATTGGCATGCCTATTACGGGGGAGCGTACGCCGGCTCTTGGACTTATGGCATTCCAGAAATCCATGGTCAGCGCGAAAAGATTTCGGGTAGCACTCGTATTGCTAACCCTGGCTGTTATGCAACTGCAATCGAATTAGGCCTGGCACCGTTACTTGCTGCTGGCCTTGCTGAAACTCAAGACATCATCGTGGTGGCTGCATCAGGAACATCTGGTGCCGGCCGCGGCGCAAAAGTTAATTTACTTAACAGTGAAGTTGCGGGCTCAATGTCGGCTTACAAAGTTGGTGGCACGCATCAACACACCCCAGAGATCGAACAGACCTTAAGTCATGTTGCAGGCACTGATGTCCAAATTAACTTCACGCCAATGTTGGCACCAATGCCGCGAGGCATTCTTGCAACGCTAAGCGTTAAAACTTCAACTGGCGGCGCGCAACTTCGCGACGCCTTAACCCAGTACTACGCGGGCGAAGCATTTGTGACCGTGTTGCCAGATGGCCAACTACCCGTAACTGCCTCAACTCTTGGATCGAATGCGGTTCATATCCAAGTTGCAAAAGATGATCGCACTAATCGCGCAACTGTAATTGTTGCCCTAGATAACTTAATCAAAGGCGCTGCTGGCCAAGCTGTGCAAAATGCAAACTTAGTTTTTGGCTTCCCTGAAACTTCAGGACTTACCGCCATAGGTACTGCGCCATGAGCGCCATAAGGCTTGCGCCATGACGGTTGTGATCAAATTTGGCGGTAACGCGATGGTTGATAAAGATGCGCTAGCTACATTTATCTCCGACATCAAAGCGCTGCAAACCACAGGGGCTAATCCTGTTGTTGTGCATGGCGGCGGCCCGCAAATCTCGGCCGGCCTAAAAACTGCTGGCATTATTTCGGAATTCAAAGGTGGCTACCGGGTTACAACTACCGAATCGGTGACCGTAGTTCGCGACATCTTGGTTAATCAAGTTAATAAGGAACTTGTCGACTTACTCAATGGCAATGGCGCAAAAGCTCAATCGATGCCAGGGGACATTGCTGGCTTACTAACAGCAGAGCACCGCACGGTATTAGTAGATGGTGTGCAAACTGACATTGGTTTAGTCGGTGAGGTAGTTGGCGTAGATACTGCTGCCATTCAAAGCGCGATTGCTGCTGGCGTTATTCCGGTGATCTCAACGGCTGCGCGCAGTACTACTGGCCAGCTTTATAACGTAAATGCCGATACGGCTACCAGCGCAGTCGCCATCGCACTTGATGCCAGCGAAATGATCATGCTCACTGATGTGCCTGGGGTTTATGCCAACTGGCCAGATCGTGATTCGTTACTCACGAAACTAACTGCCGATGAATTAACAAAACTTATGCCCACTCTTGAAGCTGGCATGGTGCCAAAGCTGGAAGCATGCTTACGCGCAATTTCTGGGGGAGTTGCCAATGTCCGTGTTGTTGGAAACTTAAGCGATGCCGGAACGCAGGTAACGAAATGACAAAAACTTCACAAGGCCAAAAGCGTTGGGACGCATCGTTTATGCCCAACTATGGCACGCCTAATCTCATGCTGGATCACGGCAAAGGTGCAACTGTGTGGGATGCCGACGGTAAAAAATACATCGACTTCTTAGCTGGCATTGCCGTAAACATTTTGGGTCACGCACACCCAGCCCTTACTGAAGCAGTCACCAAGCAAATGTCCACCCTTGGTCACACCAGCAACTTCGCAATGCACGAACCTGGCTTAGCTCTTGCCGAACGGTTACTCGAATTAACTGGACGTCCAGGCAAAGTGTTTCTGTGCAATTCTGGCGCTGAAGCAAATGACGCCGCGATTAAGTTATCGCGCTTAATAAATCGCACGCACATTGTCAGCTTGCACGGCAGTTTCCATGGCCGAACCGTTGGCGCCCTGGCACTAACCGGCCAGCCAAAAAAATACCAACCATTCTTGCCACTGCTTCCTGATGTTTCGTTCATTGCTCCAAATGACATTGCCGAATTGAATGCCGAGATCACCGATAAAACCGCAGCGCTTTGGCTCGAGCCAATCTTGGGCGAAGGTGGGGTGCTGCCACTAACCAGTGAGTACTTAAATGCTGCTCGCAAAGTAACCGCAGACCACAATGCCATGTTGGTAATAGATGAAGTACAAACTGGTATTGCGCGAACTGGATCTTGGTTTGCCTACCAAAACACTGGCATTGATCCTGACGTGCTGTTGTTAGCAAAAGGACTTGGGGGAGGTTTCCCAATCGGGGCAATGATTGCGTTCCGGGATTACCAAGACTTGATGACTAAAGGACTGCATGGCACAACTTATGGTGGAAACGCTGTTGCTTGCGCCGCAGCTCTTGCCGTCTTAGACACTGTCGAGCGCGAAGCTTTGATGCCACGCGCTAAACACATTGAATCTGAATTCATCACTCACATCAGCGTCGCACCCGGTGTAGATCACGTACGTGGGGCTGGAGCGATGCTTGGCGTAGTTCTAAAACATGAAAACGCGGCTGCCGTTGAAACCAGAGCGCGCGAGCTTGGATTGATTATTAACGCGCCCTCACCAAATGTCTTGCGCATTGTTCCGCCACTGGTTATTACAGATTCAGAATTGCACGAGGGCTTGCAGTTATTAATCCAAGCACTTGGCGATTGTGAGAACCCATGACAAATCGTCCCTCGCGCTTAGCCATGATTCAGAATCTAATTTTGACTAATTTAGTCTCCTCCCAGGCCCAACTTGTTTTATTATTGGCCCAAAAAGGCGTCACCGTAACGCAAGCAACTTTAAGTCGCGATCTAGAAATACTTGGCGCAATCAAAATCAACAAAGGTTCTGCTGGTCTTTGCTACGCAATTCCTGATGATGGCTCCGGAGCACCGATCACTCGCGATGCATCCAGACTTGGACGAGCCATGTCTGAACTTGCCGCCAGCATAGATTTCTCGGCAAACATTGTTGTCGTTCGCACTTCGCCAGGAGCTGCGAGTTATCTCGCTTCAACCATTGATCGCAGCGGGCTTGAATCAATCATTGGCACAGTTGCTGGCGATGACACCGTAATGCTGATCACTCGCGATCCAGCCGGGGGAGCCTCGGTGTGTCATGAACTTCAAGAACTAGCCAAACATTAATTAGCCACCAGAATAGAAATGACTTAAAAGGAGACACTTGTGAGCAGTAACACCAGCGATGCCCGGTTATGGGGAGCGCGTTTTAGTTCTGGTCCAAGTGATGCGATGGCAAATTTAAGCGCATCGGTTCATTTCGATTGGGTGTTGGCGCCTTATGACATCGCACAAAGCAAAGCCCACGCGCGTGTGCTCAATACCGCAGGATTGCTAACTAAAGATGAACTTAAAGTCATGTTGGCGGGTCTGGATACTTTGTTGGAAAACGCAGCAGCTGGAAAATTCATTCCAACTCCAGCCGATGAAGATGTTCATAGCGCATTAGAGCGCGGCTTAATTGAAACCATTGGCCCAGAAATTGGTGGCAAACTACGCGCTGGCCGCAGCCGTAATGACCAAGTCTCAACTGACTTACGGATGTATTTGCGAAATAACGCTCGCGCATTAGCAGTAAGTGTTTGCGATTTACAGGATGCACTGTTAACTCAATCCAAAGCACATGTGGATAACCCAGCTCCAGGCTTTACTCACTTACAACATGCCCAACCAGTTTCCTTTGGTCATGAACTTGCTAAACACATTCACGCCTTTGCTCGCGACCTTGATCGGTTCGCAGATTGGGATAAGCGGGCGGCGAAATCTCCTATGGGTTCTGGCGCACTGGCTGGCACAAGTTTGGATCTTGATCCCGAGGCACTTGCGAAAGACCTTGGCTTTTCTGGAGTAGTTGAAAACTCTATTGACGGTGTGAGCGATCGCGACTTTGTCGCTGAGTTCTTATTTGTCACGAGTTTGATTGGTGTGCACTTATCCAGACTTGGTGAGGAAATTTGTTTATGGACTTCGCGCGAATTTGGTTGGGCCTCTTTGGATGATGCTTGGTCCACTGGATCCTCAATCATGCCGCAAAAGAAAAATCCTGATGTTGCTGAACTTGCTCGCGGAAAATCTGGACGCTTAATCGGACACGTAACTGCGATCTTGACCGTGCTTAAAGGTTTGCCTTTTGCTTACAACCGCGATCTGCAAGAAGACAAAGAAAGTGTCATCGATGCGATTGAAACTTTGCACCTGTTGTTGCCAGCGATGACAGGTTGCGTTGCAACCTTGAAGTTTGACACTGCAAAGATGCTGGCAAGTGCTCCTGATGGCTTTGCGCTTGCAACTGATATTGCTGAATGGGTTGTTCGCCAAGGCGTGCCGTTTCGAGAAGCTCATGAAATCGCAGGTGCTTGCGTTCGCGCAGCGGAAAGCCAAGGCACAGATCTTGCTGGGTTATCCGATGCGCAGTTCGCTGCGATTCATCCGAGCCTGACGCCAGCCGTGCGCGAAGTATTAACGGTCCAGGGTTCCCTTGAGTCTCGGTCAACGGTAAATGGCACAGCGCCCGCATCAGTGCGAAAGCAACTACATAACGCCGAGCAGACCATTGCAGAGCTTCGAAAGTGGTCTAGCAAACTCCCACACTCGGTTTAGTTACTTTCGGTACACATCTTTTCGATGCGAAATATTTAGAATTAAGATCTGAATCTCGCTTTTGTTTACTTTGTAAATAACCCGGTAATTTCCCACTCGAACACGATGGCCTGGACGATCAACTAGTTTTTTAGCTGCCGGTGGAATTGGATTAATTTTTAGTAGTTCTATCGCAGCGTTAACTCTGAGCCTGTCGACCTTGGGCAACTTATGCAATTGTTTGAGGGTGGATCCCTTAAAAACAACTTTATAAATCATGCAAGGCCAAGCTGCAGCTTTACTTCATCCCATGGAATGTTTGGACTTTGATCTGCCATGGCTAGGTCATACGCAGTCATGTCTTCAATGTCCTCGAGCGCTTCCATTAGTTGTTCATAGCGCTCTGGACTAATAAGTACCGCAGCTAATTCACCATGCTTACGGATGAATACTGCTTCGACGGCAGAGGTGGCAATTGCGTCGCTGAAGTTTTCGCGTGCTTGCGTTATTGACATTGTGCTCATAATTAAATTGTACAATATAAACTTGATTTTGTACAGAACTATTTCTTGCCAAGTTAGGTTAGGACTGGGATGCGTTCGGGACTTCGCAAGTGGTCTAACGAACTTCCACACTCAATTTAATCTTCTAAGTCACCGTAAATCTGAGTAAATCGTCGGATATCCTGAGTTTCAATGGCGTTTAGGTTTCGATAAACTGTGCTTCGATACTCAATCTGAACAATGTAAATAACTAGTTTGTTGTCCAAAACACTGTATATAACGCGAAATTCGCCAAGCCGGATTCGGTAAAGACTGCTGTTTACTAACTTGGTTGCTGCAGGTGGTTTAGGGGTTTGTTCAAGGACTTTAATCAGGTCATCAAATTTTGCGCGAATCTTTTTTGGCAGTTTCGCGATTTGCTTCTCGGCCGTATTTGAATAAACGATCGAGTAGGGCATTAAAGTCCGAGTTCGCGTTTTAAATCGGCCATCGCAGCATTTTCAGTTGGATCGGTTATCACTTCCACAGCCGAAAGATAGTCACTCCAGTCTTCGTAGACATCGCAGAGCTTTTCCCAAACCGAAAGGCTGATCAGAACACCAACTGTTTCGTTGTGTTTTTTTATGAAGACTTCTTCAATCGCGGATTGTGAAATCATCTCAGCGAAATTATCGCGAGCCTCAGTTACATTGAATGTTGCAGTCATAACTAAAGTGTACATTATTACTTTTAATCTGTACGGATTCTACCTAAGTCAATTTAGGACTGGGATGTGTTCGGAACTTCGCCGATAATCCGCAAAGATAGACACATGACTGACATCTTGAGTGAACTGGGTTGGCGCAATCTAATTGCCCAGTACACCCCGGAATTGCCCGAAGAATTGGCAAAGGGTCCACTCACTTTGTATTGCGGCTTTGATCCAACTGCGCCCAGCCTTCACATGGGCAACTTGGCCCAGATCGTCACCATGTCGCGCTTTCAAAAACTTGGTCACACCCCAATCGCACTTGTCGGGGGAGCCACCGGATTAATCGGCGACCCATCTGGCAAGAATGCCGAGCGCACACTCAACACCACAGACACAGTAGGTGAGTGGGTTGAAGGAATTCGCAAACAGCTAGAACCATTCTTTGATTTCTCTGGCAGTAACGCCTGCATCATGAGCAATAACTACATCTGGACGCACAACATGGATGTGTTGACTTACTTGCGCGACATTGGCAAGCACTTCAGTGTGAACCGAATGCTTGATAAAGAATCAGTCTCAGCGAGATTAAATGGCGCTGGAATTTCTTACACTGAATTCAGTTACCAGATTTTGCAGTCCATGGACTTTCTCGAGCTTTACCGTCGCCATGGCTGCACATTACAAATTGGTGGTTCAGATCAATGGGGCAACATCACGGCTGGCACTGATCTTGTTCGCCGCGTTGAGGCTGCGCAAGTGAACGGCCTAACAACTCCACTTGTCACAAAGGCTGATGGCACAAAGTTTGGTAAAACTGAATCTGGAACTATCTGGCTTGATCCTGAATTAACTTCGCCATATGCGTTCTACCAATTCTGGATTAATGCTGATGATCGCGATGTGCAAACTTTGCTTCGGACATTTACTTTCCGCACCCAAGAAGAACTCGATGCATTGGAAACAGCAACACAAGAAAAGCCACAAGCCCGCGAAGCCCAGCGCACACTTGCGCACGATGTCACAACACTCGTGCACGGCGCCCATGCAACCGAGCAAGCAAAGGCAGCGGCCGCAGCATTATTTGGTCAAGGCGAACTGCGCGAACTAGATGAGAAAACACTGGATGCAGCAATGCGCGAGGCACCGAATGCAACAGCCTCACTTGCCGGCGTTGCGCCTACAGTTTCCGAATTACTAGTTGCCTGCGAACTAGTCGCCAGCAATGGCGCTGGTCGCCGGGCAATTGCCGAAGGGGGAGTCTCAGTCAATAACGTCAAAGTAACTGATGAGAATGCCACAGTTTCAGCCGATGACTTCCTGCACGGCAAGTGGCTAGTCCTTCGCCGCGGCAAGCGAACCTTCGGCGGAATCAGGCTCGATAAGTAGCTATTCCCAGCCAACGGGATGTGGCTCAAAGGGCTCAACCATCGCTTCTTCAACGGTTGCAAATTCTCGAAAATTTCCTTTAAGAAAGCGTGAAGGCAAAATTTCGAGTCTAGGCGAATTCATGACAACGACTTCAATTTGTTTTGGCACAACAAATTCCACTGATCGCCTGGCCACCATTGCTGGCTTACTGTCTTCAAATCGAACCATACGAGAGTCTCCGGGACGTGGATCAAAAATAAATAGAAAAGCTGGCATTTTAGTTACCCCTCCCACTCTCAGAAATCTCTCGTGCTTGTGATTCAAGCAAGCTAATCAGCTAGTTATTTCCAACCAACCGGATGTGGCTCAAATGGCTCAACCATTGCTTCTTCAACAGTTGCGAACTCACGGAAATTTCCTTTAAGAAATCGCGATGGCAAGATCTCAAGTTCATCGGAATTCATAACGACTACTTCAACTTGCTTAGGAACAACAAATTCAACAGAACGCCTAGCTTCCATCGCGGGCTTACTATCTTCGAATCGCACCATGCGCGAATCCCCAGGTCGCGGGTCAAAAATAAATAGAAATGCTGGCAATTTAGTTACCCCTCTCGCCCTAAGAAATTTCTCGTGCTTGTGATTCAAGTTTTAATATACCAGCCACTAGTTCCCGTTGCCTATTAGTTTCATCTGGATTTACCTGTGCATAACTTTTCTCAAATTCCGCAATTTCACCTAACGAGTAAAGAATAATCCGCGAAACCATTTCTATTCTTTCCGATGCTGATTTCTCATTTTGAAATTCTGGGGGATCGCCGTAACGAATCTGTCGACCCCAGGTATCGGCTAATCGTTCAAACATGAAAGCCCATTCATCTTGCAAAATTGTGCCAATTTGGATTTCTATATGAATCAACTCTGTTCGCGCAATAATGTGAAGTGCGCGATATCCATTTGAATCATGAATCCGCCGATCCTTTACTTGCTTTACGTCCAGTGTCTTCGTGATGCGTTCTGCAATTAGATCCTGCTCGCTAATAGTTATATCGCCCACTATGCGCAGCCCTACTGGATCATCCATTCTGGAAAGTTGAAGATTCGGTGATCGAATTAGTTTTTCTGCTATCGACTTAGACGCCTTTGTTCGAGAGTAAGTCTTAATATTTGGAAACTCTTTCCTGAGCACTTCTCTAATTCTGACTTCGGTCGATTCGCATAGTTGTTGGTATTCCCTTAGCGCATCGTTTTGTATTGGCAGCGTCTCAGGAACTTCGCTGCGTAAGGATTTACCTAACCGATCGATTTGACTTCTGGAAAGCACTTGACTCAACCTCAATAAATTTTGAATTTGAATCAACTTAAAAAACAAAAAGCAAAGTTCCCAGTCGCATGACTTGCCTGTTGATGAAGCGTGCCAGGGGATAACTTTCACGAATTGTTTTCACAAACGTCGTTCGCAATTTCGAATTGCAAAAAGACAACACCGACATTTTCGTTGAACAACTCGCAGCTAAAACCCAAAAAACCTATACTCATCAACGCTTTTCGCCCCTAATCCACAACCCCAAAAGACCCACAGCAAGGGCAGTTCTATGCCCGATTTGTGAAAAACCCAGTAATGGTCTAGGTTTTACCAAGCAAGACAACAAAAAACCTAATTAAGTCAAGGGTGTCGGATTTGACCCGAAGCCCAAATATGACTAAGTTAGGAAAGTCGCCCTGAAACCGACCCACTAAAATGGGAACTTTTCATGCGCGTTCGTACCTTGAGAACTCAACAGCGTGCCACAAGTCAATACCAAAACCCCGTATTGGGTGGCTTTTGCCATCCAATCGGAAATTCCTTTGGTAATTAACAACATAAGCAGATCAGCTTATTTGTCTATTGCCAGTGATACATCTCTTCGATGTGTCCCAGCCTTCGAGCTGGAACAAAGACATTAACGGAGAGTTTGATCCTGGCTCAGGACGAACGCTGGCGGCGTGCTTAACACATGCAAGTCGAACGATGAAGGGGAGCTTGCTCCCCGGATTAGTGGCGAACGGGTGAGTAACACGTGAGCAACCTGCCCCTAACTCTGGGATAACGCTTCGAAAGGAGTGCTAATACCGGATATCAGCCAGGAGGACATCCTCTTGGCTTGAAAGTTTTTCGGTTAGGGATGGGCTCGCGGCCTATCAGCTAGTTGGTGAGGTAAAAGCTCACCAAGGCGACGACGGGTATCCGGCCTGAGAGGGCGACCGGACACATTGGGACTGAGACACGGCCCAGACTCCTACGGGAGGCAGCAGTGGGGAATATTGCGCAATGGGCGAAAGCCTGACGCAGCGACGCCGCGTGAGGGATGAAGGTCTTCGGATTGTAAACCTCTTTCAGCAGGGACGAAGCGAAAGTGACGGTACCTGCAGAAGAAGCACCGGCTAACTACGTGCCAGCAGCCGCGGTAATACGTAGGGTGCAAGCGTTGTCCGGATTTATTGGGCGTAAAGAGTTCGTAGGCGGTTAGACACGTCGGATGTGAAAACTGGGGGCTCAACCTCCAGCCTGCATTCGATACGGTCTGACTAGAGTGTGGTAGGGGTAACTGGAATTCCTGGTGTAGCGGTGAAATGCGCAGATATCAGGAGGAACACCGATGGCGAAGGCAGGTTACTGGGCCACCACTGACGCTGAGGAACGAAAGCGTGGGGAGCAAACAGGATTAGATACCCTGGTAGTCCACGCCGTAAACGGTGGGCGCTAGATGTGGGGACCATTCCATGGTTTCTGCGTCGCAGCTAACGCATTAAGCGCCCCGCCTGGGGAGTACGGTCGCAAGACTAAAACTCAAAGGAATTGACGGGGGCCCGCACAAGCAGCGGAGCATGCGGCTTAATTCGATGCAACGCGAAGAACCTTACCTAGGCTTGACATATAGAGAAATACCACAGAGATGTGGAGTCCGTAAGGGCTCTATACAGGTGGTGCATGGTTGTCGTCAGCTCGTGTCGTGAGATGTTGGGTTAAGTCCCGCAACGAGCGCAACCCTCGTTCTATGTTGCCAGCGCGTAATGGCGGGGACTCATAGGAGACTGCCGGGGTCAACTCGGAGGAAGGTGGGGATGACGTCAAATCATCATGCCCCTTATGCCTAGGGCTGCACGCGTGCTACAATGGCCGATACAAAGGGCTGCGATACCGCAAGGTGGAGCGAATCCCAGAAAGTCGGTCTCAGTTCGGATTGGGGTCTGCAACTCGACCCCATGAAGTTGGAGTTGCTAGTAATCGCAGATCAGCAATGCTGCGGTGAATACGTTCCCGGGCCTTGTACACACCGCCCGTCACGTCACGAAAGTCGGTAACACCCGAAGCCGGTGGCCTAACCGTAAGGAAGGAGCCGTCGAAGGTGGGATCGGTGATTGGGACGAAGTCGTAACAAGGTAGCCGTACCGGAAGGTGCGGCTGGATCACCTCCTTTCTAAGGAGCATTTGGCAGCTGCGTTAATTCGTAGTTGTCCAAGCCTCGATTGATTCCGTTTGTGAATCACGAGTAGCTCATGGATGGAATATTGACTTGTGAATTCAAGAAACTAAAAAACCTAGTACTGCGGATTTATTCGCGTGGAAAAGTTTGATGGAAGAAGGAATTCTAGGCACGTTGTTGGGTCCTGAAGGCACGAAAGTGCGCTTCGGACCGAGCATCTAAAGCTTCAAGGTTAAAGATCCTTAGCTTTAGATCGGTTGTAGGACCGAAATCCTGGCAGAACTGTTAGCTACTGTTTACTCGGTAGCTAAAAAGCTCCAGATCATTTCGGAACCTGCCCGTAATTTGAGAACTGCATAGTGGACGCGAGCATCTAGTAATAAAAATAATTTCTGCAAGTGCCAAGTTAATTAGTGCACATGGTGGATGCCTAGGCATCAATAACCGATGAAGGACGTATAAGGCTGCGATAAGCCTCGAGGAGCTGCCAATAGAGCTTTGATTCGAGGATTTCCGAATGGGGAAACCCGGCTGGAGTAATGTCCAGTCACTTCTGCCTGAACACATAGGGCAGCTGGAGGGAACGTGGGGAAGTGAAACATCTCAGTACCCACAGGAAGAGAAAATAACATATGATTCCGTTAGTATTGGCGAGAGAAAGCGGAAGAGGCCAAACCATATCAGCGTGATAGTTTTCAGACGTTGCTGTTATGGGGTTGTGGGACCATTTAGAAGTCACTGAAAGGGCTTCAAAGAGTAAAAAATCATTCAAATAGATGAAGGTTCTGGAAAGGACCGCGACACAGGGTGATAGCCCCGTAATCGAAATTTGTCTGACTCTTAAGTGGTATCCCAAGTAGCACGGGGCCCGAGAAATCCCGTGTGAATCTGGCAGGACCACCTGCTAAGCCTAAATATTCATTGATGACCGATAGCGGACTAGTACCGTGAGGGAAAGGTGAAAAGTACCCCGGGAGGGGAGTGAAATAGTACCTGAAACCATGTGCATACAAGCCGTTGGAGCCGTAATAGGTGACAGCGTGCCTTTTGAAGAATGAGCCTGCGAGTTAGTGGTATGTGGCGAGGTTAACCCGTGAGGGGAATCCGTAGCGAAAGCGAGTCCGAATAGGGCGAATTAGTCGCATGCTCTAGACCCGAAGCGAAGTGATCTATCCATGGGCAGGTTGAAGCGCGGGTAAGACCGCGTGGAGGACCGAACCCACCTAGGTTGAAAACTGGGGGGATGACCTGTGGATAGGGGTGAAAGGCCAATCAAACTTCGTGATAGCTGGTTCTCCCCGAAATGCATTTAGGTGCAGCGTCTCGTGTTTCTTTCCGGAGGTAGAGCTACTGGATGGTTTAGGGGGCCCAAAAGCTTACCAACATCAGCCAAACTCCGAATGCCGGAAAGTTAGAGCGAGGCAGTGAGACAGCGGGGGATAAGCTCCGTTGTCGAGAGGGAAACAGCCCAGAACACCGGCTAAGGCCCCCAAGCGTGTGCTAAGTGGGAAAGGATGTGGAGTCGCATAGACAACCAGGAGGTTGGCTTAGAAGCAGCCACCCTTAAAAGAGTGCGTAATAGCTCACTGGTCAAGTGATTCCGCGCCGACAATGTAGCGGGGCTCAAGCACACCGCCGAAGCCGTGTCATTCATACAATATCCAAGCCTTCGTGGTTCAGGAGTATGGATGGGTAGGGGAGCGTCGTGTGGCGAGCGAAGCGGCGGGGTAACCCAGCCGTGGACGCCACACGAGTGAGAATGCAGGCATGAGTAGCGAATGACGGGCGAGAAACCCGTCCGCCGAATGAACAAGGTTTCCAGGGTCAAGCTAATCTGCCCTGGGTAAGTCGGGACCTAAGGTGAGGCCGACAGGCGTAATCGATGGACAACGGGTTGATATTCCCGTACCCGCGACGACGCGTCAATGCTGAATCTAGAAATGCTAAGAGCACCAAAGCGTGGAGACCTTCGGGTCAAGACGTGGCGGTCCTTGAACCAATCTGGTAGTAGGCAAGCAATGGGGTGACGCAGGAAGGTAATCCAACCCGGGCGATGGTTGACCCGGGGTAAGGCTGTAGGGAGAGTTATAGGCAAATCCGTAACTCACATATCCTGAGAGCTGACGCCGAGCCGATTATGGCGAAGTGGATGATCCTATGCTGCCGAGAAAAGCCTCTAGCGAGTGTCGTTGCGGCCCGTACCCCAAACCGACTCAGGTGTTCAGGTAGAGAATACTAAGGCGATCGAGATAACCATGGTTAAGGAACTCGGCAAAATGCCCCCGTAACTTCGGGAGAAGGGGGGCCGCGGTTTGTGTAGAGATTTACTCTCGAAGCAGATTGCGGCCGCAGAGACTAGGCTGAAGCGACTGTTTACTAAAAACACAGGTCCATGCGAAGTCGCAAGACGATGTATATGGACTGACGCCTGCCCGGTGCTGGAAGGTTAAGGGGACCGGTTAGCCGCAAGGCGAAGCTGAGAACTTAAGCCCCAGTAAACGGCGGTGGTAACTATAACCATCCTAAGGTAGCGAAATTCCTTGTCGGGTAAGTTCCGACCTGCACGAATGGCGTAACGACTTCAGCGCTGTCTCAACCGTGGACTCGGCGAAATTGCACTACGAGTAAAGATGCTCGTTACGCGCGGAAAGACGGAAAGACCCCGGGACCTTTACTATAGTTTGGTATTGATGTTCGATTCGATTTATGTAGGATAGGTGGGAGACTTTGAAGCCAAGACGCCAGTTTTGGTGGAGTCAATCTTGAAATACCACTTTGATCGTGTTGAATGTCTAACCTAGGTCCGTAATCCGGATCAGGGACAGTGCCTGATGGGTAGTTTAACTGGGGCGGTTGCCTCCTAAAATGTAACGGAGGCGCTCAAAGGTTCCCTCAGCCTGGTTGGTAATCAGGTGTCGAGTGTAAATGCACAAGGGAGCTTGACTGTGAGATCGACGGATCGAGCAGGGACGAAAGTCGGAATTAGTGATCCGGCGCCGGCAAGTGGAAGCGGCGTCGCTCAACGGATAAAAGGTACCCCGGGGATAACAGGCTGATCTTGCCCGAGAGTCCATATCGACGGCATGGTTTGGCACCTCGATGTCGGCTCGTCGCATCCTGGGGCTGGAGTTGGTCCCAAGGGTTGGGCTGTTCGCCCATTAAAGCGGCACGCGAGCTGGGTTTAGAACGTCGTGAGACAGTTCGGTCCCTATCTTCCGCGCGCGTAAGAGTCTTGAGAAGGGCTGCCCCTAGTACGAGAGGACCGGGGTGGACGAACCTCTGGTGTGCCAGTTGTCCTGCCAAGGGCACGGCTGGTTGGCTACGTTCGGAAGGGATAACCGCTGAAAGCATCTAAGCGGGAAGCCTGCTTCAAGATGAGGACTCTCACTGTTTTATACAGGTAAGGCCCCCAGTAGATGACTGGGTTGATAGGCCGGAGGTGGAAGTGTGGCAACGCATGCAGCTGACCGGTACTAATAGGCCGAGGACTTGTCTCTTATCTAATTTAATTTAGAACAGGATTATTTTTAACTTTACGCATCGCGTCCACTGTGCGGTTCCCGATTTACGGTCGGGAACTACAACACATTTTTCACTCGCAAGAGTGGTCTATGTGTATACAACTAAATAGTTGATTGTTCGACCGAAATCAATAGAGTTTCGGCGACCATGGCGAAGGGGAAACGCCCGGCTCCATTCCGAACCCGGAAGCTAAGCCCTTCAGCGCCGATGGTACTGCACTTGTGAAGGTGTGGGAGAGTAGGACGTCGCCGGACAATTATTTAACAAAAAAAGAGCTCTGCATCGAAAGATGTGGGGCTCTTTTTTGTTTTGAATTCAAAGAGATTCAGTAGAATCCACTGTGAAGTATTTTTACGAATCTATCGCGGCCGTTCCATCGCTATCAGAAATTTTCAAAAAACTCGGTCAAGTTGAGCGTCATGAGCTGGCGCTACGCAAGTCGTGCCAAGCCTATTTAGACGGCTCGCCGTTAACGACTAGTCGCGAAAAAATTCAGAAACATCATCAATTTTCCGTTAAATCTTTCCAAGAAGTCCCCAATGAAATCGGGGATGCATTAACTGCAGGTTTGTCATCGGCCAGGAGTTTGCTAAATTATTGTGCGCAGGTGCTTGCGACTTCAACGCTGACCTCAGAAAAGCCACCAACGAATCTAAAGAAAATTCAATTTCCTATCTGCTTAAATGACAAGGAATTCAAGGCTGCAATTACTGAGGGAAAACTGGGGTTTCCTTCGTCAAAAACAATTGAGACCGTAAGGGCTATGCAACCATTTTCCAATTTAGCTTTGCTTTTTGGTGGAAACAATTCCGATAAGGAGGATCCGACGTGACACTTCTTGGAGGAAATTAGACTCGGATCAAATTCTGAAAAGCATTTTTCTGATCCAGAAATCATTTTGGCAGCGTCACCCGAAATGTGGGTAAATCTAGATTTGAAAACAGATGTATCTCCAAAAAATGAATTAAAAGTTGAAGCATTCGGCAAACTCCACAGGTTTTGGGGTGATAAATCAGTTTCTACTGTTACATGGTCCAAATGGAAATTCGCGAAAGCATAATGCTAGATCTGGAGAAGAGTTTTAACTCATTGCGGCAACTATAGAGCGCATGACATGCCACATCACAACTGGCGCGACTGCATTCCCTAATCCTCTGTAGAGACTCTGCCTGCTACCCACCAGTTGATACCGTTCAGGAAACGACTGAATTCTTGCCACTTCACGAGGTGTGAACATTCGATACCTGCCTCCATCAAGTAAGACAGGATCTGTACTGTTTAGGCTCACCTTCGCCAAATGCGCTCCTACCGTGTTACACGGACCATCTGGATTTTGATCACGACCTTTATTCATTGTCTTACTGTTCTTCGTTGTCCTCATGCCGCGAACGGCTTTGTCGCTAAAGAAATACTGCTCATCGACTGGGTCTACTTCAAGAATTGACGAAAGTGCTACTGAGTCTTGCATGGGATTCGGGAAATCGAAGGCCTCAAAATCCTTCTTTAACCTGAATCCGACTATAAAAACACGCTGCCGTTTTTGAGGCACCCCAAACTCAACAGCATTTAGGACTTTCCATTTGACAAAATATCCTGAATTTTCGAATTCGCTCAGTACTAATGGGAACGCCTTGCCTTCGTTGGCAGAAAGCAAGCCTTTAACATTCTCTGCTACGAAGCAGCGCGGTTTTGTTTCCTTGAGAATACGAACAAGTTCAAAAAATAGTTGTCCACGTTCATCTTTGTAACCAAGACGTGGTGGATTTGTTGCCGCTACTGAAAAGGACTGGCACGGGAATCCTCCCATTAAAATATCGTGCTTTGGTACCATGCTGCCATCTAACTGACCAATGTCAGCCAAGAGTATGTTGTGCTTGAAATTTCTCTCATAAATTGCGAGAGCTGATTTATTAAAGTCTGACGCAAGAACGATTTCAACGGGAAGGCTTTTGTAGCGTTTTTTTAGGAATGTGAAACCGCCAGTCGCGCCAAGGTCCATTCCACCTATTCCTGCAAACATAGAAACGGCACGAAAATTATTTTTTATCAAATTAAAAGCTTTTCCCAGTACCCTGATTTTTCAGTGAACGTTATGTCTGCTGAACCATCTTTATTTATTATCATGGAGGCCAGATCTTGCTTATATTGTTTAACTGGATTTTGTAATACAAAACAACTCAAACTCTTTGCCGATACTAGAATACGGAAAACAAAGTAGCTATCACCAGATGTCTCAGCTACCTTCCATTCATTTCTTGTCAGGTGAAATCTCATTACATTGAGTTTTCCATGACTTATTGACGTTTTTACTTCGATGAATCTTGCATCCTCAGAGGCGTCCTTAAAAGATTTAATGTCATACCCAACTCCTAATTTATCCGGAATTTTCTTAACTCTTTTTGCTAGCTTCGGTTCACCAATTGTCGTTAATCTCTTAAACTCATGTCGAAGTGCGATGTTTTCACCCAGATCACCAGTTTCCTTGGTTCCAATTTTTTGACCATCTTTTATTTTTGAACGGAGATAGCCCAGTAGATCGTGTGCCGTTTGGGCATCGACGGGGTCTTCGATATTGTCAGCTAATGCTTCCAATACCTCGAGTGGATCAATCTTGTCGTACGTCAAGTCAATTTGATTTCCAGCATATTCAAACCATAAATTTTCTAACTTGGCCACCTGCTGTCCCGTTGCGCTTCCAGTGCCATATAGATCTTCGTATCCTTTGAAGAACTTCGTATCTGAAAGCACCATTTTTGCGTTTTCCATTGCGCCCTTAACGAGCGAGTAGCGGCCACCATATTGGGCACGCAAGATGTTGGCTAGAACCATGTAATCGAGGATGTCACCGGCGTACCTTGTTACATCTCCGTCTGAATCGAGACTTATTTTAGACTTTCGCAGCTGGATAATCTCCTCAGCAACCTGGACCTCAGTTCTTTGGCCAGTTGTAACCCTAAGATCGTTCCAAATCAAGGATGCTGCCTCGGCTTTAGACAGCCAAAAATTGCCATCAGTTACTCGAGACTGGCCAGCTAGTAGAACCCTAATTACGAAGAGTGCTGGCTTAAATCTAACATCCAAATTAATTAAATCTGCAGACCAATTTGGTTTCACATGACCACCAGGATACTGAAATTTTGTAAGAAACAATTTAAAGAACGACACTAAGTCTTGGGTTTCATTCAAGTGAATTGCGAGCTTGCTTGGACCTTGTGTCTCGTCCGTCTTCAAGATTAAACCAAAAAGTGCGTCTATTTCAGTTCGCCAATTGTTTATAGTTTTAATCTCAAGATTGGCATTACCTGGAAATCGTTGAATCGCTTGATTTAGTTCAGTTCTGAAAAGTTCCGTCTCCTTAGTCCCAATTCTGCAAATTTCTGATGCCATATAAAAAAGAACATCCTCAACCTGATTCTTGAACCTAGGTCTAGAATGTCGCAGACGTAAAAACCATTCGTCAGGAACGCTGTAACCCATATCTATCCCCCTAAGCGCATGAGAATGTTATCTGCTAGCGCCTTGGCCAACAGTGGGGGGACCGCATTTCCAATTTGTTTTAACTGGCTTGTCTTGGATCCAAGGAATTGAAATGTATCAGGGAATGATTGCAGCCTAGCTGACTCTCGTGCAGTAGGCACCCGATTATATTTGTAGTGAAAGTGGTGCCTATGACCCGTATCAATTGTGAAGCTAGGTTTCTCACTATTTAATCTTGTCCAGGCAATATTAACGTTTCGAATACCTCTAAATCTCTCAGGCAAATCTTTATAGTTTCCGCCATCTGGAACCTGGGCTATCACTTCTTGAGTCCTCGCAGAGTGATCAGTTACTTGATGATTAAAGACCGAATGAGCATTAATTCTAACTTGGGTTTGATAGTCTGACTGCGCAGTGGACATGTACTCGCTGCCGTCCGACTGAGAATTTTCCGGTAAATCAGAAATTGCTTCTTTTGTGGTTACAAACCGTGAAGATGCGATTGGAAAGTTGATAAGGGCATTATCTGCACTTGAACCAACTATAAACATTCTCCTTCTATTTTGGGGAACCCCGAACTGGGAGGCCAGCAAGACGTCTGCGGTCACTGCGTATCCAAGATTTTGAAAATCCTCAATAATTGAATTGAAGAGTGGGCGATTTGATGGGGATCCAATCGTTGGAACATTTTCCATCACAAAATATGATGGCCTAATGGTCGACACTGCCTTGACAAATCCAGAATAAAGTTTATTTCTGGGATCTTCTGGATCTCTTTTGCCTGCAATTGAAAAACCTTGGCATGGCGGTCCACCTACAATGACATCAACATCAACAAGTTCTTCAAGAAAAACATCTAACTTTGATTTAGATGATAAGTCGATGTTCGCGGTTTTAATGTCAGGGTGATTATGCCTCAAGGTATCGAGGGCATCTTGCCAGTTATCGACAGCTGCAGATATGTGGAACCCCGCCTCAGCAAATCCGAGGGACATTCCTCCTGCGCCGGAAAAGAGATCTAAGACTCTAGGTTTGCTAATTTTCATACTTACCAAAGCATATACGAAGAGACAGACAAAATTGAGTACATGGAATAGTCATTCTTAAACATCGTTGAAATATAAAGCTAAGGCGGGACTGCTGAAGGTTTAGTTTCCAGTTTGACCTGCCCCATGGTTTGGTTACTTACTTATAGTGAAGATCAGACCCTTTTCTGAAAGGCTTAGATTATGCCAAAACCGTATCCCACCGAGTTCCGCCTGCGCTGTTGCGTGTCGGTAAGACAATCACTCAGAGGAACTTATGAACTTGGAGTTAGTGCTACTGCGTTGCATAACTGGGTTCGCCAAGACCGAAGCGCAAAGTTCAAACTATGGATCCTGACGGTACCGTCAGGATCAGAATGATCTTCCTAAAAGTACTGTTGGTGATCAAATTTGCTGTAAATACATGATACGTACCTTTTTTCAATGGATGTTGCTATCTATGATTTCCAGCAACTTCTCATCAAGAATATTTTCAACTTCCGAACGCTTGGCGACAATAACCAAATAATCCCGAGCTCGAGTCATGCCAACATAAAGCAGTTCTCGCGGGTTCACTCCGTCGTGGAATCCATTTATTGTGAGTATTACGCAGTTACGCTCTAGGCCCTTGAAGCCACTAACTGTGCCGTAGAAAATCTCTTCGTTACTCCAAATAGTTTTTAGGTAGCCTTCCTTGTCTCGGTCGGCGTGCTCTTTGTGCACGGGGTGGCGACTTTTTGTAGTCAGGAGAGCAATGTGTTCTGGTCCATAGGCATCACGCAAATACTCGACCATGTCGTCGGCGGCATGAATTATTTCTTTGTCATCGGCTTCCTCGGGGATCTGAACAAAGCGAATCTCTGGCCCAGGTAATCCAATCGAAGCAACGGGGGTGCTGGTTAGGAAGTTTGCTGCATCAGCAATGGGCTTAGTATTCCTTAAATTTATGTGCAGGCGAAGCGGGGCAAAGCCCAGATTGCTGGTGCCTGAGCGACCAAATATTCCTTGTCCAGTATCACCAAAAACAAAGATGCCCCCATTTATCGGATCTTTTAGTAGTGCTTGTGCTGCTGTCCACCAAGTGTCACCGAAGTCTTGAGCTTCATCCACAATCACGGCATCAAATTTATTATCAATATTTGCTGCACTGGCAAGTTTGGCAAACTCTGTTGATGCCGTGGAATCGAAGTATTCATTGTCAGGATTCTCTGGAAGCTTTACGCCCCATTCGGTAGCAAGTGAGTGGAACGTGCGAACGACATCAATGCGATCCGATTTATCCCAAGATTCAACTTCATGTCGGATGAATGCAGCTAGGGCTCGCGAATAGCAAAGAAATACCACTCGCTTACCTTGTTTCTTTAGTCGCTTCGCTTGCTCTAGAGCTAGTGCAGTCTTGCCGGTTCCAGCTGCGCCGCGAACGTCGAAGCGATTCATCTCTACGACGAAATCTAAAAGTTTTGCGTTCTCGCGTACTAACTGATCGACTTGTTCTGTTCTTGAGTCAATTAATTGAGCTAGAGCCATAGGGTCTGTTACATCCAGAATGTTTGCCTCGAGTGCTTGAGCTACGCGCATTAAATCATCGTGGTCTGGAGCGATTGTGTGACCTGACATTGACTCTATGGATTTTCTAACGCAATCACTGGCATGAAGTAAATCATCTTTATCAATGAATTGATTGCGCGCTGCTCTTGGATGCTCGTAACTTGTTTCCAAAATAGATTGGGGAAAAGCAGCCATTGCTACCATGGGAAACCAATGTTTAAGGCTCGTGTGCTCTTGCACCCAGTTACGAATCTGATACATGGCTTGGTGTGCTTGGTCAATTGGATCTACTTCGTGTTTATTGGTTCCAGAGCCTTGCAAGAATTTCCCATTTGTTTTAGGGGTGATGTAGCCACCCTTGATCTCAATGAATGCGATTCCTTTACCTGGCCACATCACAATTACATCGCCTTCACGATCGCCCAAGTGGTTAGTGATCCGGACGCCATGTGATAGCCAGCAGTCCGCTGGCAGGCTTCGCTCAAGTGCTACCCAGACTTGCTTTTCCGCGTCAT
>Ga0335396_10002171_pt1 | contig 24042 bp, 26 predicted proteins | sample FRY02_FD_205743 | JGI IMG/M metagenome (GOLD analysis project Ga0335396, IMG submission 205743) | Freshwater microbial communities from Lake Fryxell liftoff mats and glacier meltwater in Antarctica - FRY-02 (spades assembly) (version 2) | ecosystem: Environmental > Aquatic > Freshwater > Ice >... | reverse complement strand
TGGAACTCGAATAACTAATGCACGGGCGCGCAAAATAGCCAAGGAAACTCTTCGATCTGTGGGGCGTCCGTCACTTTCTGGTGCTGCTGAGCACTCTCCGGAAATCAAGGGACGGTTGCCCGAGAAAATGAAAAAAGCATTTGAAAAAGAAGCATCGCGTCGTGGTGCGAGTACGTCTGCATTACTGCGTGAAGTAATCGAGGAATTTTTAAAAAAGAATAAAGCTATCTAGCGGCCATTGGCGGCGCGGGATAAACGATCGCGAATGGCCACTGCGATGCCTGAACCTTTTGGTGATTCAACTACTACTTCAGTTAGGCCTAGTTCATCGGCTTTGCGAAGCGAAGAATAAAGATCGCGAGCAAAATCGTTGGGATCACTTGGCGCACTTATTCGAATCACGCCTTCAGGTGTTTCATGTTGTGAAAGTGCGATGTAGCCCTGGCCGGCTACTGGGCTTTGATCAAGAATCACTTTTGCTGAGGGTGAGTAATGTTTTTCATGTGATCCACTAACACGAATTGTTGCCAGCTCGGTTTGGGTAAAACTACTTCTTCTGGGGCCTTGATTATTTTTTAATTTAATTCCAGTTGATTGCTCAATTATTTCTATTGTGATTGCGCCGGGGCGCAAAATTCTTGGAGTGGTTCCGGTGCAATCAATAATCGTTGATTCAACTCCGACGGCGCAAGGGCCACCATCGAGGATTTGATCATCAGGGTTTAGGTATTCGCTGAGTTCTTCGCTAACGGCTTGCGCAGTTGTTGGTGAAACATGACCGAAACGGTTTGCACTAGGTGCGGCAATTCCTTTACCGCCAGCTTTTTCAAAAGCTTGCAAAAGTGCGAGCGCAAGAGTGTGGTCAGGTACTCGGATACCAACGGTCTCTTGGTTTCCGGTAATAAAGTTTTGTGCTAGTTCGCTTCGTTGTAAAACTAAAGTCATTGGGCCGGGCCAAAAATCTCGAGCAAGTGCGATTGCAAACTCTGGAATTTCGGCGGCCCAATCATTCATTCCATACATAGAGGAGCAGTGAACGATTAATGGATGATCTGCCGGGCGGCCTTTGACGGCGTAAATGCGCGCTACTGCTGTGGAATTTGTGGCATCGGCGCCAAGGCCATAAACAGTTTCGGTAGGGAAGGCAACGAGGTGGCCGGCTATCAGATTTTTAGCTGCAACATCGATTGCATCTGCTGCGCAGTTAGAAATAAATTGGCCCGGACTCATGAATTAATTCTCTCACTATTCACAGGGCAAATTAACGATTAGCACAATAAATAATAGATACTTAACCTATGAAACTTAAATCAATTCGAAATATTACCGTTGCATCATTATTAATCGCCTTGCTAGGTGGAGTCGGTGTCTCGACCCCAGCAAGCGCGGCTGAGATAACGCGCTACATCACCTTAAGTGCGACTGGTACCGCAATTGTTGTGCCGGATGCAGTCCGAATTAACGCGACCGTATCTGTCCTTGGAACTTCAAGCAAGGCAGCCCTGGCAACTGCGGCAAACACATCAGCTGCGATTCGCAGAGCCTTAGTCGCTAACAAGATTGCGGCAAAAGATGTCGCATCGCAATCGATTTCAACTTACCCAGAGTATACATATCCGATAAATCAAGTACCTGTACTAAGCGGATATCGTGCGACCCAATCATTTTCAATCACAGTTCGTGCAGCTAAAACAGCTGGCGCAGTAGTTGATGCGATTGTTGACGCCGGTGGCGACAATGTTCAGATCAATGGCGCCTCACCATTTGTTTTAGATAATGACCGGGCAATCGAAATTGCGCGCGAGAACGCCGTGAAGCGGGCCAAAGCAAAGGCAGTTTCATACGCCAAGTTGCTTGGTGTAAAACTTGGTCGGGTTGTGTATCTAAATGAGGACTCTTCGCCAACGGGTTACCCGGTCTATGGCATGGCATCAAAGGCGGAGGACTCTGCAACTGAGATCGACTTGGGTGAGCAAAGGGTCACCGTTTCAGTCACTGTTCGTTGGGCGTTGTAAGGACCAAAACTTACAGCCAATCTAATTAATTGAAGCGGGCTACTCGTCGAGCGAGTAGCCCGCTTCTTTTTTATGCCTTTTTAAGTACAAGAATCGGGTTTGGTGGCACGCATAATCGCGGGTAAGATTGGCGAGCCTCGTACGTCCCCATCGTCTAGGGGCCTAGGACATCGCCCTTTCACGGCGGTAACACGGGTTCGAATCCCGTTGGGGGCACGCAGTACCGGTTATAAAAGTAAGACCAGTAGGAAAGATTAAAAGACAAAAAGTAGTAAGTTTGTAAGGCTTTAGGGTGACATAAGAGCCACTTATGTTTATTTATAAATTCTTAAGGCCCGGTAGCGCAGTTGGTTAGCGCGCCGCCCTGTCACGGCGGAGGTCGCGGGTTCAAGTCCCGTCCGGGTCGCAAAGGTTTTGGTGTTGTACGCAAATTTAATTGTGTGCAGTGCGTACTTGCGGGGTGACCTTCGAGCAAAGTCTTTGTTGGCTTGGTAGCTCAGTTGGTACGAGCGAACGACTGAAAATCGTTAGGTCGCCGGTTCGATCCCGGCCCAAGCCACAGTAGGAACTTTTTAATTTCAAGCGAATTGCATCTCATTACCGCTTATTGTACTTCTGTACAAAATAGTATTTTTTCTGTACAGTTATTTTATGAATGAATTATCCGTCACTGAAGCCCGCGAACACTCTTGGAAGTAACCCGCTACCACCTGTTGCTGTGAAATTAGTCGGCCGGGATGGCTATCGAATTCGAGTCAGTGATTACCGAATTGTTTATACGATTCATAAAAATGTTTTGACGGTTATTGTCGTTTCAATCGGACATCGCCGCGAGGTATACCGAAAAAATTAATCTAGAACAACAACGCCCGCGGATCGATTGAACCTCCTGTCGGTGCTCAGTTCTACTCTTTGGAAATCGGTTGTCGGAATGGATATCGGCCGTGTCATACTGGCAGTGGGAAAACCTCACACATCAACTGTTAGGTTCCATAAGGATTGAAACGCTACCTATACTCAGGTCAGGTAGTGAAGGTGTTAAATCTAACACTCTGACTGTTAAATTACAGAGAATTAGGGTAGGTTGAACTGGAAAACTTAACAGTGGCTCTGTTAGATACTAAGAAGGAGGAGGGCGAGGTGGTTGAAGCTACGGTGAGAATAGGTCAACTATCTAAAATAGTTGGGCTCCACCCTAATTGGATCAGAAAATTAGCTGATGAAGGCGTCATTCCGTCAGAGAAAACACCAAAAGGTCACAGGATCTTCAACGTCGAAAAAGTAAAAGCGGCCCTGAGTGTTAGGGCTGGCCAGAAACAGTCCCTCAAAGCTGGTGCTGGGCTTAGCGTGATTCATGGAACGCCCCAGTGGGAGAAGTCATTTGAGATTGCGGGATTAGAAGAGGACAAAGTCTGGAAGAGAATTGTGAATGACCTTGTATTGGACACTTCTTCACAAGTGGCCAATACATTCTCTTACGCAGTGACGGAAATGCTTAACAACGCAATTGACCACTCTCGCGGCTTATTTGTCATAGTTAGGTTTTGGGCAAATTCACAGATTTGGGCCTTTGAAATAGAAGATGATGGCCAAGGGGTGTTCACCAATTTGATGCAGGGTCTCGGACTGGAAGATAGATTCAATGCCTTGCAAGAACTCAGTAAGGGAAAAAGGACTACTGCGCCTTCAGGGCACTCAGGAGAGGGAATTTTCTTTACTTCCAAGGCTGTCGAAATATTCCAATTAGCATCAGATGGTATCCGTTGGACTCTGGACAACATTAGAGATGATGGTTCCGTGGGAATAGAGCCCACTCAAGCGGGGACCAGAGTCTCAGGTGAACTCAGTGTAAACACTACGGAAGCTATTGGTGATCTCTTCCGAAAATTTAGCGAAGATCACGAGTTTGTGCGGACCCGACCGATTCTAAAACTCTTTGAAATCGGAGTCCGCTTTATGTCGCGCAGTGAAGCAAAAAGAATACTTTCTGGGATGGAGAAATTCACTGAAATAGAAATTGACTTCAAAGATGTAGTTGAGGTCGGTCAAGGTTTTGTGGATGAGATGTTACGTGTATGGCCAGCGCTTCACCCTGGACAAAAAGTAATTCCTTTGAACATGAATGAGGCTGTTGAATTCATGGTTAAGAGGGGGCTTCCAAGACACAATAAATGAATCTAAGTACTGGTTAGATTCCTCTAAGAGAATTCGACCTGGCTTTAGAACTCTCCGTACCGCCTTAGTAGGGGTAATAATCACAGTCATGGCCGGCATTGTGATGCCGACGATTAGTTCAGAGGCAGCGCCAGATGTCGTGAAGCTAGTTGTGCACTACCAGCGCCCAGTCGGTGATTACACGGGATGGAACTTGTGGCTCTGGAAGTACTCATCTAATAACGCAATCGATAAATCCATTGATCCAAAAGGAGTCTCAGTGGATTGGAACTTTGGCATAACTTCAGCACAGAGTCGTGACAAGACTCGGTTCGATCTCCGATCGTATTTTATGAAATTACTTGACTCAGATGTTCTAAGAATTTATGACGCTACCCGGCTAGACCATGGTTTAATTGCCTTTAAGGTCTTGCTGATCCGCGCTTGCGCAATTTCGATATCGTGCGCTGCCTGAGCACGTAACCAATAGCCATCTGATAATTCAAAGAAACGGCAAAGTCGCAAATCGGTATCGGCAGTGATTCCGCGTTTACCTTTGACAATTTCGCCGATGCGCTGCGCTGGGACATTAATCTCTTTAGCAAGACGATAAGCAGTTACACCCATTGCTGTTGCCTTGGTTATAGATCCTTCCCTTTATGAGTCACTGATTGAAGCGCAAGAGGAGCTGGAAGACATCGCAGCCTTTGATGCAGCAATGCTTGAAAAAGGCCCAAATATCCCGTGGGAACAGGTTCAGAAAGATTTGAAGCTCATTTGATTGCGTATCAAGTTGAGTTTAAACCATCTGCAAAGAATGCTCTTGGGGCTTTACCTAAGAAAGTACAGCGACGTATTCAGGGAGTAATTCACACTCTTGGAAGTAACCCGCTACCACCTGTTGCTGTGAAATTAGTCGGCCGGGATGGCTATCGAATTCGAGTCAGTGATTACCGAATTGTTTATACGATTCATAAAAATGTTTTGACGGTTATTGTCTGCTGACTGGCCCTACCTATTGCTCGCTCAGTCGCTGTTGACCAGGCGACTTCTGCGGTTCTTGAATAAATATTTTAGACGTTTTACTCAACTGTGAGATATCCACAGATCAACACTATATGCGTATGAGCATTTTAAAGCACCCCTTCTCTCACTTCCTGCGAAAAAGTGGTGAGGTCTTAGATCAAGTTGAGATGATGGATGTGCACCTAAACCGTCGCGATGGATCAGATGTCATGTTGGTTAAAACCTCGCGGGAAAAGTCCATTAGGGAAAGTTTGAATATGTCAGTAATGACACTTGCGACCCTCGCTCGAGTAAGTGCACTTCGACCAAAACTTCTGGATGCTTTTGTAGAGGCTCTGCCTTGGACATCATGGCTAAATGGAAAAGACCGGGGGTTATTCTTTGAAGATTTCATCAAAACGGCCCAGTCTTGCCACGCCGTTGGGCAATATGAAGCGCTAGAAAAATTGCTTATGCAGTGGAAGCGAAGCGCAGAAATCTCAAATAATCCAAAGCTAGTGACGATTCTAAACGCCCCTCGCGGCAAAGAGCTCGCCGTTACTTTAAAACGACCTAAGTAGCTTTTAGAGTGAATAAAATTAGTCGAGGACGACGGTGCCGGTTGGTGTTGTTAAGTGAACCGAAACGATTCCGTTTTCGCCATCGTTAGTTGATGGGTCGGTCCACTCGATTGTTGTTCCGGCGAGCGCGGCCAGGATCTCTGCCTTAAACCATGATTCGGCAAGCTGATCTTTATCGGCGATCGTAATTTTTTCAATTGATGCAACGGCTTTGCCATCTTGTGATGGGTGATCTGAAGTTAGCCATTGAATGAAAAATGGCAGCTCGCGAAAATCAGTAATTTCATTAACGCCGATTTGCTTCCATTTTAAATCGCTGCCATCGGGGCGAGTGCGGTGGCCTTCAATGGCGGGGCGACCAAATTTTTCTTCGATCTTTGAAATATCATCCGTTGCGAAAACCCATGTCAGCCAACCTCCGCCGGCTTGTGCTTTCTTGCTAACGGCTTTGCCCCATGGAGTTTGTTCGGTTGCTGGGTGATCGAGTGGGCAGACAACTTCGATGTATTGGCCGTTTTGTAATGGCATTGTGAAGTTGCGAGTACCAAAGCGCGGGTGCACGCCGCCATCGACGAAGGTGCTGCCCAGGCGCGAGCCCAGGCGTTGGACGGTGTCGGCGAGCTGATCATGGGAAGTTACATATGAGACATGGTCTAGGCGCATAGTGAAATCTAACCGTATGAATGGGGGTGGTGCTTACCAAATTTGGGGCTGGGGCGAGCGTTAGCGGGCCAGGGTGCACATCAGGGCTTCAACGGTTAGCAAGGGTGCTGCGTTGTGGCCCAGGTTGGTTCGCGCATCCATGATGGCGGTAATTTTTTTAATTGTTGATTGCGGTTTTGTTTTCTCGGCCAGGTTTTGAATTTCAGCGGCTAGCTCTTTGTTGATTAAGGCATCGGGGCTGCCGGCTTGAACCATCATGACATCGCGATAGAAGGTGGCGATATCCAATAGTGCGGCATCTAGGCCATCACGAATCATCCGAGTTTGCCGGGTTTTTTGCTCTTTCTCTAAATCTTTAATCGCTTTGCTGCCACCTGTTGCCATGCCTCGGCCGGTTGCGCCTTTGCCGTAGGCAAGGGATAAATCATCGATCTCTTTTTCATTGCGATTTTCGGCAGCTTCGGTGGCTTGGGTAGTTGCCAGATCAACCAGAGTTTGGGCAGCAGCAAATGCGGAAGAGATTCCGTGCAAGGTAAGAGGCAATTTCATAATGGTGTTGCGAGTGTTTCGAACCGATTCATTGTTTGCTAAATATCGTGCCCGGCCAATGTGGCCTTGGGAAACGCGCGCTGCAAAATCTGCCATGACTGGGGAAATTCCGTCGCGATCTTGTAAGACTTGTGCAACGGCGGCAGTTGATGGCGTTACTAATTGCAAATGGCGACAGCGGCTGCGAATAGTGGGCAAGAGATCGTGCAAAGTTGGCGCACACAGCAACCAAACAGTTCGGTTACCGGGTTCTTCAATTGCTTTCAGCAATGCGTTTGCAGCAGATTCAGTTAAGCGGTCGGCATCTTCCATTACAACTACGCGCCAGCCACCCATGGAAGGAGCCCAGGCAACGCGAGTTAATAGTTCGCGCACCTCATCGATTTTTATGGAAAGGCCTTCGGTGCGAATAATTTCAACGTCGGGGTGCGATCCGTTGGCCGCCGATTTACATTCATTGCACGTGCCGCATCCATTTTTTGGACAGATCAAAGCTTGGGCAAATGCAACTGCGGCATTTGATCGCCCCGAACCTGGTGGGCCAGTGAAGACCCAGGCATGTGTCATTTCTTGTGTTGCAGTGTTGGAGTTTTCATCACCGTTAAGTGTTGAGGCAACAGCTTTTTGCAAAATTTCTACGACTTCGTGTTGGCCAACTAAATCAGCGTAGACACTCACTTCTTAGTGGCCTTCTTTGGCGCCTTTGTGGTGGCTGCTTTTATGGACTTTGATCCCTTTTTCACTGCCTTTGATGCACTGTTGCCAGTTTTCATTACTGCTTTTGCAGTTGCGCGAATTGGGCGCAGAAGAAGGTTGCCTTTATCTTCCACCGCGTTGCGCTTTAGTGCAGCGATTTCGCTGACCTTGGCAATTATCGCGGCGTGAGTATCTTCCACGGATTGGTTTCCATCGACGATGTAATAGCGCTCTGGGTCAAGGGCAGCTAACTGCAAAAACTCCTGGCGAACGCGTTCGTGAAAATCTATTGGTTGTGATTCCAGGCGATCCTTACTTTTTAAACGAGCAAGGCCAATTTCAGGTGCTAGATCAATAATAATTGTGAGCGTTGGGAAAAGTGATTCCGTTGCCCAGCGGGAAATTCGGGCAACTTCGCCAGGTTCTAAAATGCGGCCGGCACCTTGATAGGCAATAGATGAATCAAAATATCGATCGCTGATTACTACTTCACCTTTAGCAAGTGCTGGGCGGATAACAGAAAAAACATGGTGTGCGCGATCTGCGGCGTATAACAATGCTTCGGCGCGAGGTGAAATTTCGCCGGTGCTGTGCGATAAAAGAATTTTACGGATTTCAATTCCTAAATCACTGCCACCTGGTTCGCGAGATAAAATAACGGTTTCGCCTTCTTGTTCTAGCCAAGCTTTTAATAATTTTGATTGAGTTGATTTTCCAATTCCTTCGCCACCTTCAAAGGCGATGAAGACACCTTTTGTTGGTGCGCCGGTAATGCTGCCTAGTTCTCCCTTTATTGCATTTGAAATATCAGACCAAAGGGAAATATTCGGGCGATCTTTCATCTGCTTGTAAGAAACTAAACCAATCAGAGTTGCGATTACTCCGGCGATCAAAATAGTTACCGCGGCGCCGTTATAAGTAAGTTCAGTATTTTGGAACTTGTAGGTGTGCTTGCCAATTGCTGCCGCGATCAGGGGTGAAATCGCAAGAACGGCAACTAGAACTACGCGGATCAAGCTTTGCACGAAGGCAAAGGTGCGACCGCGGACATCGTCGGCAACTTCCATGCCCAGCATGGTGAAGCCAGTAACCCAAGAAATACCGCTGAAAGCACCCAAAATAACCACTATAAATACGGCAATTGCCAGGTTAGGGATAGCGGCAAGTGCAACTAAAAATAGACCCGATGTGGCAAGGGATGCGCCAAATAAACGACGGCGAGAAAACTGTGCAAATATTTTTGGACCGAAGGCGATACCGCCGGCAAGGCCAGTAAATACTGCGCCGAAGAGCACGCCGTAAGCGGCTTCTCCGCCGCCAAGATCGCCTACGAATGTGCGAGCAAGACCAATCACTGCGCCGGCGGCGATAAAGGCACCCGTCATACCAACGATCAGGCCACGAATAATTTTGCTACCGCTTACTGCTTTCCAGCCTTCGTACAATGATTTTAAGATTCCAGTTTCGGCAGCATGTTTTGCGGCAGCACCCTTAGGTATTTCGCGCAGGTTCCAGATTGTTAATGCAGCAAAAGCAAAGGAGAGCGCGTTTACATACAGCGCAAGATCAACTGCTGTGGTATTGAGCGAAAAAGTTGCGTTGATCGCTGAAGTGAAAAGTGAAAGGAAGGTAAAGAGCAACGCCGCAATTGGCGCGGTTCCATAGGCGGCTAATAATGAAACTTGATTGGCATTCTCTAATTTTTCACGTGGAACCAGATTTGGAACTGAAGCCTCTTTAGCCGGCGACCAAAATAGCGTTACGCACTCTACCAAAATCGTTGCGGTGTAAAGCCAAAAGTAATTGTGAAAAATTGGGATCGAGATATACAGACCTGTGCGCAAAACATCGCAGCTCACCATTAATTTTCGGCGATCTAATTTGTCAGCGATCACACCAGCGATTGGGCCAAGGAAAACTGCCGGCAGTAAGCGCGCGATGAAAACACCAGCGATAGCAAAGTTAGCTTTTGCGTAATCTCCGCCGGAAAGTTGTTGGGCAAGGGCAGTTGTTGCTAAAAGGCCCAGCCAATCGCCAAGGGATGAGAAAACCATCGAGTTCCACAGTTTGCGAAAGGGCTTAATTGCCAGGACGCCACGAGTTACATCTGGCGCCGGAGCGGCAGGGGACGGCAGCGACGTTGGCATGAGGTGAGTCTATCGGGCACTCCGTGGAGCATGAAAATAGCTAAAAAGGTTCCTGACCGGTCTTTACTTCGTCCTTTATGCCTAGTAGAAAAGGAACCTCAAATTAAGGATTGGTGAATTCGGTGGAAATCAGGTCACACTTGAGGGGAATGTTAAATGAATTCAACCCTGGCCAAAAAATCCCAAGTGAACGTGCTCTATCTGAACGCTTCGGAATTGCACGGATGACACTTCGCCACGAAATCGAAGAATTTATTCTGGAGGGAAAATTGGAGCGCAGGCCAGGTTCTGGAACCTACGTTTTAAATCAGTGCTACTCGTTATCTGCGCGGTGTCGATCCTTCTCATCGGAAATGAAATCCCGGGGGTTGGACCCAAGAAATAAAGTTATTGCTTCGAGAATTATCTCTGCCGATAGAATAAGTGCAAGTAAATTAAGGGTGCCTTTAAATTCAAAGATATTAAAATTCTCTAGGCTTCGATTGGGTAATGAAATTCCTATGGCATACCAGACTAGTGCAATCCCACTAACCTACATTACGAAGGTCTCTGATGAAGAGCTAGCGGATTCACTTGAGGACCTTCTATTAAATAAATTCGGCATATGCATAATAACTTCTCAAACCGAAATTTCTGGTGGCTTCGTTGATCAAAAACTTTCCAAGTTACTAGAAATTGGAACTTCAACACCTTGCTTAATTAAGGAGACTACCGATATGGATCAACGATCACGAAATGTAATTTGGAGCAGAACCTGGTACAATGCCGAGAGGTTTAAAATTAAATTTGATTCGGCTTGTAACGTGCGTGATTCAAAAAAACCTGTAGCCTTATAGGGTTACTAATCAGGAAGACGTTGCATCGCTTCCCAAAAATCTTTCATAATCGCTACTTCATCTACATCCATACAAATTGGAATTCTTGCGATGGGACGATCCCAGTACATGGATCCAGCTGAATCAATCTGAGGAATTGGCATTTCGCGGGTTGAAACAGCATCAGGAACCGTGAAGTAGGCAATATTTACTATGTCCCACAACACTTTCGATGGTCGCTTTGAATCCATATCTAGAGTAATTCTGCCGTGGCCCCAATTCTCAAGAATTTCCGCTAAGAAGTTAAGTATTGGCTTATTTTTTTCACGAAGTTTAGGAATAAATGAGCTGTTTTCAACAGCAACCTTAACTACCCCTGGCCACCCCGGAAGTACAACCAAGTTCTCATGATTCTCGTACAAGACCCGCCAAGCTGCAATATCAGCACGCGCATTTAATTCACCGTATTTATATTTTTTCCATGTTTTCTCATCAGGAAAGGAACCAGCCCAAATGATTGGCACTTTTTTTGCGAGATCTGGATAGCCTAATTTGAATGCTGCCAAATCAGTTGCTGGCCCTGTACCTAGAATTGAAAATTCCACTCCTTGCCTCGCCAAATTTACTATAAATTCGAGACCTTCACTTGGTAAGTATTCATTGATGCTCTCCATCGGCCGTTGAGCACCTTTCAAACATGGCACATCACTTCGGCCGCATAAATCAATAACCCTCTGTGCTTCTTGTTGATATATATTTACCGAGTCGTGTCCGTGAACCAAGGTATTATGTGAAGAAATGATAGCCATAACCTCAAGTGTTGGACTTCCAAGCGCATATGCGATTGCAAACTGATCATCTATTTCATTCATAGTGTCACACACCATCACAATTTTGCGCTTACCGACGTTGTTCAATTTTATTACCTTTCAGCATCCTAGCTACATAGTCGATCACGTTTTCGACTGAGGGTATGTAGTGATCTTCAAGTGGTGGCGAAAAAGGAACCGGCGTGTGAAGCCCAGTTAAGGTTTTGATTGGACCCTTCAATGATGAAAATGCGCGGTCAGCAACCATTCCGGCTATGTCTGTGGCAATAGAACAACGTGGGTGCGATTCATCAACAACAAGTAAATGACCTGTTTTAGCCACAGAATTACAAATCAGATCTATATCGATTGGAGAATATGATCTCGGATCAATCACCTCAACGTCGATTCCTTCTTCAGATAACTTATTTGAAGCATCTAAAGCTGTTTGCACCATTTTTTGTACACCGACAACCGTGATGTCTTTCCCTTTTCGTTTGATATCTCCAACCCCAATCGGGATTGTGTAAGAGCCTTCAGGAACTGCACTTTGCTGCATATATAAACGTTTATGCTCCATGAAAATTACAGGATTTTGGTCCCTAATTGCCGCGATTAACAGACCCTTTGCATCATATGCATTTGAGGGTGCGATAACTTTAATGCCGGGAATGTGAGAGTAGATAGAAATTAACATTTGAGAATGCTCCGAACCTGCCCTGAATCCTGCGCCGGTCACTGTACGAATGACTAGCGGGATGCTTACTTTTCCCCCATAAGTAAATCGTAGTTTCGCAGCGTGATTCAAGATTTGATCAAAAGAGGTACCAATGAAGTCTGAATACATGATTTCTGCAATTGGTCTCATTCCGGCGAATGTTGCACCAATGCAAGCACCGACAAAGCCTGTCTCAGCCAAAAGTGAGTCGATCACACGCTCGCGTCCAAATTCGGTCACTAGATCTTTTGTAACACCAAAGGGTCCTCCCCAAGCATCTAGAGCTCCCGGTATGTGATCATTTCCAGCCCCACCAGCAACGTCTTCTCCTATAAGAATTACTGAGGGATCACTTCTCATTTCAAGACGAATCGCTTCGTTGATTGCGTCCTTATAAGTAAGTTGTCTTGTCATGCTCAAACTCCTTCTTCAAAGTACACAGAGGTATACATGTCCTCGATTGTTGGAAAAGGGTCGGTGGAAGCCTTTGCAAATGCATCAATGATATGTTGGCGATTTTCACGCTCAAGGTCAGCAAAAGTCGATTCAAGTGAAGGATCCACTGCCAAGATTTTTGCCTTATAACTTTTCAAAGGGTCTCTATCCTTCCAATATGCAATTTCATCTGCCGATTTGTAGGTTTCTTTGTCACCTTCGTACTGACCAGATAGTTTGTACGTCATAGATTCAATAAATGCAGGTTTCTTATTTTTTCTAATCCAGTCAATGCACTCTTTTGCTGCAGATTCCACTGCCTCATAATCATTTCCATCTACTTTTATTGATTTGATCCCATATGGTTCTACATAGCCAATAGTTGATTCATGTAGCAGGTGATACTTACTTGAAGTCGACTCCGCATACAAATTATTCTCGCAGACAAACAAAACTGGTGCCTCAAACTTGATTGCAAACTCTAAGCCCTCATGAAAAGCGCCTTGATGGATGGCTCCTTCGCCAAAGAAGCATAAGGCGATTTGGTCACTCCCTTTTAACTTTGAGCCCCATGCTGCACCTGTGGCAATGGGAATTCCGCCTGCGACTATTCCCATAGAACCAATGTAATTTATATCTTGATCTGCTATATGCATCGAGCCACCAAGACCTTTGCAATATCCCGTGCGCTTTCCCAATAGTTCAGCGACCATCCTATAAATATCGAGTCCTCGTGCGACGCCATGGCTATGATTTCGATATGTTGAAGTCATCCAGTCATTTTTGTGAAGCTGTTTGATTATTGCTATCGACGAGGCTTCCTGACCGATCGAAGTATGGAGGTATCCAACGGCAGCATCAGACTTCGCGAATTCTTTTATATACAGATCAAATTCGCGACTAAGGCTCATCAACTTCCAGTTTTCGAGCATTTCTTTAACTGACATTACCCAGCCCCCTTTGTTTTTGATTAGTTGATAACCAATTATCGATTCCAGTTAATATCGTTTCACAATGATTTGAAACTACATCTAAAGATGCACCAGCAATATGGGGGGTAGAATTAACATTAGACAGCTTTAGCCAACGATTATTCACATCAATTGGTTCTTGCCAAAATACATCAATCGCAGCCGCCGCTATTTCTCGACTTAGCAAGGATTGATACAAATCTTCTTCGACGATTAGTTTTGCTCGTGCAGAATTTATTAATATTCCCTCAGGACCAAGTTTTTTTATTAAATTGCGATTTACAGAATTCTCAGTTCCAGCCACGACTGGGACATGGAGTGAGACGATGTCACTCATTTCGAACAATTTATCTAACGTGTTTACTTTTTCTGCGTGGATATTTTTTTCGACGTAGGGATCGAAGAAGTAGACCTTCGCCCCGAAACCATCGGAAATCCGTTTGGCAACTCGTGCCCCGATTTGGCCGAACCCATACAAACCGATCTTAAGGGTGCGAAGTTCACGCCCACGAAACTCTAAGTATGGAAGCTTTTCCTCAAATAACCAGCCTTTTCCCCCAAGGTGCCTACTACTAGCCGACAGTTTACGCGAAAGATCTAGCATCATGGCTAGGCAGTAGTCGGCTACTGAATCAGCGTTTCTACCAGGCGTATTTACGACTGTGATGTTCTGTTCAGCACAATATTTAAGGTCAACATTAACTGGTGTGCCCCTTGATACACCTACAAATTTTAGGTTTGGAAGTTGTTGCAAAACGTCGCGATTCAACTCTTCCATTTCTACAACTAAAATTTCACAGTCTTTAGCCTGCTGGACAATTGAAACTGCATTCAATACTTCACCGGTTTGGCCCCAGCCGACAAGTTGAACACCGATTTTTCGATCCTTCAGTGCTTCAATAAAATTTTTAGTAACTTCACTTGTAACCAATGCCTTCATCGAGTCATTTGGCATTTTCTAAAACCTTTCTAGTGCCTTCAGCTTGTGAATATAAGACTGCATGATTTGTGGCCTGTTCTCTTAGAAATTGTGAGGTTCCTAGGTCTAGATTTTCAACTTCAATTCCCAGGTCGACCTGAGCGTCATCCCCATATTCCAATAAAGAAAAAAGATTGTTTACCGCTGTATTGGTGCTAATTAATCGAATGGGAACCGTCAAAAGACTCTTTAAAATCTTGTAAAGTTCAATATTCGCGCCGCCGCCTGTCAAAACAATCTCATTTACCTCAAACAAATCAGCTATCAAATGTGAAATTTGGTTGCTCAGGGCATACGCATAATCCAAAGCTAGGCCTAATGCCAAATCATTACTTGAGCATCCAGAAAAATCACCCAGGATTGAAAATGCTGGACGAGATTCCCATTTTTCTTCATTCCACATATTGCAAGCTCCAAATACAGTTGGTGCCCTTGAAATGGAAGTTACATCAATTGCGTATGAGGAAATTTGAGTGGAGATATTTTTTTTCAACCATCCATGAAAACTTCCTGGATAACCTAAATTTCCCTCTAGGAAATACATGTCTGGGCTGAAAGAAGTTGATTTCCATGGATGCAAAATTCTCGAATGGCCTAAGGTTTGACTTAATAATGAAATCGGGGTGGACGATCCGGCTGAGACAACAATCGTACCAAATTTATTGCCAGAAGCGCCTAAGTGAAGGAAGTGTGAATCTCCGCCTCCCACATGCACGACGGCGCTTCCCCAACCCTTGTTTAAGTTATCTAAACAATGTTTATTAAGCTCACTTACCTCATCCCGAAAGTCAGATAAATTTGGAAATATGTCTGGAGAAATATTGAAGTGTTCAAGCATAACGGTGTGGATCTTCTTTTCTGAAATCATGGCCATCTGTCCTGCAGAAACCAAAGTCATTTCGGTGACTAACTGATTTGTAAGCCGCCAGACAAGCCAATCGTGAATGAAGAGAAGCTTAAATTTTTTGCCTATCCACTCTGGTTTCTGGCGAAATAAATTGATTAATTTAGGTAGAGTTAATTGGGGCGCAAACCAGTGTCCTGTTTCATCGTAAATTTTTGCAGATCCATAACTTTCTATATCCAATTTCGCAGAATCTCCAGATGTATCACTATTTAGGTACAGAGGGGTAATTTCTTTTGAATCAGCTATCAAGCAAAAGCCTTGTCTCAGTGATGAAATATAGATCTTGTCGACCTTGACACCATCTACAAATTTTTCCATACATTTGTTCATAGTTTCCATGACTATTGAAAATAATGTTTCTGGATTTATATAAATATGTTTTCCTTGAACGACAGATGTGATTGAAACCACATGACTTTCGATGGTTTCAGAATTTTGGTTTCGAATAGTTACTTTTACGGAAGATCCACCAACATCAATGACGGCTGAATTTATGGTCATAAATCATTCTCTCTCAGGTAGTCCCAGTAGGCGTGAGGGACTTCTATTGGTGCTAGATTTAGTTCATGACAACGAATTGTCAGCTCTGACGCTTCTTCAAGATTTAAGACTCTCGCGAATGCAAGTTGTACTGACGGGGCAAGCACGACACACCCGTGATTTTCAAGAATAACAACATTAGTGGTTTTCACAGCTACGCCAGTTGCATCAGCTATCTCCTGAGATCCAGATTGAATCCATGGGATGCGCACTAAGTTTCGCACATAGTAAACGTGATCAATGGTTAGAAACTTCATAGGAAGATTCAATGAAGCTGCTAAAACACTCGCCTGCGGGTGTAAGTGAATGCAAACATCGACATCGGGACGTGACTTATAACTTTCGAGGTGAACTCGAAATTCAGAAGATGGGTTGATTACTCCCGTAACATCACCATTTAGGCCAACTAACACAAAATTACTCGGAACTAGCTGATCGAGTTGAGTTCCTGTTGCTGTAATAAAAAAAGTATCGGTGTTCGGGACTCGAAAAGAAAGATTTCCACCACTGCCCACGGCCAAGCCACGATTAACAACATTTCTTCCGACTTCAATTAATTCTTGCATTAATAAATCTATATCTTCTTGTTTGCTAATTGATACATCAGATACCATTTGAGACCCCATTTACGTGACTAGGTTGAAATATTGTCTTATATTCAGAAAATTTTGCGTTTGTAAATGCGGTACTAAAGTCATAAAATCCAACTACATTGGATATCAGATATTTTAATTCCTCATGATTTGATGAAAGAAATTCAACGCTTAGCTCAAAGGCGCTATCACTTGCAAGATGCCCGCCGATCAATGTTAGTTCTTTAAATTCGCCAACTTGATTGAAATCAAAGAGCATTTTTTCTTGAAAAACCCCGTAAACCATAGCCGTTCCACGAGATTTCAAACTAGCGATTCCAGCCTGAAAATTTTTAGAATATCCTGATGTTTCAAACAAGATATCAAAACTCTCGCCCAGATTGGACAATTCAGCTAATGAAATTGATTTAATTCTAAGTCTGTCCAGATTTTTTTGTTTTTTATCTGATGATGTAAGGACGGTCACATCCAAATTTGGATACTTGCTGTTTAGATAATGAGTTAAGCATGCGCCGATTGAACCCATTCCTAAAATAATTACAGATTTTTTACCTACTAGATCCATTTTCTCACAGCAATATATGGCATTCGCCATGGTTTCACTTAATCCACCCACCAGATCATCAACGTCTTTCGCGTACCGATGCATCCTGGCGCCACGAGGAATTGCAATTTTTTCAGCAAAGCTTCCTTTGTACGTGCTACCGAAGTGTCTTCTGCTTGCGCACAAATTAAAGGTTGCTTGCAAACACTGAGGGCATTCATAACAGGGTACATTAACTTGAACCGAAACTTTTGAGCCAAGGGGGTACTCAGATTCAAGTTTTGAATTAATTTCAATTACTTCGCCAAATACTTCGTGGCCAGGAACAATTGGATATGTGATGCTCCATGGGTGTTTTCCAGACCACAAATATGAATCAGCAGCGCAGATGCCACTTGAGATAACTTTTAAAACAGCGATTCTTTCAAATGATTGATCAAGCTCTTGTTCGACTACCTCGAGAGATCCCGGTCCGTTAAGTGAAATTGTCTTCATTTGTGACTATAGATCTCTAATTACTTTATTCATATGTGTGACACTCTCTTCCAATATGCTTATCGGACCAGGTCCAAATTCATCAGTTGCCGAACCATAAAGATCAAAATTTGCAGTACCTTCAAAATTAATTAAACTCAAGGCTTGCATGATGGCGGTAAAGTCATGAACCCGACCACATGGTAGATCGGCATCTGAATCTCCGAACAATGCGTCACCTAGATGAATTGCGCCAATTAAATTTTTGTCGTGCAGTTCTTTTATCAGATTAACAACGTTTTCTCCGAGTGCAAATGCATGCCCAGTATCAATCAAGACTTTAAGGTGTTTAAACTCTGACAAAATATTAGCCAAAGATTCACCATCAGAAAATATAGTTCCAGCTTTATACTCTATTGAGACAAGACCTGAAAATTCAGAGGCTAGTACATCGAGAACTTTCAAACTATTTAAAGTTTGTTCCATATTTGAGTCTGGAAGATCCACACCAGTCCATATATTTGCGTACTTAATTCCCATTGCTTCCAGGGAATTTAAAAATGACTTACATTCAAGAAGAAAGTTAGAGTTTGTGTTTGAAAATGCACCATGTGGCCAATACTCAGGTGTTAATGAAAAAAGCACGGCAGTAATTTCGAGATCGAGATTCTTAGCCAAGGAAAGAATTTGTTGTTGTTTAGTAGCTCCTAATTCTTTGGATGGAGTATAAATCCCCAACTCAATACATTGGATTTTCAATTCCTTAAATAATGGAAATGTCTTTTCATGTTCCATGCTAAAAGGCCAGAGATTCCAATCGGCGGAACCGAGTTTCAATTTATTTAACATTAGTTGTCACGTCCTATAATGTGTAACTTTTTTGGGTCATATGCAATGTTCACTTTTTCATTGACTGAAAAATTTGCGAAACGGTCGCTTTCTACTATTACTTCAGTCACCTCTTGATTTTTAAGGTTTTGTACCTCGCAATTTATTGAAATGCGTGACCCAACAAATTGCCAAGAAATTACCGTGGCTTCAAACGAATAACTCGATTTTTCTGTCGAGATTTTCAGATCTTCTTGTCTTAAGGCTAGGGTTTCACCAAGTCCATGATTTTGATCAAGGGTAAATGCCCCAAAGGCAGACTCAAAAGTGTTTCCTACGATTTGACCACTTAAAATATTTCTGCATCCGAAGAATTTGGCAACTTTACGGCTTTCAGGCATAGAAACAAATGACTCAGGAATATCAAATTGTTCTAATACGCCAGATTCCATAAATGCGATTTTGTCTGAAATTGCCATAGCTTCCTCCTGGTCATGCGTTACAAAAAGTGTCGTCATTTCGAATGAATCATGAATTTCCCTAATGAATTTTCGCATTTCTATCCGTAAATTCGCATCGAGAGCACTTAACGGTTCATCAAGTAGAAGGACATTAGGATTTCGCATAAGTGCTCGCGCAAGCGAAACACGTTGCTCTTGGCCACCTGAAAGTTCACCTGGTCTACGGCTTGCAAATCCTGGTAGTTTTACTAACTCCAACATTTCATCCACTTTTTTTTCAATGTCTTTTGGTGGATTTTTGGAAGCCCTCAATGAGAATGCGACGTTCTCGCCAATAGTCATGCTAGGAAAAAGCAAAGCTTTTTGAAAAACCATGGCAATCGCACGTTTTTCAACTGTGATTTCGTCCTGTAATTCATCTCCAAAATAAACATGTCCGGATGACGCGCGTTCAAGCCCAGCAACGATTCTAAGAAGTGTGGTTTTACCGCATCCCGAGGAACCTAATATCGAAACCAATTGTCCACTTGAGACTTCTAGGTTGACTCCTTTTAAGACAGGATTCGAGCCAAAGGACTTTTCGATATTTTGAATCTTGATACCTTTACTCATCACACAGTTCCTAATCCTGTAGCACTTGATGATCGACCAACAAGATGCTTGCTCGTAAATCGAAGTAAAATTAGAGGTGGAATCATAAAAACAATGCTTGCGGCACCAACTAGGGTCAAATCGCTTCCCCTTAAGAATGCAAAAAGAACCATTGGCAGCGTTTTTACTGCGGCACCTCCTACTAACAAGGTAAGAATGTATTCACTCCATGAGATCACGAAAGCAAAGAGGAATGAAACTGCCAAACCTGGTAACACAATTGGTAGCGTAATTTTTCTCAAAACAGTGAACCTTGAAGCACCAAGGACCTGTCCCTGTTCTTCATAAGCACGATCAAAATTCGCAAAAGTTCCGGACATGATCATAACCACATATGGGATAGTTGGAATTAAGTGAGCCAAAATTACGCCACGAACTGTGTCTGAAAGGCCATATTTTATGAAAAGTATTTGAATGCCCATTGTGACTGCCAGACCCGGGACAATAAGTGGAGCTAAAACTAGAAATTGAAAAGCTTTCTTCATCTTAAAGTTATACATTGCGATAGCACGACCGGCGGCACTTCCTATCGCGGTAGCTATTACCCCCACTGTCAAGGCAATCAGGGTAGATGTAATTACCCCACGGATGATGTCACCATTTGGGTCAAATGACACCGCGTATCCGCGCATTGAATATTCTTCTGGAAGTAAATCAGGGAAACGCCAACCTGCGGCAATAGACCAAATGACAATCGAAATAAATGGAAAGAATATCCAGAATACAAAAATACTTAAGAATAGAGGTCGAAAAATGTACTTCATTATTTTCTACCTTTTTGTTGTGTAAGTTTCATATACGCATATACAAGCATCCCAATGACGACAGAGGTTATGGTTGCCAAAGCCATAGCTGTTGGGCGGTTAGCTAAATCCCTGTCTGTATAAAGTTGATACGCAACAACAGAAACCGTTGATGGATAAGGTTCCCCCAGAAGATAAGGAACCTCGTATGAACCAAAAGAAAAGGCAAAAACGATGATTGTTCCAGACAATATTGCAGGAAATATGTAAGGTATTGTCACTTTGCGAAGTCTGAAGAAATAGCCAGCTCCAAGTGTTTTTGCGGTCTCATCAAGATTCGTCACTGGGCCTCGTAAAGCACTAAGAATTAATACACATAAGAAGGGTATCTCTTTCCAGAGATAGGAAAGAATAATTCCATATCCAAATGGATCATTGGTGATTATTGGAAAATCGCTAGGGCCATCAGTGATGCCAAAGTGGTTGCTTAATCTCGAAACAATTCCAGACTGAGAAAAAGTCAATAAAATGCCAGTGGCTGCAACTACATGAGGGATTGGGATATTGAACTGGGTAATCGCAATAAGCACAGATTGAAATCTTTTAGTACGGCTAATCATTAAGGAAATAGCCAATGCAATAAGTGTTGAAAGAACTGTTGAAATAATTGCTACGCGAAATGTTAGTACAATGCTGGCACGAACTGTTTCATTATGAAATGCAGCTAAATAAGCGTCGAGATTAATTTTCTGCTTTTCATTTGCAATTACGGAAAAGAAACCTAAACTTTGCAAAATTCCAAAAACGAATCCACCTACAAATAGTGTTGTGAGAACGACTATGGTTGGCATCACAAGCCAGACAACCCTGCGGTTTCTCACGATTCTTCTTAATCCTTCACACTAGTTTTAGATTGAATTGAAGAAGAGGCTGTGATTTTTTTTTCTCACAGCCTCTTCCCCTCTCTTTTTCGACTCTTCCAATTTCCACGCGTTTAAGCCTAGATAACCCTCGATACTTGAAAGAGTTTTACTTTTGCTGAACATCCTTAATCCAGCCACTGTCAATTGCTTTCAACCAAATCGATGTCAATTCGGGATTAGCATTTTTAGCCAATGTCGCCGGAGATGTGCTTGATGGATGGACGGGAAGCGATCGATACTGTCCCGATAATGGAGTCTTACTCATCATGATTGCAGGGCTTCCAATGACGCCATCAACTTGCATTTTTAATTGAGCTGCTGGTGTTTGCATAATGTTTGCAATTACCTGTGCACCAGCTTTATTTGGCGAGTTGAATGGAATTGTTACATAACTGATGTTTCCAATCATCCCTTCTTTGAAGGCCGTCGCACGCGTGGTCTTGGGAAACAATCCTTTATCTACATTCGTAAAAGATGCAAGTGCACCGTAATTTAGATATGCCGAAATTTCACCATTCGCGTATAACTTCTCAAGATCACCAATGTTTGCTGGATATGTCGCTCCCTTACGCCACAAAGACGGCTTGAGTTCATTAAGAAATGTTGCCGCTTTAGCCATTGCAGGCGTGAATTTACTGACATCATAGGCACCCAAGAAATTGGAAAATCCACCATTTGCGTAGTAGAACAGGCGGCGAACTGTCATTGATCCATTGAAATCAGGTGGTGAAGGATACGTGAATTTTCCGGGGTTAGCTTTCACCCACGCTATGAATGCATCAAGGCTTCTAACAGCCGACTTAGGAATTACTTTGCTGTCATAAATGAGCCCAGAAGATGCGGTAGCCCATGGGGCTTCGCAACCATTTACTGCCAATCCGAAATCAGTATTTACTGATGGACTTGTCCAATCGACATATTTCGCACTCGGCAATTTTGTTGCCCAATCACAATGCCAAATATTTGCCTGGCGGCCCGTGGCGAAATTTTCTCCGTTGATCCAAATCATGTCGACGGCGCCTTTATCTTGGTTTCCAGCTTGCTTTTCACCAAGCACTTTATTCACTGCATCAACTGTGGCATTTAGTTTAACTTGATTCAGGGTTACGCCAAATTTCTTGGCCTCTGCTCCGATATAGTCATTGACATATGTATTTATTGCGGTACCCCCACCCCACATATACCAGTTAACAGTTTGACCTTTTGCTTCCTTTAAAATCTTTTTCCATTCAGGGCTCGTATAAAGTGTAGTTCCTATGGCGTTAGACGTCGTTGATACGAATATCCCAGGAATAGTTGCTACGAGTACAAAGACTAATAGTGTTCTCAATAATCTAAATTTCATTCTCGCTCCCTTAAGCTCTAATTAAGAACTGTGATTATATTCAGCGTAAATTAACACTATTAGCTTAGAAAAGTAAGTACTTAATTTTGCGAGATTTTAGACCACTTTTTTAATTTCAAGATAACATCTTGTTATACAAGAGTATTTGTAACCTAAAATCTCGCTGTAAGAAGCAATTTTTATTTATTATCCACAAGATTGGTCTAGATGAACTTAATATCAACGAAGATGCAACTGGCGACTGAAGTGTTACGTCATGAGTAGTAAAACTTGTTGATCGACGGATATGTGGAACTAGTGGGAAGTAAATAGGTTAATAGCGCTCAAAATCCATTGTTTGCATAATCAAGAAGTGGTATATTTGAGAATTGACGTTCATAAACAGAATCGCCAAGTTGGAACAAAGCGCCGATTTCTACCATTTTGCCGACGAGTGCGTTGGCGCTTATATCCAAAACTGGGTAATCTAGTAACTCTTTCTGGTGCAGCTGTAAAATTGTTACCAGTCGACCAAGCCGGCCATTGCCATCCGTAAAAGGGTGCAGTATTTCAAATTGATAATGGAAAAAAGCGATAGCAACTACCGGATCCCATTCCTTTGTATTATCAAACCAGTCAAATAGCTGATTGAGTTTGGCCCGCAGCTTTGGTCCATGATGCATTGGGAAGTAGACATATCCGCCCCGATTCTCGATCAGATTCAACCAGTGCTTGCGGGATAACTAATTTTTTGTAGTCGGTATAAATCCCCTGCAGGGCAGAGGTGCCGTAGGCCTCCTTACGCAATATTGGGCGAACCAAAACCTTTGGATTAGGCAAGGTCGTAATTAATTGGTTGAGTCTGGCCAAACTGACCTGCGCTTTAGTCACAACCGTTTGAATCTCGATTGGAAAAGTGGGTTGCTGTTTGGGTAAAGAGTCAGGAGTAGTGAATTTTGCCGCAATTTATCAAAAGTACCTTAAATTTGTTAAAGGTACTTTTGCCTAAGCATATTGCCGACAAAAGTACCTTTTGTAGGGGGTTATTTCGCTCGCGACTAGGATCTAACTTTGCAAAAGTAGCACATTTGTATATTTGTGCTACCTTGGCGCTATGTCAACAACAGCGGCCAAAGCTAAGAAAAAGGTTACAAAGAAAACTGCTCCCATAAAAAAGGCTGCTAAAAAGGCTGCCGCTACTAAACCTGCAAGTATAAAGTCAGATCAAACATCTGTTGGTGTACGTGAACTTCGCCAATCCGCATCGCAAGTTTTGGATCTCGTGAAAGCGGGAACAACTGTTGAAATTACCGAACATGGCGTGCCAGTTGCGCGATTAGTTCCAATCGCAAAATCCTTGTATAAAGAATACGTCGAGGCTGGATTAATTATTCCTGCGATCAATCCAGATTGGCGGCCAACTAATACTCCCGCGAAAATTGTCGGTAAGAAAACATCAACACAAGTATTGATGGAGCTTCGAGCCGAGGAACGATATTGAGTTGGTACTTAGATAG
>Ga0335396_10002152_pt1 | contig 24245 bp, 22 predicted proteins | sample FRY02_FD_205743 | JGI IMG/M metagenome (GOLD analysis project Ga0335396, IMG submission 205743) | Freshwater microbial communities from Lake Fryxell liftoff mats and glacier meltwater in Antarctica - FRY-02 (spades assembly) (version 2) | ecosystem: Environmental > Aquatic > Freshwater > Ice >... | reverse complement strand
CCTTTACACGCACAGCAGCAAAATACTTGTTCATACAAATATTTATGTCGTTAAAGCCTATTCTATATAACTAAATCATCTAACTAACGACCTAAAAAACCCACATCCTTTTCTTTGGTTTGCATAAATAAACGCATGAGCAAACTACAAGAAATACGCGATATCTGCCATCGAAAAGGGCATGACACGCTGACACGCAAACAGGTGCTGTCAGACTGGCTTGGTAAGGGCATTGAAAAGCGGTTTGATATGGGATTGACGTTGATGCCGAAGAAGGTGTTTTACAAGCAAAAATCTGCCAGGTACGGGATGAAGAGAACGCAGGTGCTACGACACTTAAACAGCAGCGAGCTTGTCCGCGCAAGCAATCGATTTGTAGAGCTATTAAACAGCTTAACGTACAGGCAGGCGTACAAGCGATTTAACAAGCGGCTTGACATCGTTATGGTGACAGAAGGCGAGCAAGAATTAATCGATGTTCATTCGCACTTTGCGATACGTAAGCCAGAGCAGATGGACGTTAGAGAGTTTGCAAAGATAGTGCATAAAGCACTGCAATTGAGCGGGGATTTTGTAATTAAAAATCCAGCATACGACGCTGAAGCAGAAATAGTGATAGACAAATACAGCTACAAGCTTGACATGATTGATGAAGGTTGGCTGACATACATTACAAAAAAACTTGAAGGTAAAGACTTTAAAAATCTTTACCTGCCGTAGTAAGCATTCTTGTCCTAAGTGACGTTTGCGGTTGATGTTTAAGGCGTAGGAATACGTTTAATAGCGTAGCTATGTCTAAATATTCCACAAACATCAATCAAACACAAGCAAAGTGACACTCTACAACAGTACTAAAGGAAACAGACAAAGAGTGAGCAGTTGAGGACATATTTGAAACATTCGGTATAGATGCAAAGTAGGCAAGCAAGATAGCACGCATTTAAACAAGCTACAAACGCTTCAAAACACTGAAGCAAGCACAAAGTAGCTAGAGCAGTGAAAAACAGCGTGTAGGGCTTGCAAACAGCCCCCGCACAATTTTCAATAAATACAGTACTAAGAAAAACCAAAGCTAATAAGTAAAAGCTTTGGTTTTCACAAATTTCTACGCTAAGTCGTTGAAATCATTAAGGAAAAGTATATGCAACAAACAGATAAAAAAGAGGTAGGAATTCAGAAACAAAGAATTTATGCTTAAGACATTGAAAAGCTTACATTTAGGAGAGCACTTATGTCAAAGCAAGCAAAAACGCTAACTGCACAAGAAATCCGTCGCGTGTTGGACTACATGGCAACACGCAAGCACGCGGAGCGTAATAGGGCGATGTTGATGACGATGTATTACGCAGGATTGCGTGTTAAGGAGTGCGCCGCTTTGCTCTACTCCGATGTTTTGGACACAGAGGGCAAAGTGCGTGCTGAAATACGCTTAACTGCGGAGCAGACGAAGGGCAGCAAGGCGGCGACTGTTTTTGTCAACGAAAAGCTACGCAAAGAGCTACAGATTTATGTCCGTGCCGTGCCATACGCTGCCATTACGGACAAGCTGTTTTACAGTCAAAAGCGTAGGGTAGGGGGCTGGAACGCAAACACGCTATGCCAGTTTTACCATCACTTGTTTAAGAGCGTGGGCATTGATGGGGCCAGCAGCCATAGCCCACGTCGCACAATGATTACCAATTTAGCCGATAAAGGTGTCAGTGCGAGGGTGCTGCAAAGCATCGCTCGTCATTCCAATTTATCGACAACGCAGGCCTATATTGACGTAAATGACGCGATGAAACGGAAGGCTGTTGAGTTGATTTAATTATATTATTTCGGCATTGCAATTTTTTATTTTTATAAAGCAAGTTTTAAAACTTCACGAGTGTCTTTACGCATTTTGTAAAGAATTCACCGCTCATTATATAAGAGGATCCTTTTTCTGGATTTTTATATATATACCTAACTGTTTCATGTAGAAGCCTCTGAGTATCTAAGTTTTTTTCATGCCCAAAAAATGCATTGGAGGCTTCAGTTGGACCAAAGTGTCTATTACGTTCATAATTAGCTGCATGAGATACTACAGTCTGTGACATAGTCCTCTCGTAAGTTCTACAAATTCTCTCTGCAACCGGTTTGTTAAATCTATTTTCCATCATATCATCATACTTCTGTGCTGATATGCCTAAATCTTTACTACGGCTAATGCTATCGCCACGGATACCGCTAGTGCTGTCACTAATGATTTTTTGTTTATCTTCTGTTATTGCACCTACAACAATAATCAGAAGCACTGGTATACCAATCAATATTCCTTTCTGCGTCCCCGTTAATTTTGACCAGAACGATTGTATAATCGCCTTCGCTGTGTCTACTTTTGATTCGGACTTTAGATCATTGGCTTCGCTAGCCGTTGCTTTGCGAGCATCATTGATTTTTTCTACTTCGTTCTTTATGTTTTGCGTTGCTTTAGATGCTGCATCTTTAACTTGAGATGCGAAATTAATCACCTTAGCTTTCGACTCTTCGGATTGCAAGTCTTTTGTTACTTTAGAGGCTACGTCTTTGACTTGAGATGCGAAATTAAAAAGCTTCGCCTTTGCTTCTTCAATGTTTTGTTTGTTGATCTCAGAGGCGGAACTAACCAGCTTTGCATTTGCATCTTCAACTGCTTCTTTGTTGATGTGTTCGAATATTGTTGGCAGTACCTTGCCGCAGGCGGTGCAAAAGTTGGCCTTTTCGTCTGTAACGGCGACACCACAATGGTAGCAAAAATTTGACATTTCGAATTCCTTTTTTTAGATGGCGAATTGAGATGGACCTACTTTGACGTAAATGATACGCTAAAACGCAAGGCTGTTTAGTTGGTTTAAGTGTCGGGTAAAACGACACCTTCCCTGTTATCCTCTGTTGAGAAAACGGTTCAATCACAATTCTTAAAGTTTCGTACTTGGCATTCTGTCGCCAGTTTTTGCGCTTCTGAAATTTGTTGTGGTGTCATTTTGGCTGCGATGATGTCTCTGTTTTTCACTGCCATTGCGTTTCCATTTATGGCCGCCAAGTTCCACCACATTTGTGCTCGCACATAATCCTGTACAACACCTTGTCCGTTGTTGTACTTTACGCCGATGGCGTACTGTGCTGTTGCGTTACCTTGTTCCGCAGCCAACTTGTGCCATTTCACCGCTTCGGCGTGGTCCTGTACAACACCTTGTCCGTTGTCGTACATAAGCGCGAGGTTGTACTGTGCTATTGCGTAACCTTGTTCCGCAGCCAACTTGTACCACTTCACCGCTTGAGCGTAGTCTTGTACAACACCTTGTCCGTTTTCATGCATAAGCGCGAGATTTAACTGTGCTTTTGCGTGGCCTTGTTCCGCAGCCAACTTGTGCCATTTCACCGCTTCGGCGTGGTCCTGTACAACACCTTGTCCGTTGTCGTACATAAGCGCGAGGTTGTACTGTGCTATTGCGTCACCTTGTTCCGCAGCCAACTTGTACCAACTCATCGCTTGAGCGTAGTCTTGTACAACACCTTGTCCGACGTCGTACATAAACGCGAGATTTAACTGTGCTTTTGCGTGGCCTTGTTCCGCAGCCAACTTGTACCACTTCACCGATTCAGCGGAGTCCTGCACAACACCTAGTCCGTCGCCGTACATAACGCCGAGATGTAACTGTGCTGTTGCGTGACCTTGTGCCGCAGCCGCCTTGTACCAACTCATCGCTTGAGCGTAGTCTTGTACAACACCTTGTCCGACGGCGTACATAAACGCGAGATTTAACTGTGCTTTTGCGTGGCCTTGTGCCGCAGCCAACTTGTACCAACTCATCGCTTGAGCGTAGTCTTGTACAACACCTTGTCCGTTTTCATGCATAAGCGCGAGGTTGAACTGTGCTTGTGCGTCGCCTTTTTCTGCAGATAATCTTAATTTATCTAATTCATTTGTGACAGTAGAAGTTTCACTGGTTTCATTTTCCTTTGAATGAACTGAGGAATTTTTATCAGAACCAAAAATTTCTATTGCGACAGCTGTAATTATTGAAAATAAAATAAGAACAATCCATATTCCTTTCTTATACCAAATTGATTTTGACGAGAACGATTGTGTAATCGCCTTCGTAGTGTCTACTTTGGATTCAGACTTTAGCTCATCAGTCTCGCTAGCCGTTGCTTTGCGTGCTTCATTGATTTTTTCAGGCTCATCCTTCAAGTCTTTCGTTGCTTTAGATGCAGCATCTTTAACTTGAGATGCTATATTAATCAGCTTGGCCTTTTCTTTTTCAGCTTTTTCTTTGTTGATGTTCTCAGACTCTTCGTTGGTTATTAGTTTTGTATTGAAATAAAAAAGAGTAATTAGCACTATCAAAACAAAATTATTCGGATGGTAAAATAAACCTAAAGAAGGATGTTTTAAGAGTATATATGAAATTGACCCTAAACTACTTCCAGCCATATATCCTAGATAGAACCATGAAATATTTGGCAATATTTTCTTAGAGGCTGACTTATTAGTAACAATTAGGTAGGCTACATATAGCGAAAATACGATATATGAAATTGGCACTAATTTACCTGAGGGAATCAGTACTACGAATAATATTCCTGCTAATATTCCATAAGCAAAAAATTTACTATTTTGCAATGTACGTAATTTATCTTTATTAAGAAGGCTTGCGAAGTATATGAAAGCAACAATCGAAATTAAAGGTGTAATAGTCGTAGCAAGTGAAGATGCTAACTGAGAGATAAAAAATTTCAGCCTCTCAATTTCTGTGTATATTAAATAAAAGACTGGTATGTGAATAATATTACTATTAAATTCAAATAATTTAACTACTGAAGGGTTTATTTTTTCTCTGGCTAGAGTCGAAAAATTTAAAATGGCAATTCCTGAAATTAGATAAATTGAAATCCAAGCCCAAACTGGCTCTATATGACGAAGTTCAACCCAACCTCTGCCTGTATAGATGCCATTGCCTGTTGAAACTGGTACAAATAAAGCAACAGCTACAACAATAATTAAACCAAACCAAAGTAAATAATTAAATTCATTTTTTGATTCCGAGTTTAATGGTGCATATTTTTCATTTAATGCATTCTTAACTGTTGCTTCTTCAACTGCTTCTTTGTTGATGTGTTCCGATATTGTTGGCAGTACCTTGCCGCAGGCACCACACGTGCCGGACTTTTCATTTGTAATAGCTACACCACAATGAGGGCAAAATTTTGACATGTCGAATTCCTTTTTTAAGGATGATGAATTGAGGTGTGCCTACCTGTCCACAACACAATCATATATTGACGTGAATGATGCTATGAAATGTAAGATCGTTGAATTAGTTTAAGTCATATCATAATTTGTGGTAGCTTGTAAAATCGGCTTTTTACACGATCACTTATATTTATTGGTACTGCAGAGGAATATTGTTTTAATGCCAAATCATAAACACGTCTTTGCCACCATCCAGCGTCTTTAGTCAAGTCCCAAAGCTTTTCGTCTAAGCAAGTTGCTGGCGGCATTTCAAAGTTTTTAAGTAAATCCCAATTCCTATTAAATCCATCCCAAAGTAAGTCGTAATAATCTTTTATATCTTTCTTCGTATCGCCACTCAATTTTAATTTTTTGGCTATCTCTGGAGAGTAATTAAAGATAAGAACATCTGGCATTACAAAAAATAGCAATCTTGTCGATAACATTAGATGATTTGAAGCAGGAATTTGATTTGTTTGAACAGTAAAAGCAATGGATAAATTGTTTATTAGTACAAGAGAGCCAACATATTTAGAACTTGATAAAGGGACTTTTTTATAGTCACGGTAGTCAGTCTTTACTGTTCTTTTCAAATAAGTAAGTCCGTTTGCAATGTCAGGAGTTGGACCACGTCTTTGCGCGCCTCTTATGCCAGCAACTTTTCTAAATTTATCTATAAAAGAGTCGTTAAGTGGGTAGGTATTTATGAATGCGTTGGGTTTCAATAAGTGATGTAATTGAGTTGCACACCTATGTAAAAAATACTCATCACTAAGTCTTACCTCTTTTGTAGATGTACTTTTGCTTTCGCTGTTGTAAAGAATTAGTTGTTCATCAAACTTTTTCCCACTTGAGTAGTTTATTCCTTGCCAAGTTTCTAAAGAACAGATGTGGGCTAGATGTAAGGCAGAAAGTGTGAAATTAGGAACTTGTAATTTGCTCATAGCTACACCCTTTGACTTTGTTACTTGATAGCCTTCTTCACAGCCGCCTTCTTAGGCGCACGAGTGCCATTGGGACTACGCTTCTTACGTGTGGCAAGCACGCCTTTGAACTCACTGGTTTTAAAGCCGTAGAGCTTGATGTCTGCCTTCATTTTGGCGAGCACGTTGGCTCGTTCAGCGTCCATTGCGCTTGCCAGCTCCGCTTCAAGTTTGGCGATTTGGGCATTGATTTCGTCTACTTTGTTCATCAGTTCATCTCCAAGTGGTTGGTTGTAAGTATTGACAATTCACTCTACTACGAGCATAGTTACTTGTCAACAACATTCGCAAGAATGCAGGAAAGGCCACAAACTGGCAAATGAAAACCATGCGGAAAATCTAGCGAAGCTGCATACGCACGATGAAAATTCAGAAAATCGACTCCCGAAGTTTTATGTTGCACCGGATATTTTTGATTTTTTAGTTTTGCAAATGGCTCATTTGATAGGATGGTTTTTGAACTATTTTTAAGCCACATAAAGAGAAAACAATAAGAACTTACTTTGACGACTGCGTATCGATGCGCAAGCCAGATTTATTCTGATTGAAAGCAAAAATCATTACGGACAAGATTACCTTGAAAGGTCAATATATGAAAAAACTACTGATAGTACTGATGCTGATGATTGTCAGTACCGCGTGGGCTGGAGATTATGAGGATGGAGTGACTGCATATAAGAAAAAAGATTACGCAACTGCTTTAAAAATATTCATAGCAGAAAGTGAAAAAGGAAACGCAGTTGCACAGAACCACTTAGGATGGATGTACAACAAAGGAGAAGGCGTTGCACGGAATTTTGCTGAAGCAGTACGCTGGTACAAGTTGTCTGCAGCACAAGGAAACGCAAAGGCACAGGCTAACTTAGGAATTATGTATCACATAGAACACGGTGTTGTACAGAATTATTCTGAAGCAGTACGCTGGTATAAGTTGGCAGCAGTACAAGGAATCGTAGATGCACAGTACAACTTAGGATTTATGTATCACAACGGACTAGGCGTTGTACTGGATTATGCTGAAGCAGGACGTTGGTACAAGTTGGCAGCGGCACAAGGACATGCAGACGCACAGAAAAACTTAGGAGCATTAAAAAAGATAGAAGAGACTAGACAGGTTTATACTAACAAATTTCGTAGCAACAAGTTGGATGCAGAACAAGGAGACGCAATTGCACAGAACAACTTAGGAGCTATGTACAACAAAGGAGAAGAAGGAGTTGTACAGAATTATTCTGAAGCAGTACGTTGGTTCAAGTTGGCTGCAGAACAAGGAGACGTAAAGGCACAGTCAAATTTAGGAAGGATGTACCACAAAGGACTAGGCGTTGTACAGGATTCTACTGAAGCAGAACGTTGGTACAAGTTAGCAGCAGCACAAGGAGTCGGAAGCGGAAAAATATTGTTACATTCCTTTTATACTGACGAATTTCGTAGAATTAGATTGGATGCAGAACAAGGAGATGCAAGATCACAGTTCATTTTAGGAGTTTTGTACAACAAAGGACAAGGCGTTAAACGGGATTATGTTCAAGCAGAGCGTTGGTATAAGTCGGCAGCCGCACAAGGAAACGTAAGCGCACAATCCAACTTAGGATTTATGTACGACAAAGGAGAAGGCGTTGTACAGAATTATGCCGAAGCAGTACGTTGGTACAAGTTGGCAGCAGCACAAGGAGACGCAAGCGCACAGTCCAACTTAGAGCAGTTGTATACTAACGAATTTAATAGAAATAAGTTGGCAGCAGGACAGGGAAACGCAGATGCACAGTCAAACTTAGGATTGATGTACAACAAAGGACAAGGCGTTCGACAGGACTACACACGAGCGCATATGTGGTTCAACTTGGCAGCAGTAAGCGGCGACAAGCGTAGAGTGGAAAACAGAGACATCGTTGCAGCTAAAATGACACCACAACAAATTGCAGAAGCACAAAAACTTGCCAGAGAATGCCAAGCACGGAACTTTAAGAATTGCGATTGAAGAGATAAAGTGTTTTGTAATCAATTCTTAAAAGCACGTTACTCTAAAAAATGAGTTGATTTAAGCCGAAAATCGGTCGAACAGTGTGTAGCCAAACGTCAGCTTGAGCGTTGATTTAGAATAGGATTATGTGGATTCTAAATAGTCAAATTTTTTGACAAGGCACTGATGTTATAAAGCCCATTAATGCAAAATAACCCGTCATTTCGGACGGAATTGTGGTTGCTCGACCGCAATGACCGAACATAAAATTGTCTGTGCTTAAACAACATTTGAAAGGATAAGCACATGGCAACAGCATTCGCATCCCTTAAGCTGACAGCAGCTAAAAAGACTTCCCAAATCACACCGATTCAAGCGCGCCGCAATAAGCTGTGCGGACGTATTGCAGAGCAGATTGCACTTGCAAAAGCAAAAGTGGATGGCACTGTATTTGTCGCGCATCGAATGCGCACTGTTAAAGATGCTGATGGAGTGCGGCAGACAGTGCAGCAGACAAAGCGCGTTAAGGCTTGGTGGTTTGACGTGGATGGTGGCAAGCTTGCACTGAACGTGCGCTACGGCGCTCGCGTCTTGCCATTGAATAGCAAAAACATGACCGCCATCGAAATTGGCAGCATCAAAGAGCTTGTCAACGTGCTAACCACTGTCAAAGAAGCTGTCGAAGGTGGCGAATTGGACGCTGCTATGGATGCTGCAAGTGGCGCGCTGCGTAAAGGCTTTGGCAAGTAGCGGCTCGTCTATGTGCTGCAAATCAATCACCCCAAAATCAGCACTGCTGATGAGGGGGATAGAGCGCAAAACCTCTTTGGGGTTCTGTAGCACAGTTTGTCGCACGGAACACACTTTCGAGCTGCAACCCGCATTAATGCTAGGTCTTGCGCTGCCAAGTGCATTGAAAATCCTTGTGTCGGTGGTTCGATTCCGCCCCAGGCCACCAGTTAGACCCGCATGGGTATTGAAAACCACGCTATGAATTTCGTAGTGTGGTTTTTTCTTGCCGGTACGATGTAACGGCGGATGTAAGAAGATTTCCCGTATGCCGTGCCGTTGGATGGTGTTGACTGGGGCAGACACAAGATGACTGGCCGCAGGCCACTGACCAAGGTTAAGTTAAGGCGTCCCCCTCTGGCAAGCCACCGGGGACGCTGACTTACTTTCACTGAAAGTACAGGTTGCCGAAGATGATGATCAGGCCCAGCACGACCTGTCCAACCCGGATGGTAAGGTGGGATGGCGCAATCAAGCCGTAAGAGATCAGGCCCAGACCCAGCGTCATGCGGGCAAAGGCAAACAAGGCCGACACCGGGTCGGTGGTGAGTTCAAGCAACGCGGGGTTGGCGATCATGCCCAGTGGCACGATGTACAAGCCCACCCCTAACGCCATGGAGGTAAACGCGACCTTGAGCCAGTTTTCCTGCACCATGCCCGCAGCGATGTACACCGCCCCACACACCGGCGGCGTGATAGTCGAGATGAGCGCAAACCAGAACACAAACAAATGCGCCTGCAAGGGCTCCAGCCCAAGTTGGGTCAGCGCCGGGCCGGCCACAGAGACACAAATCACATAAGCCGCCGTGGTGGGCACCTCCATGCCCAGCACCAGGCAGGCCAGGGCGGTCAGACCCAGTGAGGGCCACAGCAGGCCGCCCGACCCCGACAGAATCACCGAGGTGATTTTGACCCCCAGTCCGGTGATGGACAGCACGCCAATGATGATGGTGGCGCACAGAATAATGGTGGCAATCATGGCCACTTGGGAACCGGCGGCCACCAAGGCGACTTCAAAGCGTGACAGCGTTCTCTTGAAGTCGATGCTCAGGCGGGCGTCGATGAGCAGCATCAGCGCCCCGGCGATGATGGCCAGACAGGCCGCGTACTCCGGCGTGTACTCGGCCACAAACATGCCCCACATCAGTACCGCAAAGGGCACCAGAAAGAAGGACGAGGTGATCAGCACGTCGCGCATCAGGGGTTTATCTTCGGGCGCAATGCCTTTGAGGTCATGGCGCCGACTGTAGGCGTTGATGCCAATCCACACCGTCACAAAATACAGCACCGCCGGCAGAATGGCCGCGGCCATGATGCCGGTGTAGGGCACGCCGGTCAGCTCCACCATCACAAAGGCCCCAGCCCCCATGAGAGGCGGCATGATCTGCCCGCCCGATGACGCCACGGCCTCCACGGCAGCAGCCAGGCGCTTGGGGTAACCCAGCTTGACCATGGCGGGCAGGGTGATGGCGCCAGTAGACGCCACGTTGGCCGACGCCGAACCCGAGATGGACCCGAACAGGGCGGAGGAGATGACCGACACTTTGGCGGCTCCGCCCGTGAGTCGACCGGCCGCGGCGGCGGCAATGTTCATGAAGCCCTGGCCTGCCTCGCCTGCGTTCAGCACCGCACCAAAGATGACAAAGATCGCCACCACGCCCACCGAGGTGCCCGTCAGGCTGCCCCAGATGCCGCCTTCGGCAATGGTCAGCGTGCCTAGAAAGCTGTTCAGCGGTGTGCCAGAGTGGCCAAACTCGCCCGGCAGATGCTGGCCGAACAGGCCGTAAAGCAGCGTGAGCAGCGTCATCAGTGGCAGCGGCCAGCCAATGGCACGGCGTGCGCCCTCCATCACCACGGTCAGCAATGCCACGGCGATGCCGACTTGCAGGGGGCCTTCCAGAAACCCATACTGATCACCGAGTGCCTTCTGCGACAGGGCCACCCACAGGCAACTCGCCAGACCAATCAGCGTGAACCCCCAGCCGGAGAGGCGTGCGAAGCGGGTTTTGGCCGCGAAAACAAAAACCCAGGGCAGCGCCAGCGCCATGTGCAGTGGGCGACTCACCAGGTTGGGGACCAGTCCGTAGAAGATCAGCCCGAGGTGAAACAAGACGCTCAAGCCGCCCCAGGCCGCCCAAGCGGGGCGAGAGGGTGTGGTTTCCATCAGGAAGCTCGTGATATGAGGGGCAAAAAACAGCGCGCCCAGGCTCCCGTTCTCGGAACCCTTAGGCACGCTGGAGCGGGCTTACTGCTGTGTGGCGGTCAGCTTGAAGCCGGCTTCCTTGTAGTAACGCACGGCGCCCGGGTGCACCTTGCCGGTGATGGTGGCCAGCAGCGTCTGGTCCACGCCGCTCCACCAGGCGGCGCCTGAGCTCATGGCCGTTTTTTGGTCCCAATAGGTTTTGGTGAGGGTGTAGGCCGTGTCGTCGCTCATGGCGGTCGTGCTGTAGGCCACCACCGGCAGAGAGGTGGTTTTGATCGCCGTTTTCTGGCCGGTATAAGTGCCAGCGGGAATAGTCAGGCTGTCGCGCTTGGTGGCGGCAATCTGTTCGTCACTCAGGGACAGCAGCGTGATGGAGGTCGATGCGGAGGCCTCAATGACATTGGGCGCAGGCCAGGAGCCCGCGGTCACAAAAGCGTCGATCTGGCCGTTCTTGAGCGCGGGAACGGCATTGGACAGTTCGCCGTTGGCCAGCGTCACTTTGCCTTCCAGTCCAAACAGCTTGAGGTATTTCTCGCCCTCGGTGGAGCCGAAGGAGCCTTTGCCCAGCAGCAGGGTTTTGCCCGCCAGATCGGCCATACTGTGAATGCCCCGGTCGCTGCGCGCCACAAAGTGCATGGTCAGCGAAGGAATGGGGAACAGCGCCCGAATGTTGGCAAACTTGGCGTCGCCCTTGTCCTTGAACGGGCCCTTGGCACCCTGCGCCATGTCGACCAGCGCGGGCGGTGTGGTGAAAACGTAGTCGGCGCCGCGGGCGCGCACCTCCATCACGTTCTGGGTGGATCCCTGGCTCTCTTCCAATGTCACGACGATGGCGCCCTTGGTGCCGGCCTTCATGGCCTCGGCAATCTGAACGCCCATCTGGTAGTAGGACGAGCCCGTTTTGGCGGACTTGAACGTGATGCGTGTCTGCGCTTGGGCCGGCAGTGCGCTCAGCAGGCTGACGGCCGCGGACAGGGCCAGGACTTTGAAAGTGGTTTGCATAAGGTCTCCATGATCGATAAGGGGGCTGTCTTGATATCACTCAAGGCATGGAAAGATTATGCCTCTTTGGCACCAGGCCACTGGACTCGATGAGGCGGCTTTTCGCTAGGTTCAGGCCAACGTGCGCAAACGCATCCTACGTGCCTTTGTGGCACGCGGCCACATTGCGCATGTGACGCCAAAGACATGGTAGCCTACGCCCACGGTGACGGTTTCTCGGTCGATGCCGGGGTGCGTATCGAGGCACCTGACCGCGCAGGGCTGGAGCGATTGCTGCGCTACTGCGCCCGCCCACCATTCGCCATCGATCGTCTCAAGCAGCCACATCAAGGAAAGCACGACTCTTGAGGAAGCTTTTCGGTGCCATACTTGGCCTCATGCGGTTGAATTTCCTATCCCTCGCTCGGATGAACCCTTCCCGGGCCTAGACCGTGCGCTTTCTCAAATCGCCTCATCTGCTGCTGGCCCTTGCCATGCTGTGCTGGGCGGGGAATTGGGTGGTGGGGCGGGCGATCCACGAGCAGGTTCCGCCTTTCACGCTCAACTTCTGGCGTTGGGCCGGGTCGCTGCTGCTAATCCTGCCGATTTCCTGGCTATCGCTGCGCGAGCAATGGCCCTTGTTGCTGCGGCACTGGAAGTGGGTGCTTGCTATGGGTGCCATCGCCGCGACGATATTCCAGAGCATGGTTTATCTTGGCCTGCAATCCACCACCGCCCTCAACGGCGCGCTCATCATTTCGCTGGTTCCCGTCGTCGTTGTGGTGATCGCGGCGGCTGTCCTCGGCGATCGCATCGGCCTGCGCCAGGGGCTGGGCATTGCCCTTTCCCTCGCGGGCGCGGTCGTCATCATCGTGCGCGGCGAGCTGTCGGTGCTGCGCACGCTGAACTTCAACCCGGGCGATCTGTGGATACTGGCGGCGGTGCCCGTGTGGAGTCTGTATACAGTGCTGTTGAAGCGCTGGCCGGCCGGGCTGCACCGGATGAGCTTTCTCGCAGCGATCGCCCTGACCGGCGTGGTCTTGCAGTTTCCGCTTTTTGCATGGGAGTGGGCGACGGGTTCTCATATGTCGGTCACGCCCGAGTCAATCGCGGCGATCGCCTACGTCGCCGTGTTTGCCTCGTTTCTCGCTTTCGTGTTCTACAACACAGCCATGGAACGGACGACTCCTGCGGTGGCCGGGTTGTACCATCATCTGCATCCGGCCTTCACCGCCGTTTTGGGGATGGTGTTCCTCGGGGAGCGTATGGGCTGGTATCACGCATTCGGCGTAGTTTTCATCATCCTGGGTCTTTACCTCACCGCCGCCGCGAGGCTCGTCACGGAGCGGCGTTTAGCGGGCGACACCCGGGCGAAATGATTCGCCCCGCTGTGCCTCATCGGGCAAGCAGGGGCCACTGCTTGCCCCAGAGCTCGGTGGGAGAGCGCTTGAAGCCGTCGCCTATTTGCGCCCGACGACGAGCAGGAACACGCCCAGCACGATGGCGCCAGCGCTGAAGATCAGCGGCACATCGATGCGTTCCTTCTCCTGAACCTTGAGCTCAAGTGGACCCACCTTCAGGCCGGTGGTTTCCTTTGTGTAGCTGAAGCCGCCGTAGACCAGGCCTAGGCTACCGGCGGCGATCAGGATGATGCCTATCAGTTTTGCGGGATTCATGTGTGTTTATCTCCAGGAGGTGTTAAGGTTTGAATTCTGACTGACACCCGCAGGCTAATTGAAATTATTTTTGTCTTATTTGCGCAAACGCAAAGAACAGCGTCATTGGAAGAAACACCATTGACCCATAGACACCTGAACAGGCAGGACAACTCCGGACCACAGCCGGAAACGATCCCAGTTTAGCCGGTCTATTTTGTGCGCGACGAATGGTACCGCGAAATAAACAGCTGTTTATTTACGAAATGCCAAGCTTGAAGTTGCTAGTCAGGCAACACCGCAGTCACTTCAATCTCGATACGGGCGTGCTCCTCAACCAGGCCTGCCACCTCAACACAGGTCATGGCCGGGAAGTTTTTCCCCATGACTTCCCGGTAGGCAGCGCCCAGTTCCTTGAGTCGCGCTACATATTCCACACGATCAGTCACGTACCAGGTCATGCGCACCATGTGTTCCGGTCCTGCACCACCGGCTTTGAGTACTGCCACGATATTGAGCAAAGCCTGGCGCGTCTGGGCAATAAAATCGTCACTCTCAAATTGCTGGGCCGCGTTCCAGCCAATCTGGCCGCCTACAAATATCAGTGCCCCGCGTGCCATCACACCGTTGGTGTAGCCCTTGGGTTCGGCCCAATCTGGAGGTTGAAGTTTTGTCATGGTGCTTGCTGTTTATTTTGCAGGTAAGGCGCAAGTGCATGGCGCAAATCATCTGGAATGCGCATGGGCTTGCCCTGCGGTACGGCGGAGTAAACCACCACACCGTTGGCCCGCAATCTCACCTTGCCGTCGTCGCCGGTAATGGTGTATGTCATGCCAATGCTTGAGTTGCCCACTTTTGACAAACTCAGATGGATATTGATGTCATCGCCATTTCTGCACATGCCTAAAAACTCGGTTTTCAAGTCCACGATGGGAACACCCATGCCCAAGGCAATCATCTGGTGCTCGGCAAAACCGAGGTGCATCAAAAAGTCTTCTTGTGCCTCATGCAGCAGATAAAAAAATTGCGGATAAAAAACAATACCAGCAGGGTCGCAGTGATGAAAGCGGATTTTTTTGGGGGTGGAAAATATCATGGTGCGCGTAATTTGAATCTCTGCAGTTTGCCGGTTTCAGTGCGTGGTAGTTTATCGACAAACTCAATTTGCCTCGGGTATTTAAAAGGTGCCAGCGTGGCCTTGACGTGATCCTGCAATGCCTTTACGGTCGCATCGCTCGCCGCATGACCCGGTTTCAGGACAATGAAAGCCTTTACCACCATGCCGCGCTCGGCATCTGGTAGCCCAATCACGCCGCACTCCGCAACCGCCGGGTGATTCAGCAGTGCGTCTTCAACCTCCGGCCCGCCGACGTTGTAGCCAGCAGTAATGATCATGTCATCGTCGCGGGCCTGGTAAAAAAAGTAGCCATCAGCATCCTGCATGAAGGCATCGCCGGGGTAGTTCCAGCCATTTTTGACATAGCTGGTTTGCCGCGCATCTTCGAGGTATTTACAACCTGTAGGTCCAGTTACCGCGAGCTTGCCAATGGCTCCTCGGGCTACCTCCTGCCCGCTATCGTCAACTACTTTTGCGCTGTAGCCGGGCACGACTTTCCCAATGGCGCCGCGCCTTGCATCGCCAGGCACGGTGGAAATAAAAATATGAAACATCTCCGTCGCGCCTATGCCATCGATCATGTCAATGCCAGTGGCATCCTTCCAGAGCTGACGGGTGGCGTCGGGCAGTGCCTCGCCAGCGCTGACACAAATTCGCAGAGTCGGTGTGCCATGCTGCTTGGCGAAGACTGCCATTTGCCGGTAAAAAGTAGGTGCCGTGTAGCAGATGGTTGCGCCCGTCTGCTTGATTAAATGAACCATCGCCTCGGGCGTGTACGGGATGGACGGAAAGTAAACCGATGCACTCGCCCACATCGGAAACAGCAGCAAGCCACCCAGGCCGAACGTGAATGCCAACGGTGGCGAACCCATGACGATATCGCTAGGGGCAGCCTGAAGTATGTGGCGCGGCCAGGCTTCGCAAGCCGCCAGCACATCGCGGTGCGTGTGTATAGCGGCTTTGGGTTTACCAGTGGTGCCGGATGTAAAAGCCATCAGGGCGATGTCATCCGCCGCTGTTAAACAGGGTTTGAACAAACCATCTTTTTGTGCGGCCAATACTGCAAGTGAGCACTGCGCGTTCATCAGGTTAAAGGGAACGATGGTTTGCAAAACATCGCTCTGACTCTTCGCGCTGTTCAACTCGTCAAGCAGCGCGCTATCACACAGCGCCAGCCGGGGTTTTGACTTTTCAATCACCTCTGCCAGCTCTTTGGCGCGCAGCAAGGGCATGGTTGCCACCGCAATCAGCCCTGCCTTTACAACGCCCAGCCACGCCAGCGCCATGCCAATCGAGTTGCCACCGCGCAGCAACACCCGGTTGCCAGGGATCAGGCCAAAGTCTTCGGTCAGCACCTGGGCAATGCGGTTGATGCGCTCCGCCGCATCAAGGTAGTTGAGCGTGATCTTGTCCGAGCGCAAAAAAGGCTGGCTTGAGAGGCCGCGTTCTGCAACCCTGGCAAAAAGCACATCCACAAGATTGGCTTGATCGGCTATACGCAGGTGCGGCAGGTCATAACGCATATCGGCGCGTTGGTCAAGCGGTGGCAGCCTGTCGTGAATAAAGCGATCGGTCTGTGCAGACGGCGCAGGCGTTAAGCCAGCGCTTGTCGCGGGCTGGTTCATGATTGCAATACCGCCTTTCCGATGATGAGCTGCTGCACTTCGGTTGCGCCTTCGTAAATGCGCAGCGAGCGAATGTCGCGGTACAGGCTTTCAACTTTTGTACCAACCTTCACACCCAGGCCACCGTGCATTTGCAGCGCCATGTCGATCACGCACTGCGCGTTTTCGGTGGCGGCCATTTTTGCCATTGCAGCGGCCACGCTGCGCTCTTTTTGTTTTTGTCGTTCTTCGCCTTCGGCGGTAATGCGTGCAGTGCTACCGATTCGCTCGCCTTCATCACGCAGCCATGCCGCACGGTAAGTCAGAAGCGCCGCTGCATCCACCAGCGCGGCCATCTCGCCGAGCTTGGCTTGCGTTAATTGAAAATCTGCCAGTTGTTGACCAAACATCTTGCGCTGCTTTGAATAAGCAACCGCCTCGGCCAGGGCGCGCCGCGCCATGCCCAGAGCAGCGGCTGCGACTGACGCGCGAAATATATCCAGCGTCTGCATAGCCAGTTTGAAGCCGCTGTTCAAGGCGCCCAGCTGCGCACTTTCAGCTACCGCGCAATTTTTAAATTGAAGCGTTGCCAGCGGATGCGGTGCCATCACTGCAATGTGTTCGCTGCTGTCCAGGCCAGGTGCGGTTGCGTCAACGATAAAGGCGCTGATGCCACGCGTGCCTGCACCGGGGTTTGTCTTGGCGAAGGTGACGTAAAAATCTGCGATGCCACCATTGCTGATCCAGGTCTTGCTGCCGTTGATCGTCCAGCCCCCTGCACCTTCTCCGCCTTCTTTTTCTTGCGTGGCCAGAGTCGTCATGGCGCCAGCGTCTGATCCCGCATCGGCTTCACTCAATGCAAACGCGGCAATTTTCTGGCCACTGGCAACGTGGGGCAAATAGGCGGCTTGCTGCGCAGCGGTACCAGCCAGTGTGATCGCGCCGCTACCAAGGCCCTGCATCGCAAACGCGAAATCAGCCAGTGGTGAGTGAAAGGCCAGTGCCTCGCGCAGGATCACCAAGGCCCGCGAATCAAGCCGTTGCAGTGCCCCGCCAAACTTTTCCGGCACGCAGTAGCGCAACCAGCCCGCGTTGCCCAGCCGTTGTACCCACTCCTGGCAAGCCTTGCGGTCATCACGCTCGTCAACCTGCTGCTGCGCAATCCATGCCGTCAGCCTCGCGCCCAGGTCGCGGTGTACGTCGTCAAAAAACGGCAGCTCTAAATGTTGAATAGACGATCGCATGGTCATGATTAATCGCCTTTAAATACCGGTTTTTGCTTTGCCGCAAACGCCTCGTAGGCACGTGAAAAATCTTTGGTCTGCATGCAAATTGCTTGTGCTTGGGCTTCTGCCTCAATCGCCTGGTCCAGCGTCATGGCCCATTCCTGATGCAGCATGGTTTTGGTCATGCCGTGTGCAAAGGTCGGGCCGCTGGCCAGTTCATGTGCCAGCTTTTGTGCCTGGTCAAGTAGCTCGTGCGGCTCATGCAGGGCGTTGAAAAATCCCCATTGCAGGCCTTCTTGCGCGCTCATGGCGCGGCCCGTCAACAGCAGCTCTGATGCACGCCCCTGGCCAATCAGCCGTGGCAGCAGGGCGCAAGCTCCCATGTCTGCCCCGGCAAGGCCGACGCGGGTAAACAGGAAGGCCGTCTTGGCCTGCGCGGTACCCAGTCGCATGTCAGCGGCCAGCGCCATCATCGCGCCTGCGCCTGCGCAAATACCGTCAATCGCCGCAATGATGGGCTGCGGGCACAGGCGCATCGACTTGATGAGGTCGCCCGTCATGCGGGTGAACTCCAGCAGCTCGGGCATGGTCATTTTTGTGAGCGGCCCAATGATCTCGTGTACGTCGCCGCCCGAGCAGAAGTTGCCGCCTGAGCCGGTCAGCACCAGCGTTTTCACATCAGTTGCTTGATTGAGTGCGCGAAACAGATCACGCAGCTCGGCATACGAGTCAAACGTCAGGGGGTTTTTGCGTTCGGGGCGATTGAGTGTGAGCGTGGCCACGCCCGCATCAAAGGCATAGGCAAAGTGTTTTGCATGGTAGTTGGCCATGGCATCAAACTGCCTGTGCATGGGGTTGCTGGGGCCTATGTAGTGCTTCATACGTTTTCCGTTTGTTCCATCTTGTTTGCTTGACCAGCGCTGTGGCTGGCAATTTGGTGTTGCTTGACCTTGCCCAGCAACGTGTGCAGCGACTCGACCTCGCGTGTGGAGAGTCCTTCAAACGAAGCGACTATCCAGGCCTCATGCTGGCGCGCCATTTCAATAAACAGTTTGCGGCCTGCCGTCGTTAGCCGTACACGGTAGGCGCGGCGGTCACCTTCGACATTCAGGCGCTCGACCAGGCCTTCAGTCACCAGCTGGTCGGTGATGCCGGTGACGTTGCCGCCAGTGACCATCATGCGGCGCGACAGCTCGTTCATCTTCAGCCCGTCGGGGTTGCGCTCAAGCTGCGCCATCAAATCGAAGCGCGGCAGCGTGGTGTCGAATTGTTCGCGCAACTGGCTGCGCACCTGCTTTTCAACCAGCTGCGTGCAGGTCAGCAGGCGTAGCCATAACCGCAAGGTCTGGTGGTGGTCGCTGTGTGCGCGTTCTTCCATGTCCATATGAAGTCCTGGTTTTTATTTGCTATTAATTTAGTAGCTTGTTACGTCTGTTTTTGCTTCGAAATTTCACGGTACAACTGATCCCGTCCACTCAGGTATGGCGGCGGCCAGTCAACATGCCTGCTTTGCAGTTTTGCGGCTTCGTGCAGCGTCCAGGCCGGGTCAGCCAAATGTGGCCTGGCAATGGCGCACAGGTCGGCGCGGCCTGCGGCAATGATGCTGTTGGCCTGGTCGGCCTCGGATATCGCACCGACGGCGATGGTCTGGATGCCGACCTCGTTGCGGATACGGTCGGCAAACGGTGTCTGGTACATCCGGCCATACACCGGCCTGGCAGCGCGCGTGGTCTGGCCTGACGACACATCGATAAAGTCGCAGCCCGCTGCCTTGAAGAGCCGCGCTATTTCGACTGCATCATCAGCGGTGTTGCCGCCCGGCGCCCAGTCGTGCGCCGAGATGCGCACGCTCATGGGCAGCTGCGCTGGCCACACCGCACGCATGGCAGTAAAAACTTCCAGCGGGTAGCGGCAACGGTTTTGCAGGCTGCCGCCCCAGGCATCAAGGCGCTGGTTGGTCAGCGGCGTGATAAAGCTCGACAGCAGATAGCCATGCGCGCAATGCAGCTCCAGCCAGTCAAAACCGGCATCCAGCGCATAGCGGGTTGACTGCACAAACGCCGCCGTCATGTGGTCCATGTCCTGCCGCGTCATGGCCGTGGGTAGCTGATTGGTCGGGCCGTAAGCGATTGCGCTTGCAGCCAGCAAGGGCCAGTTGCTTGTCTGCAAAGGCTCGTCGGGCGATTCCCAGCCAACTTGTGTGGAGCCTTTTGGCCCGCTGTGCCCCAACTGCATGCCGATTTTTGCGCCTCCACCCGCACTATGCACAAAATCAACGATGCGCTTGAAGGCTGCGGCTTGCGCGCTGTTCCACAAGCCGGGGCAGCCTGGCGTGATGCGCCCCTCGGGTGAGGGCGATGTCATTTCAACAAACACCATCGCCGCGCCGCCCATCGCGCGGGAGCCGAGATGGACCAGATGAAAATCCTGCGCCATGCCGTCAATGGCGCTGTAGGTTGCCATGGGGGACACGACGATGCGGTTTTTTAATGTCAAACCACGCACAGTCAAAGGTAGCAGCATGGGTAGTGGTGGCCATTTGTCATCGCTCTTCGCCAGCCACTGCTCATAGCCCTGTAGCCATGCGGCATCGCGCACGCGCAGGTTCTCGTGGCTGATGCGTTGCGAGCGCGTCATCATGGAATAAAAAAACTGCTCGGCCTGCATACCGCTGTAGCGGTCAACGTTTTCAAACCACTCGGTCGAGTTGCGCGCCGCGTTCTGAATTTTTAAAACCTCTACCGAACGTACGGCTTCGTAAGCCTGCAAGGTCGCAGCTACATCATTATTTCTGGCAAAGCAATTCACCAGTTCAATCGCATCTTCAAGCGCCAGCTTGGTACCGCTGCCAATTGAAAAGTGTGCTGTGTGTGCGGCATCGCCCATTAAAACAATCGGTACGTCTTTACCGCCTATGGGCTCAAGGTGCACCCAGTGCTCGCAGACCACGCGCGGAAAGCGAATCCAGATGGCCGAGCCGCGCACATGCGTGGCGTTGTTCATCAGCGCATGGCCGCCCAGGTACTTTGCAAACAGGCGCTCGCAAAAGGCAATGCCATCGGCTTGACTCATCGCGTCCAGGCCATGCGCCTTCCACACCGCCTCTGGCGTTTCAACAATAAAGGTGGAGGTGTTGTCGTCAAACTTGTAGGCGTGCGCGGCAAACCAGCCGTGCTCGGTCTGCTCAAACGCAAAGGTAAATGCATCAAAGGTTTTGTGTGTGCCCAGCCAGACAAAGCGGCAGGCCCGCAGCTCTACATCGGGCTTGAAGGTTTGCGCATAGCGGCTACGGATGCGGCTGTTCAGGCCGTCACTGGCAATCACCAGATCGGCGTTGTACTGCGCTGCGATGGACTGGTCGTCCTGCACATCGGTTTCAAAAACCAGATCAACGCCAAGCGCCATGCAGCGCTCCTGCAAAATGTTCAGCAGCCGCTTGCGGCCTATGCCGCAAAAGCCATGGCCACCCGAGCGCACGCTGCGCCCTTTGAAAAACATTTCGACATCGTCCCAGTGGTTGAACGCATCGCCAATCAGCTGGGCGCTGACTGGGTCGGCCAGACGCAGATTGTCCAGCGTTTGATCCGACAGCACCACGCCCCAGCCAAAGGTGTCAAAGGGGCGGTTGCGCTCGACCACCGTCACGATGTGCGCGGGGTTTTGCAGCTTCATCAGCAAGGCGAAATACAAACCCGCCGGACCACCACCCAAACAAAGAATGCGCATGACAAAATTGCCTTATTGATTAATTTAGTCTTAATTATTTAGGTTTAAAGTATTTTCGTCAAGTGCTGTTTTCATCAGGACAGATGAAAACATCTTTGGGTATTGGGAAAGAGCGCGGTTAGTCACTCAATGGCTCAATAGCTCAAGGTGCCTGGAACCCGGCGGCCCGGTAAGTTAGCACCAGCGTATCGCGAAAACCACTGCTGTCATGCGCATCCAGTGGCAGGATGGGGGTGGTTTCGTGAATCACGCGCGCGTCATCGAGCAGCAGGGTCGTCAATGGCTCCTGCATCAAAAAGCGCACACCATCCGGCCCGTTGGCGTCAAAGACACGGGTTTCACCACCCTTGACGCGCTGCCTGCCGACCAGCAGCACCACTACAAAATTCACGCCGTCGCGGTGCGCGCCTTCAGGGGTTGGCCTGCCGACACCGCCCGCCGTGTCAATGCGGAACTGGTGCGCCTCGATGTACCAGTGCGGCACGGCTTGCACCTGGGTGAACAGCTTGCCAAAAGCGCTCAGCAATTGCGTCCATGCAGCCGCGTTGGCGACTTCAGGCTCCACCGGGTCAAACCAGCGCTCAAAACCGCCGTGCAGCGCGTTGTAGTCGGTTGGCTGCCAGTGCGCGCGATGCGGGGTCTGCACCAGTTGCCCTGAGGCTGTGTCCTGCACAAAGCAGGCGTGGCGGCGTTTGCGGTAGTGGCCGCCGTCTTTCAGATGCGCATCGGGCGGCAGCCGGTTCCATGAACTGGTCAAGACTTGCCAGTCTTGCGTCCAGCTGGCTGCGGGCAGCTTCAGGGTCGTTGTCAGTTGGGCGGGCGACAGCAGGCTGAGACCGTCCTGGCGCAGGCTCTGGGCGGCAGGTTTTTGAACGGTGGCGATATTGAACATGACGCTATTTTCAGTCAGGAGTTATTGGTGTCTGACCCTAAAAACTCTGAACCCTCATTGACAGCGCAAAAAGCATTTCATAATCAACCGACAGTTCATCAGAAGGAGTGCTTGGATGCTTTACAAATTCAAATCAAAAAACGCGGGCGATGTCATCATGCTGGAAGCCAATGGCCGCAAGATACTTGAAATCATTGGCAAGGATGCCGGAGCCAAGGGCATCATCCTGGCCGAACAGATGCTGGACGCCATTGCCGCGCTTGAGGCTGCCATTGCGCATGAAGCGTCTCACGCTGGGTCGGGCGATAAAGATGCAGATGCAGTACCCGGCGATGGCCTGGGGTTGCGCCAGCGTGCCATGCCGTTTATCGACATGCTCAAGCGAAACCAGCGCGCGGGCGATGAAGTTGTCTGGGGTGTCTGAAGAATATATGCCCCCCGAGGAGGCTGTACTTGCTCGGGGCGGCCTTTCGCGGCGACTGGCAGGTTTGCAAAACCTGCGGCGGCCACAAGGCATGCGCCAAAGATCAGACGGCGCCTGTTTTTGAGATTTAAATTTATGGGGTTTTCTTTTGCTGTGTCTGCAGGTAGTCAATGACCTGGTGGCACCGCTGATCGACTCGAACGCCTTGGGAAAATGCCCTGGCGTTAAGGTGACTGATGATGCCATCGTCCAGGGTACTTTGTGCCTCACCTATGCGTGCGCTGTTGTGTGACACGGTGCAAGCGGCAAGGTCGCGGGCCTGAAGAAATCCGAGCGCCGCCAGACCCGCCTTGTCTTTCCCGATGCCAGCATCGTTGAAAATGCTCAACAGAGGCCTGGCAGCCAGGGCGAAGCGCGCCGAACTCAGGCCTCCATGCGAGCCGCTGACTGCAATGCAGCCCTCGTCCTGGGCACCCAGCTCGGTGATGGAGTCAACGACGCGTAGCTTTGGCATGGCTCCTTTGTACCGCCGGTCAGGGTGGTCGTGCCAGAGGGATAACACGAAGCGCGGAACTGTTTTTTGCCGTCACTGGTAGCTACGCGCGTCCTCTATGACCTTGCCGTCGTTGGGCAGGCTGCCGGGCGCTACGAGTTCTACCGTGCCGCGCAGCTTGGTGACATCGCGAATCGCCTCGCCAATTTTTGCGGCCAGCGCATCCGGGCCACTGCCCGCGGTCTCGACCTTGAGCGTCATGGCGTCGTTGGCCATTTCGCCGGTGACCACCAGCCGGGCACGCGCGACTTCGGGAAAGCGTTTGATGATGTCAGCCACCTGACCCGGATGCACGAACATGCCGCGGATTTTGGTAGTCTGGTCGGCGCGGCCCATCCAACCCTTGATGCGCATATTGGTGCGGCCAGTCGGGCAGTTGCCAGGCAACACCGCTGACAAATCGCCGGTGCCAAAACGAATCAGCGGGTAGTCGGGGTTGAGCGTGGTGACGACCAGCTCGCCGACTTCGCCTTCAGCCACCGGGTCGCCAGTGCCGGGCCGAACGATTTCGACAATCACGCCTTCGTCCAGCACCAGGCCCTCGCGCGCGGCCGTTTCGTAGGCGATGAGGCCCAGATCGGCGGTGGCGTAGCTCTGGTAGATGGTCAGGCCGTGGTCGGTAAACCAGTCGCGCAGGCTGGGCGGCAGGGCCTCGCCGCCGGTCAGCCCCTTGCGGATGCTGGAAATGTCACTGCCGGTCTCCAAGGCCTTCTCGACCAGGATGCGCAGGAAGCTTGGCGTTCCCATGTAGGCATCGGGCCTGAGTTCGGCAATCGCCTGTAGCTGCTGCTCGGTCTGCCCTACGCCGGCCGGGAACACGCTGCAGCCGATCGCGTGCGCGCCGGATTCCATGATGAAGGCGCCCGGTGTCATGTGATAGCTGAAGGCGTTGT
>Ga0335396_10002148_pt1 | contig 24288 bp, 29 predicted proteins | sample FRY02_FD_205743 | JGI IMG/M metagenome (GOLD analysis project Ga0335396, IMG submission 205743) | Freshwater microbial communities from Lake Fryxell liftoff mats and glacier meltwater in Antarctica - FRY-02 (spades assembly) (version 2) | ecosystem: Environmental > Aquatic > Freshwater > Ice >... | reverse complement strand
TAGCACAATTGCATATAGAATGTCTTATCTTACAGTATCCTATACACAAGATAGAAGAAATAAAGAAAGCGACTTATCAAGAAGAAATAGACTGGTTAGTTCGTAATACTGAGCGCAATTCTTTCATCAAAACACTTGCTAAAAGTCTTAAAGGCAACACCCTCCTATTGTTCAATTTTGTGGAGAAACACGGATTGCCTTTATTTGAAGATCTACAGAATGAATGCTCTAAGAAATCGTATTTAATATATGGTAGTACACCAACAGAAGACAGAGAAAATATTCGTCAAATAGTAAACAAAGAAGACAACTGTTTGTTGGTTGCATCCTATGGTACTTGCTCAACTGGTATTAACATTAAAAACATCAAGAATATCATCTTTACATCCCCCTCTAAATCAGTTATACGAGTCCTACAATCGATTGGCAGAGGACTTAGGAAAGCAGAGGATAAGGAAGGGGTAACTGTCTATGATATAGGTGATGATTTGCATTGGAAGAAGTATCGTAACCATGCATTGCGTCATTTAGACGCGAGGATTTTTATATATAGTAGTGAGAAGTTTGATTTTACGAAACGATTAATTCGTTTAGGAGGTAATACATGAACTGCAAGATTTTGAAATTAAGAAGTGGTGAAGATATAATCTGTAATCTGGTTCAAAAGTCCAAATTAAAATATGAGTGTATAAATCCATATATGTTTAAATACACCACTCTAGTAAACATTGTAACTGGTGTTCCAATAGAATTAACGACAATAAAGGATTGGTTGGGGTTGTGTGCATCTAAGACTATAATAATACCATCTAATCATATAGTTAGTGTTATTACTCCTTCGAAGGAATCAAAGGATCTATATGTTTCTGAACTAAAATCCCACAAAGAACTAAAGAAATTAGTAGTACCCCATCTACTCCCATCAGTCGAAGTAATAAAGGACATAGTTCCTATTACTAAAAAAACCAAAAAAGAAGATATATTAAACGACGAATCACTTGAAGCTCTCAGTAAAATGTTCAATGATATGATAAACATGTCTCCTGAAGAAAGGGAGAAATTAGAACAAGAATACAATGCTAATGGTGGAGATGAAACTTTCATGACTCCTCAAGATGCATATAATGAAGCATTTCCACCAAGAAAACGCAAAAGTTTTAAAAATATACCAATGATTCAGATGTCATTGATATTTCCACCAGAAGTAATGATTGATCTCATGGAATCTGGTATTCTAAATGTGACTGATATGAAGAGGATAGCAAAAGAAGTAAAGAAGAAAATGAAGTTTACTGGGGACGAAAGGCATCGTCCAGATTTTGGTAATAAGCTAACTGATTGGAATTCTAATCCAAATAGTGATGATTACAAGTAGGGTGCTTAAAGGCCGCTGGGACTATTTCTTCTTTATAACCTACACAGAAAGTGTATATTATGTGTCAAGATAAATCAAGAAAAATCTAGAAATTTCTTGTAATAGTTTTAAAAATCAGTATACTATACCCATGATGAAGAAGAAAGAAACCAAACAATACATAGACAATAATAAATTATTTGATGCTATGCTTATGTGGAAAAAACAAATAAGAGAAGCCGAAGACTGTGGAGAAAAGAATCCTCCAGTATCAGACTATATCGGGGAGTGTTTTTTGAAAATAGCAGAACATTTGTCATATAGACCAAACTTTATGAATTATCCTTTTCGGGAGGATATGGTAGGAGATGGTATAGAAAATTGTATATTATACGCTCATAACTTCAATCCAAAGAAATCAAAAAATCCATTTTCTTATTTCACCCAAATAATATATTATGCGTTTCTCAGAAGAATAGAAAAAGAAAAGAAACAGGCGTATATTAAATACAAGTTTATGAAAATAAACGACGAAGACGGTGAATTGACTAGATGGATAAAGGATAAGGATTTTGAAGAATATAATAGCAAGTATACAAAGTTCAATATTCTAACAGATAATGATATAGAAAAACTAGAACCCAAAAAGAAAAGAAAAGCAAAGAAAAGTAAAAAAAAGAAGTTATTCGACGAGTGATATGAAAATCGCATTGATAAATGATACGCATTTTGGTGTAAGAAACGATTCTGGTTTCTTTCTAGAGCATAGTCTGAATTACTATGAGAATGTATTTTTTCCATATATTATAGAAAACAATATAACAGAAATCATACATTTAGGAGATTTTTTTGATCGTAGAAAGTATATAAATTTCAATACTCTAAAAGAAGTAAGAAAACGGTTTTTAGAGAAAATACCCAACAATTGTAATTTTCATATTATAATAGGAAATCACGATACCTATTTCAAAAATACAAACGAAGTGAATTCCCTGAAAGAATTGTTTCGGGGGTATTCAAATATTAGTCTATATGACACTCCGACTGAAATAGAAATTGATGGACTAAAAATCTCGTTAATACCTTGGATCAACGATACTAATAGTGTTGAATATGTTAACTATATAACTTCCTGTTCATCCTCTATACTGATGGGTCATTTGGAAATAAAGGGGTTTGAGGTCATAAGTGGTGTTAAACACGAAATAGGGTTAAACAGAAAAGTACTAGAAAAATTCGAAATGGTGATCTCTGGTCACTTTCATATGAAACAATCTAATAAAAATATACATTATCTGGGTGCTCAATATCAGTTGAATTTTGGAGATGTTGGGTGCATCAAAGGATATCATGTATTAGATACCGCTACAAGAGAACTAGAATTCATAGAAAATGAAAGTAGATTGTTTCATATATTACGGTATGATGATTCTATTCTTTCTGAGGAAATTTTGGACATTGATTTTGCTAAATATACCAACAGTTTTATTAAAATAATTGTTAAGTGTAAGAGCAAACCATTTATATTTGATAAATTCATAGATAAAATATATGGTCTCGATACTCAAGAAATAAGTATAGTAGACGATTTTACTGAAAAAACAGAAAATATTAACATAGATATATCAGAAGACACAATAAGTCTTATAAATAAAGAGATCGATACTCTACACAATGATTTGAACAAAGATAAACTAAAAGTGATTATTAAAAATTTATATATGGAGGCATTATTATTATGACAGCATTACAAACACAACCAGAAGTTCTACCACAAACAGAAGTTGTTCCGACACCACCAACTCCAAAAGTAGTGGAACCACCTTCGTCCTATGCAACATATCCTGGCGCATATTATATCGATCCTGAAACCAAGAAATCAGTAAGATCTGTTCCTTCTAGATTTATGGAGACAAAATCATTTGTAGCAAAATCCCCCATCGCAGGCCTTGGTTGTTTTGCTAAATCTGATATAAAATCTGGAGAGTTCATAGAGGAATGCTCGGCGATATTGACCGATACCACCACCAAACACAATAAGGATTGGGTGATCACTCAATATTTCTTCACATGGCCGTGTGAGCACGATGATCCTATTTGTAATAAAAACGGATCTACTTATTTTGTTCCAACTGGAAATGCATTGTTGTATAATCATTCAGATACTCCAAATTCATATTGGATATATGACAAGGCAATGAAACGAATCATATTATCTGCGTTGCGTGATATCAAGGAAAACGAAGAACTAACTTGGTATTATGGTCATGGATACGCATCTAAACTTAGAGGAGATAAACCAGGAAAATGTGGATCGTGTGAACAACGACAAAAAGAAATGTTAGAAAAGCAAAAACTTAAAGACGCGATAGGTGGAGCAGACCAGATTAATCCCATCATAGGTTCGTCTACTCCTATGCTTGGTGGTTTTGCCCCGACTAAAGAACATATAGAAGAGAAGAAAAAGCAATTAATCAAGGATTGGTTTGACAACAAGGAAAAAGAAAAATCAGTACCAGAAGATTCTATAGAATTTAGATCTATGGTTCTTCCTGAGAAAAAACTAGATGATACTATTCAAGAAGGTTAAGTTTAAGAATTTTGGTTCATTTGGTAATGTAGTTACAGAAATTAGTTTAGATAAGAATTCTACTACATTAATTTGTGGAAATAATGGAAGTGGAAAGTCTTTTGCCTTTCTGGATTCTATTACCTATGCTCTTTTTGGAAAATCCTTTAGAAAAGTCAATATACCACAACTTGCAAATAGTATTAATACTAAAAATTGCTTAGTTGAAATAGAGTTCTCTAAAGGAACTGATACTTATATAGTAAAAAGAGGACTGAATCCTAAACTCTTCGAAATATATAAAAATGATGTATTACTGAATCAAAATTCTAGTAGCATAGATTATCAGAGAATACTAGAGGATTCTATCCTCAAGATGACTTATAAGACCTTTACTCAAGTTGTAATCCTTGGTAGTTCTTCATTTGTTCCGTTTATGCAACTGTCTGCAATTGACAGACGATCTATTATAGAAAATATTTTAGATATTGATGTTTTTTCTAATATGAATGTACTTCTTAAAGGAAAAATGATGCAACTTAAAGAAGTACTTAGAAATTTACACAATAAAATAGAAGTACAAAACAATAAAATTGAAACACACAAACAATACTTAGAAAAAATTAAAGAAAACACAGAGACATATAAAAAAGAAATCGATGATAATATTAGTAGGTTGAATACTTCTATTTGTAAATTGACAAAGGAATATGATGATACCACCACTGATATTGCTAGATTAACAGAAAGTATCAAGTCTAAAAATTCTGTTAAGCAACGAATAGAGAAAACTAAAGACATTCGTTCTAAATTTCTTGGTAATATTACCAATTTGACCAAAAAGATAGAATTCTATTCTGAAAATGATAATTGCTCGATGTGTTATCAATCCATAGCAACTGATTTCAAAAACACAGAAATAGAGAATCATAAAACTAAAAAAACAAAACTAGAATCTGCTTTGACGGAATTAATTCTAGAAGAGACTAAAATAACTGAAGAATATAACATCATATCGGAGAACATAGATAAGATTACTTCGTTGCAGATATTAATTGGTAAGAAAGAAGCAAATCTAGATAACAATAAAAAACAAATACAAGAGTTGACTACACAAAAGATTAATAAATTAGAACAAGATAAGAATATAGAAAATGAAGAACAAGTGATGGTATCTCTAAAGGTCGATTTAGATAAATTGATAACAGAAAAGGATTCAATAAAAGAAGATTTGATTTATAATGAAACAGTATCAGATCTATTAAAAGATTCGGGAGTCAAGAGTAAGATAATCAAATATTATCTACCACATATAAATTCTTATATTAACAAATTTTTAAGATCTATGGACTTTTTTGTTCAGTTCCAATTAGACGAAAATTTTAACGAAGAAATTAAAAGTAGAAACCGAGATGTATTTTCCTATGAAAATTTCTCAGAGGGAGAAAAGATGCGAATCGACCTTTCTCTTTTGCTTGCATGGAGGGAAATAGCAAGAGCTAAAAACAGTGTCAATTGTAATTTATTGATACTAGATGAAGTGTTTGACTCTTCTTTGGATAATGTCGGAGTCGAAGAAGTGATGAAATTGATAAGTAGCATAAGTACTGGATCTAATATATACATAATAAGTCACAAATCAGATCAATTAGTCGATAAATTTAAAAATATTATCACTTTTGAGAAAAAGAACAATTTCAGTAAAATGATAATTCATTAGACCCCTTGCATTCTGTGACAATAGATGGTACACTACCCCATATGAATCGCAAAAAAACCACACCAGTCGAAGTCAGTAAATCGCAACCCCTCTTTGGGACACAAGAATATGAGAAGGAATTTTATTCTCAATATATTAAATATGTCCAAACGATATCAGATAATGAGTGCAAAAGATATGTATTGTCTTATGTGAAATCACTCAATAAAGAGGTTGAACTATATGATCAATTACAATCAAAAGAATATGCCCCATATGGTATTCATATTAAGATGCAGAACGACGGAATTCTTCTGCCAGAATCCGAAAAAATCTCTTTAGATAATTTTATTAAAAATCTTGAGAAAACTAGTAACGAAAAATTGGTCAAAAAGCAACAAAATAAAACACTCAAACATTCTGTTGAGTTGAAAAAGATCAATAAGCTCCTTGGAGATATAGAAGAATATAAAGATATTCAACTAGAATGTATCCTGAAAAATAAAAAAATAACAGGAGACATATCTTCTATTATTATCTCTCATAATATACATCCCTCGGTTTATTCTGATTTCATAGATATCGTGACTGTAGGATACACAACTCAGATCAATGAACTTACATTAGCCAAAAATAAAAAGGATGATATTTTAGTAGAAGCATATTCCTATCTTGCACCGAAGCAATTGAAATCCTATATAGATTTTCTCAAAAAATTACAAACTAATATAGTTTCTTCTAGGAGTGTGTCTACTAGAAAGGTCAGGACTATAAAGGCAAAGACACCAGACAAACTTGTTAAAAAACTCCAAATACAAGAAAAGTGTGACAATCCAAAATTGACCTCTAGGAACAAAACAGATTTAATTGGAGCCAATGTTGTTTTTGTTTATAATACAAAAACCAGATATATGATACGGTACTTTTCAAATGAAGGTATTACTGTTAAAGGATCCACCCTTATCAACATACTGCCCACTAATGCTAGAATGAAAAAGATCAGAAAACCAGAAATTGTATTTTCTTCTCTTAATCCAACAAACGCTGTATTCATGGATAAGTTATGGAGTTCTATAAAAACCAAAGAATCCTTAACTAAAACACGAATTAATAAGTGCTGTGTGGTCTTGAGTTGTCTAAATATAAAGCAGTAATGGAAATCAATAATATAAAAAAGACAACAGGTGTCAGGACTACACCGTGGATCAGAGGGGACTTTGTTCTATACAAGGACAGGATCTTTGAACTAAAAGGTATTCCTAGTTATTTTGCCAATCCATCGAAAAGAGATAAATTTTGGGTGGAACATGCATTACCAATTCGAACCTTAACAGATACTTCTGCCCCAAAGGGGATCAAATTTTTAGGGGATCGTTGGTACAATCCGACAACAGGCGTGATATATGTCTATACTAAAAATCAAAGCGAAACTGGTGAATACAACTATATCTGGTTAGCATCTTGACATTTATGAATTAATATGATATGATGGTTTTATGATTCTAATAGATAATAGTCAAATCGTTATTGCAAGTATTTTTCAGTCATTTAGGGACAACCAAGTCATTAATGATGATTTTGTTCGTCATCTTGTTCTTAACTCATATAGAATGTTCAAAAATGAATTTTCTCACAAATATGGGGAACTTGTCATATGCAATGATTCTGGTAATTATTGGCGAAAACAAATATTTCCGTTCTATAAGCAAAATAGAAAAACTCAACAACTCAGATCTGGTATTGATTGGTCTAGTGTAACCAATAGTTTGTCTTTGATTCGTAATGAAATTATAGACGTATTTCCTTATAAAAACATAAAACTAGATACTGCTGAAGCAGACGATATTATTGCTAGTTTAACTAAGCAATATCATAATACAGAAAAAATCTTAATCGTCTCTAATGACAAAGATTTTCAACAACTTCAAGTGTATCCAGAAGTAAAACAATATAGCACAATCCAGAAAGGCTATATTGTCTGCGACAATCCTGGATTATTTTTGAAAAATCATATTTTATCTGGAGATCCTGGAGATGGTATTCCGAATATCCTTTCTGTAGATTCTTGTATTGTAGATAAAGACAAGAGACAGACCAGACTTACTAAAAAGATTAGAATGGACATCCTTTCTAACCTAGAAACTATAGAAACTAGTAAATATTCAACCAATTGGAAAAGAAACAAAACTCTTATTGACTTTTCTAGTATTCCACAAGACATAGAAGATGAAGTAATTAGGCTATATGAACAGAAAACAGAATCAAGGGGCAGTATATTGGACTATATGATTGAACACAAACTTAACAATTTAATCGGAAGTATTTCGGAGTTTTAATGAAACCAGATTATTATAAAAAAAATACCGATGATCAGTATCGTAAGAAGAAGTCCAAATCTACAGGGAACAAAGAAAAGAAAGCTAAAAAGAATAAAATCCGTGGAGATTTCAGAAATCATGTACAAGATTTTCTTGACAAGCGTGATGATAAAGACTATAATATAAACAAGGAATAGACAATGACAACAACCAAAACACAACCGTTTAATTTAAGTAAGCAAACTATGGGAATCTTGAAGAACTTTTCTTCACTCAATTCCAACATACTGGTAAAACCAGGAAATGTAATCAAGACCATTACTCCATCGAAGAATGGAATGGCAGAAGCAATCGTACCAGAAGATTTCCCTGTTGAGTTTGGTATCTGGGACTTGAATCGATTCTTGGGAGTGATTAGTCTTTTCACTTCCCCGTCTCTTGCATTCGGAGACAAGAGTGTAAAGATCACTGATGGAAACGCAAATACCGTCATCAATTACTTCTATTCTGAACCAAGACTTTTGACTGTTCCAACAAAGAGTGTCAATATGCCTCATACGGATATTGTTGTGGTGATTACTGAAAAGATGTTCGCAGACTTGCAGCGTGCCGCATCTGTAATGCAACTCCCCGATCTCTCTATCCAGAGTGACAATAACAACATCATTGCAGTTATCTGTGATATTGCAGATCCTACTGGTAATTCATACAAGACAGTTCTCAAATTTGATCGCACAGAAGAAACCAACTTTAGATTGAATTTCAAAATTGATAACTTAAAAATAGTTCCAGGAGACTACACCATTTCCTTCTCAAAGAATGTTGTGGGTCAATTCACACACAATACATTAGCTTTGAAGTATTGGTTTGCAATGGAAACTACCTCAACTTACGAGGACTAATATGATAATTTCAAACGACTTTCTTTGGGTCGAAAAGTATCGTCCCAAAGAAATTAAAGACTGTATTCTTTCGTCTTCGTTGAATACCACATTCACCGATATGATTACAAAGAAGGAATCTCAGAACCTATTGTTGTTTGGTGGTGCGGGGGTGGGTAAAACCACTGTTGCAAAGGCAATATCCAACCAGATTGGTGCAGATTGGATAATGATCAATTGTTCGGAAGATGGTAATATAGACACTCTTCGGACTAAGATTAGACAGTTTGCAAGTACTATATCTTTGACTGATTCCAAGAAAATAGTCATTCTCGATGAGTTCGACTATAGTAACGCAAGTTCTATCCAACCTGCACTTAGGGGTGCTATTGAGGAATTTGCAAATAACTGTAGGTTTATCCTCACTTGTAACTTCAAATCTAGGATCATAGAACCCATACATTCTAGATGCACAGGTATAGATTTTACCATCCCTAAGTCAGAAAAACCAGCAATTGCAAAGAAGATCCTAGAACGATGTATGTTTATTCTGGACAACGAGGGTATAAAATACGACAAGAATATATTAAGTCAGTTGGTGTTGAAGCATTTTCCAGATTTTCGTCGTATAATAAACGAGTTGCAGCGGTATTCTGTCTCTGGTAGTATAGATGATGGTATATTATACAATCTGGGTGAGTTAGAGTTGAAGCAGGTCATTGTAGGATTGAAGAATAAAGACTTCGCAGTAGTGAGGAAATGGGTCGCTTTGAACAGTGATATGTCCCCCATAGAGGTCTTTAGGCGGGTCTACGATGGGTTATACGAGGTTCTTGTGCCAACATCCCTTCCACAGGCGGTTCTAACTATAGCTGAATACCAATACAAGTCAGCTTTTGTTGCCGACCAAGAGATAAACTTGATGGCTTTTTTTGTAGAATTGATGATGAACTGTGAATTTAAGTGATTTCTTAACCTCTATCAACACCTCAAAAGAACCCCTATTAGATAAGGATCCGACTGGGGAAAAGGAATATCTACCATTTGTGGTTAATAAGTGCCTTTCTTATTTTCCAGACACTATATTCTATGCAAATCAGATGAATATATTATCGGATTTGGGTAAAAAATTACAATATGATTACCTGCGTCTTTCTGTAACAAAACGCAAGAGGTTTAGTAGATGGTTCAAAGAAGATAAAGATGATGATATTCAAACCATAAAAGAATATTATGGTTATTCTTCAAGCAAAGCAAAGGGTGTTTTATTGTGTTTAAAAGAACAGGACTTGATAGAAATGCGAAAATCATTAGAAAAAGGGGGGTCTAAAACCAAAAAACTATAAATACTATAGATTATGGATAATATTGATGAAAATGATATTTTTGAGGGGTTAGGTGTAGAAATTTTACTAAAGTCCAAAGAAGACTTTTTAAAAGTAAAAGAGACACTTACCAGAATAGGAATTTCCTCTAGAACAGAAAAGAAATTGTGGCAAAGTTGTCATATTTTACATAAACGTGGAAAATATGCAATAATGCATTTCAAAGAAATGTTTATCCTAGATGGTCTTTCCAGTGACATATCTGAAGAAGATCTTGGCAGAAGAAACACAATAGTTAGATTATTAGTAGAGTGGGGGTTAGTTCTGCCGGTAGATGAAGAAGAATATAAAGAACCACAAGTAACTTTGAGTAAATTTAAAATAATTTCGCATAAAGATAAACATGAGTGGCAATTGATACCTAAATACCATATAGGTAAATGATCAGGAAAGTGAAATATATATTATGAAAACAACAATTATCTCATTCTACTCAGATATCGGTGACGATAAGTATTATACCGAAAATTATAAAAGACTCGCACATGAATGTTTTAGTTATGGTATTCCCCACGACTTTAGAAATCTAGAATCCCATAACGATTACCGTCTGAACTGTCTGAGAAAACCACAATTTATATTAGATGTTCTCAGAGAAAAGAAAGAACCAATTGTTTGGTTGGACATAGACTCCACGATTCACTCGTCGCTAGATATCTTCGATGACGCTAAAGATCATTGCGATCTTGCGTTTGCTTTTCCGTCTTTCAATAACGAAGGAATTCCTAACAGCGCACCCAAAGCATCTCCCATTTTTGTAAACTATAACGAAAAGGTTATTGCCTTTCTGCAATTTTGGGTGGATGCTTGTCAAGAAAGTATAACTTTAGGGGAGAAGTTTTTCGACCACGAAATACTATTACTAAAAGTGTTACCAAAAAATAACCATCTTAGAATCCTGACACTACCTCATGAGTACTGTGTTTGGCCGGGAAGATGTCCAGAGGGCGTTACTCCTATAATCACAATGGGAATCGCTGATGGTGCCTCTAAAGAAAAGAACCTCAGAGAACTTGCACCTTTGTTGGGCATGTCAGAATCTAATATTCAATTTAATTTAAATAAAGTATAATTATGAATAAAATGACAGTATATGGTGCTGGTTTTTATACTCATCTGTCGAGTAATTCTGATATACTTCCAAAAATTTTTATCTGGACCACAGAAGATACCCCAATAAAAGTTTTCATAGATGGTGCTATTTCACATGGTCTAAATTATCAAAAGAAACCAGGAGAAAAGAAAATAGCATGGGTGTGTGAATCTCGTTCTATTTTCTATGAGTGGGGAATCAAAAAAGAAATATTCAATGATTCAGAAAATATAAAAATATTAGAAAATGGATATGATGCTTTATATTTTTCTGACAGAGAATATTGTACCAAAAGTCCAAAATTTCATTTTGCAATGGCCGGAAGTAACTTACCTTGGTGTAAGAACCAACAAATATTCCCAAAAACAAAATTGGTTTCTATGGTCGCTTCTGCTAAAAAACTAACTAAAGGTCATCTGTTGAGACACGAATATGCTGAGAAATTTTTGAATAAACTTGATTTATTTGGAGGAGCTTTGGGGTCCAAACGAATTGGAGAAGGCAATTCTCCGTGGCCAGACAAAAGTGAAACAATTAATGATTATATGTTTCAAGTTGTTCTTGAGAATGATTCATATTCAACATATTTTACCGAAAAGGTAACTGATTGCTTTGCTACTGGTACTATTCCAATATACTGGGGCGCACCAGATATTGATGATTATTTTAATATAGATGGTATTATAATATTAAACGAAAATTTTGACATAAAAACCTTGACACCAGAGCTATATTATTCTAGAATAGAAGCGATTAAAGATAACTTCGAAAGAGTACAAAAACTAGAAAGTTCTGACGATCAACTATACCAATTAATACAGGATCTAAATTAAATGTATTTTATTTCATACTATTACGATAGCAACCCAAAAATAAGCACGTTTTATAATGATTGTGCGATGAAATTGCAATCACAATTACACAATTATGGTTATAACACAAGTTTTGATAATATTGATTTTAAGGAACGTGGTTTACCTTCAGAATATTCAAAACTTAATTTTATAAAACCACAATATATATTAGAAAAAATGGAACAACTAAATGATTCTGTGGTTTGGATCGATGCTGATTGTGTGGTCAGAAAAAAATTAGAAGAATTCGAAAATTTACATGAATATGATATGGCATATGCTATACGACATCATGATAATATAACACCACACGCAGAACTATTATATTTCAATAATACAGATCGTGCTAAGAATTTTTTAAGATCTTGGAAAGCAATAAATGATATTAAAGTTAAAGACGAGTTGTATGAATGCACAGAACATTGCACATTAATAGATGAATTGAATCTATTGAAAGAAAAAGAAAAACTAGAAAATAGGGTTTTATTGAAAACCATAGGGTTCGAACATCTAGCGTATTCTGGTGATTATGAACAAAGTAATAGTGTGCCTTCTGCAAAGGTATGGATTGGTATAAGTCCATTAGGGTGGGAATATGAAAGACGGAAGACAAAATAACAATGTCTAAAGTATTAGTATATGTAGGCGTTAATAAAGGATTTGGATTGTCTAGATTATTATCTACAGAAACTTTTGATATAGTATATGGTTTTGAGCCCGATCCTGAATTGTTTAAAATTATACAGACTATGTTTGCCCAATACCCGTTTATAAAATTAATCAACGCAGCATGTTCTGTTGAAAATTCAATTTCCGACTTGTTTGTGACTGAAAATAGATGTTCTACTAGTTTAGCAACACCAAATCCTGTTTTTTTTGATAAAGGTTCAGTAGAAGGAATTAGTATCATAAAAACAATTAGGGTCAATACTATAAATTTATTAGATTTTATTAAAGCAAATAATATAGATCGTATAAAATATCTAGTACTAGATACACAAGGATATGATTATAGTATTTTAAAGACTATCGAACCTTTAATAGAAAATAAAAAAATAGATACAATCTTCACGGAAACCCACAAAAATAATTGTTTTTTATATAACGGAATAGATAACCAGTTTAAGAAATTTAAAGAGTTATTGGATAAAAACTACGAAATAGATTATTTTAGTTCTGATGATATATATATAAGTAAAGAAAAAAACCCAGAAGAACACACACCATACAATGAATGGGATACTTGTTGGGTATTAAAGAAGGAATGGATCAAAGTTTAAATGCTACCTAATAAACTAATAATAGCAGCAGCAGTCAGAAACAATTCGACCCATTTACCTGCTATATTTGATAACATAAACACTATATCTAGTCTTTTTTCAGATATTATGTGTATATTTGTAGAATCAGATTCTTCTGATAATTCATTAGAATTATTATATAAATTTAAAGAAAATAATAATAAAATAGAAATTATATCTTTGGGTAAATTAGAACCCACAATGCCATTGAGAACACAAAGAATATCTACAGCTAGAAACACATATTTAGAGCGAGTAGAACAATTGCATCTCGAATACGATACACTGTTAGTATTAGATACAGACGAAGTTAATGCAGACCCCGTTGACATCGAATCAATTTTGTCTAATTTTAAATATACAGGCTGGGATATGATATGCGGTAATCAAGGACATCTTTATTATGATCTTTGGGCTTTACGGCATCCTATTTGGATGCCTTTTGATTGTTGGGAACGAATAGCTAATAGACCGTCATTTATGTCTCCGTCCGATGCAAAAGAAATATTTCTAGGTTCGCGACGCATACACATAGATCAAAATCTTCCACCAATAAAAGTAGAATCTGCTTTCGGGGGAAGTGCTTTTATTAAAACTAAAAGTATTAAAGGTGCTCGACATTGTGGTATTTACAATGGAAATCAGATATGTGAATGGGTTCCTTTTTGTAAAGCACTAAATAAAGAAAAAGGAAATATATACATTAATCCACGATTTATAAATCAAAGAAACAAAAACGAACATACTATATAAGGAAATTTAACATGAGAGTGATTTTTAGTATTATTTTAAACGGAATGCAGCATCTATTACACAATGATCAATATAGATTTATTTTAAATAATTGTGATAAATGGATAGTAGTAGAAGGAGCCTCCCAACCAAACGGAAGCACTGCATGGTGTAAACCATTTCCAGAAGAATATCACAAAAATGGTGGTAGTATAGACGGTACTAGAGAGTTTTTACAAAATCTATCAATAACAGAAAACAACTTAATCTATATTTCTTCTAGTGGATTTTGGGAATCTAAAGATATTCAAGTTAATCGTGCCATAGAAGAACTGAAAAAAATAACAAATAGATGTTTTCTTTGGGAATTTGATATCGACGAACAATGGACAAACGAGGCAATGAATCAAGCAGAAAAAGAACTAACAGAACAAAATTTAAAATCAGGAAGTTTTCGTGCTGATTGTTATGTTGGCAAAAATTTATTAGCAGTTGGAGAGTGGGGAGAATGCTATAATAGCGGTTATAATAGATTATGGAATTGGGAAGGAGAACGATTTGTTAGTCACGAACCTCCTTTATTAGAAGGAAATTTAGACGAACAATCAGCAGTTTTGACTCCTAGGTTTAAACATTATAATTATTATTTTGAACAAGATGTTAAATTTAAAGATCTTTGGTATGGTGGACACGAACAAATACACGAACGATGGAAAATTATAAATAGTTTGTCAAAAGAACAATTCCCAATACACATTTCATCACTAATAACTGGTTGGTGGGGAAGAAGTAATAGTAGTATTATTTGGAAAGATTTATAAATGAGAATTCCGGAAATTACACTTAATTCACAATTTGGATCGTTTATTAGTAATTTTATTTTTTATAATACATGGATAAAAAATGTTGTTGAAATAGGTTCTGGGTCTGGAGATGGATCTACCCAATGTTTTATTAAAGGATTGTATAATAGAAAGAATGCTTCATTAACTTGTATAGAAAGTAACCCTAGTTGGTTTTCGGATTTAAAAGAAAATACTAGAGATTATTCTTTTGTTAAATGTATTAATAAATCTTCTATTTCTTATGATAATTTATTAGTAAAAACTTTTGAAGAATATCTTACACAATGTTCTAAAACTATAGAATACGAATATAGACGAAAATGGTATGATCAAGACATTTTATTTTTTAAAGATACTAAAATAGGTGAAGGCGGAATAGAAACCGATGAAAAATATGATTGTGTTTTAATTGACGGATCAGAATTTTCTGGATATAGTGAATATTTATTAATAAAAAACAGAACAAAATGCATTATGTTAGATGATATAAACGAATTTAAGTGTTTTAGAGTCCATGAAGAATTATCTAGTGATGATAATTGGGAATTAGTACATACTGGACCCGAAAGAAATGGATTTTCTTGTTTTGTTAAAATTAAATGAATTAATAATGAATCACATTTATAATGAAGAACAATTTGGAGAAAACTGGTTCAATTATCCAGAAGTATATACACACCTAGTGGAAATATCAAACAATGAAGCACATTTTGTGGAAGTTGGATCCTGGAAAGGAAAGTCTTCTGCTTATATGGTGGTAGAAATAATAAATAGTAGAAAAAATATAAAATTCGACTGTATTGATACTTGGGAAAGTAGTCCAGAAACCATCAATATAGATACTTCTATGCTTTTTGAGACTTTTGTTTCTAATATGAAACCTTTAGAAAATTATTATACCGCAAAACGGGGGAAGTCTGTAGATATCGCGGAAACTTATACTGACAATAGTTTAGATTTTTGTTTTATAGATGCGTGTCATGAATATGAATACGTCAGAGCAGATATTATAGCATGGTATCCTAAAGTTAAAATTGGTGGTATTATTGCCGGGCATGATTATGGCTCTTATGCTCCAGGAGTAGTAAAGGCGGTTCATGAGTTAATACAAGAACCAATTCAGATCCAAGGACAATGCTGGATTAAATATAAATAGAATACAAAGGATTTGCTTATATTATGAAACCAACAATTACACTATGCATGATCGTGAAGAACGAATCCCACGTCATTTTAGAATGCCTCAATTCAGTTTACAAACACCTAAATTATTGGGTAATTTCTGACACTGGTTCAACTGATAACACTAAAGAACTTATCACCAATTTCTTCAAGGAAAAAAACATTCCTGGAGAATTTGCTGATCTTGCGTGGGTAGGATTCGGTCACAATAGAACCCACGCGATGAACACATGCAAAGGTAAAGCAGACTATGCATGGGTCATTGATGCTGATGATTACCTAGAGGGAGAACTAATTCTTCCACCAAATACCACCGCCGACGCATATACCCTAAGAATAGGTAAAGGTCCTGAGTTTACTTGGTGGAGGAATCAACTTTTCAAGACCGAAGCAGAATGGCATTATGTTGGAGTACTTCACGAGTATGCTGGAACTAATAAACCAAACCCAATTATCTACAAACTGGACGGTAATTATAAAATAAACGCAAGAACCACTGGTGCAAGAAATGTGGGTATAACTGCGGTAGAAAAGTATTCAAAGGACGCAGAAACCCTAAAAGCAGCACTAATAGACGAACCAGACAATGCAAGATATTGGTTCTATCTTGCTCAGAGTTACTTTGATTCTCAACAATTCGCTCTTGCAGAAGAAGCATACCAAAAGAGAATATCCTATGGTGGATGGCCTGAAGAGGTATATTATGCAATGTATCGCATATCAATAAGTAAAGCACTTCAGGATAAACCATGGCACGAAATCCAAGAATCTTTTTTAGCTGCATATAATTACAGACCGACCAGAGCAGAACCACTTTTCCATATTGCCCAGGTATACAGGATGAAGTTTAATATGCCGGCAGTTGCGTATATTTACGCAAAGATGGCTGCAGATATTCCATACCCAAAAGACGACATATTGTTTATTCCTGATGCTTTATATAAGTTTGCGGTCTTGGACGAATTGGCTGCGGTTGCATATTATGCAGGAAGACCCGATGTTGGGTATATGGCATCCAAGGCACTTTTGGAACAAAATAGAGTGCCACTCGACCAACTAGATAGAGTAAATAGCAATTTTGCAAAATATAAAGAAATAATGGACGATATTGCAAAACAGAACCCAGAAGTTAAGAAAACCATAGCTCCTGAACAAGTCAACCAAGTTAAACAAAAGACATATAAAACTCGAAAAGGTTGATCAATTTACTGTTATAAATATACAAGAGGTATATATGGCAGCACACTACGATATTACATTAAATAGAAACGAAAACTTTCACCTGTATTTAGAATATACAGATGGAGATGATTTGGTTGATTTTGTTGGACTGACTGCGGACAATCCAATATATTATACAAAGATGATGATCAAAAAATACGCCAAGGATGACGAGGCGGTAGTATTATTGAAATCCTTTCCATATGAAGTGTTGTGTGGAACTACTTTCCCTGGCCCAAGTGGCGGTATAAAATTAAATAGAAATTCTGGAGATACCAGTGGTCAAACTGGCGGTATATTAGTAAACATGAATTCCTTTGTTACTAGGACATTATCTCCAGGAAAGTCTTTTTATGATCTTTTTATTATACAAACCCCAAATGGTGCTAGTGCTGGTCTTACTGGAAGTATATCTACTAAATTACTAGAAGGATCTATAGATGTTATTCAAGAAGTAACAACAAATATAGAAAATAATTTTGCAGACTTTACATTTAGTGATGAAATAGATGGTGGTGCATTTCCTTGAAAAAGATTAAACTTGTTCTTAGAACCATAATAATAACTAATGTGAAAATAACCAATGATTCTGGTAAAACTGTTCAACTTTTTTTGAAAAAGACAAATACCGAATATAAAATATACAGTTAATACGTGAAAGATACTGATGTCTATTTTAATTAGAGTTAAAAGATCTAACACATCAGGGGCCGTTCCAACTATATTGATGCATGGTGAAATTGCAATCAATATTATTGATAACAAGTTATGGATAGGGGATATAAGTAATAATCCAGTTTCTATTCCTATAGAAGGTCCAACAGGACCACAAGGAATTCAGGGTATTACTGGCCCAACAGGACCAATAGGATCACAAGGTATTATTGGTCCTACTGGCGCAGACTCTTTTGTGGAAGGCCCAATAGGATCACAGGGTATTCAAGGTGTTACTGGCCCAACAGGATCACAGGGTATTCAAGGTGTTACTGGTCCTACTGGCGCAGACTCTTTTGTGGAAGGCCCAATAGGACCACAAGGATTTCAAGGTGTTACAGGACCACAGGGATTTCAAGGTATTGTTGGTCCTACTGGCGAAAATATAATTGCAGGTACTAGATTATCTAAAACAGGCGACGAAATAAAATTAGATTTACAACAAGGTACAACGCAAGATGTTGTACTTTCGGCTAGTAAATATGATTTTATTCCTATTCTAAAAAATAGTGAAACTTTAGCTTGGACAGCAAGTGGGTTTAGCGGTCCAACTAAACTTGTAAGTGCTAATGTATTTCTTCGGGATATATTATTAACAGCTGGTAGTCTAGAGAGTGCAACCCAATCTCTTGTTTTTGGTCTTGCTGCTGGTGATGAAAATGCTTTAAAATTTAATGTAATTGGAGCAACATCAGGTAAAAGTACAAGTTTAATAAACATAGATACATCTGATTCAGTAGAACCACAAGTTACTATATTTTCTAATACAATAATAGGTGCTCCAGGTGCATTAAGTGAACTTTATGTATATGGAAATATAACAGGAAGAACCGCATCATTTAATCATACAACAATAGAAGGAGATCTTGTAGTTAGTGGTAGAATAATAACATCTACTGGTCTTTTTGGTTCAACTGGAAATGCTGAAGTAGAATCTATAGGTGATGATATGATAATGGACGGAGGAGTATACTAATGTCTTGTACTTTCCCGACATCACCTGTTACAGGCGCAACATACGATTGTGTTGGATTTCATTATATATTTGATGGTTCTGGATGGGTAAATAAAGCAATATATGGAGTTGTTGGAAGTACATATGTTAATCTTGGAAACTATAATGGCACTGGTCCATCTGTAATAGAATATACAGGGGTTAGTACATTTAATGGTTTAACTGGTGCAATAACTGGTGCTTCTTTGGGAGCAAACATATTTACTGGGTTAAATGAGTTCAATGCAGGAATAAGTGCATCAGGTATTACTACTGGCGGGATGGTAATACAGGGAAACCTCATAGTCTCTGGGTATATAATTTCAGACGGTCTTATGACATCAAAGGCCGGATTTAGAGGATTTACTGGAGATGGAGATGACGAAACCTTGGACGAAGTGTCAATAGATGGCGGAGAATATTAGGGTTATATATAGTAGGAGAATATATTAAATGGCAACACAAGTAAAAATTAAACGTACAACGGGTTCTACTTCACCAACACTGGCATTCGGTGAGCTTGGATTCCTCCAGGGATCTGGTGCTACCGCAGAGCAATTCTTTGCAGGAAATTCTGGTGGAAGTGCTATATGGGTTGGTGCTAAAATAATTGATGCAGAAGGCACTTGGACAGATAGTGCTTCACAAACAACACTTGCAACTCGATACCGCACAAATCAAAGAATTAATTCCCTAATTTCAGGATCTGGTGTTAGTAGTTTCAACGGACTCACTGGTGCTGTTACGGGAGTCGGTACGTTAAATGGATATACTGGTCCTATTGTAGTGCAAAATGGTGTAGGCATTGTTGTTTCTCTTGCCGGCGGCTTCCCAGCAGGTATCGACATTGAGATAGACACTATGACTGTTGCAATGGTTACTTTAGATCAAACTCTTACAAAAAAGACTCTAATAGGCCCGACATTTACTGCACCGATTCTTGGAACACCTGCTAGTGGTACTTTGACCAATTGTACTTTCCCGACACTTAATCAAAACACTTCAGGAAACGCAGCAACTGTCACTACTAATGCTAATCTAACTGGGCATATCACATCTACTGGTAATGCAACTATACTTGGTTCATTTACTTCTGCTCAGTTGGCAACAGCACTAACTGATGAAACTGGTACTGGTGCAAATGTATTTGCTAATACTCCTACTCTTGTTACACCAAACATTGGTGTTGCAACAGGAACTAGTTTGGTCTTGAGTGGTGATCTGACAGTAAACGGTTCAACAGTCACACTAAATTCAACAACATTAACAGTCGATGATAAAAATATTGAAATGGGTAGTGTTGCGACTCCAACAAATACAACTGCGGATGGTGGTGGTATAATACTCGCTGGTGGTACATATGGAGATAAAACCATTCTATGGAACAACGCCAATTCAAATTGGCAATCTTCAGAAAATTGGGGGATTACAGGGGGTAAAGCTTTCCAGATTAATAATGTATCTGTGTTAAGTGCAACAACACTCGGTAGTGCGATTGTCACCTCCAGTTTGACAACTATCGGGACAATTGGAACTGGTGTTTGGCAGGGTACTGCAATTTCAGACACATATCTTGCAACGATATCTACTGCTAGTAAAGTATCTAATTCGGCAACGACTGCTACCGCTGCCAATACAGCAAGTACAATTGTTTTAAGAGATGCGAGTGGTAATTTTACTGCTGGTACTATTACTGCTACAGAGATTCATGCTTTAATTGATGCAGGAACATATTGATATAAAATAAAGGATGGATATATGAGTGAACCTAATTATAATGAAACTGTGGTCATACCCCTGTTAGAGTCTCGTTGCAAGCAATTACTCTCCAACAATTTAATATTGGAAGCAAGTGTTTTGGTCGAACAGGCAAGAGTTCGATGGTTGACTGAGCAACTAGGAGTTGCAACAGAAAAACTGTCAAAAACCAAAAAGAAAACAGTCGAAAAACTCGATGGTGAAACCTACTAAATAGAGTAGAGGATTTACTATGGCAACACAAATAAAGATTAAACGAAGAACAGCAGACGCAACAGCACCATCGGGATTGACCGCCGGTGAACTTGCGGTCAACACCGTTGATAATAAACTTTATGTTGGTAATGGTAGCGGAAATATAATCTATTTGGATTCTACTGCTGTTGTGACTTCAGTCAATGGGGCTACAGGAGCAATAAGTAATGTTGCAGTAACAACCACGGCATTGTCTCAATTTGCGGCAACGACTTCTGCTCAACTTGCTGGTGTTATCAATGATGAAACTGGAACTGGTGCATTGGTGTTTGCCACTAGTCCTACTTTAGTGACACCAGTACTTGGCACTCCCTCTAGTGGAACATTGACTAACTGTACATTTCCAACACTGAATCAAAACACCACTGGCACAGCCGCAACCGTAACTACAGCCGCACAGCCCGCGATTACATCCCTCGGCACACTGACATCACTAACCGTTAGTGACTCATCACTCACGCCAGTGAAAATCACATCAACCGATGCAGGCGCAGCCGCAGGACCTGACTTTATCCTTGACCGCTTCAGCGCATCAACTGCGAACAATGATATAATCGGTCGCCATGTATTTCGTGCGCGATCAACCGGCATTGGCGGAGGAACGGTCGACTACGCCACTATCGAAGCTAAAATAATGGAGAGCGACGCAGAAGGAGGCACTAATAGTAGACTTATATTTAAGACTCACAGCGGCGGGGCTCTCTCCGAAAAGATAAGTATCACAGACTCCACCACGGCGAGCAGCACGACCGTCGCCACAGTCGTCGTTACGGGCGGCCTCGGCGTGAGCGGGAATGTGCATGTCGGCGGGACGATCACGGCTACCTCGCCCGCGATCACGACATCCATAACAACTCCAAGTACCACCTTCAGTATTGCAAATACAACTGCGACTACTGGCAATCTATTTGGGGCAGCAACTACCCTTACCGTCGGTGCAACAACTGGTACTGCGGCTATCAGAAATCCTACTACTAGATTAGGTAACACTACTTCTACAATAGACACAAATAGTGCTGGAGGAACAAATCACCTGACCCTTGCTCCTTTTGGTGAAGTACGGTTAACACCTACGAGTTCGTCTACTTTTGGCGGCAGTCGTCCCTCGCTTACACTCAGTGTATCTGATGGCGGATTAGGCACAGTAGCCGTCAGTGGTGGTGATCTTTATCTAGGTATCAAAACGGATGATATGGAGGTCGTTTCAGCTGTAAACATTGTATTTGAGGGGGCAACCGACAACGCGCATGAAACAACACTTACAGTCGCAGATCCAACTGCCGATAGAACAATTACACTACCAAACGCATCTGGTACTGTTGCACTTACAAATGGTTTTGAATCGATGTTTTTACTAATGGGCGGATAATAATTAAGAAAGAAATAATATGCCAAATACATACAAAGTTTTAGGTCAAGCAGTACCATCAGCTGCTTCTACACTAACAACACTATACACAGTACCGTCAGCAACCTCAACTGTTGCTTCTACTCTAACAATATGCAATACGGGAGTCTCAACAACCGTTCGTGTGGCTGTCAGACCAGCAGAGGCGGCTATTGTAGACAAACACTACATCGTGTATGAGACAGCGTTGAATCAATACGACACCTTATTTTTCACTCTCGGGCTATCGTTGGCAACTACTGATGTAGTTTCTATTTATGCAGGTACTATTACAGTTGCATTCAATCTATATGGAACTGAAATAACATGAGTTTTGGTTATAGTACAAAACGGGGCAACGCCGCTAAAAGACTCTTAAACACTAGTGCTGTGGTAAGGCCCTGGATTCGTGATCCCTCATGGTTGGCACTGCCTGCTGTTGCGAGTAACGATGCAAAATTCGTAGGACTACACAAAGTACATCCAGATTCAAATTTTTTAGCACTCAGTGCGGCAGCGGCATATACGGTTGATTGGGGTGATGGAAGTGCTACCGTAAATTACGCAACAGGTGTTATTGCTTATAAACAATATGACTTTGCAGCGGCAGGATTAGACAATACCAACGGACCAGTGACCCTTACTGACGCAGGGGATCTGGTTACCCGCACGGCACATGGGCACTCTGATGGGTCAATTGCTAAATTCTACAACATTGTAAGTACTACAGGATTAACAGAAGCTAATCTTTATTATGTCATTAACTCTACTGCAAACACCTTTCAAGTATCAGCAACTGTTGGTGGTGCAGCAGTAGCACTTACTACAGATGGTAGTGCTACTTTGTTGCCATACAAACAGGCAATTGTTATCGTTACTCCACAAGGAGCTAACTCAACCTTTACCACCCTAAACCTACACAAAAAACACAATCAAACAGGGGTAAGTGCTTATACAAGTGGATTTGTTGATATAGTGATTGCTGGTTCTAGTCTTACTAGCATTCTAATTGCTGTTGCCACCGCAGGTAATAGTACCCAAACTATTAAATATAATGCACTAGAGCAAGTAAGTATTTTGAGTAGTGATATCACCAGTGCCAGCCTTCTACTATACAACTGTAGTAACCTTCGTAATGTGGTTGGGTTTTCTAGTTCTGCTTTGACTTCTACTAATAGTATGTTCCGCGGCTGTTGGTCATTAACTACGGTGCCACTATTCAATACTGCGTCGGTGACCAATATGTCGGCGATGTTCCAAAATTGTACCTCCCTGGTGACGATACCCTTGTTTAACACCGTTTCATGTACTTTAATTAATACTATGTTTTACTGGTGTTTTTCATTGCAAGAGGTACCATTGCTAAATACAGCTCTAGTGACTAACTTTAATTTAATGTTTTATTTATGCACGTCACTTGAGTCAGTGCCCCTATTGAACACTGCGTCAGCAACTAATATGTCGCAGATGTTCGCGAATTGCTACGCACTAGTTACGGTGCCGCTATTTAATACTGCAGCAGTGACTAACATGAGTTCCATGTTTATTTCTTGTTACTCCCTTACATCGGTGCCCCTGTTTAATACTGCAGCAGTGACTAACATGAGTTCCATGTTTAGTTCTTGTTACTCCCTTACATCGGTGCCCCTGTTTAATACTGCAGCAGTGACTAACATGAGTTCCATGTTTAGTTCTTGTTACTCCCTTACATCGGTGCCCCTGTTTAATACTGCAGCAGTGACTAAC